>Ga0318562_10000840_pt1 | contig 13767 bp, 12 predicted proteins | sample GRESIP066b5f18_FD_203688 | JGI IMG/M metagenome (GOLD analysis project Ga0318562, IMG submission 203688) | Tropical soil microbial communities from Luquillo Experimental Forest, Puerto Rico - GRE.SIPMG.066b5f18 | ecosystem: Environmental > Terrestrial > Soil > Tropical forest > Bulk soil... | reverse complement strand
TCCCTGGTCGTGATATTATTACCAAACCATTCATGGCCGCTTTCGTGAACGATGATATAATCCCATTTCGATCCCCAGCCAGAACCGGACATGTCCCTTCCGAGATATCCATTGATATACCTGTTCCCGTATGCTATGGCACTCTGGTGTTCCATGCCAAGAAAAGGAGCGTCAACCAGTTTGTAACTGTCCTCATAAAAGGGGTAAGGTCCAAACCAGTACTCAAAAGCCCGCAACATTTTTTTTACCTGTCCGAAATGTTCTCTGGCTTTTTCCAGGTCATAATCCAATACCCAATAACTGATGTCCAGCTTTCCTCTTTCTCCCTGCAGGGTATCGGTGAAGTTTATATATTTTCCGACATAGGGAATGATCAGATAATTATTGATAGGATTCTTTACTTCCCAGGTATAGGAGGTTTTCCCGTCCTTGATTTTCTTGTTTGCCAGGCGGCCATTAGATACCGCTGTCAGGGAATCCGGAACGATAACAGTAATCGAAGCTCCGCTGTCGGGCTCATCGCTCTGGTGATCCTTGCAGGGCATCCAGAGGCTCGCGCCGTCCCCCTGGCAAGCCGCACTCACCCAAGGCCTGCCTTCACGGTCCTTCCTCCAGACCCATCCACCCTGCCAGGGTGGGTCCACTGCTTCAACCGGGTGGCCGTGATAGCGGATGACGATTTTTTGAATATCTCCCTTTCTGGCGGGTTGGTCAAGGTTGACCAGGGTGATATTTCCCTGCTGCACATACTTTCCATTTTCAATCCCATCAATGATCATAGGTTGTTGCAGGTCTATCTGCATCCTTTTCCCTTCCCGGACAGCCCTGAAGGTTATGGTCATGATGCCAGCCAGACTCCGGCTGGAAATGTCCGGTTCAACTCTTATATCGTAGCGCAGCACATCCCACCAGTCCCGGTTTTCGTTCAGGCTCCCACGAAGGGTATCGGCATGTGTGAACGAATTGTTCTTACGGGGTGGCTGGGCACGCGAAAAAAGTATACCAGCAATCAGGCTGACGGACAATAGAAGGATTTTTCCATTCATAATCAAGCACGCATATTAGACTCCCTTTAGAAGAATTCCTAATCTTTCATAATCATTTTCGCCCATTCTTCAAATTAGACCATGATGCCCGACCCAGGTACGCTCCTGAGCGCTGAAGATCGGATTTTCTACCTGCATGGGTCAATCGGAATTCAACCCTTCGGCCTGGTGAATACTACCAGAAAGGAGGCTTGGTTGTCGTGCCCCCCTGTACCCTGCAGTCCAGGCAAATATTTTTTGCAATCACAAGGGAGACCATGGATGAATAATAATAAGGAGAATAAGAAGTGTCATTATAATTCCAGATCAGAAAATTGCCTGGGTCGGTGCTGATCGTTAAGATTGAACAGGCAAAATCGCCTGCGGGATTAAAAGTCCAGTCCGCTACCTGGTCATGTGTGATGAACATTCTCATTTGTTGCTGCCTCGCGGCACTCGCGTATCCGACAACGGGTTCTCCCGGGTTTTTCAGGGACCTGATGTTTCCTGTCAGCTGGCTGGGCTGCGGATCAAACAAGGTTCCCAATTGCTGGGAATTTGTCTTTATGGTCTGCCAGTACTGGTAGGCTGCCTGTGTCATTGCGTACTGGCTCACCAGGAGGCTGTAGCGGTAGTAAATTCTTCCATCCCTGTTCGGGATGGTAAGCAGGGGCTGCATGCTGATGACATCCCGGCCTAGAGAGCCGGAAGTGCCCAGAAGCAGGTCCGTTGATAAGTGGTTGATGTAACAGACATTTACCTGGCTGTCCAGGGCTCGGCCATAAATCAGGCCATTCGAAACAGCATAAGGGGCCATGAGGGGAGCGCGGTATTCCCAGGTTTCCGCATACTCCCACCAGTAATACCTGCTGCTGTCAGTTGGATCATGGGTATTGACATAAATGGTCACGTCCTCATTTTGCGACCAGTTGAGGCTGTCGATGGGGGCCGTTTGCCTGGGGGAAACAAAGTCAGATTGAAATGAATCGCCATCACTGGTTATAATGTCCACCCGATACTGATCATTATTGTCCAGGGTCAGGGAATCGCTCACATAGGTTCCCGCGGTACTTTGCGCGGACAAAGAATATATTACCCCGCTTCGGCCTTCAATTTGGACACCTGCACCCAGTTCGGGGACATTTGTATTGGAATCAGTCAGATTCAAAGTCCTGGATAAATAAAGGGTAGTTATACTCCGCGGGCTGGTATTGATGATGCCGCCCACAACCAGATAATTGTTGTTCAACTGTCTCAGTTTTGGCTGGAAAGGTTTTCTGCAATGAACGACCAGGCCCAACAGCAATACTAGACAGTACGAAACTTTTCTTTTATTCGGCACCTGGCGGGTATTTATTTAGTAGGTGAAGTTTCTTTTATTTCAGGTCGTCCGTTGATCAGGTATGCGCCGCGCGCATCAATCATGCAATTTAAGGAAAGCCAGGCCTTGCCCTCAAAACGATATAGGACAGGAGCCTTTCCTTCAGGGTATCCATCAGTGGTTCCTTTGCACTGGGAAAAATAAAGTCCGGGCATGGGAGATGTATCATGGTGAACCCGGGCTATTCATTTTTTGGATGAGCCCCTGTTGCCCGGATTATATTGGCCTGAATTCCGTCGATGGGTTGACTGCCATAGATGATGGCTTCCTCTGCCCGCACAGCGTTTTGCGCCGAGGGATTGAGTATCCTGAACCGCACCTGGTGTTTTCCTGGCGAGAGCTGGTACTTCCAGCATAATTCTGTGCGCCTGGTGGTGAAACTGACCGGCAGAACTGGAGATTCAGTCAATTTGCCGTCAACGTATACTTCTGCACGAAAAACATAACCTGAACTGTCTGAAGGTCCAGAGGCATCGCCCCTCAGCACAAAGCCAATCCCGGTAAATTCAAAATCCACTTCATCCTTCGCAGCCGTCCACTGAACGGGCATTTTTTGTATGGGAAAATGGCCTTCAAACGACTGTTCATATTTGACTGCGGCGGGTTTTTCTGCCCTTATATACACGGTATCCCTGCTTGTTCTTCCCCCGTTTTTAGCGATCTGTTTCAGGGCATTTTCAAATCCGTATTTATATACGTCCTTAAGGGCATAATCGGTGTATTTGAATTTTATCGATTCCGCCTCTTTGAGTCCCATTTTCCAAAAAGCGGGAATTTTTTTGTAACCGACGATGGCCCCGAGAATTCCCCCGACTGTCGAAGGATTGCAGTCTGCGTCCTGCCCGCACCGGGTTGCTATTTCAAGGGATCGGGTAAAGTCGCCGTTTCCATAGAGAAGCCCGGTTACCACGTAGGCGGCATTCACCTTGGCATCAATGTCAAAAGGGGCGAATACCCCGTCGGGGCATCCAATATCATTTGCCCATTTTTTTTGAATCTCCAGCCATGTTTGTTTCCAGTCGCCGGGATACTCCCGGTGCCAGTTGATCACGTCCCGGATGCATTGATAAAATTCACTCCTTTCAGGGATGGTCCTGAGCGCCTGCGAAACGATGTATGGAATATCACTGGACTGGAAGGCGATCGCATACATGGCTCCGACAAAGACACCACCATACCACCCATCGCCGTAGTTCATGATGTGACCGACTTTATCACTGATGGCAGATGCTGCGTTCGGCATGCAGGGCGACATCAGGCCAGCGAAATCAGACTCAATCTGGTAATCGATGCAGTCGGCATGGGGATTGTTTAGCCAATAACCCGATTGAGGCGCCTTGATTCCCGTGAGCAGGTTATAGCGTCCAGCCTGGTTTGCATGCCATAGCATATAACCTGCATGTGCATACGCACTGGCAAATGAATCAACCGGTGCTTCAATTCCGTATTTTTGAATGACATCCACAAAGGTGAGATCCATATACAGATCATCGTATAAACCGGGGTTGGCAATCATGGTTTTTTGAAGGTACCCATCATACCAGAGCAGGGGCTGGTAATCACCGATGAAGGTTCCCTGAAACCGGAACTCATAGGGCCCGCCAAAGGTCACCCCGATGGTTTGTCCAGCCCAGCCTCCCATGATTTTGTCTTTCAACACCTCAGTTGGGATGGCAATCATGGGTTGTTGTGCGAGGGTTGCCAGCACATGAAGAAGAGCTGGGAAAAGAATGATTACCTTTCTCATGATACTCATTTATAAGGTTTACGTCTAGTCTATTTCGTGATGATAGGGCGCTGAAGACTGAGCCCCCAGCCTGGTTACGGATATGGACGCAGCCTTGCAGGCAAAATGAACGGCATCCTTCATACCAACCCCGGCAGCAATAGCTACGGCCAGGGCACCGTTGAAGACATCTCCGGCGGCAGTTGTATCCACCGCTTTGACTGCAGGTGCGGGTACATGAAAAAATTCCCTGCCCCTGTAGAGCAGCGCCCCTTCGCTCCCGAGTGTAATGATGATAGTACCGACACCTGTTTCATGGAGGGAACTGGCGGCGGAACTTGCTGCTTCCAGGTCTCCTTCATCAATCCTGATACCTGTTAGCAGCTCAGCCTCTTTCCTGTTGGGGGTCAGTATATGGACATTTTCAAGCACTTCGCGGGGTATATGCTGAGCCGGCGCCGGATTAAGAATGACCCTAGTACCGGACGAAGTGGCCATTTTGACCGCCTCTTCAACCGTCTCCATGGAAATTTCAAGCTGAAGCAGGAGCACAGCTGCTGCGGTAATTTTTTCCCCGGTTTTCCGAAGATCCCTGGGACTGAGAGTAGCGTTTGCACCTGGAGCCACGACAATCGTATTTTCTCCATTTTTGTCAACGGTAATCAGGGCAACCCCTGAGGGATGGATTTCATCGGTAAAAATGCAACTGCTGTCAATTCCCTCTTTGTCAAACATCTCGCGGGCTTTCTTACCGAACAGATCATCGCCGATCCTGCAGATAAAACTTACCATCCCCCCCAGCCTGGCTGCTGCAACCGCCTGATTGGCCCCTTTGCCCCCTGGATTCATAAAAAAACTCCCACCCAAAAGGGTTTCACCGGCCGAAGGCAATCTGTCGGTTTTTATCACCATGTCCGTGTTGGTGCTTCCAATGACTACGATGGATGATTTGTTCATAAAAGCAGGTATCGCGAAAAAATGAGGTTTGTGCCTTTTAAAATAAGTAATATTAATAACATCGGAGATTTTTTCAAGTCGGTGGATGAGTTGCACAAGAATGCCCGTCAAAGGACGGGCATTTGCCAGTGAGATAGTCTTGTCGTGCTTATTTGCAGTCTTATGTGTTAATGAGTATCCTGGTAAATCCTGAAGTACAGCGCCTTTCTAAGGGAAATCCATGCCTGTTTCAGGTCATTTTCGGCCTGGGCTTTATGACCTCCGAAATCATCCGGTGCATCATGCAGTCGTTTCTGAGCGTCCCCTATGTCGTGCATGGATTTGGTAATGTTGGGATGTTTTTCCTCTTCTATTCTCATTAACTGAACCTCGTTCGGATTGGGTGGCCTTGTTCCAATGACAACATCAAAACTGATCCGCCCCACAACCTGTTGCGCGTTGGTCAGGGAGGCAGACGCAACAAAAACAGAAAGGATTAATAACATCTTTTTCATACTGATTTTTTTAAAGAGTTTAAGAAATGAAAATGGTTAAGAAATCAAGTTAATCTTCACACCAACGAAAAGGGGATGATTTTATTATTTCCGGTATTCGGGATCGCCAGCCAACAGTTCCCTGAACCTTTTGACTGCCATAAGTTTGCCGTAAAGGTTAATATCCGGTTAACGCGAAGGATGAAAAATAAAAAACCCCGAAACGGGGTTTTTATCGGTGGAGAATATCGGAGTCGAACCGACGACCTCTTGCATGCCATGCAAGCGCTCTAGCCAGCTGAGCTAATTCCCCATTTTGGGACTGCAAATATAGAGGATTTTACAATCGAAAAATTATCAAACAATCTTCAGGAGGGGTTGTTCTTTATCTTTGGACTGAATTCGTCTTTTATGGGCATTTTTCGACAACTGGCCGAATACCTGTATATCAAAAAAAGAGATCCCAATGCACCCCACAGCAAATGGATGCAATATATGCATGGCATCAACCGGATTTCCATTTTCATGTTCCTTGCCGCCCTACTCGTCATCATAGTAAGACTGATTTTTTTCAGGCGCCACTAATGCATCAGGTAGCCGATTATTGCTCTCGCTGCATTGGCTGAAGCATGACCCCCTATGCCCAGGATATTTTTAAGATCCCGGTAGTCAGAATCCATCTGCGCTTTTCTCCGTTCGTTTCCCAGGAGTTCATTCAATTCCTGGCGGAGGTTGTCCACGGTGAGCTCGTCCTGAATCAATTCCTTCACAACAGGTTTATCCATGATCAGATTAACAAGAGAAATATATTTGACCTTGATCAGTCTCTTGGCGATCAGGAACGAAACCGGGCTGCCCTTATAGCAAATCACTTCCGGTACGCCAAACAGGGCCGTTTCCAGGGTTGCCGTTCCTGAAGTAACGCAGGCCGCATTTGCCCGCAGCAGCAGTTCGTAGGTCCTGTTCCTGACCGCCGACACATTCGGGTATTGCCTGAGCAGCCCCTGGTAAAATGAATCTTCCTGGCCGGGTGCTTGAGCTACCACAAACCGGCATTCAGGAAAATGACGACTTACTTCCAGCATGATGGGTAATTTCTTCATGATTTCCTGCTTGCGGCTGCCTGGCAACAGGGCGACTATCTGGTTCCCCCCGGAGGATGGAGCGGGATTACCTTCGGGCAACCATGGTCTCACAGGATTTTCCGTTTTGGGCGCCAAATCAGCCTCTCTCTTTCCGTTATCCTCTATAAAGCGGTCTACCACTTCTACCAGCGGGTGCCCCACGTATTCCACGTCGTAATTCCATTTTTTGTAAAATTCCTTTTCAAAGGGAAGTATGACCAGCATCCGGTCCACATTTGCCTTAATGGTTTTGACCCTGTTCTCTTTCCAGGCCCATACCTGTGGGGAAATATAATAGATTACCTTCAGGTTTTGCTGTTTTGCCCATTTGGCGATCCGCAAATTGAATCCGGGATAATCGATCAGGATAATCGCATCAGGTTGAAATTGCCTGATTTGTTCCTTGCATGTTTTCATGTTCCGCAGAATGGTCGGAAGGTTTTTAACTACCTCCGTAAATCCCATGAATGCCAGTTCCCGGTAATGTTTCAGAACCTCTCCACCAGCCGCCTCCATCAAATCGCCACCCCAGCATTTTATTGTTGATTTTGGATCCAGCTTCTTTATTTCCCGGATGAGATTGCTTCCATGAAGATCTCCAGATGGTTCGCCGGCAATGATATAATACTTCATGGATCGTTAATAGAGGAAAATGGGATTAAGCAAACTGCAAGGAAAAATATGCCAACGGGCGCAAAGATAAAAAGAATGAAGGAATCTGCAGGGCAGCCTCCCGTTTGCAGGAAAAGGAGAATCACAGATAATTTCACACAGATGCAATACTGTCCGGGCAATAAAACCTGCTGGTCTGGCGGAATGACCTAATTGATGAGTTTATACACCAGGACGGCTATTCCGTAGAGGAGGGTGGCCACAAATATGCCTTTGGCGGTCTTGTCACGATGGGTGTTGATGTAAATGGTAAAAAAAAGGGCATTTGCTACCAGCGAGATGCTGCTCACGCCCGTAAGAAGGGATTTGTTTGTCCTGAGCAGGTACAGGTACTCGGAAATACTCATGGCCCTGGAAAGGTTCCAGTAATAGTAGATGACCATGGCAATAAGGGGAGCTACCAATCCGATGGCAATTCCGAATTTAAGGTTGTCTTTTTTGAATATCACAGATTCCACTTTTTTTCAAGTTTGCTTTTAAGAACGTAATTCGTCAGATCAAATTGTACTGGGACCACGCTAACATAATTATGTTCTAACGCCCATACATCAGTGTCCCTGCCCTTATCGAAGTTCACGAATTTTCCGGTCAGCCAGTAATATTTCCTGCCTGAAGGATCATTTCGCTCCAGGAAATCTTCCTCATACTTGGCATACGCCTGCCTGCAAATCTTCATGCCCGAGATTAGTTCCTCCGGCACAGCCGGGACATTGACGTTGAGAACAAGGTGTTTGTCCAGGGGATTGGCAAGGAGGTGTTCAACAATGATACGCGCATATTTGCGGGCCCCGGCAAAATCAGCCTCCACACTGTAATCCAGCAATGAAAAGCCTACTGAAGGTATGCTTTCAATGGCCGCCTCCACGGCTGCAGACATGGTTCCTGAATAAATGACATTGATGGAGTGATTGGACCCGTGGTTGATCCCGCTCAGACAAAGATCCGGCTTTCGGTGCAGGACCTTGTCAACAGCCAGTTTCACACAGTCAACCGGCGTGCCTGAGCATTGCCAGGCCTCGATCTCATCATAAATAGAAACCTGGTGCAGGCGAAGGGGTATCCCGATGGTTATGGCATGACCCATTCCCGACTGGGGTTTGTCAGGGGCAACTACCACAATCTTCCCCAGATCCTTGACCGCCTCAACCAGGTTTCGGATACCCGGTGCGGAGATGCCGTCATCATTGGTCACGAGGATTACCGGACGTTCTTTCTTTGTTGATTTGGCCATGAGAAAAAGGAGTGCCAAAAGTATACTATTATTTATTCAAAACGGGCGGGACTAAATACCCCCGTGAAGTGCCGGGTTATGGCAGGATTGGCCATTCACCGGCAGTCGTCCAATGCTCTAGTCATCAGGCATTTATTCGCCATCCAGCCCTGTCTTGCCGGGTATTTCAGGAGCCTGCAGCCAGGGAGGCAATTTTCCACCAAGGCATTGAATTTTACCTCCATTCCGTTACCTTTGCCACCGATTTAAAAACAGATTATGCCAGGACAACTCAAAGAGGTTCGGAACCGGATCAAGTCCATACAAAGTACCCAGCAGATCACCAAGGCGATGAAAATGATCAGCGCTACAAAACTGCGCAAGGCACAGGATGCCATCCTGCAAATGAGGCCCTATGCCAGGAAACTGCAGGAGGTGCTTTCCAATATCGTTTCCAACACCGAAGGAGACCTGAGCTCGAGCCTTTCTTCGGCAAGACTTGTTGAAAAAGCATTGCTCATCGTCATCACCAGTGACCGGGCTTCCTGTGGTGCTTATAACAGCAGTCTGATCAAACTGGCCAAATCCACCATTCAGGAAAAATACAAGAACCAGGCCGCAAGGGGAAATGTTTTTATCTGGAGCATTGGCAAAAAGGGAAATGAAAATTTTCTCAAGGGAAATTACAAGGTAAATGCTGATTACAGGGATTTATTTCACAAGCTTAATTTTGAACATGTTCAGGTCTGCGCACAGGCTGCCGTGAAGGGCTTTGAAAACAAGGAGTTCGACATCGTCGATATTGTTTACAGTGAGTTTAAAAATGCTGCTACCCAGCGCTATGTCGTGGAAAGGTTTCTGCCAATCCAGAAAGTAGCCAAGAAGCCCGGTTCCCGGAAGAGTGATTTTATTTTTGAACCGGCCAAAGATGAGCTGATCGCCGAACTGATGCCCAAAATCCTGAATACCCAGTTGTACAAGGCCGTGCTGGATGCCCACGCCTCTGAACATGGGGCCCGCATGACGGCCATGGATAAGGCAACAGAAAATGCCAATGAAATTCTGAAAGTGCTTCGTGTTTCCTATAACAGGGCAAGACAGGCGGCCATTACAACAGAACTGACGGAAATTGTGAGCGGGGCCGCAGCGCTCCAGGGTTAGACAGATGGGGCATATAATTGCCGTCCATCACACAGAGGTGGCCAGTCGAACTGGCCATTGAAAAATGATAAATACATGGAGATAAGCCAGATTATTCCTCATATAGAAGCTCTCATCTTTGCCAGTGACAGACCACTGACCGCCATAGAAATCACGGACCTGATCAACAACGCCTTTGGTTTCATGGAAGACAAGATTACCCTTGAGCAGGTACAGACAGCCATTGACGGTGCCGTTGAAAAATACCAGTCCCCCTTTTATCCCTTCGAAATCAGGGAGAGTGGCGGAGGACTTCAGTTCCTTACCAAAAAAGACTATCACAAGACGGTCGCCCAGCTGAACGGAGAAAAATTTCTGAAGAGATTGTCCACTGCAGCCCTGGAAACCCTCGCCATTATAGCCTACAAACAGCCCATCACCAAGGGTGAAATTGAATCCATACGGGGAGTAAATACGGATTATTCCATCCAGAAACTGCTGGAAAAAGAATTAATCGTCATTACCGGCCGCAGTGAAGATTTGCCGGGGAAACCACTGTTATACACTCCCTCCAGACTATTCATGGATTATTTCGGGATCAACTCCACAGAAGACCTTCCGAAACTCAAAGAAGTCATTCCGGATCTGCTTGTGGAACCTACCTCCATGTCCCGTTTACCGTCCCCCATCGGAGAAGGCGAAGCGGAGGAACCCTTTCTGCGGGTGAGCGAAGAGGGTGAACTGGTGGAAAAGGAAGATCCATCTGGACACAAGGAAGGGACAGGAGACAATTTGCCTCTTGCCGGAGAGTGATTTTTCCCCAGCTTCGTCGATGGATTATTCAGCAGCCATTCCTTCCTTTGCATTTATTACTCCTCCGGCAGGGCTATTTCACCTCATCATCTGCCCAATGGGCCAGGCCCCTGCAGGACACGCTTTCCAGTTTTCTTCGCCTTGTAGTATATTCGCGAATTATGCTACAGGAATTACCAGGAGAATATCTCACCCAACTCGCCAGGGAATTTGGAACCCCTTTATATGTATATCATGGTGAAAAAATAAAGGAGCAATACCTCCATCTTAAATCTGCTTTTCATAAGGATGATGTCGTTTTCTTTTATGCATGTAAAGCCCTTACCAACATCAATATTCTAAAATATATCAGGAGTATAGGGGCCAATGTTGACTGCAGTTCCATCAATGAGGTAAAGTTTGCACGGCATGCCGGGTTTGCTCCTTCGCAAATTTTGTACACATCCAACGGGATCTCATTTGATGAGATTGAAGATGCCAAAAACCTTGGAGTCAACATCAACATTGACAGCCTCTCCAACCTTGAAAAATTCGGTAAAAAATTCGGTCATAGCTACCCGGTAGGTGTCAGGCTCAGGCCCAACATCATGGCCGGAGGGAACCTGAAGATTTCCACCGGTCATGATAAAAGCAAGTTTGGAATCCCTGTTGAACAGCTGGAATTCCTGGTTTCCCTGGTTGAACGGCATGATTTGTGCATTGCCGATTTGCACATCCATACGGGGAGTGAAATAATCGATGCCGATATATTCATAAAGGGTATCGAAGTATTGTTTGATATCATTCCAAGATTTAAAGAACTCAGGTTCATTGACCTTGGCGGGGGATTCAAGGTGCCTTACAAAAAAGGTGATGCACAAACGGATATAACCTTGCTGGCGAAAAAAGTTAATGAAGCTTTTGCCAACCACCCCAATCCCAATGGCAGGCCATTGCAGATCTGGTTTGAGCCCGGAAAATTTCTGGTAAGTGAATGCGGTTATTTCATCACCCGGGTCAATGTCCTGAAGGAAACGGCTGCCACCAGCTTTGCAAGCGTGGACAGTGGATTCAATCACCTGATCCGCCCGATGTTTTATGATGCCTATCACCGCATTCAGAATATCAGCAACCCCGGAGGGGCCGAAAAGAAATACTCCGTTGTAGGCAATATCTGCGAGACCGATACATTTGCCTGGGACCGGATCATCAATGAAGTCCGGGAAGGAGATTACCTGGTCTTCCACAATGCAGGTGCCTATGGCTTTGAAATGTCTTCCAATTTTAATTCACGCCTCAAACCGGCTGAGGTCCTGGTTCTCGATGGGAAAGCACAAGTGATCAGAAAAAGGGAAGTCTTCGAAGACCTCTTGAGAAACCAGATTGAAACTGCCTTGTGATGATTTCCATCAGCAGTCAGGAAAAAGAAAATATGGGCCGTGTAGCTAAAAAAATATAGTTAGCAAAGGGCAAATCCCCGCCACCTGCCGTGAATTTTTGAGCCTCGCTCGCCTTCAGGTATCTTATTCCGAGTGATGTCCCCAGGCCCCCGATCCACTGGAGGATCCGGGGAGCGGATTTCATGCAAATTCTATTGCTTTCAGAATTTCGCGAACTGTTTTCAGGACGATTTTTTTTAACTTACACAAGTAATTCCTTTTTCTTCTTTCTTAATTCCTTTTTATGCCAATACGCATGGTGGATGATCCCCAGGATCCAGAAGAAAGCAGGGGTGATGATTCGGGTGGTGGTGGAGGCTTTGGAGGTGGAGGCGGTGGCGGCGGACTGTTTGGCTTGCTGCCTCTGGTATTTGCGCTTTTCCGGGGACCAAGGTGGTTGTTGTGGCTGGTATTGATCGGAGGGGCCGCATATTTTTTACTGGGCAGGGGCGGAGGATGCGCCGGGGGAGTATTGGTCCAAAATGCTGCACAGCTGGCTACCGGAGGAATTCTTGATCCGAGGCAATTTGAAAAAGCAAATATTTACGAATCACTTGCTGATGATGACAGCAAGAACCCGTTACCGGAATCCTCCAACCTGCAAAAATATGCCCCTTCCGTGGGGGACCAGGGTCACCAGGGCAGCTGTGTTGCCTGGAGCAGTGCCTACGGGGCCAGAACCGTCCTGGAGGCTGTGCGTACGGGCCAGGATCCAAACAGCCTCAAGTTCAGCCCTTCCTTCCTGTACAACCAGATCGGACTCGATGGCTGCGAGGGATCCTACATTATCCGGGCCATGGATTTTATGACAAAAAAAGGAGCGGTCAGCTATGATCAGTTTCCTTATTCTGACCAGGATTGTTCCCGCCAGCCTAACCAGCAGCTTCTGGACGAGGCCAGGCAATTCAGGATGCGCGGTGCCAACCGGCTGACCGTGGGCGACCGGACAGACGTCATTGACCTGCGGGCCATCAAGGAAAATCTGTCCCAAGGGGCACCTGTTGTCATCGGAATGATGGTGGGCGGGTCCTATATGCAGCCCATGATGGGTCAGGATGTCTGGAATCCCACTGAAGAAGACAGGAGCATGATGGGTTTTGGGGGCCATGCCCAATGTGTGGTAGGCTATGATGACAAGAAATATGGCGGAGCCTTCCTCATCATGAACAGTTGGGGACCCCAGTGGGGCAATAACGGCTTCGCCTGGGTGCGGTATGGCGACTTTAAAAGATTTGTCCGGGAGGCATACGGACTGGAACCGATGGCCAGGGTAGGTAGAGCAGCCAATGTCCCGCTGACCTGTGAGATTGGTCTGGTGGAGATAACCTACAACGGCAATAAAACTGTTGCCGGTAGCTATATTCCACTCAAAACGACAAGTGGCAATGTCTTCGAAACCGTTGCGCCGGTAAGGATTGGTACCCGGTTTAAGATGGAAATAAAAAATTCCGCCGAATGTTTCATCTATGTCTTTGGAAAAGAAACGGATGGTACCAGTTATACCTTGTTCCCGTATCCAAAACAAGACGAACCGTCCAGAACCAGGTACTCTCCCTTTTGCGGGATTGCCGGATACCGGCTTTTTCCCAAAGACAAAAGCATGATGCCCGACAGCCTTGGCTCCAAAGATTACATGGCTGTGCTGATCAGCAAAGACTCACTTGACTGGTATAACCTGAACAGGCAGATCAACAGGAATCCCGGTCAGGATTATGCCTCCCGGATCAACACGGTGCTTGGCGATAAACTGGCCCGTAGCATTCATTTTCAGAGCTCGGCCAAAGGAAACATGCAGTTCAGTGTTGAAGGGAATGGCAATGGCGTGGTG
>Ga0318562_10000839_pt1 | contig 13770 bp, 8 predicted proteins | sample GRESIP066b5f18_FD_203688 | JGI IMG/M metagenome (GOLD analysis project Ga0318562, IMG submission 203688) | Tropical soil microbial communities from Luquillo Experimental Forest, Puerto Rico - GRE.SIPMG.066b5f18 | ecosystem: Environmental > Terrestrial > Soil > Tropical forest > Bulk soil... | reverse complement strand
CGAGGTGGAGCTTCATGAATTCGCTGGCGAGGACGGAAAATTCTTCGATCTGTCCGGGCCTGCCTGCATCTGCTTTACCGGCGCGGAACTGGCCAAGGTCGAGCTGAGCGACAATGCTGAGCGCGGCGATATGATCCACCTCATCGGCACCGCGCGGCTGGAAAGCCGCTCCGACAACGAATTCGGCGGAAAATCGGCGTGTCTCCAGGTGCTCGAATTAAGTTACGAGGATGAATCGGCTGAGTCGCGTGCGGGGTGAGCCATGGGCACAACCCTGGTCGCCGTTGTCAATACCGCGCTGCAGCAAATAGCGGCTCAAACCCAGATCACATCCCTGACGGACGGTTCGCCCGCGGCCAATGCCGCCAATACCGTTTACGCGCCGACGGTGCAACTCATGCTGCGCGAATTGGATCCCGACTTTGCCCGGTTCACTGCGGCGCTCGTGCTTTCCGGTGCCGCAACGCCGCTGCCGCCTTGGGCCTACGAATATCTCTATCCCGCGGACTGCCTCCGGCTGCGCCAGGTTCAACCGCCGGCCGCTTCCTATGACATCAATGACCCGCAGCCGATTCGCGCCAATGTCGGCTTTGATGTTATCTCCGGCACCAATACGAAAGTGATCCTGACGAACCAGCTCGCCGCGCTGGCCACCTATACGACCTCGGAAGTCACCGAGGCACAATGGGATGCGGTTTTTGCCGATGCCGTGGCGCGGCGCCTGGCCAACCCGTTGGCCATGGCCCTTGCCGGGCGGCCGGACTTTGCCAAGGAAATCCTTGATACCTCGGCCCGGGTGGCGCAAACCGCCGAGATGGTCGATGACGGCGCGTTCAGGAGAATGTGATGGGACTCCAGGCCGCCGACATCGTGAACCAGGGCCTGCGCGCCGGGGGCGTCCCGCTGCGCATCGGCGATCTCTACGAAGGAAGCGAACAGGCCAAGACCGCGCTTGAAATCTATGGCGAGGCCCGCGATGCGCTGCTGCGGGTCACGGACTGGTCGTTCCAGCGCACCGTGGCGGCGTTGACACTCCTGAAAGGTCCGCCGCCGAACGGGGGCTATCTGCCGCCGATCACGCCATGGACAAATATCTATCCGTTGCCGGGCTTTCTCTATGAATATGCCTACCCCGGCGACGCGGTCGATATCTGGGCCGTGATCCAGCAACCCAGCCAAATGCCGGACAGCGATCCGCTCCCCGGCCTGTTCCGGGTCGATAACGATCCCACGCCCGTTGTCAGCGGGATGCCGCCCGCCGCCTCCGGGCCGCCGGCCAAGGTCGTGCTGACGAATATCACCAATGCCCTGGCAGTCTATCCGCGCCGCGTCACCGATCCGGCGCAATGGCACCCCGGCTTTGTCGCTGCGCTGGTCTCCGATCTCGGTAAGAAATTCGCCAAAGCCTTCGGTGCGGACGCGAACGAAGTCAAGGAAGATGCCGCCGAAGCCGTCGCGACCGGCGGCGCCATGGCGAATGTGAGGGGCTGATGGCAGAGGATTCTACACTGGTAGTCCCAAGCGGCCGCGCCTGCACAGTATGTAAGATATGGAAGCCAATTCAGCACTTTTGGATTTCGAAGCGTGACGGCGTTCTTGGTCGGTGCAAGGAGTGCACGAAGTCCTATCAACGGGAATATGACCGGAAAAATAAGGAAAAGATAAACGCGCGCCAGAAAGCGCGAGTCTCCAAGGCGTGGGTGGCCCGGGGGGCAAAACCAAAAATGCCCACGGTCGAAACACCAGAAGGGCGCCTTTGCTCAAAGTGCGGCGAGCGTAAACCCCGGTCAGAATTCACGCCGCATTCTGGGTGTGCCGGTGGTTTATCTCGAAGGTGCAAGACGTGTGCTCAAAAACAGCATGCGGAGTGGCGAGAAAAAAACGCAGAGCACGTCAGGAAGAAGGGGAGGGAAACTCGCGAAAATATCTATTGGAGAGATCCGCAGGCTGCGCGGTTGCGCGAAAAGAGACTTCGTTTCAATCTTACGGCGGAACAGCTAAGCGAGATGATGGTAGCGCAAGGCGCGCGGTGCCTTGTCTGCAAGAACGAATTTGTGAACTCCTTCTCCAATAACGCAAAACCGTGCATTGATCATTGCCATAAGTCGAAAAAAATACGCGGAATCCTGTGCAACGCTTGCAATACAGCTCTCGGAATGCTCAAGGACAATCCTGATATTGCCGACGCTGCCGCAGCCTATCTGCGAAAGCATGCGCCATGACAGACGCACCGATATTTTATCTCACCCCACCAAGCGCTATTGTGAACCAGGCGCTGGACAGGCTCGGCGAGAGCGGCAAGATCATCGGTGACGTCACCGATGGCTCGCCGGTGGCGGAAGTCGCGCGCCGGAATTATGGACAGGCGCTGCGCCAATTGCTCCGCGCCGCGCATTGGGATTGGGCGCGCAAGAACGCCAAGCTGACCTTGCTCGCAGACGCCACGGGCAATTCCGCGCCGCCGATCAGCCCTATCGTGGAATGTCCTTGGACCTATGCCTATGCGTGGCCGATAGATGCGGTGCAGGGTCGTTGGATGCCCTGGAACCCCAGCAATGCGCAGCCTGTCTCCGCCACCGGCATTCCGCTGACCACCGGGACTTCAGCACTGACGCAGTACCCACTGACGCCGGGGCGCTTCCTCGTCGCATCCAGTGATCAATATCCAATCGAAATTGGTTCGGTGCCATGGACGCAGCTACCGGACCTCCAGCGGACAGAAGGCGTCGGCCCCATCAATCGCAAAATCATCCTCACGGATTGTTGTCAGGCACACTTTGTCTATACGCGGCTTGGGACCGTGATCGAGGAATGGGACGCCATGTTCCGCGAGGCGCTGGTCTCGATGATGGCCATGGTGCTGGCGCCGACAGCGATCACGGACAAAAAACTGATGATCGCCGAGCGCGACAAGCAAGCGGTGATCGCACGCAACGCGATTGCCGATGCGCGTGTCGCGAATGGAAATGAATCGGGATGGCCCCAGGGCGTTGACCATATTCCGATTTGGCTCACGGCCAGATCGCAGGGCTACTGGTCCAATCTTGGCGGCGGCTTCGGCGGCGACGCCTATTCCGGCTATGTCTATTATCCGTGGGACGCCGCCCTTTCCTGGTGCGGGAGCGTGTTCTAGGCGATGGTGGTTTCTCTGATCCAGGGCTCATTTGCGGCTGGGGAGATCAGCCCGGAGCTTTATGGACAGGTCGATCTGCAGAAGATGCACGTCGCCGCGACGACGTTGCGCAACATGCTGGTCAACTATCGCGGGGGCGCCCTTTCACGCGGCGGCCTGGCTTACGTCGGGCGGTGCAAGCAGAGCGTGACAGGCTCCGGACCGCCGCGGCCGATTCCGTTCCAGTTCTCGATCACCCAAGGCTACATCCTGGAGTTCGGCGACAATTATGTCCGCTTCGTTTACATGGGCGGCTATGTCCTGGAAAATCCGGTAACGATCACCGGAGTCAGCAACTCTGATCCGTGCCAGATCGACGTTGCCGGGACGCCATTTGCCAATAACGACTGGGTCTACATTTCCGGCGTCAATGGAACGACGCAGCTCAACGGAAATACCTACATTGTTTCCGGAGCAGCAAGCGGTCATTTTTTGTTGGAGGACCTTAACGGTAATCCGGTCGATGCCACTGGCTTCGGCGTTTACACGAGCGGAGGCACTGCGGCGCGCATTTATACCGTCAGCACGCCTTATGCGGCGGTTGATCTGCCCTACTTGAAATTCTCGCAATCCGCCGATGTCATGACGCTGACCTGCTCCAATCCGGTCACCGGCACGGAGTATCCCCCGTACAACCTGACCAGGAATTCGGCTGCCTCCTGGACCCTGGCGGCAATTACCTTCGGGGCCGCCATCAGCCCTCCGGCGAGCACAAGCGCCATCGCGCAGTCCTCGTCCAGCACCGTCGTCAATTACGAATATGTCGTGACGGCTGTTAATGCGGTGACCGGCGAGGAAAGCATCGCCAGCACGCCGGCCGGCGTGCTGAACAACGATATCTCGGTCAACCTCGGCACCAATACCGTGAGCTGGTCCCAGGTTACCGGCGCCGGCAGCTATAACATCTATTCCGCGGTGCCCTCTTACAATGTGCCAGTCCCTGTCGGCGTCATTCACGGTTATGTCGGCAATTCCACCGGGCTTTCCTTCACCGACACCAATATCACGCCGGATTACACCCAGGTGCCGCCTGTGCATCAAAATCCGTTCGCGCAAGGCGCCATTCTCGGCAGCACCGCTATCGTCGGGGGCTCCAATTATTCGCAGCAGACCATCGGGCTGACCATCAGCACCGGCACCGGCAGCGGCTTCGTCGGGCAGGCGCTCGTCGTCAACGGTGCCTTTGCCGGCATCTTCGTCCAGAATGGCGGCCAGGATTATCTGCCGACGGACACCTTCAGCGTCACCGACAGCGGCGGTGGCCTCGCGACCGGCGACATCCTATTTTCCGCCAATCCGGCGGCCAGTTCCAATGTCACATTCAACGGCCAAGTGATCACCTTCAAGGCGGTGCCGGTAAATCCTGGCGATGTCCATCTCGAAAATACCCTGGCGCTGACACTCCAAACACTTGCCGATTATCTGGAATCCCAGTCGGCCAATCTGAGCCTTGCCTGCGCGGATTACACCGTCGATGCGACCCACATCTATGTGACCTATAAAACGCCGGGCGCTGTGGGCAATGCGTACACGCTAAGCGCTGGCGGCAGTTCCAACGGGACACCATCCGGCGCCACACTGAGCGGCGGCGGCACCATGGGCAGCGGCGCCAGCGGCACTCTGGTGGTCGGCCCGGCCAGCGGGACTTATCCCGGGGTCTGCGCTTATTTCCAGCAACGGCTGTTCTTCGCCGATTCGTTCAATAATCCCGACACGTTCTGGACCTCGAAGACCGGTGCTTACTTCAACATGGACTCCAGCATCCCGACCAGCGCCACGGACGCGATCACGGCCACGCCATGGACCGAGCAAGTCAATGGCGTCCAATGGCTGGTCCCGATGCCGGGCGGCCTGATCACCATGACGGGCAACCGGGCATGGCAGATCGTCGGCGAGGGTTCTTATAACCTGAACTCCCAGCCGATCACGCCCAGCACCACGCAGGCGCAGCCCCAGGCGTTCAACGGCTGTTCCGCGACCATTCCGCCGATTCCAGTCGATTATGATGTCCTTTATTGCGAGGCCGTCGGCAACACCACCGTCCGCGATCTCTCCTGGACCGCATGGACCAATATCTACACCGGGGCGGACCTTACCATCCTGGCCACGCATCTCTTCCTTTATCAGCAGATCGTGCAATGGACTTGGGCGCGCAAGCCTTACAAGGCCGTGTGGGCCTGCCGTGACGACGGCACTCTGATCTCGCTGACCTACCTGAAGGAGCAGGAGGTTTTCGGCTGGGCGCGCCACGACACCCAGGGGCTGGTGGTGGGAATTGCCTCCGTCACCGAGCCGCCGGTGAACGCCGTTTATTGCGTGGTGCAGCGGTTTCCACCATACGCGCCGGCCGGAATTTACGTCATGGAGCGGATGGACAACCGCATCTGGCAGTCCGTCGAGGATTCCTATGCCGTCGATTCCGGCGTCTCCAATCCGATGTCAAACCCTTCGGCCACGCTTCTTGCCAATTCGGCCTCTGGTGCGGTCACGTTCACGGCTTCTGCGGCCGTATTCAGTGCGGGCACCGTCGGGCAGATTCTGCGCATGGGTGGCGGGATCGCCTCTATCACAGGTCACACCGACACCAAGCATGTCACCGGTGCATGGGTGCTGGGGCCGTCGCTGGCATCTCCTGGAGTGCCGTTTGCACCATCGGGTAGCTGGACCTTGGCAACGCCCGTAAATTCCCTGAATGCACCGCATCTGGCCGGGATGCAGGTTGTCGGGCTCGCTGATGGCATTCCGTTTGGTCCCGTCGCCGTTGGCCCCACTGGCACCATCGCGCTGCCGTTCGAAGCCAGCAACGTCAAAGCCGGACTGCCGTTCACGCCGCAGATCCAATCGCCCTATCTTAATGGAGGCGAGCCGACCGTCCAGGGCCGGCGCAAAGCTATCCCAGCGGTGACGGTGCGGCTGGCGGCCAGCGGGCCGTTCCAGGTGGGCGTCAACCAGCCGGACGGCCAAGCGCTGTCGCCGCCGCAGGTCGCGCCAGCCTGGACGAATATGGCGCCGTCGCAGGAGCAGCAGCAGGGCGCCACCACCTATCAGTCTCCGGCGGGACAGACCGTCACCCAACTCTGGACCGGGGATATCCGGCAGATCGTTGACGATTCGTGGGCCAAACCAGGCCAAGTCGCGGTGCAGCAGACGCTGCCTCAAGCACTTGAAGTTTTGGCGGTTATCCCGGAAATTCTGGAAGGCGATACCCCGGAAGAAACCTACCGGCAGCAACCACCATCGTCCGGCGGCCAGCAGCAGGAGCCACGAACCCCGGGGCGCTGGATGTTGAGAAGGAGCGGCGGCTTATGAAGGATTATCGCATTGTGCCCGCATCGATCCGTCACGTCCGCCCGATGAGCCAATCAATGCGGGCCGCTGCGATGCTGGCGCTTGAGGCATTTGGCCAGGACGGTCGGCGCGCCCTCCATCGGGCATTTCTGGCATCGACTTATTGCCGGACCGCAATCATCGATGGCAAACCGGTGGCGATGTGGGGAATTGCCGGGACGCTCCTGAACGATGTCGCCTATGTCTGGCTGGTGATCTCGCGGGATATTGCGTCGATGCCGCTCTCCATCGTGCGCGCGGCGCGTACCGAATTGGCCTCGATCATGGCTGATTTTCGTGAAATCCAAACCACCGTATTGCCGGAAGATGAAGCCGCGGTGCGCTTCGCGGTTTATCTCGGCTTTGGAAGCGGCGAAGAGGAGACCGGCAAATCACACCGGCAGGCGCAGCATGAAATTCTTCGAAACGAACGCTACCGCGTGCCCGTCGGCGATCACTATGTTATCAGGCTTGGCTACCATCCGGAGACACGGCATTGAGCAGCGGCGGTATCCCGTTCATCGGTCCAATACTGTCGGCCTTCGGGTCCATCAAAGGCGGCTATGCGTCCTCCAACCAGGCCAAGTATCAGGCCCAGGTGGCATCGAACAACGCCCTCATTCAACGGCGCAATGCCCAGATGGCGGGCGCAGCCACTGCGGCCAATGAGGAACGTGCTGCGCTAGAAGCCCGCGCAAAATCTGGCACTGTTCGCGCCGGGCTTGCCGCGAACAATCTCGATGTCAACAGTGGTTCACCGGAAGCGGTGCAAACCAGCCAGCGCGAACTTGGCAATCTTGATGTTGGAAATGTCCAACGCCAGGGTGCGCTGGAGGCCTATGGGTATCAGGTCCAGGCTACAAGTGAGGATGCCCAAGCCGCGTTGCTCCGCAAGCAGGCATCCTCTGATGTCACTGCGGGCTATATCAACGCAGGGGTAGAGATCGCGGGAAGTCCCGCGACGGCCAATTTGCTCGGTGATCCATTTTCCTCTTCCGCATCGAGCGGCAGCGGTGCCCAGACGTTCGAGCCGGGAGCCACCGGAGCGCCGGCGTCCCTGATGAGCGGCTCGCCGACGGTGCCAGACGAATATCAGTGGATGCAGGAAAGCGGCGGGCTCTACTGAGATGGCAGCCGTTCCGTACACCGGAGTCCCAACAGAAGAGGCCAGGGTTCAGGCGCCGGATGATCTCGAGCACATAGAAGCCGCGCCGGGAGATTTTGGCGCGCAGGTCGGCGAGGCCGGAAAGAATCTCGGCCACGCCGTGATCGACACCACGAAATTCTATGGCACCGTCGCCGCCGATAATGGCAGCAACAACACGTTGGAGCAGGTTACCAATATCCTGCACGGCGATCCTAACCATCAGATCATGCAACCCGATGGCACCATGGCCCCGGACACCGGCTTCTTTGGGAAACGTGGTGCCGATGCGATGTCTGCCGCGCCGGAGGTCCAGCACCAGATTGATGACATCATCCGCGAAAACCGGGAGAACTTGCAGACCCCGGAGGCCCGGCTGCAATATGATGTCGATACCCGCCGCTATCGGGCACAATGGCTCAACGAAATCGGCACCCATACCGATCAGGAGCAAAAAACATGGGCGACCGATACCAACACCACACGCGCCAATCTGGCATTGAATAGCATCGCGCGGCGCCCTTCCGATCCCACTTCCGTCGCGATGGCTCAGCAGCAGGTGCGCAAATCATATGTTCGCAACGCCCAGCTCGCCGGCCAGGATACCGAAGGTGCCATGCTTAAGGCGGATCAGGATGTCGCGCTGGCGCGGATTCGAAGTCTCATCGTCAGTGATCCCGCCGCAGCGCAGGGTGTCTTCGACAAAAGCGGTGATGTCCTGGGATCGCGGCCGGATTACGATACGATATCGCGATCCGTCAAAGAGGCCGTGATCAATCACCAACTGGTCCCAGCGATAAATTCTGCGGTGACGCAGGCGAAAGCCGATGCCACGCTGATGGTGGGAACACCCGGGCAGCCGCAAGCTGGCGCCGCGCTCACCGAAACCGATGCCGCCAATGCGGTTCGCAGCGCGTTTCCGGGTGCCGCTATTACATCGCAGCAGCGCACCCCGGAACACAATGCCGAAGTCGGTGGCGTTCCGAACTCCCAGCACATACCGGGCCAGGCGATTGATTTTGTGCTGCCGAAGGGAACCACGTTTGCGCAGGTCAAGGCGACGATGGCGGCCCACGGGCTGCCGACGACGGAATTGATCAATGAAGGTGATCATGTCCATTGGGCTTGGGGTGCGAAAGGTGGCGGCCGTTATCCTTCGACGGTCGATGCATTGCGCGGCACCATGGACGAGACTTTGACCAGGGCGCAAAGCGATGCGGTCAGGATGTTCCCGAATTATCCCGATGCGCAGGAGCGCTATGTCGAAGGTGTCCGCCGCGGCCTGGATCAGACCATCCAGCAGCAAGAGCAGCAGGTCACCATCGATACCCATGTGGTGCAGCAGGCGCTTGCCGGTGACCGCCCCCCGATCAGCGAAGATCAGCTGAAATCGGTCAGTCCGGAAGTCGCGGCGGCCTGGAGCAATGTGCAGCTCAACAATCCCTATGCCGCGATGCACGTCGAAAACATCTTCGATGCCAATGCCCGTGGCAGGGCTAACAACCTGGGAACGCAATTCACCGGCATGATGAACCGCGTGCTGGCGCCCGCAGGCGATCCTGATCAAGTGAAATCGGTGGATCAGCTCTGGCAATATGTGACGCCGGGCGAAGACGGGCCGCTGACGAACACCGGGCTCGCGCGGCTAAGCGATCTGCTGGCGACGCGGGGCACCCCGCAGGGCGACGCCGATGCGGCGCAGTTGAAATCCTTCTTTGACCAGGCCCATAAGACACTCTCGGCTCAGGTGCCGGAACTTGGATATTACGATCCGAAAGGCGAAGCGTTGTTCCAGAAATTCCTGCTTCAGGCACTTCCCGCCATCCAAGCCGAACGCAGCGCCGGAAAATCGCTGTCGCAGATACTCGCGCCGAAAGGTGATCTCTACAATTCCATCTATACATTCAAGCGGCCACTCGGCGAGGACATAAAAGACCGCATCCTAGATACGAACCGCGTCAATCTCGGTGCCATCACGGCAGACCAGAACAAAGCCGTTCTTGATCCGGCAAAGGCGCAGTCGGTTGACCGCGCGATTCAACAGAAGCAGTTTACCGCCGATCAGGGTGCAAAACTGAAGGCATTGATGTTGGATGTGCAAATGAAGCGGCTGACGCCGGCACAAGCAAAAGAGCAGGCAATAAAAGCCGGAATATTTGCGCCTGATGTTCCGCTGCCGGGGGGCTGATGTCGAACCCTGGCGATACAAAGCCTCTGACCGCTGATGACGCCTTCGGGCCTAGCTCCAACGCGCTGACCGCTGACCAGGCCTTTGCACCGGATCAGAAAACCTTGAGCGGCGATTTTTGGGATGGCCTTTTCAGCTACGGTATGGAAGGCCATGTGCTCAACGCGTTTGGACAAGGCTTTGCCGATAACTGGGGCGCGTCGGCGAGAGCCGGCGAGGAAGAAAAAGAGGCAGCCTACAAATCCTCTGGCGTGTTCAGTGACATCAATGAGAAAAACGGCGCCCTCTCGAAGGTTTTCAACGAAGCGTTCATGCGGCCGGCGGTGTGGGAATTGGTCAATCTCGGCGTCGGAACTAAGGAGTTATTGACGGGCGTTCCCAGTGCGCTTGTCGGTGGCATCGAAAGCGCGCTGCAAGGTGGTGGTAAATATGCCCAGACGACGCCAGTCGGGCGCGCGATCAACGCTGAAGGTCTTGGCCAGACCCTGGCCGAATATGTCGATTACAGCCTGCAACGTGGCGACATTCTGACCCCGAACTATCTGGGCGGGCCATTCCCGCCACATCTCGCTGATGTCCGTGCCGCCCGTGGGCTGGGCGTGATCGGGGAAGGGGATGCGGGATATTTCGGCACCGCACCGGCCAAGGAAGAGACCGAGGCCGCGCGCGCTGCCGCTATCCGCCAGACCGTGCAGGCACAGCAGAAGGCGGCCAAAGAGGCGGAAGTGCCCGCACCGGCGCCAGGGACGCCACCGGAGCGGCCCGCGCCAGCACCCGCACCGGACGTGAACACAATTGCCCGCGAAATCGCGCCAGGAACGTTCCAGCGTTATGATTCGCTCGTCACTCGGCAGCAGAGCTATCGTGACTGGCTCCAGGAATTGGGGTCCGCCCGCACCGAGTTGCCGGAGGCGCGAGCCGCTCAGGCCAAGATCGACGATATATTGGGAAAAGTTAATGGCGTTGAGGAGAGGCTGACCAAGGCCGCCGCAGGAAGGCTGGCCGACGCTCGCGAAGCCTACGATGCCGCCACGACCAAGGATACCGCCTCTATGGCGCTGGTCCGCAGCAAGCTTCTGGAAACGCAGCACGCGCTTTGGGACCTCGCTCCGGAAGTCCGGGATGCGATGGCGGAGGCGCAAAAACGCTTGCCGCCAGAAGCAGTTGCGGAAAATGTTTCACTGGAGCAAAATGTTCCACGTGCTGAAACGCCGCCGACCAGTGAAACCGTCGCCCGTCCGGTGCCGCCGGAACAAACGGCACCGGGGAACGCAGTGCAGCCGGTGTCCGGAGCCGCCGCGCCCGGACCAGCGGTTGTGCCGCAAGTGCCACGCGCTGGATCAGTATCTCCGGCGGCAAAAGAAAAAGGCTCAATCGCCGCCCACGTGAGCGAGCGACTTGTCTCCATCGGGCGCCCCCAGGAAGAGGCCGACGCCGCTGGCGCGCTGGTCCAAGCCCATTACGAAGCCCGCGCTGCCCGCTTTGGGGGCAGCAAGGGCACCGCGCAGGAGATTTACGACCGCGAGGGCCCGGAGATCATTGCCGGGAAGACACGCGCCAAATCGGCCGAGATGGCACAACGGACGCGCGAACTTGACCAGTCGCTTAATGCTGCGAATGACGAGCCGGTCGGGGACGCGCACGCCAAAGCGCTATCAGTCAATCGCAGGTTGGCGGATGAATATCGACAAGAGTTCCCGTCACTCGCGGAAAAATACACTGCGGCCGCCGATTATCTTGAGGCGCATCCTGCATCGCAGTTCGGACTAAGGGATCTGGTGCAATATCAAAAGCTTGCCGAAGAGGCCACCCGTCAGGCTGAGAAGATTATCGGAAATCTCAAGGCTCTGGGCGAGAACGTGCGATCACTTCGCCAAGCTAAGCGCGGGTCTATTTCCCTCAAAGAGGCCCGCAACACCATCCGTCTTTTCAAGGATGCCGATGCCTCGACCTTCATCCACGAAACCGGTCACCAATGGCTGGAAGAGATGATGAAGGATGCCGCCGATGAAGCGGCACCGGAAAATCTGACGCGCGATGCCAAGACGGTGCGCGACTGGCTCGGCGTCAAAGAAGGCGAAGCGATTCCGACAAAGGCACATGAGAAATGGGCCCGAGGTTTTGAGCGTTATATGATGGAAGGTGCCGCGCCGACGCGCGCCCTCGCCGATGTGTTTGCCAAATTCAAGGCCTGGCTGACGCAGATTTACCAGACCGTCAGTCGCTTGCGGTCACCGATCACGCCGGAAATCCGTCAGGTTTTCGACCGGCTTCTAGTCACGCCGGGACATGAACCGGTCATCGCGCCGGAACGCACAGCGCCAGTCTCCATGGCCGATATCCATGAAGCTGAAGCGGAAGCGACACCGCCGCACCAGGCCGACATCGTTGCCGACAACGCGGAACATGAGACGGAGCAACTTGCGGGCATTCATGCCCCGGAGGTCAGAGATGAGCTTGCAGGAAAAGCTGGAGGAGTCCCAGCGGCGGGTGAGGGTGCTGCAGGTCGCGGCGCTGCGCCCGAACCAGTCGCCAGAAAAAATGGAGGCGCTGCGGAGCCTGGAGCGATCGCAGAGGGCGGTGGTGAGGCTGCGACGCCGGGCGCTGGAGCACGCCGCAAACCCGTTATAGAGCGGCCCTTTGTCCGTGTCCCGAAACAACCGCCGCGACTGCTGGATTTCATCAAGCGCCGCGGCGGCATCGCGGACGATAGAGGTGACATCGCCACGATCCTGAGCGGCGACAAGAAAATGATGCGGCGCCTGCTCAATCCTAAGGGCGAAAGCCTGGATGAGATGACGCGGGCGGCGTGGGATGCGGGCTATTTCCCGGAGAGCCAGGGCCAGCGGCCGACCATCGACGAAATGTTGCAGAAAATCGACCGCGATTATCGCGGGGAAGCCCAATATTCCGAGCATAATGCCGAGGATGTCGCCGCATTCAGGGCGGCACTGGATCGCAATGCCGAAGTGGATCGCTTGGCCGGGGAACTGGGGCTTGACACGAAAGACCCCGACTTCTGGTCCAAGGTTTTCGACCACATGTCGGTGGAAGAAATGGCTGTCCGCGAGGGTCAAGCCGCCGAAGCGGCACACGCCGAGTTTGATGAAGCGGAAAGGCGTGCTAAAGAATACCTCGAAAGCCGTGGCGAGGCTTGGGAGCCGGATGAAATCTATGAGCGCGGAGCGCCAAGGAGCCTCGAAGACCTCGAACGGGAACGAGCGCAGGAAATCGCTGCTCGAAACCCAGCATCGGGCCAGGGCGGCGCTGGCAACGGACCTGCCGCAACCGATCAGGGACCGGTTCAAGCGGGCGGCGGACCAAGCGGCGCTGGCGCTGGGCCTGCAGGACGCGCAAGCGGCGAAGCCGAAACCGACCCACAGCAACAGCTCGCCGTCAGCGGAACGCTGATCGACAAGGCCGGAAATATCCGGCTGGAAAATCTCAACACCACAGAAGATGCCCGCGCCATCGTGCGCCAGCTCGCCCGCGACAACATGGATTTCAACAGCGCCCGTTTCGGCGACGCGTCCTATGCGCTGTATCATGAGATCAAGGCCAGCGGCGAGCTCTTGGTGGAGACCTCGCAGAAAGCGGCAGATGCGTATCAGGCTTGGTCCGACGCCGGGTTCGATGAACAAGGCGCCGTGGCCTATGCGCAGGCTTCCCAGCAGGCGCTTCTCGCCGCCGAAATCCGCGCCGAACTGACGGCAGGCTGGGGCCGCGCCGGCCATGCCTTCCAGAAAGTGGACCGCATCGCCGGCGCTGAGAACGTTGTGGACTTCATCAAGCGCACCACCGGCAAGACGCTATTCCAGCTCCGCGAGGAAGGCGCCTTGATGAACCAACTTTCCACGGCCGATCAGCGGGCAAAATTCCTGGCCGATAGTCGCCTATCCCGCTGGCAGAAAATCCGTGGCGGCATCCTGAGCTATTTCA
>Ga0318562_10000838_pt1 | contig 13781 bp, 10 predicted proteins | sample GRESIP066b5f18_FD_203688 | JGI IMG/M metagenome (GOLD analysis project Ga0318562, IMG submission 203688) | Tropical soil microbial communities from Luquillo Experimental Forest, Puerto Rico - GRE.SIPMG.066b5f18 | ecosystem: Environmental > Terrestrial > Soil > Tropical forest > Bulk soil... | reverse complement strand
AGGTCGACCGGCTGGCTGATCATCCCGAATACCAGAACCGTGACGCCCGGGTGAAGATCCTCGACAAGCAGAACCTCGAGACCGTGTTCATGTTGCCGACGTTCGCGTGCGGCGTCGAGGAGGCCCTCAAGCACGACATCGAGGCGACGGTGGCGTCGGTGCATGCGTTCAACCAATGGCTCGACGAGGACTGGGGTTTCGACCGCCCCGACCACCGGTTCCTTTCGGCGCCGATCATCTCGCTGGCCGACCCCGAAAAGGCAGTCGAGGAAGTCGAATTCGTGCTGGGCCGGGGCGCCAAGATCGTCTGCGTGCGGCCTGCGCCGGTGCCGGGTGTGGTCAAACCGCGGTCATTGGGCGATCCGGTGCATGATCCGGTGTGGGCACGGCTGGCCGAAGCCGGCGTTCCGGTGGTCTTCCACCTGTCCGACAGCGGGTATCTGGCGATCGCGGCGCTGTGGGGCGGCAAGGCGACATTCGAGGGCTTCGGCAAGAAGGACCCGCTCGACCAGGTGCTGCTCGACGACCGCGCCATCCACGATTCGATGGCATCGATGATCGTGCATCAGGTGTTCACCAGGCATCCGAAGTTGAAGGTTGCCAGCATCGAGAATGGCTCCTACTTCGTGTACCGCTTGATCAAGCGCCTGAAGAAGGCCGCCAACACCGCGCCGTACCACTTCAAGGAAGACCCGGTCGAGCAGCTGCGCAACAACGTCTGGATCGCCCCGTATTACGAGGACGATGTGAAGCTGCTGGCCCAGACCATCGGCGTGGACAAGATCCTTTTCGGATCGGACTGGCCGCACGGCGAGGGTCTTGCCGACCCGATGTCGTTCACCGCTGATATCCCGCAGTTCCCCGAGTTCAGTGCGGAAGACACCCGAAAAGTGATGCGGGACAACGCTCTCGAGCTACTCGGTGTAAAGGTCTCGGCCGCTTAGTCATGGCCGAGTGGACCCTTGGGGCGGTTGTCGACGCCATCGCCGCAGCTGTACCCGACCGGCTGATGACGGTCTGTGGTTCCCGCAGGAGCACGTTCGGAGAGTCGGCCGAGCGGACGCGGCGGCTGGCGAACTACATCGCCGGACAGGGTTTGGGCGCCCACCGTGAGCGCGCGGAGCTGGAGAACTGGGAATGCGGTCAGGACCGCGTCGCGCTGCTGATGCACAACGACCTGTATCCCGACATGGTGATCGGCTCGTTGAAGGCCAGGGCCGTTCCGGTGAACGTCAACTACAACTACACGCCCCGCGAGGTGGCCGAACTCCTCGACTATCTGAAGCCGCGGGCCGTGATCTACCACCGATCATTCGGCGCCAAGTTCGCCGGCGTCCTGCCACCGGCAGGCGCGGACGTGTTGATCTCGGTGGACGACGACGGCACCGCTGCACAGCTGCCCGGTGCAATCGATCTGGAAGACGCACTGGCCCAGGGTGATACAGACCAAGACATCAACCCGACGCCCGACGACGTGATGATGGTGTGCACCGGCGGAACTACGGGACGGCCCAAAGGCGTCATGTGGCGGCAGGCCGACACCTACGTGGTGTCGATGAACGGATCCGACCACGGTTCCGTCGACGAGATACAGGCCAAGCTGGGCCACGAAGGGCAGGCCTGGTTCGCCGTATCGCCGCTGATGCACGCGGCAGGCATGTGGACGGCGTTCGCGGCGCTGCTCAACGGGCTGCCCGTAGTTCTCTATGACAGAACGAGATTCGACCCACGCGCGGTGCTCGAGATGGCGCAGCGCGAAAGGGTCGGCATGATGACGATGGTCGGCGACGCGTATGCAGGCCCGCTCGTCGAAGAACTCCGACGTGGAACCTACGATCTGTCGTCGATGTTCGCGATCGGCACCGGGGGAGCGGCCACCAACCCCAAACACCAACGGGCGCTGCTGGAATTGCTGCCGCAGATCACGCTGATCAACGGATACGGGTCGTCGGAGACCGGGAACGTCGGGTTCGGCCGCAGCCAGCGGGGTTCGGAGAAGGACACGTTCGAGTTGCGCGAGGGGGCGCTCGTCCTATCCGAGGACTACAGCCGCTTCCTGCAGCCGGGCGAAGACGAGGTCGGGTTCGTCGCTCGGGCAGGCAGGATCCCGCTCGGCTACTTCGACGACGAAGCGGCTACCCGCAAGACGTTTCCCGTCGTCGACGGCCAGCGCGTGGTGATATCCGGAGACCGAGGCTCGCTTGCCGATGACGGCACCCTGCGGCTGTTCGGGCGAGACTCGCTGGTCGTCAATACCGGCGGCGAAAAGGTCTTCGTGGAGGAGGTCGAGGAGGTCCTGCGTGCCTACCGGGGCGTCGTCGACGCTCTCGTGGTCGGACGACCGAGCGAGCGCTGGGGCCAGGAGGTCGTCGCGCTGGTCGCCATGAAACCCGGCGCCGACGTCGGCGCCGACCAGCTCCATGAACAGTGCACAACGCAGCTCGCACGGTTCAAGGCGCCGAAGGAGTTCATCTTCGTGGATCAGATCCGTCGGCTCGGCAACGGCAAGCCCGACTATCGCTGGGCGAAAAGGACTGCGGCACAGGAGGCGTCACTGGCATGACCCATAAAGCCATTGATTGCCTGATAAACGTGCACTTCGGTGAGACGGAGAAGCAGCCCACGTGGATGCTCAAAGTGCGCGACGACTACTTCAAGGGACCGGAGTCGATGTTCGCGCCGGTCGACCTGGCCGAACTGCTCGACGAGATGGACGAACAGGGCGTGGAGAAGGCGATCCTGATGGACAACCTCGCCAAGCCATCGGTCACCGCGCGCAAGTTCGTCGAATCGCGGCCCGACCGGTTCGCGCTGGCGATGGGCGGCGTCAACCTGCTGAAGCCGATGCCGTCGCTGCGAGAGCTCAGCGCCGTCGTTGGCGATCTATCGGTGGCATATGCCGTTGTGGGCCCGAGCTTCTGGGGTGACGGGCAATATCCGCCCAGCGACGCGGTCTACTACCCGCTCTACACCAAGTGCGCCGAAATGGAACTGCCGCTGTGTATCAACACGGGCCTTCCCGGCCCGCCGATCCCCGGTGAGGTGCAGAACCCGATTCACCTCGACCGGGTCTGTGTGCGCTTCCCCGAACTGAAGCTGTGCATGATCCACGGTGCGGACCCGTGGTGGGACATCGCGATCCGGTTGATGATCAAATACCAGAACCTGCACTTGATGACGTCCGCCTGGTCGCCGAAACGGCTGCCAGAGAGCCTGCTGCACTACATGCGCACCCGCGGCAAGAACAAGGTGATCTACGCGTCGGACTGGCCGGTGCTGAAGATGCGTCGCGTCGTGCCGGAGGCGCTCGCGCTCGACCTGCCTGCCGATGTGCTGGACAACTATCTGTACAACAACGCCAAGGAATTCTTCTTCGGAGGACAGGACTGCGCACGCGAGGAGCAGAAGGAGCACTGACGACGATGGACCGATACGAACTGCGCAGATTGGATTACAGCCTGTCCGAGGACCACCTGGCGATCCAGGAGGCGTACAAGCAGTTCTTCAAAACCCATTGCCCGATCGAAACCGTCCGCGCCGCAGAGGAATCCGGGTTCGACAAGAGCCTGTGGGAGCGGCTCTGTGCAATGGGCGCGACGACGATGGCGCTGCCGGAGAACGTCGGCGGCGATGGGGCGACGCTCGTCGACCTCACGCTGGTGGCAGAGGAGATCGGCCGTTCGCTGGCGCCGGTGCCGTGGATCGACCACGTCTGTGCCGCGCGCCTTCTCGCCCGGCTTGGCGCGCTGGACCCCGATCTCGTCAACGGCAGGCAACTGGCCGCGCTCGATCCGCAGCATACGAGCGTGACGGGGGTGCGTCTGATTCCGACGGGCTCGATCGCCGACCAGATCCTGATCCGCGCCGGCGAGGACATCGTGCGGCTGACATTCGGCACGCGCCCAGTCAAGGTCGACAACATCGGCAAACTGCCGATGGCGTGGGTGGACCCTGTCGCCGCCGACAGCAGGACCGTGGTCGCAAGCGGAGCCGACGCACTGGCGGAATACCAACGGGCGCTCGATGAATGGCGGGTGCTGACCGCTGCGGCCCTGGTGGGCCTTGTCGAGGAGACGATGACGATCGCGGCGGAGTTCGCCAAGAACCGCTACACCCTCGGCGTGCCGATCTCCACACTGCAGGGCATCTCGCATCCGTTGGCCAACATCGCGATCACCGTGCATGGCGGCCGAAACCTGGCACGGCGTGCCGCGTGGTTCCTCGACAACGAGCCCGACGAGCGTCCCGAACTCGCACCGTCGGCGTTCGTCTTCATGGCCGAGGAGGCGTCGAAGGCCGCCACCATGGCCGTACAGGTCCAGGGCGGCCTCGGAGTGTCGGCGGAGGCGGCCGCGAGCGCCTACCTGGTTCGCGCCCGAGGCTGGGCCCTGGCGGGCGGTGATCCGGGGGCCAGCGCGAAGTACATCGCCGAGATCGTCGCGGCACGCGAGAGCGGGAAAGGCAACTGATGGATTTCTCACGGGTTGAGCTGTCGAAGGACGACGAGGCATTCCTGACGGAGTCGCGGTCGTTGCTGAGCGAGCTCGTCACCGAGGACGTCATCCGCCTAGACCGCGAGACGGGGGACAACTTCAACGAGGGTGTGCATCTTGCTCTCGGGGAAGCGGGGTACCTTGCGCGCGAATGGAAACCGGAGTCCGAGGGGGGGTTCGACCGCGTTCGGCGGCGGATCTGGGAGCTGGAGAAGCGCCGGGCACATGTGCCGTGGGTGACGTTCGGCACGACGGCGATGATCGCACGTTCGGTGCAGAAGTACGGCTCGCCGGAAGTGGTTGCCGAAGTGATGCCGCGTGTGATGAGCGGCCACGTACGGCTCTGCCTCGGCTACACCGAGCCCGAGGGCGGTTCCGACGTCGCTACCTGCAAAACCCGCGCCGTGCGCGACGGCGACTCCTGGCTCATCAACGGATCCAAGATGTTCACCACCGGCGCGCACAACTGCCAATATGTCTTCCTCATCACCAATACCGATCCGGATGCCCCGAAACACAAGAGCCTCACCATGTTCCTGGTGCCGCTCGACACGCCTGGCATCGAGATCCAGGGCATCCGCACCGTCGACGGTGACCGCACGAACATCGTCTACTACAGCGACGTGCGCATCGACGACAAATACCGGCTCGGCGAGGTGAACGACGGGTGGACGGTGGTCCGCGAACCGCTCAACGTCGAGCACGGCGCGGTGGAAGCCGCGCCTGACGGGCTGGCCGACGTGTCCATCATGATGCACCAGGCAGGCACTATGGCCACCGCGGTCGACAACGCCGCCGTCAAGGTCACCGAACCCGATCCCAACGGGCGCAGACTCATCGACGACGGGTCGGTGGCATATCGCCTGGGGCGCAGCGTCGCCCGGATGGAGGCTGCGCTGTCGGCGACGAGCATCTTCGGTCGGGTGGCGCTTGCGCAGACGATGCGCGACATCTCGCCGGATCTGATGGACATCCTGGGCACGGCGGCCTCGTTGCCGGTCGGCACCGACGGGGCAGCCGACGACGGGGCGGCCGAATACGTCTACCGGTTCGCGCCGTTGGTTGGCATCTACGGCGGCACGCTCGAGGTGTTTCGCAACATGATCGCGCAATATGTGCTCGGGCTGGGAAAGCCCGACTACTCGCCGCCCGCGGAGAAGAAGAAGGCTTCGTGACAACCGAACCGACGGGCAGGCGCAAGGTACTTGTGATGGGCGCGACCGGTTTCGTCGGATCCCATGTCACGCGCAAGCTCGTCGAGCGCGGTGACGACGTGCGGGTGTATGTGCGCAAGTCGAGCCGGACGGTGGCGATCGACGACCTTGATGTCGAGCGTTGTTACGGCGACCTTTACGACGAGAAGGCCTTGCACGCGGCGATCTCCGACCGCGACGTGGTGTTCTACTGCGTGGTGGACACGCGCTTCTACCTGCGCGACCCGGCGCCGCTGTTCGAGACCAACGTCGAGAGCTTGCGGCGAGTGCTTGACGTCGCCGCTGAGGCGGCCCTGCACCGGTTCGTCTTCTGCAGCACCATCGGCACGATCGCCATAGCCGAGAACGGCGAATCCGTCACCGAGGATATGCCTTTCAACTGGCCGGGTAAGGGGGGAGCCTATATCGAGTCGCGCCGCCAGGCCGAAGACCTGGTGCTGCGCTACGCCGAAGCGGAGGCATTGCCGGCCGTCGCGATGTGCGTCTCCAATCCCTATGGCCCCCTTGACTGGCAGCCCAGCCAGGGCCAGATGATCAAGGCGGCGGCACTCGGAAAGATGCCCGTCTACGTCAAGGGCGTGTCGACGGAGGTCGTCGGCATCGAGGATGTCGCGGATGCGTTCCTGCTCGCAGGTGAGCGCGGGCGCGTCGGCGAGCGCTACATCATCTCCGAGAGCTTCATGCCAATGCGGGACATGCTCCGGACAGCCGCGGGCGCGGTCGGTGCGAAACCGCCGCGGTTCGGTGTATCCCTCGGGCTGGTGTACGCGCTCGGATGGACGGTCGGCGCGGCGAGCCGGATGCTGCGGCGCGACCTCCCGTTGAACACCACCGGGGTCCGGCTTCTGCACATCATGTCGCCCGCCGACAACGGAAAGGCGAAGCGTGAACTCGGATGGCAGCCCCGCCCGACCGCCGAGTCGATACGGCGGGCAGCCCGCTTCTACGTCGAACAAGCGTGAGTGCCGCATGAGCCCCGAAGGTGAGCCTGAGTGAGGATCGCAGCGGAGCGAGGACCGGAGCGAGGGGGAGCCGAGGCATGAGCCCCGAAGGTGAGCCTGAGTGAGGATCGCAGCGGAGCGAGGACCGGAGCGAGGGGGAGCCGAGGCATGAGTCCCGAGGTGGCGCCTGCCCGCATCGGACTGCTGATCGACTACATCGACGACGATGGCGCCTTCGACGAGAACATCCTGCCGTCGTTGCAACTCGTCGCCGACGAGTACGTCTCGCGTGGCATTCTCCAGCGGCCGGTGGAGTTCGTCGTCCGTGCGGTGCAAGGGCTGCCCAACGGTTCCTTCCGCGCCGTCCGCGACGCGTTCTTCGAACTCGTGGAACAGGATTCGCTTCTGGTCTTCGGCCCATGGGTTTCGGAGAACGGAGCAGCGCTGCGCCGGTACGTGGAGGAGCTGGCCGAGGTCGCCTGCATCACGATGGGCGCAACCGAATCCATGCTTGGCGAGTGGGTGTTCGGCCTCCCTGCGGGTTCGATGGAAGAAGAACCGATCATCATGGCCACCGTGGCCGCGCTCGACGGCTGCCGCAGTGTCGGGATCGCGTTCGAGGACTCGCTCATCGGCACCGAGTACCTGCGAACCACGAGGACGGCCTGCGCCGACGCGGGCCTGCGCATCACCGCCGAGGTCCCCATCCCGCAGGTGCGGGCCGAAAAGCAAACGGCGATGGCGACATTGGCTGCCGACCAGCCGGACGCCATCATGCATGTCGGGTTCGGGCTCGGCATTCCAGGGATCAACGACGTGCTGGGCGAGATTGGCTGGATGCCGCCCCGCTACACCACGACGGCCTTCGAGTTCGCCTCGACCAGCACTTGGTGGCGTGAACAGCTGGCAGGCTGGATCGGGCTCGACCAGTACGACGAGCGCAACGCCACCGGACGGGAATTCCTTGACCGGTTCGAAGCGCGTTACGGGCGGCGGCCGGAGTACTTCTTCCCGGTGTACTGCTACGACGTCGGCCGTCTGATGATGATCGCGCTGGCCAACGCACGCCCGCTGACCGGCGTCGGGGTCAAGCAGGCGCTCGAGAAGATCAAGATGCTGCCCGCCGCCACCGGCGCACCTGGCACCCGAATGCGATTCGGCAAGTACATCCGCCACGGCTGGGTCGGCAGCGAGTTCCTTGTCGCGCGACGGGTTTTGGCCGACGCCAGCGGCATCGTCATGCACGGCACCATCGAGGGCCTGCTCGAACCGCCCGCGCTGTCGTGACCGTCCGGGTCATCCAGTGGGCCACCGGCGCGGTGGGCGTGGCCGAGCTGCGCGAGGTTATCGACCGCCCCGATCTCGACGCGTCGGAGATCTTGGCGTTGGACCGGTGGCCGGAATTCCCGCGAGTAGACGCTTAGGTTCGACGCGACCTGGCTTTTTGCGGGCGTCAGCGTCTGCTCGCGCCGCTAGAGCGTCACGATCGTCGCCGCCGCGGTGCCCGGCGCGCCGTAGAGCTGAGCGAATCCGACACGCGGTTCACCGGCAACCTGGCGGTCGCCCGCCTCGCCGCGCAATTGCCTTACCAGCTCGTGGATTTGGCGTAGACCGGATGCACCGATCGGCTCGCCGTTGGCGATCAGCCCGCCGTCGGTGTTGACCGGCATCGCGCCGTGGATCTCGGTGGCGCCGTCGGCCAGCAGCTTCTCCTGGTCGCCGTGCTCGCAGAACCCACACTCGGCCATATGGATGATCTCGGCGCCCGCGTCGGTGTCCTGTAGCTGGATGACGTCGACGTCGTCGGGTGCGACGCCGGCCTTTTCGAAGGCGGCGCGTGCGGCGAAGACAGTGGGTGCTGGAACTTCGTCGACGGGGGCGAATGTCGTGTTCACCTCGTAGGCGCCGTATGTGCGGGTGCGGACCTCGACTGCGCGGAGATACACGGGCTTACTTGTGTAGCGGTGTGCGATATCGTCGCGGCACATGACCACCGCGGCGGCGCCCTCGTCGGGCGCGCAGAACATGTACTGCGTCAGGGGGTAGTTCAGCATCGTCGAGTTGAGAATGTCCTCCTCGGGAATCGGCTTGCGCCGGAAGGCATTCGGGTTCAGCGCACCGTTGCGGAAGTTCTTGGCAGCGACTTTGGCCAGCGTTTCCTGCGAGATGCCGTGGTCGTGCAGATAGCGGTTGGCCTTCATGCCGAAGAACTGGGTGGTGAGGTACTGGCCGTTCTCCGCATACCAGCTGGGCATCCCGACCAGCGCGGGATCTTCGGTGAACGCGCCGCGCGGATGCTTGTCAAGACCGACGGCGATGCCGATGTCGTAGTCGCCCAGCCGGATACCGTCCGCGCATGCCTTGGCGGCGCTGGCCGCGGTGGCGCACGCGTTGAAGACGTTGGTGAACGGGATGCCGGACAGCCCGACCATGCCGACGATGGCGTCAGGATTCGCGACCGTCCAGCTGCCGCCGGTGGCGAACTGGACGTCCTTCCACTCGACGCCCGCGTCGGCGACGGCGGCGAAGATGGCGTCGACGCCCATCTCCATCGCGGACTTACCCTCGAACCGGCCGAACGGATGCAGCCCAACACCGATGATCGCGACGTCGTTCATGGGGCGAGTGTATCGCAACTGTAACTCTTACAGTATCGTAGTCCATGTGGCGCCGGTAACCGAGCACAAGGCGACGTTTTGCCGAATCTGTGAGCCGTTGTGCGGAATGATCGCGACGGTCGAGGACGGCAAGCTGGTGGCTCTGCGCCCGGACAAGGAACATCCTCTCTCCGCGGGTTTCGCGTGCCAGAAGGGCATCGCATTCACGGAGGTGCAGAACGACCCCGACCGCGTGACCACGCCGCTGCGCCGAACGCCGACCGGTTTCGAACCGGTGACCTGGGAAGAGGCGCTGTCGGATATCGCCACGAGGCTGACCGGGTTACTGCGCACCCACGGTTCGGGCGCCGTGGGCTGGTACATGGGCAACCCCGGCGCGTTCAGTTACGCACACACCTTCGCGGCGCTGATGTTCACCAAGGGCATCGGCCGCGACGCCCACTACTTCACCGCCTCGTCGCAGGACACCAACAGCAGGCTCATCGCGAGCCAGCTGCTCTACGGTGTGCCGACATCGGTGCCGATTCCGGATCTGACCCGTACCGATCTGCTGGTGATGATGGGCGCCAATCCCGTTGTCTCGCACGGGAGTTTCCTTACCGCACCACGGATCAAGGACCGCATGCAGGACATCGTCAAACGTGGCGGGCGTGTCGTGGTCGTCGATCCACGCCGCACCGAGACCGCGGCGGCGTTCGAATGGCTGGGTATCGTCCCTGACACCGATGCGTATCTGCTTTTGTCGCTGTTGCAAGTGATGTTCGCCGACGGGATCGACGAGGCCAGGGTGAGCAGGCAGGCCGACGGGATCGACTGGCTGCGAGCGCTGTGCGCACCGTTCGCTCCTGAGGTGACCGCTCAGCACACCGGCATCGATGCCGACAGTGTCCGGTCACTCGCACGCGATCTGGTGCGCACGCCGCGCGCGGCGGTCTACGGCAGGCTCGGCACCTGCGTCGGCCGGTACGGCACCCTCACCGCGTACCTCATCGACGCGGTCAACCTCGTCGCAGGAAACCTCGACGCCCCCGGCGGCTCGGTCTTCGGCTCGATGCAGACGGTGGGCCAGCGATGGCAGAACACCGTCATGGGGTTCGCGATGCGGCGCTCATACCGCCGCCGGTCGCGCATCGGGGGCATCCACAATGCGATCACCTCGGAGCCGGCCGCGCTGATGGCCAAGGAGATCACCACACCGGGCGATCGCCAGATCAAGGCGATGTTCGTCTCGGCGGGCAATCCCGTACTGTCGGTGCCCAACGGTGACGAGCTCGAGGCCGCGTTCGAGTCGCTCGATTTGTCTGTGGCCCTGGATTTTTACATCACCGAGACCACCAGCCGGTGCGACTACATTTTGCCGGTGACGACGATGTACGAACGCGACGATTTTCCGTTTACCTTCCAGCCTTTTCAGGCCACGCCGTTTCGGCAGGCCACCGATGCCGTCGTCGCACCTGCGGGCCAGGCGCGCACGGAATGGGACATCATCGACGACTTGACCCGGCGGCTCACGCGCAGCTCGCCCGCCTTCGGTGTACTCGGCGCCGCCCGAAAGGCCCTGGGCGCATTCGGGATCGGGTTCACTCCACGGTTCATGATCGACTCGCTCATTCGGATGTCGCAAGGCGGTGACCTGTTCGGTCTTCGTCGCGGCGGACTGTCGCTGCGCAGGCTGACCGAACGGCACCCGCACGGAGTCGTCGTTTCACCACACCTCCCTACTGGTGTGCTACGCGATGCGGTCGCCTACCTGTCGCGCCGCGTCCGTCTGGTACACCCCGACATCAGTGCCGAGGTCGAAAAGCTCACCGGGGGTGGGCATCCCGACGGCTACCCGCTGCGGATGATCGGCATGCGCGAGCCGCGCTCGGAGAACTCGTGGATGCACAACTCACCGTTGCTGATGCGCGGTGAGCGGGCGCAGCGCGCGCTGATCCACGTCGACGATGCCGCCGACCTGCAGATCTCCGATGGCGACCTGGTCCGGGTTTCGTCCCCGTATGGAGAGATCACCGTCGGAGTAACCGCGACCAAGGATCTGATGACCGGCGTGATAGCCGTCCCGCACGGGTGGGGTCACAAGGGGACGGGCACGTGGCAGGTGGCCAATAAGGCAGGCGGGGCGAACGTCAACCGGTTGACGTCGAGCGCACCGGAGGACATCGAGTCGCTGTCGGGCATGGCCTGGCTCACCGGCGTCCCCGTCCGCGTCGAACCCGTCTGACCTCACACCGCGAGCGTGCGTGTCTGCCGCTCGACACACCGTAAAACAGCAACACATTGCGCACGCTCGTGACCTGGTGAGAGTGCGCAGAAGGATGGCCTTCGGCGGCGTGTCGCGGAGCAGACACGCACGCTCGCGAGGTGGCGAGAGTGCGCGAAAGGATGGCCTTCGGCGGCGTGTCGCGGAGCAGACACGCACGCTCGCGAGGCAAGGCCTAGGCGATGGCGCCGGAGTCCTTGAGCTCTTCGATGCGGTCCCAGTCCATGCCTAGCTCCATCAGGACGATCTCGGTGTGCTCGGATGCCTGTGGGGCGCGGATGGTTTCGAGCGGTTCGTGGTTGAACTGAATCGGTCCGCGAACAACCTTGAACGGCTTTCCGCCATCGGCCGGCTCGACTTCGGTGATCATGTCGTTGGCGATCGCCTGCTCGTCGGACGCCAGATCGACCAGGCTCTGGAACGGCGCCCACTGACCCTTCATCGTCTTGAGGTGCTGACGCCAGTATTCGAACGGCTTGCTGCGGATCGACTTCGCGATGAGTTCGTCCGCCGCCTCGGCGTTTTCGATCAGCGGCATCACATCGGAGAAGCGCGGATCATCGGCCAGCTCTGGAAGCCCGAGGTGTTCGAAAGCATCGCGGATGTAGCCGGTCGGGCTGACGATGCACAGGTTGATGGTGCCGCCGTCGGATGTCAGGTAGTTGCCGAGGAATGGGTTCACCGTCGGGCCGATAGAATCGGGCATGAGTGAGCGCATCGTCTCGCCGGTCTCCATGCCCTGTGTCACGCTGGCGCCCGCCGCCCACCACGCGGTGCTCAACAACGAGACGTCGAGCTCGAGCGCCTCGCCGGTGCGCTCCCGGTGGAACAGCGCCGCCGAGATTCCGCCTGCGATGTTCATCCCGCCGATGGAGTCGCCGAACGCCGGAATGCCTTGCGACAACGCGCCGCCCAGCTCCTCGGGCGTCAGCGCGTGGCCGACGCCGCTGCGGGTCCAGAACGCGGTGCCGTCGAATCCGCCCGTGTCCCGCTCCGGTCCTTTATCTCCGTAGGCACTGCCGCGAGCGTAGATGATGTTCGGGTTGACCGCACGGATGTGCTCGATGTCGAACTTGTTCTTCTGTCGCTGTGCAGGCATGTAGTTCGTCAGGAACACATCGGAGGCCTTGGCGATTTCGTACAGGACTTCCTGCCCGCCCGCTGTCGACACGTCGATGCCGACGCTGCGCTTGCCGCGGTTGGGATGTTCGATCAGCGGGTGCCGCTGCGGGTCCATTTGGAAGCCACCCATGTTGATGAAGCCGCGCTGCGTGTCGCCGCGCACGGGGTGCTCCACCTTGATGACGTCGGCGCCCCAGTCGGCGAGGATGGCGCCCGCGGCGGGAACGAACGTGAATTGGGCAACCTCGAGGACCCGCACGCCCTCCATCACCTTGATCATGTGTCAAACGTAACCGGAAGCGCGGTTGGCGACCGGAAGGGCTGCCCGTAGATGTGCGGATTGTCCTCGGTGCGAAGCGTGATGTGGGGCAACCGATCGAGCAGGCACTCCAGTGCGACCCTGGTCTCCATCCGGGCCAGGTGCAGGCCGAGGCAGGTGTGCTCGCCTGCGGCAAAAGATATGTGCGGCACGCGTTTCCGGAAGATGTCGAATTCCTCGGAGCGCTCCCACCGGTTTTCGTCGCGATTCGCCGAGCCGATGCAGACATCGATGACCGCACCCTGCGGCAGCGTCACACCGTCGAGCTCGGTTTCCTCGGCCGCATAGCGCTGCACAGTGGTCAGCGGCGTTTCGAAGCGCAACCCCTCCTCGATGGCCGGCGCGATGAGCTCACGGTCGTCCTGCACGGCCAGGAACTGATCGGGATGGGTGAGCAGCAGGTACAGCAGATTGCCCGACGACCGGTACGTGGTTTCCAGCCCCGCAGGCAGCAGTAGCCGCAGGAACGAGTAGATGGCCTCATCATCGAGCTTCTCGCCATCGATCTCGGCGCTGACGAGGTCGCCGATGATGTCCTCGGTCGGCTTCGAGCGGCGCTTGTCGATCTGCTCGCTGAAGTAGTCCTTCAGTGCGGCCGACGCCTCGAATGCCCGCTTGTACTTGACGTTGTAGCTGATCAACTCCACCGCGCGTTTACGGAACCACGGCAGGTCTTCTTCGGGAAGGCCCAACAGCTTCGAGATCACCCGCGTCGGAAATTCGAGCGTGAACTCGCGAACCAGGTCGGCCTTGCCCGCGTCGATGAACTCATCGATCAACCCCTCGACCACCGGCCTGACGACCTCGGGTT
>Ga0318562_10000836_pt1 | contig 13803 bp, 13 predicted proteins | sample GRESIP066b5f18_FD_203688 | JGI IMG/M metagenome (GOLD analysis project Ga0318562, IMG submission 203688) | Tropical soil microbial communities from Luquillo Experimental Forest, Puerto Rico - GRE.SIPMG.066b5f18 | ecosystem: Environmental > Terrestrial > Soil > Tropical forest > Bulk soil... | reverse complement strand
TAGCCATCGTTAGCCCAGGAATGGGCGTAACGCACTAATATCGCGTCAGCGGCTCGTGGCAGCGGCTGCACGGAGAGGGAGGCGGGGGCCGGTGAAGCCACAGATCAACATGGCTAAACCGCACGCAGCCCGCGTGTACGACTTTTATCTGGGCGGCAAGGACCACTTTGCGGCCGACAGGGAAACCGGCCAGGCGCTCATGCGGGTGGTGCCGACCATCCGCGCCGCGGCGCGGGAGAACCGGGCGTTCTTGGGCCGGGCGGTGCGGTTTTTGGTGGCGGAGGCGGGGATCCGGCAGTTCCTGGATATCGGGACCGGGCTGCCGTCGGCGAACAACGTGCATGAGGTGGCGCAGGGGCTGGTGCCGTCGTGCCGGGTGGTGTACGTGGACAACGACCCGATCGTGCTGGCGCACGCCCGGGCGCTGCTGACCAGTTCCCCGGAGGGCCGGACCGCCTACATCCAGGCGGACCTGCGCGAGCCGGAGAAGATCCTGGGCGATCCGGTGACCCGCCAGACGCTGGACTTCACCCAGCCCATCGGCCTGATGCTGGTCGCGGTGCTGCATTTTGTGCCGGATGCGGAGCAGCCGCGGCGGATCGTGGACACGCTGCTCGGCGCACTGCCATCCGGGAGCTACCTCGTCGCCTCGCACGCGACGCCGGAGTTCTACGCGGACCGCGGCGAGGCGGCGGCGCGGATCTATCACGAGCGGGGGATTCCGTTCCAGTTCCGGGTGGCGGACGAGCTTTCCGAACTGGCGTTCCGTGGCCTGGAAATGGTCGAGCCCGGGGTGGTGTCGGTCTGCGAGTGGCGCCCGGACGGCGATGGCCCGCGGCCGCTGCCCGCCGAGGTGACCTGGGACGGCGGGGTGGCGCGCAAGCCGTAGCGGCGCGCCTTCCCTTGGGGCCCGCAGTTGTCCCTCCGGGGCCGTTGCCTGGCTCTTCCTTTCCGCGGCGAGGGCCCCCGGCGGCTTCTTCCCGTGGTGGGGACCCTCGCCGGCCTGTACGCGGCCGTGCGCCGACTCCGCTCCCATAGGTATCTCAACCGTCCCTTGGACCACTCCTGGCTGCCTTGTTGACCTGCGTGTTGCCGCCTGGGCGGGCAGGTGGAGCAAGCCGGCTGGCGGGCTTGAGTCCGCTGCCGGTGAGTGGTTGTCTAGACACTGAGTACCGAGACGGTTACCGAAGTTTGTAGCACCGCAGTTTGTAATACCGCAGTTTGTAACTCGGGATTGCAACAGCGCGTCTTGCGGACTGCGCATCCAGCGAGGAAGGAGCGCTGCGTGTCCGGCGTAGGTCGGGTCATCGTCGGCGCGAGCGGCTCGCCGGGCAGCCTCCGGGCGCTGCGGCACGCGGAGGACCTGGCCCGCCACAGTGTTGCCACCCTGACACCCGTTCTGGCCTGGGTACCGCCCGGCGGTGAGGTAGCCGGCCGGCAGCCGTGCCCGGCCCTGGTCCACATCTGGCAGGATGCCGCCTGGCAGCGGCTGTGGGCGGCGCTTGAGGCGGCCTGGGGCAAGGTCCCCGCCGACCTTTCCGTCCAGCCGGTCGTGCAGCGCGGCCATGCGGGGCCGGTCCTGGTCGCCCTCGCCCGCCAGCCCGATGACCTGCTCATCGTGGGTGCGGGCCAGCGTGGTTTCATGGCCTGGCCGGGTCACGGCCGGGTGAGCAGGTACTGCGTGGCCCACGCGCTGTGCCCGGTCCTTGCCGTACCGCCCGCCACCCTTGCCAACGAGGGCCGTGGCCTGCACGGCTGGGCGTTGCGGCGGCGGGGCCTGAACGTCGAGCAGATCCTGCGCAACGACGGTGGCAGCATCCCCGCCTAGCCGCCCGCTGCAAACCTGCCCCCGGCATCCCCGCCATCGGCTGACGGCTCCGGGCAGGAGGGAAGGCCCGGGGCGGTCCGGCAGCTTGCCCAGGGCGGTCCGGCGGCTTGCCCAGGGCGGTCCGGCGGCTTGCCCAGGGCGGTCCGGCGGCTTGCCCAGGGCGGTCCGGCGGCTTGCCCAGGGCGGTCCGGCGGCTTGCCCGGTGCTTAGCTCGCCGCCTTCTGCACCAGTGCGGTGATACGTGCCTCGTTGGCGGCGGTCAGCTTGGTCAGGGCGTAGGAGGTCGGCCACATGGTGCCGTCGTCGAGGTTCGCCGCGTCGCTGAAGGCGAGCGTCGGATACCTCGTCTTGAACTTCTGCGCGGGCTGGAAGTGGCAGACGATCTTGCCGCCCTTGGTGTACGCGGGCATTCCGTACCAGAGTCTCGGCCACAGGTCTGATGCGCTGGCTGTGATCAGCGCGTGGAGCCGCTCGCCCATGACACGATCCGGTTCCTGCATCTCGGCGATCTTCGCGAGCACTTCGCTCGCGCCGTCCGCCTTGGCCGGGCGCGAGCCGCGGCGCCCGGACGCCTTCAGCTCCTGGGCGCGCTGCTTCATCGCGTCCCGTTCTTCTTCGGTGAATCCCTCGTACGTCTTGTTCTTCGCGGCGGTGCTCTTAGCGGGCTTCCGTGCGTCGTTCATGGCGGGTTTCCTCCGCTGCGAGTCTTGATGGGGACGACCTCATCGTAGGAAGGCGGCCTCGCCGGAAGCTTCTTGAAACCTGACCAGTCGCAGGCCGGGGCGAATCCGCGACCCCTCCGGCCGCCACCGGGCCGCCACCGGGCGGTGTCATTGGGTAGCGACGGCGCGCCGGGCCTAGGGCCAGCCCCATCAGCCCGGCTACTCTGTGCCTAGCGACGCCGGGCCATGTCCGGCAACCGGGACAGCCGCCATCACGCAAGGAGGCGATCCATGCCACCGCCTCAGGGCAAAGAACTCGAGGAGATCAGGGCGCGCAGGCAGAAACTGCGCGAAAAGTACATGCGCGGCCGCGGTGAGCGGCCCGCCTCCACGGTGCAAGGCGTGCACCATCTCGCCCTGATCTGCAAGAACGTCGAAGAGACGATCCAGTTCTACCAGGAGTTCCTCGGCTTCCCGCTGGTGGAACTCGTGGAGAACCGGGACTATGCGGGCTCCAGCCACTTCTTCTTCGACATCGGCAACCGCAACATGCTCGGGTTCTTCGACTTCCCCGGCCACGAACACCCGGCGTTCCGGGAGACCATCGGCGGGGTACAGCACCTGGCCATCTCCATCTCCCCGGAGCAGTTCGACGCCGCGAAGAAGAAGCTTGATGAGGCTGGCGTGGACTACCTCGGCCCGGATCGTGGCGTGGAGGAAAGCATGTACTTCCACGACCCGAACGGGGTGAACATCGAGCTGTACCGCGAGGAACTCGGCATCTTCGACGGTCGGCGGCTGCTCGCCTGATCCGGTGCCGGGCGGCCGCCTGGGCGATCCGGCCGCCGCCTGGGCGAGCCGGCCGCCGCCTGGGCGAGCCGGGCGGCTCAGGAACTGGTGGGCCGGAGTTCCCGCCTGATCACCAGGCGCATGCCCGTCCAGGTCTCGTCGATGGCGCAGACCTTGTTGTCCACCAGGCCGGTGGGCAGGGCCACCTCCCGCATCACGTGCTCGGTCATGTCGGTGGGAACCCGCGCCGCTCGCTTCGGCCAGGCGATCCACAGCCCGCAGGCCGGGGCCATGAGCGCGCGCAGCACGGGGAGTTGTGCCTCGAACTCCTCGCGCCAGCGCACGAAGGTCACGATCACGTCCAGCGGGCCGGTGCCGGGCAGGCCGTCGGCCACGTCCACCCCCGACAGCGCCGCCAGGCCCTCGGCGAACCCGGGCGGCCCGCCGGCCACGGCCACCGCGTGGCCCGGCTTGATGCCGAGCTTGCGCGGCAGCGGCGTGCCGGAATACCCGGCTGGCCTCGCGCCGCCGGTGGGAGAGGTCACGTTACGAGCGCGACTTGAGCGTGTCCACGCCCGCACCGGACAGGTCGTCGAGGGCATCGGAGCGCCCGGTCATGGCGAGGATCAGCGACAGGTGCGGCCCGGTCACCTCGGGACCATTGCCGGTAGACCAGCCGGTGTCCGTGGCGCGCAGGGTCACCCCGTCGATCCGTCGCTTGGCGCCGACGATCAGGTTCGACCCCTTGTAAAAGTCCGCCACCCGGATGAGTGCCTCTTCGGGGTACTCGTGCGCGATGCCGAGTGGCTTGCGGATGTCCGCCGGATGGATCACCGCCTCGCCGAGCATCGCCTCCACCGGGCCTGGTGGGTGCGTGGTGTCCTTGAGGTGGCTGCGCAAGCTTGCCAAGCCATCGGCCGGGTTCGAGGTCGCCTGCGCCGCCACGCCCTTCGCGTTCATGTTGTTGAAGCGGAATCCCGCCGCCGTCAGCGAGGTGAAGAACTTCGGGGGCGTCATCTGCGCCGTCGAGATCATGTGGCCGAGCACGTCGCGCACGGTCCAGTCGGCGCACAGGGACCGCGTCGTCCACTGGTCGTCGGTGAGCGCGCCGAGGTCCGCTATGAGCGCCTCGCGTTCGGCGTGAATGAGTGGCCAAGGGCTTGTCGTGGCCATGGTGTGCTCCCCTGCAGGTCAACAGTGCCGGCCGCCGCCCTGGATCGGCCGCACCAGGGTAGCGCTGCACGGCACCCGCATCCTGGGTTTGCGCCCGGCGCGGCCCGTGTCGCTGCCATCCATGCCGGGTTCCTCGCCTCGAGAGCGGTCGGGGCTGCCGCTCAGCGGCTGATCGTTGCCGCCTCGCCGTCGTGACCGCGTGCGGCAGGGTGATGTTCTTGGCGTAGGCCGCACGCTCGATCAGGGCGCGGGCGCACCGGATGGCACGCTCGGCCTGGTGCGATCGCGGACCACGAGGCTGCGAACGAAACGTCGCTCTCTTCAGCGTGTCAGGATATGGCCGGTGTCGCATGCCGGGCCCCGGACAGTTCGCAGGGCCGCTGGACAGGAGGGCGAGATGGAGCGGATCGAGGCTGAACTGCTGATCCCCGGCGGTGGTGAGCCGGTCAGCGACGGAGTGGTGATCATCGATGATTCGGTGATCAGCTACGCCGGTCCGGCCGGCCAGGCGCCGGCAACGCCTGGGGCCGTGGTGCACAGCGCCCAGACGGTGATGCCGGGCATGTGGGACTGCCACGGCCATTTCCTCGGCATGCGTGTGTTCGACCTTGGCCGGCTTCCGCTCGACCCGGTGCCGTTGCGGGCGGCGCGCTGCGCCCGCGACCTGAGGGCCGCGCTGCGGGCCGGAATCACCTCGGTCCGTGAGGTCGGCGGCCTGGGTATTCACCTCGCCAGGGCGGTCGCCGAGGGCGTGCTGGAAGGCCCGGCCATCTACGCCGCCGGTGCGATCCTGAGCATCACGGGCGGCCATGCCGACCTGCACTCCTACCCGTTGCCGTGGATCGGCGACTTCGGTGTGCGCTATGGCGAACTGCGGCTGGCCGACGGCCCCGCCGAATGCATGCGCGCGGTCAGGGAGCAGCTGCGGCAGAACGCCCGGGTGATCAAGGTGTGCGCCTCGGGCGGGGTGATGTCCGAGATAGACGACCCGATCCACCAGCAGTTCACCGTCGCCGAGCTGCGGGCGATCGTCGAGGTGGCCGGCCTCGCCGAGCGCGTCGTGGCGGCGCATTGCCACGGCAAGCCCGGCATCATGGCCGCGGTCGAGGCCGGAGTCCGCACCATCGAGCATGGCACCTACCTCGATGACGAGGCCTGCGCCGCGATGCGCGAGGCAGGAGTCATCCTCGTCCCGACCAGGGCCATCTTCGAGGACATCCTGGCGGACCTGGCGGCGGTGCCCGACTACGCGGCGGCCAAGCTCACCGCGCTGGCCGGGCGGCACGCCGAATCGGTGTCCCGCGCGATCGGCCACGGGGTCACCATCGCGATGGGCACCGATATCGCGCTGACCGGCCCCGACCGCCCCAACTCCTGGGGCACCAACGGCGCCGAGCTTGCTTACCTGGTACGGCTCGGGATGACGCCGCTGCAGGCGATCGAGGCGGCGACCGCCACCGCGCCGCTGACGCTCGGCCCGCAGGCGCCCAGGTCCGGCAGGCTGGAACCGGGCTACGACGCCGATGTCCTCACCGTCGCCGGGAATCCGCTCGCCGACATCGCGGTGCTCGGCCGTCCGGAGCACATCACCGGGGTCTGGGCCAGCGGCCGTCGCGTGACCGGCTAGCCGCCCGGCGCCGGCGCTGGGCCCAGCGGTGTCCCAGAGGCAGGCTCAGACTTGCACGAACTCGATTCCGGCCATGTTGCAGAAGTCGCGCCAGGCGGCGGCGTGGTGGCCCAGGTTCATCACCTCGTGGTGCGGCCCGCCCGCGGCCAGCCACCCGTTCAGGCATTTCCGCACCCCGGACCCGGGGCGGAACTGGCCGTAGGGCATCTCCAGGGCGGGCAGTTCCTGGGTGTCGAGGTTCTCGCCCTCGGCGACGACCAGGCGGAACCGCTCACCCTCCAGCGACACCAGGGTGGCCAGGGTGGCCGGGCCCGGCTGGTACTGGAACAGGAACGTCGGCGGGTCGTCCAGCCGCCCGATGCCCAGCGGCCGCTTGATCAGCTTGACCGGCCGGTCGGACCTGGCGATCTTCCAGTTGCCCTCGCCCATGTGGCTCATCAGCACCGAATCCGACGGGAAGTCCATCGCGTACATCTCGGTGAAGTGCGCGTCGCCGATCAGCACGTGTCCCGCGGCCACCAGGCAGGAGGTGAGCACGTCGCCCTCGGCCGCGTAGCCGTAGCCCTTGGCCATCAGCGTGGACGCCGCCGCCAGCGGCAGCCGGTGGAACCGCCCGTCCTCGCCGATCGCGTCGAAGTGCGCCGTGTACGCGCCGAACCCCCCCTCGACCAGGATGTTCTCGATCGCGACCTGCATCCGCGCGTGATCTTCCCGCTCCTGCACCGACAGCCGGGGGTCGATCTCGAAGTGCGCGTCCTCGAAGTCGATCACCTCACGCACCGCGGCGTTACCGGCGGCCTCCATGCCCCGGTACAAGTCACCGGGCGCGACCGCGAGTATCTCCGGGCCGAGCGACCGGACCAGGGCGGACTCGTCCACCCTGATGTCCCCCATGTCGTTCATGGCATAGCCGAACAGCGCCACCTTGAGCCGCCGCCACGCGGTCACCGCGGCCGCCGCCCGCGCCCACCGGCGCACGTCCTCGCGGAACGACTCGGCGCGCCAGTCGTCGGTGAGCACGCCGAACCGCCGCCCGGCCCGCACCATGGAGTTCGCGGTGTCCTGTGCCCCGTGCACGCCCTGGTTGTAGGTCATGTCGGCCATGTCCCAGGCCGGGGTCACGTTCGGCTCGGGCTGGATGTTGGCCAGGCAGATGGGCATCCGGGACTCCGCCAGCAGCCGCGCTACCCGCATCGCCGGGCCGTAGGTGAGCATCACCACGAGCACCCCGTCGAGCTCGGCGACCTCGAACTCGCGCATCACCCGCTCGGCGTCCTCCCGGTACTTGATGGCCTTGGCCGGGATGAACTCGAACTCGCCCGGCGCGCTCAGGTGCGCGGCGAGTTCGGCGGCGTACCCCTCCTGCCGCAGCGCGATGCCCGGGATCATGTCGTCGTAGAGGTCCTGCATGATGCCGAGGATTCCGATGCGCGGACAGCTGCTGGACTTGCTCGTGGCCATTGCCTTCCTCCTGAACGGATGGTCGTGGTGGGCGTCCAGCCGTCAGCGCTGGCCGTACTCCGTGGTGTACCGGCGGTGCAGGGCGTCGACCTGCTCGGCCGGTAGGGGCTTCGGCTCACCGAGCATCCGGGCCAGGTGCACCGTTCGGGCGGCATCCTCGCACATCACGGCGGCTTTGACCGCTCCGGCGGCGGTCGCCCCGATGGTGAAGACGCCATGGTTGCGCATGAGCACCGCGGGCGAGCGATGCCCGGTCAGGGTGGCGACGATGCCCCGGCCGATCTCGTCCCCGCCGATGAGCGCGAACGGCCCGATGGGGATCTCCCCGCCGAACTCGTCCGCCATCGCGGTGATCACGCAGGGGATCGGCTCGCCCCGGGCGGCCCAGGCGGTGGCGTAGCCGGAGTGGGTGTGCACCACGCCGCCCACGCCGGGCATGTGCCGGTATACGTAACAGTGCGCGGAGGTGTCGCTGGATGGCAGGTAGGCCCCGTCCACCCGGGCGCCGTCGAGGTCGCAGACCACCATCGACTCCGGGGTGAGGTCGGCGTAGGCGATTCCGCTCGGCTTGATGACCACCAGGTCAGGAGATTCGTCCCCGCCGCTGACCCGGGCCGACACGTTCCCCGACGTCCAGGCCACCAGGCCGTTGTCCACCAGGGCCGCATGCAGCCGGCACACCTCCTCGCGGGCCGCCGCCACCGCCTCCCGCTGGGCCGCAGGCACGCCGGTCACTTCATCGCCTCCGATAGCGGTCGCCATTTGCCGTCGTTGCCGTGGCGGCGGCACTCTTTTGTCCTCGTTGCCGTGGCGGCGGCACAACGGAGGCGGGGCCGTAGCGAGAGCTGTCTCATGACCGGGTCCCTTCCCGATCGCCGCGGCCGGCCAGCACCTGGTCGCGCAGCGCGCGCAGCCGGTGCAGCACCTCGTTGGCGCCCCGGCCGAAGTAGTCGTGCAGGGTCAGGTACTCGGCGTACAGCTGGTCGTAGATGTCGGCGCTTTCCGGGTCCGGCCTGTAGACGCCGCGGGTGCACGAGCCCATGGCCGCGGCGGCGGTGGGCACGTCCGGGTAGGCGCCCGCGGCGACCGCGGCGTGGATCGCGGATCCCTGCGCGGGCCCCTGGGCGGAGCCGATCAGGCTCAGCGGGCGCCGGGTCACGTCGGTGTAGATCTGCATGATCAGCTCGTTCTTGGTGAGCCCGCCCGCGATCACCAGTTCACCCACGCTCACGCCGGCGCCCTCGAACGCGTCGATGATGACGCGGGTGCCGAACGCGGTGGACTCGATCAGCGCCCGGTAGATGTCCGGCGCGCGGGTGGCCAGCGTCAGGCCGGCCACGAGACCCGAGAGGTGATGGTCCACGAGCACCGAGCGGTTGCCGTTCAGCCAATCAAGCGCGATCAGCCCGTGCGCGCCAGGTGGCTGCACCGCCGCCTCAGCCGACAGCAGGTCGTGCACGGACATCCCGCGCCGGGCTGCCTCTTCGACGTACGCCGACGGCGTCGCGTGGTCGGCGAACCAGGCGAAGATGTCGCCGACGCCGGTCTGGCCCGCCTCGTAGCCGTACCGGCCCGCGACGATGCCGCCGTCCACCACCCCGCACATGCCGGGTACCTCGGCCAGCTTCGGCGCGTTCATCACGTGGCAGGTCGAGGTGCCCATGATGAGCACCATCTGGCCGCCGGAGATGGCGTTCCCGGCCGGCGGGGTCACGTGCGCGTCCACGTTGCCCACCGCGACCGCGATGCCCTCGGGCAGCCCGGTCGACGCGGCGGCGCCGGGGGTGAGCGAGCCGGCCCGCGCGCCCAGCGGCGAGATGGGGTGCTCCAGCTTGTCCTCGGCGAACCCGGCGAACCCCGGGTTGAGCGCGGCGAGGTAGTCCCGCGACGGGTACCGGCCGTCCTGGTAGATGCCCTTGTACCCCGCGGTGCAGGCGTTGCGGGTCTCCGCGCCGCACAGCTGCCAGATGATCCAGTCGGCCGCCTCGATCCAGCGGTCGGCCTGCTGGTAGACCTCCGGGTCCTCCTCGAGCACCTGGAGCGCCTTCGCGTACTGCCACTCGGCGGAGATCTTCCCGCCGTACCTGGCCAGCCACGGCTCGCCGCGCTCGCGGGCCACGGCGTTGATCCGGTCCGCCTGCCCCTGGGCGGCGTGGTGCTTCCACAGCTTCACATAGGCGTGCGGCCGGCGGTCCAGGCCGGGGAACTCGCAGAGCGGGGTGCCGTCCCGGGTCACCGGGAGCGGCGTGGACGCGGTGAAGTCGGTGGCGATGCCGATCACCCGCGCCTTATCGATCCCCGCCTGGGCCAGCGCCGCCGGGACCGCCTCGCGCAGCACATCGACGTAGTCCTCCGGGTCCTGCAGGGCCCAGTCCGGTGGCAGCGGCTCCCCGGTGGCGGCCAGTTCCGCGTCCATGACGCCGTGCCGGTAGTCGTGGACCGCCGCGCCGAGTTCGGCTCCGTCGCTCACCCGCACCACCACGGCGCGCCCGGAAAGCGTGCCGTAGTCCACCCCGACGACGCACGGGTCCGCGGCTGCCGCGTCAGCGGTCATGGGTCTCCCTTTCTTCTGCTTCGTCCTCCCAGCGGGAGCCGGGGGCGGCCGCGCTGGCCCGGGCGACCAGATGCGGCGCGATCCGCAAGCACGACACCGGCGGCGGGCGGCCGTCGATCATGTCGATCAGGGTGGCCAGCGCCCGCCGGCCCAGTTCGCCGAAGTCCTGGCGCACCGTGGTCAGCGGCGGCAGGAAGTACGCCGATTCCGGTATGTCGTCGAACCCCACCACGCTGACGTCGCCGGGCACCTGCCGCCCGTGCTCGGCCAGCGCACGGAGCAGCCCGAGCGCCATGTGGTCGTTCCCGCAGAACACCGCCGTGACCTCGGGGCTGGCGGCGATCCGCTGCCCGATCCGGTAGCCCGACGGGCAGCCCCAGTCGCCGGACAGCAGTTCCGGCTCGGGCGCGCCGGCCCGTACCAGGGCCTCCCGCCAGCCGGTGATCCGCTCCTGGGCGTCCACCCAGGAGGCGGGCCCGGCGATGTGGTGCACCGTGCGGTGGCCGAGGTCAAGCAGGTAACGCGTGGCCAGCGCGGCGCCCGCGACATTGTCCACCGCGGCGGAGGTGAGCGGCGTATGAGTGCCACAGCCCAGCGCGACGAGGGGCACGTGCGCGCGGACCCGGCTGCACGCGGCCACCGCTGAGGTCGTCGGCGCGATCACGATGATCCCCTCGACGCCCTGGTCGAGGAACCGGTCCACCGCGCCGAGCACGCTGCGCCGGTCCAGGGCGGGCAGGCTGGCGATGGACACGAAGTACGAGTGCGCGGCGGCCCGCTCGATGCCGTAGAGCATCGAGGCGGGCCCGTACAAGGTGGTGTCGAAGCTGACCACGCCGAGCGTGCGGGTGCGCCGGGTGACCAGGGTGCGGGCGGCCGCGTTCGGCCGGTAGCCGAGTTCCGCGATCGCGGCGAGCACGCTGTCTCTGGTCTGTGGTTTGACGTTGGGATGGGCGTTGAGTACCCGGGATACCGTCTGGTGCGACACCCCGGCCAGCCGTGCCACGTCGGCCATGACTGGTGGCCGTGACCTGCCCGCTCGTGCTGGCGCCATCTCGCGCCTCCCTGGTCTGCCCGCGCCGATGGGAGTGCCCAGGTAGCGCTGGCTGCGCGAGTCCCGATCGGGCGGCCCGCCTCCGGCCCGCTGCCCTCCGGCTAGCCAGAATTGTTACCGCTCACATCCCGTTGGGTCAACGGGGCAGGTCAGGCTTGGGAAAACCGTTGCTCGGGAACCGCCCGTGCCCGCCGGGAAAACGGGCGCCGAATCGGGTCAGAATTCGAAGCCGCCGGGGCGGCCGTTGCGGTCGGCGATCAGCCCGGCCATGGTCGCCAGCGCGATCTCGGCCGGGGTCCGGGAGCCGATGTTCAGCCCGATCGGGCGGTGCACCCGGGCGATCTGCTCGTCGGGCACCCCCAGGGCCGCCAGCGCCGGGATGTGTGGTGCCGGGTGCCGCGGGTTGCCCAGGACGCCCACCCAGCGCGCCGGGCTGGCCAGCGCGTCGCGCAGCACCGGCCCCAGTTCAGGCCGGTGGTGGTCGGTCACCACGACGTCGGTGGCCTCGTCCGCCAGTCCGGCCAGCGCGGTGACGCTGGTGAGCCCGTCCAGCGCCGCCAGACCGTCCAGCACCTCCGGGCCGGGCCCGTGGTGCTCGGGCCCGTGCTGCCCGGCCCCGTGGTGGTCCGCGTCGTTGCCGCCGGCCAGCAGCCCGGCGTCGGGGTCGACCAGGACCGGCCGGTAGCCAGCGTCCCTGGCGTAGGACAGCAGGAAGCGGGCCACCGGGGAGACGAACACCGCCACCAGCGTGCGCGTGCTCGCCGGGAGCCGGGCCTTGCCATGCGCCACGTCACAGGCCGGGTCGGCGGGATCGGCGGCCGGGACGGAGACTGCGGTACCGGAATCGCTCATGTATCCGAGCTTGCCACGCCCGCCCAAACCCCGGCCACCCCGGCACCGGCCCACTCCCCAAACGGCCCTGAGTTCCATGATCACGGGATGCTCAGCTTGCCCCCTGCCGTACCAGCAGGACGACGGCCAAGATCGCGACTACTGCGATGATGGCGACTGCCCATGGATGCTGCGTTACCAGGGTTACCATCTTCACCCCCGAAGAGCTTGCTCCCGGTGGCCCGGCCCGGGTCAGCCGACCGGGGTGGGCTGCTGCCCGGCCGGGATGCTTGCGCTGTCGTGGCTGAGCAGGTCGCCGGGCTGGCAGTCGAGTGCCTGGCAGAGCCGGGTCAGGGTGCTGAACCGGATCGCCCGGGCATGGCCGTTCTTCAGGATGGACAGGTTGACCACGCTGACGCCGACCCGTTCGGACAGCTCGGTCAAGGTCATGCCCCGGTCGGCGAGGAGCTGGTCGAGGTGGATGACGATGGCGTGGCCATCGGGAGCTGCGCCATCGCCGGCCGTGAGTGGCACTAGATGGTCCCTTCGAGGTCGGCGCGCATTTCGGCACTGATCCGCATGATCCGGGCGAAGACGATCAGGCCCAGGCCGATCCAGACGACCGGCCACGACACCGCCCAGACCGCGGGCCACTGACCCCAGTTGACGTGCCAGGTGACCAGCCGGCTCAGCAGGTCCATCCGGGCGAGCGCCTGGGCCATGGTGGCGACCAGCCCGCCGGCCAGCAGCCACCAGCCGAGGGTCAGCAGCAGCCGGGCGAAGGCGGCGGTGTAGACGCCGTCGCGGGCTGCCGCGCGGGCCAGCCGCATCGCCAGGTAGAGCGCGCCCAGGCGCAGCAGGTCCACGGGCAGCACGGTCACCGCGAAGGCTAGGTGCTGCCCAAAGCTGGGATGGGTGGCGCATACGCTCGCGCTGGTCCAGGTAGCGCGCACGCCAGCGGCCAGGCCGGGCTGGCTGAGCCCGCTGCCAGAGTGCGGCAGCAGCGCTGGCGCGGCGGTCACGCAGACGCCGGTGGGCGAAGTGCTGGGGCCACCGATGTGGGCGCCGAACAGGGGCCCCTGGCCAGTCAGGGCACGCAGCACCGTGACCGCGGTGGCAGCGACGGCGAGCCAGAACACCCAGGTAACCACGGTGGCCAGTGTTGCCAGTGGGTTGCGCGACTTGAGGGCAGGTGCGGGCATCGAAGGGCCTCGCTTATCGAATATCGTTATTATCGAGAATCGTAACTAACGAAAATCGTTATGGCAAGAGCGGGGCCACTCCGCGCCACGCTCAGGCCACGGCATGGCCAAACAAATCCGAAAAACCCAGGCCCCGCCGACCAGGCACCCGCTTGGTCACCGAGTGGACGGCTGACCTGTGAGAACCGGCGCAGCGCCTCCACCCGCACAAGCCAGGTTTGGGGGCCGGGCGGCGTGGACCAAGGCGATGCTGCCGCTCTTCGGGGTCTTCGCGCCGGGCCGGGGAATTGCCAGTGCGCCTGCGGGGCGGCAAGCGTAGCCTCGCCGGCATGCCAGGCTTGATCCCGGATGCCGATCCCGGCTGGGAGACCGCGCTGCTGCTGCCCGTGCCCGCCGCCGAGCCGGCCGTCAGCCACCACCGTGCCCGGCTCGACGAGGCCCCCAGGGACGGGGCCCCCGCGCATGTCACCGTGCTTTACCCGTTCCTGCCGCCCGCTGAGATCAGCGAGCCGCTGCTCGCGTCGCTGGGCAGGCTGTTCGCCGGGTTCGCGGCGTTCGAGTTCACCCTGGATAGGGTCGGCTGGTTCGGCGAGGAGGTCGTCTGGCTCGGCCCGCGAGATCC
>Ga0318562_10000835_pt1 | contig 13814 bp, 14 predicted proteins | sample GRESIP066b5f18_FD_203688 | JGI IMG/M metagenome (GOLD analysis project Ga0318562, IMG submission 203688) | Tropical soil microbial communities from Luquillo Experimental Forest, Puerto Rico - GRE.SIPMG.066b5f18 | ecosystem: Environmental > Terrestrial > Soil > Tropical forest > Bulk soil... | reverse complement strand
AGGTGCAGACAAAGCCATGACCACCAACGACCTGATCGATCGCCTGGTTACCGAGCTCACGCCGGCCGCTCGGGGCTTGGTCGTCCGCCGGATCGCCATGGGCGTCGCCGTCGGTTTGGCGGCATCCGCCGCGCTGATGCTGACGCTCCTCGGCGCTCGCCAGAACCTCCTCGCGGTCCTCTCCAGCGAGGTCTACTGGCTGAAGTCGGGCTATGCCCTTCTTCTCGCCGCCTGCGGATTTTGGGCGGTAGCTCGGCTGTCCCGCCCGGCGGGCAAAGGAGGCGCGCCCGGCATCATCGGAGCCTTGCTTGTCTTTGTCTTCGCCGGCTTGGCCTTGTCCGACCTCCTTGCGGCGCCCGAAGCAATGCGGGCCGAGCTCATCCTGGGCAAATCGGCGCTTGTCTGCCCGTGGCTGATCGCGCTCCTCGCTGCCCCGGTGGTCGCCGGCCTGCTCTGGGCGATGCGCGGGCTGGCCCCGACGGAGCTCCGCGGCGCCGGCTTCGCGGCGGGCTTGATGGGCGGCGCTGTGGGAGCGTGGGTTTACGCCTTCCACTGCCCGGAGAGCGGCACCCCGTTCATTGCCCTGTGGTACACCGCTGGAATCATGATAGCCGGCGCGATCGGTCTATTCCTCGGGCCTCGGCTCCTACGCTGGTGAAGGCCCGAAGCGCTGGTCCGCGAGTCTTGCGGCGCGATGCTGGCAAGTCAGTCGCGATAGTGGGCGCGCAACTGCCGCCGCTGGGCCCAAACGCCGGCGCTGATCATCCGACGACGATTATGTGGAGCCGGCGCGGGCCGTGCGCCCCGAGGATGATGGTCTGCTCGATGTCGCCTGAGCGCGACGGGCCGGTGATCAGGTTGACCGTGCGCGGCAGCACGCCCTTGCCATACTGGCCGCGCAGCTTCGCCCAGGCTGCCTCGTAGTCGCCGACGAGGTCCTTGCCGGCAAGGACAACGATGTGCGTCTCCGGCAGGAAGTTGAGCGTCGTCGGGTTTTCGACGCCGGAGGCGAGGACGAGCGTGCCGCTTTCGGCGACCCCGGCAAAGGCGTGGCTGACCGAGACCGGATCGTCGCCGACAGTAGGCCCCTGGGTCACCTCGAGCGGCGTCTTCTCCCAGGGCAGCCGCGTCAGCAGTGCATCCTCGCCGATGCGAACCGTTGCGGGGAGATTCTGCCCGCGCAAATACTCTGCGATCGCTTTCGGAATATCGTCACGCGAAACGATCTCGGCCACTGTCGCCGACACCTTCTCCGCCATCTTGCGGAACAGGGTCCGCTGCCCCGCCGGCGGCAGTTGCCCGCGCGCCGGGATCACGCCTTTCGGCGCATTCTCGAGGCGCGCGATGACGATGGCGCGACGGCCGGGGTCCCCTTTGGTGACGCCGAGAGAGCGGCGGATTCGGCCAAGGATCGCGTCGCGCGCACTCATGCGGCGCGATCCGTGACAAGCTCTTTCAGCCGAGCAGGGTCGTGCTCGAGCAGGCGAAGGAGGTTGGCCATCGGCCGGCTGACCGCCACCTCGCCTGACTCGTACTTTTGAAAAGCTCGAGGTCCTCCACCGAGCACTTCTCCGGCACGCCGTTGCGACAGTTTCAGCCGCTGACGGATACGACGGACATCATCAGGGCTGGGGAGGTTGGCGATCTCCGCCTTCATTTCATGAAGCACGTGATCGGTCTCCTTGGCGTCTAGGCCGGAGATGAGTCCATCACTATCGTCATCCGGCCACCAGCCTGGCTGCATGACAGTCCTTTCGAGGCCCTTGTAGCGCACGGTCATAGGGCGGACACCGCGCCGGAGAAGCTTTCCAGTCTCAGGGTGAATTCGCGTCTCGACTCCCATTATCGTTCCTTGAAGGATAGCACCGTAAATTCGGTTATGACGTTGGACGTGAACTTCAAGTATATGGTACGACCATCACTGGTCGGGACGTGATAGACGTCTTGCCATCGGGTACGGTCTGCGTAACTAGTCATGGATTTGTAGAACATACGCCGGTTCATTGTATTAACCAGTTTAGCAATGTCATCCACGTCGAATCCAATACTGCGGGCCGTTGCGAGCGCAGTCTCGGTCAGATCGAGTGTCCTCAAATCGCTCGCGACCGCCTTGAAGCGATTGAGATCGAAGCTCGGTTTCCGCTTTTCCACGCCCTCGCCCCGGCACCATTATGGTGCCATCGCCCGCGTGCTTCAACCCGCCTTCCGACGCTCCGCCCACATCTCCTGGAACGTGCGGCCCTCCGGTACCGGGAAGTCGCGATGCCCGGTCCAGCCGCCGGCAAGCGGCAGTGAATGGAAGCGCCCGCGGTCCATGCCGCGGTTGGCGAGGACGCGCACGGCGAGGCGCGTGAAGAACTGATAGAGCCGCGGACGCTTGGCAAAGAAGGCCCAGAAGCCGAGGCCGTAGCGATAGACCCGCGGCGACAGGTGGCGTTCGAATTCGCGTTCCCGCCAGTGGCGCATCATCTTGGGAAGCGGAATGCGCATCGGACAGACCGATTCGCAGCGTCCGCAGAAGGTTGACGCGTTGGGCAACTGGCCGGCCTCCGCTATCCCGGCGAGCGTCGGGGTGAGCACGGCTCCCATGGGGCCGGGATAGACCGAGCCGTAGGCGTGGCCGCCGACCGCCTGGTAGACCGGGCAATGGTTCATGCACGCGGCGCAGCGAATGCAGCGGAGCATGTCCTGGAACTCGGTGCCGAGCATGCCCGACCGGCCATTGTCGAGAACGACGACGTGGTACTCCTCGGGCCCGTCAGCATCGCCGCGTCGCCGCGGCCCGGTGGTGAAGGTCGTGTAGCAGGACATGTCCTGCCCGGTTGCCGAGCGGGCAAGGAGCCGCATGATCTGGCTCACATCCTCGAGCGTCGGGGTGAGCTTCTCGATCGCGGCGAGCACGATATAGACGCGCGGCAGCACCTGGGTGAGGTCGCCGTTGCCCTCATTGGTGACGATGACTGACGTGCCGGTTTCGGCGACGAGGAAATTGGCGCCGGTGATGCCGACATCGGCGGCGAGGAAGCGTTGGCGAAGGACGGTACGCGCCTCGCTGAGAAGCGATTGCGGCTCGGAGAGGTCGCGGTCGGCGGGCAGGTCGGTATGGACGCGGCGGAAGTCCGCCTCGACCTGATCCTTGGTGAGGTGCACGGCCGGCGCGATGATATGGCTCGGCGGCTCGTGGCGGAGCTGGATGATGTATTCGCCGAGGTCGGTCTCGACCGGCTCGATGCCGTTTGCCGCGAGATGCTCGTTGAGGCCGATCTCCTCGGCCACCATCGACTTGCCCTTGGTGACGGTCCTCGCCCCCGCACGCTGGCAGATCGACAGGATGACCTCGCGCGCCTCTTCGGCGGTCTCGGCATAGTGAACCTCGCCGCCCGCGGCGCGCACCTTGTCCTCGTAAGCCTCGAGATAAAGATCGAGGTGCTGAAGCGTGTGGTTCTTGATGTCGCGCGCCGCATCGCGCAAGCGGTCGAACTCGGGCAGCGCCTCGACCGCCTTCTGGCGCTTCTCGATGAAGCCGGAGCGGATATGGAGGAGAGCCTTCTGCAGATGCGGGTCGCCGAGGGCGACCTTGGCGTTTTCCTTGAAGGCGGCGGACGTGACTTCCATCAGCCGGGCTCGCCGATCGGCGGGGTGTCGGTCATGCCGGCGAGGACCTCGGCGACATGCCGGACATGGACCGGGATCTCCTGACGCTGAAGCTTGCCGGCCATGTTCATGAGGCAACCGAGATCGCCGGCGAGGAGGGTGCTCGCGCCGGAGTCGGCGATTGCCGCCGTCTTCGCCTCGACAATGGCATTGGAGATGTCGGGGTATTTGACGCAGAACGTGCCGCCGAAACCGCAGCAGACATTGGCGTCCTTGAGCTCGTTGAGCGTCAGCCCGGCGACCGAATGCAAGAGCCGGCGCGGCTGCTCGTGCACCCCGAGCTCGCGCAGCCCCGAGCAGGAATCGTGATAGGTGACGGTGCCCTCGAAGCGCGCTGCGACCTCGGTCACCCCCCGTATGTCGACGAGGAAGCTGATCAGCTCGTAGGTCTTGGCGGCCAGCGCCTCTGCCCGCGCCTGCCATCCGCGGTCGCCGGAAAGAAGGAGCGGATAATGCTCCTTGATCATGCCGGCGCAGGAGCCGGACGGCGCCACCACATAGTCGAACCCACTGAAGGCGGCGATCACCTGCCGTGCGATGGCCGCCGCGTCACGGCGGTCGCCGGAATTGTACGCCGGCTGTCCGCAGCAGGTCTGGGCACGCGGTACCTCCACGTCACAGCCGGCTTCCTCGATCAGCTTGACCGCGGCGAAACCGATCGTCGGGCGGAACAAGTCGACCAGGCAGGTGACGAACAGTCCAACCTTGGGACGATGCGCTTCGGATGAGGACATTGGCCAGATCTGTGGGTCGTGACCGCGTGTCGATAGCAGGCTCGGCGCGGCGAGATCAACGGGCGGATCGCCTTAAAAGGGCCGTCACCACGGCTACTTCGCCGCGACACTATTCCCCTGGGCGTCGAACGTCTTCAGATAGGCAATCACATTGGCGACGTCCTCGTCCTTCCTGATCCCGGCAAATGTCATTTTGGTGCCCGAAACGAGTGCTCGCGGCGAATGCAGCCACTGGGTGAGCGTCGCTTCATTCCACGTAATACCCGTGGCCTTCAGGGCGGAGGAGTAAGAGTAATCGGCGACCGAAGCCGCCTTGCGGCCGACGACCCCGTTCAGCTCGGGGCCGACGGTGTTGCGCGCACCGGGGCCGATGCGATGGCACGCCTTGCATATGTTGAAGGTCGAGGCGCCCTTGGTGGCATCGCCATCGGCCGCCGCCGAGCTCGCCAGGCTCGGTAGCAGAAGCAGGCATAGGGCAAGCGTGATCGGCCGCCAGTGCCAGGGCATGTCCGGTCTCCTTCTCATGGACGTTGGGGATGAACGGCGAGATGCTGATCGCGGATGGCTCCGCCGCTGAATTGGACTATCATATCCGGCACTTGATGGCACTTCGTTGAACGAGGACACTTTGACCGCAATCGTCATGCCCGAGCCGGATCCGGCGATCCTTGCCCGTCGCGCTGAGATCGTCACCGGTCTTGTGGCCATCGTCGGGAACGAACACGTCATCGCCAGCGAGGACGAGCGCCGTGCCTATGAAACCGATGCGCTGACCGCCTATCGCGCTGTGCCGCTGGCGGTGGTGCTGCCGGGGACCACCGAGGAGGTCGCCGCGGTCCTCCGCTATTTGGGGGCGGCGGGCGTCAAGGTCATCCCGCGCGGGGCCGGCACATCGCTCTCCGGCGGTGCGCTGCCTTCGGAGGATGCCGTCGTGGTCGGCCTGGCGCGGCTCAATCGCATCCTCTCGATCGACTATGACAATCGCATCGCCCGCGTTCAGGCCGGCGTCACCAACATCAACATCACCAACGCCGTCCAGCATCGCGGCTTCTTCTACGCCCCCGATCCGTCGAGCCAGCTCGCTTGTACGATTGCCGGCAACATCGCGATGAACTCCGGCGGTGCGCACTGCCTGAAATACGGCGTCACCACCAACAACGTGCTCGGCGTCCGCCTGGTCACGATCGACGGCACCGTCGTCGATATCGGTGGCGGCCAACTTGACGCTGCCGGTTATGACCTCCTCGGCCTCGTCGTCGGCTCCGAAGGCCAGCTCGGCATCGTCACCGAGGCGAACGTGCGCATCCTCCGGGCTGCCGAAGGCGCCCGGCCGATGCTGATGGGATTTGCCTCGGCCGCGGCGGCCGGCGGCTGCGTCGCCGCGATCATCGCTTCGGGGATCATTCCGGTCGCGATCGAATATATGGACCGGCCGGCGATCAAGGTATGCGAGGCCTTCGCCCACGCCGGCTATCCCCTCGACGTCGAGGCTCTCCTCATTGTCGAGGTTGAAGGATCGGAAACCGAGATCGATGGCCTTATCGAGCGCATCAGGGCAATCGCCCAAGGCTTTGCCCCCGAGACGATCCGCGTCTCCAAGTCGGAAGCGGAGAGTGCAGCGATCTGGAAGGGCCGCAAGGCGGCGTTCGGTGCGATGGGCCGGCTCGCCGACTATCTCTGCATGGATGGGGTGATCCCGACCGGGCGCTTGCCGGAGGTGCTCACGCGGGTGGGTGAGATCTGCGCCGGCTATGGCCTCAAGGTCGCCAACATCTTCCACGCCGGCGATGGCAATCTGCACCCGCTGATTCTCTTCAATGCCAACGATCCGGCGGAGCTGCGTAAGGCCGAGCAGGCTGGCGCCGATATTCTCAAGCTCTGCGTCGAGGTCGGCGGCTGTCTCACCGGCGAGCACGGCGTCGGCGTCGAGAAGCGAGACCTGATGCCCTACCAGTACACAACCGCCGATCTCGATCAGCAGATGCGGGTCAAAAGCGTCTTCGATCCGGCGTGGCTCCTCAACCCGGCCAAGGTCTTTCCGTTGGCGGGACGGCCGGTTTTGACGGCGTGAAGTGAGCGCGCCGAGGGCAACCGGCAAAGGTTTGGCGCAAACAAGAGGCGAGTGGGTCGGGCGGCCCGCCAGGAAGATGAATGGAAAAGATCCGCATCGAGCAGCACAGTTCAATCGGGCTCCTCTGGTTCGCCGGATGGCTATTCACGATCGGTTTTCTGCAGCTCCAGTTCTGGCAGGGCCTGTTGGCGCTGTTCGTGTGGCCATATTTCCTCGGCGCTCATTTCACGCCGCTGTCGCACTGACCCATTTCTCGATCGCCGGGAAGTCAGGAATCGTGGGCCGGTAGAATGGAGCACCTGCAGCCCGTCGATGAAGCGGAGCTATCCGCAACTATCAGCAATGCGGCGGCAAAGCGGACGCCGCTCACAGTCGAGGGTGGCGGCACGCTCCGCCGCCTCGGGCGCCCGCTGCAGACGGCGGCGACGCTGTCGACCGCAAAACTCGCCGGCGTCACGCTCTACGAGCCGGCCGAGATGGTGCTCTCGGCGCGCGCCGGCACGCCGCTTGGCGAGGTCGAATCGCTCCTCGCCGCCAAGGGACAGCGGCTTGCCTTCGAGCCGCCCGACCTTCGCCGCTTCTACGGCTCCGATGGGACGCCGACGATCGGCGCCGTCGCCGCCGCCAATCTCTCCGGTCCGCGCCGGATCGCCGCCGGCGCCGCCCGCGACGGCCTCATCGGCATCCGCGCGGTCAACGGTCGCGGCGACATCGTCAAGTCCGGCGGGCGGGTGATGAAGAACGTGACCGGCCTCGACCTCTGCAAGTTTCTCGCCGGCTCCTACGGCACGCTCGCCGTGCTGAGCGAAGTCACCTTCAAGGTACTGCCCGCCCCCGAGACCGAGGCGACCCTGGTCTACCGCGGGCTCGAAGACGGCAAGGCGGTTGCGGCCTTGTCAGCCGCGCTGGGTTCACCCTACGCGGTGACCGGTGCCGCCCACGCGCCAGCCGAGCGCGACGGTCGCGGCGCGACCTCGATACGGATCGAGGGCTTTGCCGCCTCGGTCCGCCATCGGCTCGACCGGCTCACCGAAGCGCTCGGCGCCTTCGGCGCGCCGGACCGCCTCGACGGCGCAGGCTCGGCGGACTGCTGGAAGGCCATTCGCGACCTCGATGCGCTGGCGCCGTCGCGCGATGCGGTCGTCTGGCGTGTCTCGGTGAAGCCGAGCGACGGGCCGCGCGTCGCCGCGATCGCGAAGGCAGCGCTCGACTGCCGGGTCCTCTACGATTGGGGCGGCGGCCTGGTCTGGATCGCCTGCAAGCCGCCCGAGACCGGCGCCGAGATCATTCGCCGTGCCGTCGCCGCGGCGGGCGGGTACGCAATGCTCTTCCGCGCCGCGGACGCGATTCGCCTGGCGACGGCCGTTTTCGAGCCGCCCAGCGAGGCGGTCATGGCGTTGTCGCGCAAGCTGAAGGAAGCTTTCGACCCGGTCGGCATCCTCAATCCCGGCCGTCTCTACCCGGGCACTTGAAAGATGCAGACCAACTTCAGCCTCGCCCAGCTCGCCGACCCCGATGTCGCCGTGTCGGAGAAGATTCTCCGCTCGTGCGTCCATTGCGGCTTTTGCACCGCCACCTGCCCGACTTACGTGCTACTCGGCGACGAGCTCGACAGCCCGCGCGGCCGTATCTACCTGATCAAGGACATGCTCGAGAATGATAAGCCGGCTAATGAAAAGCTGACGCTCCATATCGACCGCTGCCTGTCCTGCCTCGCCTGCATGACCACCTGTCCCTCGGGCGTCGACTACATGCATCTCGTCGACCACGCCCGCCAGCGCATCGAGCGGACATATCGCCGGCCGTTCTTCGATCGCGCGTTGCGTTCAATCCTTGCTGCGATCCTGCCCTATCCCGCACGCTTCCGCGCGGCGCTGGTAGCAGCATGGTTCGCACGGCCACTGGCGAGCCTGGCAGCCCGCATTCCCGGGCTGGCGCGGGTCGCCGCGATCCTCAAGCTGGCGCCGGCGCAGCTGCCGCCCGCTGCCGCGGTGCCCGGCGTCTTCCCGGCGGCCGGGCGGCGTCGCGGCCGGGTCGCCCTCCTCCAGGGCTGCGCGCAGTCGGTGCTCGACCCCGGCATCAACGCTGCCGCCGTCCGTCTGCTGACCCGGCTTGGCGTTGAGGTCGTGCTCACGCGCGGCGAAGGCTGCTGCGGGGCGCTGCCGCATCATATGGGGCGAGCCGAGCAGGCGCATCGGCTCGCCGAGGCGAACATCGACGCGTGGACGCGCGAGATCGATGGCGAGGGGCTCGATGCGATCGTGATCACGACGTCGGGGTGCGGGACCACCATCAAGGACTACGGCTTCCTCTTCCGCAACGATCCGGCTCATGCCGACAAGGCCGCGCGGATATCGCAGCTCGCAAAGGACATCTCCGAGTATCTCGAGGCGCTGCGGCTGGAAACACCTGGCAACCCTCCGAGCTTGACCGTCGCCTATCACGCAGCCTGCTCACTGCAACACGGACAGCAGATCAGAAGCGCGCCGAAGACCCTTCTCGCGCGCGCCGGCTTCCAAGTGCGCGAGCCGGCGGAAGCGCATCTCTGCTGCGGCTCGGCCGGTACCTACAACATGCTCCAGCCCGAGCTGTCGGGGCAGCTCCGCGACCGCAAGGTCGCGAACCTCGGAGCAATCGCGGCCGACGTGATCGCCGCCGGCAATATCGGCTGCATCACGCAGATCCAGAGCGCGACGGAGGTCCCGGTGGTGCATATCGTCGAGCTTCTCGACTGGGCCTATGGCGGTCCGCCACCGGAACGGCTTCGGCGCTGATCGAGAGCGAGATGCATTTTAGTCCGATCGTGGAGCTCGCTTGAATGTAGGCGCGCTCCTTGGGCGTCCTCGGAGTTCAAACCTCTTGACACCGCCGCGCAGCGCGCCGTACCGCTAGGCACGGTTGACGGTTAACCGTCAACTGGAAATGAACCAAAAAAAGGGAGGAGGATCGAGATGCCTGCTTTCGTGGGGAGGGCCGCGGCCACGCTCGGATTGGCTGCGTTGGCGGCGGTTACGGTGAGTGCTCCTTCGGGAGCCGAGGACAGCGGGAGCGGCGCCGCCATCGAGGCTCCCGTCTTCGCGCCTTTGGTGCCGACCGAGCCGGGAAGCGGTAACGGCCTGACAATTGGCTATATCTCACTCGGCGAGAGCATCGCCTACATCCATACGGTCACCAAGGGGATCGAGGAGAACGCGAAGAACGCCGGGGCGAAAGTGATCGTTTGCGATTCGAAGCTCGATGCCGCCACGGCGCTTCAGTGCGCCCAGAACTTCAAGACACAGCACGTCGACGGAATTCTCAATTTCCAGGTTCACGAGGATGTCGCCCCGAAGGTTTGCGCCGCGGGGCCGGACGTCCCGGTGATCGCGATCGATATCAATCAGAAGCCTTGCATGATCTCGTTCCTGGGCGTCAGCAATGTCGGCGCCGGCCTGATCACCGGCAAGGGAGGTGGCGAGGCCTACAAGGCGACGAACGGATGCAAGTACGATGCGATGTTCATCGTCGGCGAGACTGCGTCAGGGTCGGTCATCGTAGAGCGTCGGGACGCGATCAAGGCGGGCTTCGCGAGTGTGTGCGGGGAAGCGCATGACGTGCGCCTGCTGCTCGGGACGAACACGCCGGCCGACGCCCAGCGTCTCGTCACCGACGGTTTGACGGCGGTGCCGAGTCCGAAGAAAGTGATCGTGCTCTCGACCAACGGTGACATGACGATAGGGGCGCTGGCGGCGATCAAGTCGCAGAACCGAACCGACGACGTGAAGGTGGTCGGCTTTGGCGCGGACGCGAGCAACCTCTGCGACTTGATGAAGAACCCGGACTGGCTCGGCGACTCGCTTCTGTTTCCGGAGCACTACGGACAGGTCGCGGTCCAGAACATCATCAGCGCGATCAAGAAGCAGAAGATTCCGCCGACGCTCTTCATCAAGAGCGCGTTCGGCGATCGCAACAACATCCCCCAGTTCTACCCCGAGCTCGCAGGCTGCAAGCCCAGTTGAAAGTACGTCCTCGCCGTCGGATGAGCTCGGCGTATCGATGGGATCGATGATCCGGCGTCGGCCCTGCCTTCGTGCGCTAACCTGATCGGAGCGCGGCCCAAGGCGGGCCGCGATCCCTTTGGGCGCGCCGCCCCAGAGGATTGATGTGAGCATTTCGAAGCGGGATGCGACCTTTCCGGTGCCGGGTGCATTGAACATCGACGATGGCGGTGGCGAGGTGTCCGTGACGGGACCGCGGCCGCTGCCGGCGATCTCCGGGCCGGCCGTGCTCGCGGTCGTCCTCGCGGTGCTCTTCGTCTACTTCTCGATCAGCGCGCCGTACTTCTTGACTGCCAACAACCTGATCAACATCGTGTACGCCGTCTCCGTCGCCGGCATCATTGCCGCACCCGGGACGCTGCTGCTCGTCGCTGGACAGCTCGACCTGTCGGTTGGCTCCGGGGCGATGCTGACGGGGGTGGTGATGGCGTCGCTCAGCGCTCGCTACGGGATCGCCGTGGGCGTTCTGGCGGCGGTCGGGGTCGGCCTCCTCTGTGGCGCGCTGAACGCATTCGCGGTCACGGCGCTGCGCGTCAACGCGATCATCACGACCCTCGGGACGCTGGCGATCTTCCAGGGAGCCGGGCTGTTGATCACGGAGGGCCAGTCGGCCACCGTCGACGGCTTCGACCCCCTCGGCAACGCGCGGCCGCTCCTGAATATCCCGCTGCCGTGCTTTCTGTTCATCGGGATCGCGATCTTGTTCGCGCTTGTGATGAAATTCACCCGGTTTGGCAGACAGATGTATGCGATCGGGTCCAACCGCCTCGCCGCCGACCTGGCCGGAATCCGTGCGGATTGGCTGATCGTCCTGGGTTTCCTCCTCTCAAGTCTCGCCTTCACGCTGAGCGGCCTGATCTATGTGTCACAACTCGGCGCGACGACCTCGAATACGGGGGCCGGGCTGGAACTGTTCGTGGTCACCGCGATCATCCTCGGCGGCGCCAGCCTGACCGGTGGACGCGGCACGATCGCCGGCACCGTGCTCGGCCTTCTCATCCTCGGCGTGATCGGCAACGGGCTCGTGCTCCTGAACGTGCAGCCGTATTGGCAGACCGTCGTCCGCGGAGCACTTCTGATCGGCGCGGTCGCCCTCGACCAGGTGCGCCGCAGACAGGCGCGCGCATGATGAGTAGCAAGATCGACAACGACGTGACCCCGGGTGTTCACCTCAGTGGCATCGAGATGAGCTTCAACGCCGTCCGGGCGCTGAAGGGCGTCGACTTCAGCGTGCGACCGGGCGAGGTCGTCGGCCTTGTCGGAGACAACGGGGCAGGAAAGTCGACGCTGGCAAAGATCATGGCAGGCGCGCTCCGCCCCGACAGGGGGCGCATCGTGATCGATGGAACGGCTCGGAGCTTCTCGAACGTGCGCGATGCGCACGGCCAGGGCATCACGATGCTCTTTCAAGACCTGGCGCTCTGCGATGACCTGAACGTCGCCGACAACTTTTTCGTCGGGCGCGAGCCGACCCGGTTCGGCATCGTCCGTCACCGCTGGATGCACGCGGAGACACGGCGGAACCTCGAGACTCTCGACATACGACTTCCGTCGACGAGAGTTCCCGTCCGCCTTCTGTCTGGCGGTCAGAGACAATCGGTGGCGATCGCTCGGGCGGTGTCGTTCTCACCGCGCGTGCTGATACTCGACGAACCGACCGCGGCGCTCGGGGTGCGGCAGGCGAAGGCGACGCTGGACACGATCCGACGGCTGCGCGCCAACCGAATTGGGATCGTGCTCATCACCCACCGAATGAACGACGTCCTTTCGATCTGCGACCGCGTCACCGTCCTCTACGAGGGCAAAGTCGCAGCCGACCTCAGCACCAAGGACCTCACGGTGGAGGGGATCGTCAGGTACATCGTGACCGACCCGGATGCCGATCGGCCGATTGCCGATCAAAGCCGCACCGACACTCAGCCGACAGCCGAGCGATGACGACGTGCTGATCGAGCGGTCGAACCTGGAACGGTTGATGGCGTCCGCGGGGCTCGACGCGATCATCGCCACCGACCCTGCGACCGTTGCCGCTCTCGCCGGCTATCGATCGTGGCTCGATGGACAGTTCCGCCAGTTCATGGTCAGCCCGTGGGCGTCCGGCGACCTGATCCGCACCTACGCCATTTTCACCGCCGGCGACCGCCCGGTCGCAACGATCGTCGATGCACTCTTCGCACGCGATGCAGCCTCGGCAGGGGCGGAATGCTGGATGTATGGTGACCCAGCCGGTGCGGCTCTCGTAGATGCCGGTGCCGGCTTCAGCCGAACCCCAGAGGAGGCAATCGCCCGAGTGCTGGCGGAGCGCGGCATGGCCGACGCCAATATCGGGCTGGAGACAGACGGCCTCAGACCGCGATGGCGGGAGCTTCTCCGAGCACAGTGTCCAAACGCCATGCTGCGGGACTGCACGACATTGCTCCGGCTCGCCCGAAGCATCAAGAGCGCGACCCATATAGCGCACATTCGCAAGGTCACCGGCACAGCGGCCGATGCGCTCGCCGCGGCCGTTGAAATCGCCCGGCCGGGAGCCCGGCTCGGAGAACTGGCCGATGCATACGCCGAAGCGGCCGGTCGCCGTGGCGCGGCGATCGAGCACTTCGCGCTCTCGCACCGCGGGCGGGGGATCGCGACAGACCGATCCATGCGGCTCACCGCCGGCACGGTCACCTATCTCGACCATGGGTGCCGCACCGCGCTCGCGGTCAGCGACGCAGGAACGACGCTGCGTCTTCGGTCATTGACGCGCGACGAGCGCCTCGCCCGCTCCGCACTCGAGGTAGCGCTCGCCGCAGGCTACGAGCGCCTCGCGTCTCACGCGACCTCCTCGGCAGTCTACCAAGCGATGAGAGAGGCCCTCGGCGCATTCCCCGCCGCGATCGTGCAAGGGCACGGGGTGGGGTTGGAGATCCGTGAATATCCACTCCTCGTGCCAGTTCGCGATGAACGCCTGCGAGACGAATGCGTCGACGTCTCGGCCGATCTCGAAATACGGGCAGGGATGGTCGTCAATCTCGAGGCATCGCTCTTCGGCCTCGGGGATGCGTCCCTCCACATGGAGGAAACCTACCTCGTCACCGAAAATGGTGCAGAGGCCTTCGCTTCGCGTGAGATCGACGCCGAGGTGGCGGCCGGACGGCGGGCGATCGATCGAGAGGCCTGACATGACGACTTCCAACGCAGCTAGCATGTTTCCGCTCAGCTACATCCTCGTAAACCCACCGACCTCCGGCGACACCGAACTCCGGCAGACGCTCGGCTACCTCAGGAAACTTGGATATCGGGGCATTGAGCTGGACATCGCCGGCGTGTCCGCAATCG
>Ga0318562_10000833_pt1 | contig 13827 bp, 10 predicted proteins | sample GRESIP066b5f18_FD_203688 | JGI IMG/M metagenome (GOLD analysis project Ga0318562, IMG submission 203688) | Tropical soil microbial communities from Luquillo Experimental Forest, Puerto Rico - GRE.SIPMG.066b5f18 | ecosystem: Environmental > Terrestrial > Soil > Tropical forest > Bulk soil... | reverse complement strand
TCGCAAAACTATCCGATACTCAATCTTATATACCTATTTTGGAAATATTTCTTAATAATCTGGGATATTATTATAACAAGAACGACCAGCTTACAGATTTCGAATATTTAATTAAAATAGCTCAAGTTTTGCGAGATTTAAACGCGGTGAAAAAGAGAGAAGATTATAAGCTAGAGCCCTATGGAGCGCTTAATACTATATTAGATAAAACAGTCTTTGGGGTTTTTGGCGAGTATTGATTTTCGCGCAACAAACCCGAAAATTTGCTCCGAAATAAACGCCCCTCGTAGAGCACCTGACAAGCTGCTCATAGGGGGGTGAGCATGGGCGGCGTTATTGATCCAAAGTACTTTTGCCAAATGGCGTTTCTTTTAGAACATCCTCGGGAATTTTCACATCTCTCTTTGAATTTTCTTTACCTGGGACTTCAATAAGATCCTTTTCGTTTGTTTTTTCTCTTATGCGGCTCATATTTTTATTAAAGAGGCGGAGTAGATCCAAATTTACCCAAACCTTTCCATTTGAAACATTTACCACTTCTCCCAATGTCCAGTTTTGCGTAGCTTTATCGCCTTGTCCTCGCTTTATTAAAACATAATCACCGATTTTATAGTCGCTCAAAGAAATTATTTGTTGGAGCCTTTCACCCAGCTGTAAAGAAGCAAGCCAAAATGGGGAAAAGTAATCTGTTACAAGCTCTTCGCTGGCTAGCTTACCAACGATAATACCAAATTCGGCATGGCTATCATCATAAAGATTATGCGAGCCAACATAGGCAACATTACCGTCTGCGATTACAACTTTCGCGTGATTAGGCACTTCATGCAATTTATTAGCCGAAGGCAGTACTTGTAGATGCTTAAAGAGAGCGTGGGCAATTTTATCGGGTGCTATTTGTGCCGCTATTGCCGCATCGAAGAGATAGGCCCATGTTTGTTCTCGATTATGTCGACCACTATAGCCAGTATTTCCTGCGCCTACCCACTCTTCTTTGATCGATGAAGAAAGAATGTAGACATCAACACCTCGTAAAAGCGCGTTATTAAGGCTCTGCACTACGCGCTGATTAAAGGGAGTGCTAAAGAATAGCTGCAAAGTCGCTTGCTGCGAAATAAATAAAGAGATTTGCGCATCGTCCATCATTTTAATAATGGCCTCGTCGGAAACATTGCCTTTTCCTGTTCCCGTTTCATAGTAACCAGCTTGCCCCAATCTTCCTACCGCGACAATGCTTTCATTTTTTCCTAATGGAACTACCTTGGGTGATCGTTTTGTTCTACGAAACTCTGGAACCTCACCAAGATGCTTTATGCCACCTGCTGCGAATGAATACCAATCTCCGGGAGTCCAAATTTTGCCAGGAGTAGTCATATAGTGCCAGATGGTATTAGCGAATTCATGACCTGTTTCGGCAAGCTTTCCTGGGATCAGCAAAGAAAGATCGTGCGTGGGGTTTTTCGTATCTAAATAAGCAGCATAGGGGTTATGCCCACCAGTGAACATGAGCTTTCCATCTGCAGCGACGATTTTACTGTGGTTCCAAGAAAAGCCATCAACGGGATTGGCGTTTCCATAAGTTCCGACATAAATCTTGAGTTTTGTTTCAGGCCTTAAGTCTTGGGTAAGTTTTTCAATAATATCTTTTACATCAACGTTTTGAACAAGTTTTGAATTGATACCAAATAATAACCTTAAAGTCACGGCACGATCTTGCTTATCAAGCTCTTCAATACTTTGTTTTAAAGCATCAAAGAAACCGCTTTCTGGTGTCGGAAGCGTCGTCAGATCCACAAAATTTTCAGCCTTGATTATAGGACGGGTCCAGTTATCAATATAATTTTGCGAAGGATTTTTACTCAACGTGATTCTATTAGGGTCATCATATTGTGGCGATATTACCATCCATTTTTGATTTTTAAGTTCGATATCATCCGTTCCCCAAATTCTATCTTTGGTATCAGCAAGCGATCCGCCCTTTTTGTTCAATTCTTCCAAATATTTAATGACTTCTTCTATCGATGCAGGGGTTTTTACGGTCTTAATAGCATTATCGCGAATTTTGGCGAGCGTTGCGAAATATCTTTGAGCGTAATCAGATTTGCTCATACAAACGCTGATCAATTGCTTAATTACTGCTCCCGAGGCTTGTTTTTTGAAATATATAGAATAATCTCTTGCAGTTATTTTTTCATAATAGAGAATTGTTTTTGATTCGTTCGCGGTTTTTTGTAGCTCCAAGAAAGTTTTGTTGCAGTAATCGAGCTTTTTAGCCTCGTTATCTTTCGCTTTATACTCGAGAAGAAATATCTCTCTTATGCTTTGCTCCGCCTGAACTTCACCGCTACTTGCACGTATTTTCCTATAATAGGCCATATAATCATCCGAACCTAAAATACTCTTAACTTTTTCTTGTAGCTGTTGAGTGCCAAGATTTTTAACATCATTTTCGAATTTTTTATCTTTATCTAACTGCAGCTGATCTAATAAGTCATTAAGTGTTTTGATATTTGCCATCAAAGCATCAGCTCTTTTCTTTTCACTCTCGAGCAACTCTTTGCTTAATCCGGTTTCTTTATTTGATTTTTCGAGTTGAGCCTTGAGCTCTTTGACCGTATCGAGAGCCTCGTTTTTGTCAAACTCAGCAGTCCCCAAATCAAGTTGAGCCTGAGTTAACTTTTGTTGAGCCTCTTGAGTTTCTTGGTGTGCTTTAGCTAAATCCTTTTTGGCCTCGCCAACATCACTTTTCAAGTTATTAATAAGAGTCTCTGCCTTAGAGGCTTCAAGCGTCGCCGTTTTTATAGTATCTTTGGCTTTAGTGAGTTCATCGGTCGTTTTTTGCGCCTCATCCTTAAGATCTTGGAGCATCTTATTTAAATTTTGCAAATCAGCTTCGGCTTTCTGGTTTTTTGTTACTTCGTCTTGTAAAGCTTTGGCATTTTGTTGAACGTGCTTATCCAAATCAGCTAATTTTTTCTGATTTTTTTGCAACTCTTGCTGAGCCGCTTCTTCTTGCTTCTTAAGCATCGCTATCTCTTCCGCAGCTTTCTTGGATTGTTGGGTCGCGTCAGCTTGTACTTGTTGAAGTTCTTTATCTTTTTGGGCCAGCTCTTGGGTTACCTGTGCGAGTTGCTTTATGAAATCCGAGTTCTGTTTTTCTTTCGAGAGTAGAGCATCTTGAGCGTCTTTTAATTCTTTTTGTATTTTAGCGATTTCTTGTTGAGATTTTAGCGCTTCTTGCTGCGCGAGATTTTGTGCATCTAACAAAGCTTTGTTCGCCTTCTCGATATCCTCTTTAAATTGCTTCTCTTGTGACGCCGATTTTTCCTGAGCATTTTTCAACTCATCTTGCGCATTGGCGATATCTTTTTGATACTTTTTACTTTCTTGCTGTGCGAGATTTTGTGCCTCTAACAAAGCTTTATTAGCCTTCTCGATATTTTCTTTGTATTGCTTTTCTTGTGACGCCGATTTTTCTTGTGCATTTTTCAACGCATCTTGCGCATTGGCAATATCTTTTTGATACTTTTTACTTTCTTGCTGTGCAAGATTTTGTGCGTCTAATAAAGCTTTATTAGCCTTCTCGATATCTTCTTTATATTGCTTTTCTTGTGACGCCGATTTTTCCTGAGCTTCTTTCAACTCGTTTTGTGCTTTATCAATATCTTTTTGATACTTTTTACTTTCTTGCTGCGCGAGATTTTGTGCGTCTAACAAAGCTTTATTGGCCTTCTCGATATCTTCTTTATATTGCTTTTCTTGTGAAGCCGATTTTTCTTGAGCTTCTTTCAACTCGTTTTGTGCTTTATCAATATCTTTTTGATACTTTTTATTTTCTTGCTGTGCGAGATTTTGCGCGTCTAACAAAGCTTTGTTAGCCTTCTCGATATCTTCTTTATATTGCTTTTCTTGTGAAGCCGATTTTTCTTGAGCATTTTTCAACTCATTTTGTGCTTTATCAATATCTTTTTGATACTTTTTACTTTCTTGCTGCGCGATATTTTGCGCGTCTAACAAAGCTTTGTTAGCCTTCTCGATATCTTCTTTAAATTGCTTTTCTTGTGAAGCCGATTTTTCTTGAGCATTTTTCAACTCATTTTGTGCATTGGCGATATCTTTTTGATACTTTTTATTTTCTTGCTGTGCCGTATTTTGAGCTTCTTGCACAGCTTTGTTAGCCTTCTCAATATCATCTTTATATTGCTTTTCTTGTGAGGCCACTTTGTCTTGGGAATTTTTCAGCTCACTTTGTGCTTTATCAATATCTTGTTGATACTTTTTACTTTCTTGCTGCGCCAGATCTTGCGCCTTGGATAGCTTATTTTGTGCATCAGCGAGCGCTTGCTTATCTATGAGAGCCTGCTTAGCTGCTTTATCTTGAGTGTCTTTAAGGTCATCGTGTGCTTTTTTCAGCGCTTGCAAATCCTGTTGGGCTTTTGCTTGTGCTGCCTTAAGAGCCAAATCATCTTGTTTTGCTTTATTTTGCGCGTCGTGCAGGCTTTTTTGTGCTTGAGTGAGGTCTTGCTGATCTTGCGTAGATTTGGCCTGAGCAGCCGCAAGTAATGCTGCATCGGTAACGGCTTGAGTTTGAGCTTGGGCTAAGTTTTGTTGCGCTTGATTGAGCGCTTGTTGATCTTGTTGAGATTGTGTCTGAGCTGCCGCGATAGCCATGGCATCGAGCAGAGCCTGGGCCTGGGCTTTTGCGAGATCGGCATTTGCTTTTGTTAAGTCTTGCTGACTTTGAGCAGCTTGAGCTTGCGCAGCAGCTTGTGCAGCCTGAGCTGTTTGAAGCTGTTGCGTTGCGGTTTGTGCGTTAATCTTCGCCTTATTCGTCGCATCTTGAAGGGCCGTTTCGGCTTTTTTTACCTTATCTTTGGCATCGTTAAGCTTAGTCTCGGCTTCTTTCAAGCTCTTTTGCGCCATCTGTTCTTTTTGGGTGCGCTCGCGAATTTCTTCTTCAGCTCGCCGCAAGTCTTCAGCATCTTTTTTTATCTGAGCTTTGAGATCTTCGATTCGTTTGTCTTCTGTATCGCAGGCCGGAGATAAGACTAAAGCGACCGAGATAAGAACTGGCAAGATATATGACTTGAATGCGTTGTATAAAGAGACAGAAATAAACATAATTTCATACCGTTAAGTAGAGTAATAGAACTATCTAATAATTAATAGCTTTTCTTTCAATGAAAAAAGCCCAACGAATGCGGTTTTGATGCTAAAGGCAGATCCCTTGTTTGGCAACAGGGGATTAAGATTCAACGTTTGTCTCTTTAGGTCGATTATTGTCGTTTTATTAGTGGGGTATAAGAGGATGTTTTACGTGCTCTATTGTTTGTTATTTGTTGTTAATTTAATAATATGTTATTATATATTATATTGTTTGTTTCAGCGGCTGATTTTCTAGAACTAATGGCTCCTAATCTGCGAAGCACAAGAAATAGTATAGACCGGGCTATACTATTTCTTGTGCTTCGTGGATTTAAAAGCAACCCGCAAAATGCAGTCGCATGATAAAATCTTTCTCTGGGTATTTTACTTACGTTGTGCAAGGGCTCTATGTGAAATGAACTTCAGAATAAGCCAAGCAAATATCATTCCCTGGATGCCGCGGACAAGCCGCGGCACGACAAGGAGTTGAAGAGATAGCAGCAGGTTAAAAAATATGATCCAGAGACACGACGATGCGCAGGGGTAGAGCGCGCGAAGTTATTGAGGGGCGGAATAGCTTTCAGTTTTTTTATTAAGCAGCCTTTGGTTCTCCGCTGGATCTTTGCTATTATGAGGAACCTGCTCGAATTTATCGAGCGGGATATTTTTCATAGGAAGATCAAGCGTTTTATAAACTGCGTCTGAGAGCACTACTTTATATATATTCTTAGCCATGAATGGCGGTATATGCATCTCTATGAGCTCGTGAGCGTCCACCGCTTCCATGTATTTACGTATTTCGTCTGCTGCGATCTGTTCGAAAGACTTGTTGTTATGAGCGGGTCCTAGAGCGGCTTCTAATCGAGCTTTACTGTCTAACTGGCTGTTGTCCCCTCGGTGATAGGCCGCAGTTCTTGCAAGTAATTCAATAGCCGCAACCAACGCCTTGGTTTCACGATCGCCTCGTATTTTTGAGTTCTTAAAATCAACCAGAGCTTGACCACCATCAGCTCCTGTCCAGTTTTTCGCTTCCACCCAAACTCTTCCCGCTCGAGCGCCATAATGGGCCACTTGTCTAACAGGCGCCGCCGCTGTAGGTGCGTTATTAAAATAGGTAGCAGCTACCGGTGTGTTCCATGACGATTTAATTATATCTGCATCGAGCGGTATAACAACATTGCCGTATTTACTATATCTATTAATTCCGAGGATGTTAAAGACATATTTATTAGTCCCCATGGCTTTATCTTTAAGGTAATCAATGCCTTCAGCTTTAATTCCAATTATATTATCCAAACCCTCGATTAATAATGCGCTATCAGCGTCTTTAGTAAATTTTAGGCTGTCCAGACAGTTTTGGAAAACCGCGGGATCGTTGCTGTTGATATTTTGGCATGCAGCCGGTTCGTCAAAGTTAACTTCTAAACTTATAGACGGGTCGGCACTGACTTTTTTTAGCATATCTTCTATAATTCTGTGTTTAACAATATTTTCAAGATCGGCGCGCTTATAGGTTTTTGTGAGCAAATCGACGAGAGGTTTGATTTCGTCAGAAGTATTTTTTTTATTAAATAAAATTTCAGCAGATAAGAAATAATTTAATCTATTTATTCCTTCCAACGTATCTTTGGAGCAGCGATGCACGGGCAGCATTTTTTTAAACATGCTGTAAATAGCTTGAAAATTATTGGATTTTAATACTTTTTCAACGCTTGATTCAATATTTTTTAAACCCGCTGCAGTTGAAACTTCGGCTAGATAGTCAGGCTCTTTCTTAGATCTGACAATATAATCTGCAGCGCGCTTAATAAGAACTGCTTCATTGCTTTGAGGGGCTAATTTTTTGTATATTTCCCAAGGGTTTTTTGACGCTGCATCTAAATCCTGAGCGCCACCACCATCTTCTTGGCCCTTAGGTTTTTCTTGCTTATTTTTATCTTTGTTAGTTTTATCGAGCCCCGGTGTTGTCTCGCAGGAAAAGATGAATAAAGAAGCGATAATTAGAAAAATATTATATCTCATGAAAAGCATCGTTACCTCGTGCTTAATAAACAGCAGTGAAGTTATTAACATCTAGGATCTTAAGACACAAGGCGTAAAAATATGCCCGATAAAGCTTTTAAAATATGAAATTATTCATGCTCTGAATTTTGGCATTAAGTTCTATGTAAAGAGGCTTAAGCCATGCTTTATACCCATCTTCGGGCTCAAAACTTGTATGTGGTTTTTCTAAAATTTTGTTATTTAATTCTGCAAATTTGTTTTTCACCATCTTTTCTTTGCGTTTTAGTTCGGCAAGAAGGGCTTCTATTTGATAGATACGTTCTTTAAGTTGGCCGCTTAGAATGACCCAGCGAAGGGGAAATAGCGATTCTTTATTTATTAATTCTCGCACGAGGCTTTCTTCGCATAAGAGGCCAGTCTTATTGGCCCGTTTAAGAAGTTTTTTTATAGCCTCGGCTGAGGGAAGCTCAGCTGTCGAGTGTTTTTGGTAGTCTTTCTCGAGTTTATTATAAAATTTTATAAACTCAGAAGAGTTATTCTTGCTTGACAATGACTTAAGTAATGCATGCATTTTTTTGGCCCAACCATATTTTTTACCGCGCTTCGTAATATGAGCGTTGTCGTCTATCAAAGAAGCAGTGAGCGGTACAATACCGATGCCCATCTCAAGAATTAAAACAGTTGCAAATAAATTATCGCTGTTATGATTCGATATTATTCTCTTGATATAATTAGAGCTCGTGTAGCCTTGTTCTAACTCTTCAATGGGAATTGGAATTTTAAGCGCATATGCAGGAAATAAAAATAATAAAAAAGTAAAGATTAGGTTGAAACAAATGCTCAAATTTATAAACAATTTATGCTCCTATATTTTTTTGACTTATGTTTTTCTTGTAGAGGTTTAGCTAAATATTTTTTATATTTGTGATAGCATCGAGCCAGGGTTCAAGAAATATTCTTATATGCGAAGGCCAATTTAATACGACTATGTGTTGCACTAGTTCCCATGTATCAAGAAAAGCCATAGGCAGCTCAGCATTCGAAGATCCGGGTATGAGTGCCATTATGCAGTTATTACTTGAGCCCGCGCGCAAGAGAATGGAGCATTCTTGTTTGTCGTTTATTATGAAATCAGGGGCATGGAAGAAATAATTTAAGAAGATTTGAATATCCGAAGGCCAGTCCATCAGGACCATGTGCGACAATGATTTAAAAGGACCCCAAAAAGCCTTAGGGAAATTATTATTGAGAGTGGATAGCTGCGCTAGTGCTTCGTTATAGATGCTTGGCAATAGATGAGGTGCGATGATGCTTAATTGCGTGAGCACTGAGTTTGCAATTATTTTAAAACTATCCTGAATATTGCTAGGATCTAAAACTGCGCGATGAGCGCTCGATACTATTTCTTCGATAGAAGGTTTTAAAACGCTATCGCCAAAAATTTCTAATTCATGGCCAGCTGCTGTTTTCAGGGCTGTAGCGTAATCAGTAAAATCGTCCATGGCGCGATAGATGAGTTTCCACATAGCTTCGGTTTTAGTTCTATCAAAAGCTCCATCATCGAGCACGAGACTGAGTGCCAGGCGAGATGCTTCAATAGCTAAGTCGTTAAAAGTAAGCATGGTAATAATAAAAGCTTGCTGTTTTTCTAGGGTATCAAGATTACTTTCTTGTGCAAAGCTCGTAATGATCGCACTAAGGCTTTGGCGTTCTGCTGCATGAGATAGGCTGCTGGTGAATGCTAGAAATATGAATAATAGATAGATGCGATGGCGCATAAAAAACCTCTGAGCATGAAACGATGGTCTGCTAACCCATGAGGCATTAAGAATATTTCGAAAATATTGACGGGCAAAATATATGAATTTAATCTTTAATATGTTTAAATATCTGTTATTAGTATTTGTTTTTGGTTGTGAGTATCATGTTGTATCTCCAGATTTGGATAAGACACATGTTTTGCTGCGGGATATTTCTTTTGGTTATATAGATAATTTTGATATTAATAATAAATATTTTAATAATATAATAAATTTAAGAGAGGATTGTTTTAATATTCGTAGTAGTTCAGGGCTCGTAGGGGGTAAATTATTTATTGGGACTGTTGCTCATAACGCAGTAGGTTATTTTGCCTATTTTCAAAAAAATACCACGGCATTTATTCACGATATGTGTATAGGCTCGGCCTATCGTGGTGTGGGTGTTGGTAAGCAGCTTTTGAGCTGGGGACTTTCACAAATTGAAAGCTTGCCATGGGTGAGTACGCTCGAATTGGATGTTTTGAGCAATAATAGGACTGCCATAAAGCTTTATAAACACGCTGGCTTTAAAATTATTTATAAGTTCAAAGATAGAGATGGCGAAGAGCTTTTTCGTATGAGCAAAGATATTACTAATTAGAGACGGCGCCCATTGCGCCAATCGAAATAATAATCACATTTTTTGCACTTCATATGATCACAGCCGCCATCTTTTTCGATAATGGTTTTGCACTGAGGGCATGGTTTAAAAAGTTTATGTTTGTTTTGGATAATCTTAGTGTTGACGCGCAAATCTTCTTTCATATTTTTTTGTAATTTGCTGCAGCTCATACCCTCATGTCTATAGCCGCACTGCGCACATTGTATTAAATAACAAGTCCGGCATTGATAGTGATGAGAAGAAGAAATTCTTTTTTGTGGAATAAAGGCATCAGGGCAGTGCTCATTACTACAAAGATGCGCTCCTGCGATATGGGCTATTTTTGAGAATAGGGCGAGTTTGCGAATTTGGCGTTCGGCTTTTTGCATTTTGAGTGCCGTAAAATCTTTTGAGCTGAGCGGTATAGTGCAATGACGATATCCACAAAGAATAGGTCTGCCATCGCCCATTTGCGCTCTAATATGCTCTGTTAGACAGTTTTTACAAAGAGCATGGCCGCATTGATCAAGAACATGCATCTCTTTGGTTGCAATAATCTCAAGACATACGGGGCACTCAGAGGGAATTTCTTTCTTTATTTTCAGGTTTGCGTCATGAATATCGTTATTTGGATCGGTGCCAAAATAAGTATGCACTTCGTTGTTGAGGAGAGAAAAAATAGAATCTTCTAGAAGATCTTGATAACGTTTATATCGATGAGTTTTGTGAAAGCCATCTGCTCTTAAATCATAAAGCGTGGCATAAATAGCGGCGATTGATCGTTGTTCATCAAATTTCCCCAGTAAATTAAGACAGTTTTTTGTAATTCTGCCTTCGAATTTATAACAATCAGCGAGCATAATTTCTCTTGATTGAGGTCGTGCGATGATATGGCGTCTTCGCAATGTGATAAAGAGCGATAAATCGTCAGGATCACTAAAGGGTGCCGTGAGAGCAATAAGCTTTTCATCGCTCGCGGGACCCTCAAGCAATTGGCTATATGCCTGCACGAGTTTTTTCGTGAGCTCAGGTCCAAAGGGAATTTTTATCCCGAGTTTAATCAGTTTTCCCATCCATCTAAACCAACTGGGATCGGCCTTTTCTAAAATAATTATGCTGCTTATTATGCTTTGCGCCAAAGACTCTGTGGCTTTTTTAGAATTTGTGTTGCTTGATTGTAAGCCGCTCTTAAGAATTCTGGGCAAATTAGCAGGTTCTGGATAAGCTATTATCAGGGCATGCATTAATAATAATAATTCTTTTTCTTCGAAGTCAGAAGCATGTGGTTCTATGAGAGATAGAGCGTCTTTTAAGAGTGGCTTCGGGCTTCTTTGTAGATATCCGATAAAATTCTCAGAGAGAAGTTCTAAAATTTCGCTCTTATAGGACTTACTTCTTGGTTCCAAAGGCTCCTGAAAAATTATGCGAAAGTGCTGAGACGACAAATAGACTGAAAGGAGCATTTTTCTTAATGTTATGAGTTCCGAAACAAAAAATCCGTCGTTGGCTTGAACCAACTGCAAGGCATCGCTCAGTCGTGGTCTGGGGTTATATAAGAGATACATAGGAAAAGTCTCAAGGAGCAAATCACAGGTTAATTTTCTATAATTTTTATGATCTGAATTGAGACCTTCGTTGAGAATTTGTTGATAGGCCGAAGCAGATTTATAATAATTTAAAGCTCGGCGCTGTAAGTCTTGCAATTCTTGGGCTCTTCGATCGTTATCAGCATGTATTACAGGAAGAACTTCAGTAAGTGGAGCTTTACGAGCAAAAAGCTCGTCAAGTTCATCAGCATAAGTAAAGTTGCCAACTAACATAAGCGCTACAGCGACTAAAGCTTTCATTGTAGTCTCAATAATTTAAAAGACAGCTTTCTAAAACTTAATTTATGATTTTTATATTCCTAAAAAATTATAGTGTATAAATCGACGCCAAAATTTTCAAACAGCGAAATAACGAAGCATACATGTTACATGTCGGAGAAGTTCATGCGCACTTTTATTATTTCTTTTTTCGTTATCGCGATTTCTGGTTATTGCTCCCAAGCTTTTAACGATTCATTTTTTGTCGATGCACTCGAATCAGCGTCAGTTCTTTATGCGCAGGGTGAAGATAAGAATTACATAGAAGTCGAAGTAGTAATTCAAGATAATCTAAGCCAGGCATATCCCAATGCTGAAATAACAAATATTACGCAGCATGATGAATCTCTTCTTAACGCTCTTAAAGATTGTGTATTCGTAAGAGAAGGTGCCTATGGTGAGCATATTAATGCGCTCCAACAAGAAGAATTCGCGCAAAAAATGCTCCAAGTCTTTTCTCGCTTTTCAAGCCTGAGTTTCTATAAAATTTCGGGCAATCCCGTCATAAATGTTTTTCCACTGAATACAAGCACTTGTGCCGTTGCTGTTCGTCAAGATGACCTGATGGTTGTTTTTCAAGGCGGACCTTCTGACTAATTAGACAGCTAAGAAATGAAAAGTTGATGATGACAGTTATGGTACCAATGGAGAGAAGATAACTTATGCATCAACTCATTGGTATTTTGTTTTTAGCGCTGCTGAGCTTTAAGATTTTTGCGACCGATTCGATAGTGGTGCTCGATGATGAGCGGGAGGCCATCGAATGTGAGGAGGCGCCGACTCCAGGTACAAATCCGTCAGCGCTTGGTGATTGTGTAGCAATCACTGTTGGCGGAGCAGGTATAATAGTGATGATACTTGGTGGAGTTGGGACTGGATTAACCTGCCCTGAAACGAATGCGTTTGATGCGGCGAGGCTTATATGTGGTTTTTCTATTGCAGGTCTTGCGGTAGGTGGTGTTTCTCTCGTTGGTGCTATTAGCGGGGGCTTAGTCATGCTCTTAAATAAAAGCCCTTCTGAAACAAAAGAACAACCTCAGTGTTAAAAGCTTTCTAGTTATTTGCCTGATTTTGGCTTGATGAAAAAATCACTGGCAGATTGAAGAGCCGTATCAAGATTATCAACAATTTCGTGTGATTTAAGGTCCATATTATATTTCGCCTCTATGACCATACGCGGCTTATCGCTCTCAATATGCTCGATAAGCTCTTTGACCTGGCGTTGGGCTTCAGGGTCAAGCTCATTGTGTGATACACTCATATTTTTAACTGCGGAGAAAATAGCCATATTTATCGCGTATATATTATTAACTAATAATGCAAATTCTCGATTATTTGAAATATGGCAGCAGGGGTTCTTCGATGCGGCAAACTCGGTAATAAAATCAGCATTATTTCTGCAAAAGTTCAAAAATTCGCTTTGTAGCTTCTCGTGAAATAAGATTATTTTGCAGAATCCAGATTTTAGTTCGGGAAATCTTTCTATTATTACGTCGAGCTCGTTACGCCATTCGTTGGTAATGGGAAAAAAATGTAGTTGTATACGTAAATCTAAGAGAGCTTTGAAATTCTTTTGGCCCTCACGAGCTTTCAAATTTTGGGGAATCTTAGCGCGCCCAGCGTCGTCAATTAATAATTTAACGTCATTAATAAACTGTGCATGCTCGGGATTAAGCAAGAGATGCAAGTATTTGCCAAAGACCCTTTGAAATTTCTCGTAGGGCTTTTCTTTTTCACTCATCGAAAGATGCTGGCATGAGTTAAGTGCTCGCGCAGCCTCACCAAAGGCCTCGCTTTGGTCATAAACTTCTTCGTCGTAGATCTCAAAAAAATAGGTAAGTCGTGCGTTTATTAAACCACTGAGGCTCTCAAAGAAAAGTATGATCTCTTGATCGCTCGATGTTTTGCTTATGTTTGGCAACTTTGTTTCAGCTGCAAACGATGCTCCTTGAAAAAGCAGGCAAAAAAGTATCCCAATAAAACTGCCTAATTTCATGAAAATTACTCCTTGCTAAGATCTTGTCTTTTCATGCCTAGTGCTCCTATGAATCGCAACACGGGTTTTCTTGACGACATTCCTAAAACTGAACCACACAGACGTACTGGTTTTTTTGGCATATTCGTGTAAACTATTGAAAATACGCACTTATTTTTAAGCGGCTCAGCGTAACATATTTTAGTATGCCGAAAATAATGACTAATATTGCTCGCCAAAACAAAGGAAAATTATGAAAATTATTATTTGTTTAGTCTTATGTATGTTTAGTAGTATTTCATCTTTTGCGTGGGATAATGAGATGGACCCTTGGTGGAGGAGTAAAACTTCTGATCTTCAAGATCCTGCCCGTTTACGAACGGCATTAGAATTAGAAGCAAAAAACAATCAAGAAAATTATAGTTTTCATGATTTTTCTAT
>Ga0318562_10000832_pt1 | contig 13828 bp, 10 predicted proteins | sample GRESIP066b5f18_FD_203688 | JGI IMG/M metagenome (GOLD analysis project Ga0318562, IMG submission 203688) | Tropical soil microbial communities from Luquillo Experimental Forest, Puerto Rico - GRE.SIPMG.066b5f18 | ecosystem: Environmental > Terrestrial > Soil > Tropical forest > Bulk soil... | reverse complement strand
CGATCACGTCCGCACCCCCTGGCGAGTGCTGGTGGTCTACGACCGCGAGGAGGACACCACGCTCCCGGTGGCCCGGGAGATCGCGGCCAAGGATCCCCGTGTCGAGCTGGTGCTCAACACCAGCAAGGGAGTCCTGGGAGCGCTGAAGACCGGCCTTGCCCGACCGGAGCACGGCTGGGTGGTGGTCACCATGGCCGATGGATCGGACGACCACTCGCAGATCGACCGGATGGTGGAGCTGGCTCGGGGTGGAGCGGAGCTGGTGGTGGCCAGCCGCTACATGCGGGGCGGGGCCCAGCACGGCGCACCGCTGGTGAAGAGCACCCTCTCCCGGGCGGCGGGGATGTCGCTCCGGTACCTGGGCGGACTTCCCACCTCCGACCCGACCAACAACTACAAGCTCTACGCGGTGGACTTCCTCCGCTCGGTGAGCATCGAGAGCACCGGAGGTTTCGAGGTGGCGCTGGAGCTGACGGTGAAGGCGCACCTCCAGGGCCGGCGGATCGCCGAGATGCCGACCGTCTGGCAGGAGCGCACCGCCGGGGCGAGCAACTTCAAGCTCGGCAAGTGGCTCCCCCGCTACCTGCGCTGGTATCTGGCGGCGTTTCGCGGCCGGCTGGCCCACCGCCCCTGAGGGGCGCTCATTTCGCGGCCTGGGTGCGGAAGAGGGTCAGTCGCGAGCGGTCGAGAAACGCGGCCTCGTGACGGACCAGGGTCACGTCGATGAAGAGCCCTCGGGCCTCGTCGTCGGTCAGGGACCGATAGCGGAGCAGCGTGGCGGCGAGGTTCAGCCGGTGCTGGCGAAATCCGCGCCCGCTCAGATACCCACTTCGGATGCCCGAGGCGGTCCCGGCGAGCATCATTGCCGCGAGGATCCCGACCGAGGCGGTCCGGAGCGAGGAAGGTGGAAGTGCGAGGGCACACCGATAGATGCCGCAGATCCCGAGGACGGTGAAGGTCGTGTAGCGCGAGAGCAGGGCGTAGCCGATCCCATCCACTCCCTCGTTGAAGCCCACTCGCCCCACCGCGGTGAGGAGGGTGGCCCCGAGCGAGAAGGAGACCAGCGCCAGGCCGAAGGCCAGATCCGGGGGACGGGTGGAGTTCCGGAAGGCGGCCACCATCACCAGCACCAGGAGGAGCAGCAGCACTACCCCCAACAGTGCCGCCACCCGGGGATGGTTCTCCGGCACCAGGCTGCCGCCCACCATTGCCAGGAAGAAGTAGCCGCTCTTCGCCAGATGCCCGAGGAACAGCCCGGGAGGTGGGTGGTGTGACGGTGTCCGGTAACCGTGGAGATAGCTCGCCACCACGAGCAGGCCAGCAAGGGCCCAGGTGGCCAGCCTCCACCGCCGCGAAGGAAGTCCCGGGGCGAGCACCAGAACCACCAGCCCCGCCGGCCAGACGGCCAGGCCGGAGGCAAACGAGTAGGAGCACACCGCCCCCGCGGCGATGGCAGCGAGCAATGCCCCGGTGCGGCCCGATTCGAGACAGGTCAGCGCCAGGACCAGATAGGCTCCAGCGAGGAAGATCTGCAGCTGGAACCCCCAGAGGAAGTTCTCTGACTGCCGGAGGGTGAAGACCAGCCAGGCAGTGGGAACGAAGAGCCACAACGCCCGGCTGGTCACTCCGAAGTGACGCAGGTGCTCGAAGAGCAGGGTCGCCGCGGTGGCGAGCAGCATCGCCCAGCCGAACCACATCTCCGCCCGGGTGTCCCAGGATGACAGTCGCGCCAGACCGAGCATCACCAGCTTCGGGAAGAGGAGGCGATGCTCGTTGCTCTGCGCGTAGAGATCCGAGAAGTGGAGGGTGCCGGCGGATGCCGACTCGAGGAGGGCGGCGAACTGCCACTGGTCCCAGACCGGGACGTTGATTCCGAACCGGAAGATGTAGCTGGCGGCCAGAAGTGGAGGGAGGGCGAGCAACACCCACGCTGCGGCCCTCTGCGGCGTCGCCCGGTGATGCCTTTCGGGCACCGGGTGCCCACCGTTTTCGACTACTGCCTCTGACATGTTTGGACTACAGAGCGCGCTGGAGCCGGGGGGCAAGAGTAGAGCACAGGAGGATCGAGGAAGCGCATGTCGTTCGTAAAGGAATTTGCCCGTCAGGAACCGCCCGCTCATGCGGCCGGGACCTTCGAGACGGCCGCGCTCGCGCGGATCGAGGAGCTTCTCCCGCCGTCGATGGAGCGGAGCGTGGAGACCGGATGCGGGAAGTCCACCATCCTTTTCTCCAACCTCTCGGCTCACCACACCGTCTTTTGCACCGACGACCGCTCCGACCAGCAGTCCAGCGTCCGGTACTTCGAGAGTCACCCGCTCACCCGGAAGGAACGCATCCATTGCGTGTTCGGACCCTCGCAGCGGACGCTTCCGCAGTACTCACCGCCTGGACCCTTCGACTGCGTTCTGCTCGACGGGCCCCACGGCTACCCCTTCCCCGAGCTGGAGTATTACTTCCTCTATCCCCACCTCCGCCCGGGAGGGATCCTCATCGTCGACGACGTCCACATCCCCACCATCGGACGGATGGCCGACATCCTCCAGGAGGATGCGATGTTCGAGCTGGTGGAGGTGGTGACCACCACTGCGGTCTTCCGGCGCACCGATTCCCCCGCGCTGGATCCCACTGGCGATGGATGGTGGACGCAGCTCTTCAACCGCCGCCGCATCCCCGAGAGCTGGGAATTCCACTGCGGTGACGGAAAGCGACAGCCGCCATTCGCCCAACGCTTCCCCGGTCCGACCTTGCCGGCCCCTGCGCCCACTGCGCCCGCCGGGCCGGTGCCCGTCCCAGTGCTGCACGGAATCCGCCCCCGGCTGCGACGCGCTGCCCGGGTGCTGTTGCTCGGCCGATGAACGCTCAGTAGCGCAGCGGCTCGCCGGTCAGCGCGGAGACACAGTCCGAGACCCAGGCCAGCAGCTCCAGGCCCTTGCCCTTGTCGTCCATCCACCGCCCGTCGTCAGCGAGGGAGAAGTGGATCCCCAGCCCCTTGCCAGCGACCCAGATCTGCCGGACCGCGCGCTGGGTGTTCACCACCACCTTCTCCCCGTCCCGGTGGGTGAGGGTGATCATGTCCCCGGTGGCCACCGCATCCAGGACGTCGGGATCGATCTCGTCGACCGCGGCCATGATGCGCTTCCACAGCCCCGCCACGAGCCCGTTGTACCGGGCCTCGTCGATCATGACCCGAGGTCCTCGACCACCGCCTCTCCCGGCGGAGCGAAGAACAGCAGGCGGGCTGGCTTGTCGATCGCCTCGAGCTTCATCCCCAGCACCGTCCCCGGGGTCATCGAGCGAGGAAACTGCGAAAGGCGAAGAAGATGGGCGGCCATCGCCGGCATGGAGGGGTTGTGTCCCACCAGCACCAGCGTCTGGTCGAGGTGGCTGGCCAGCAATGCCTCCTGGCTCCCCACCGGCATGTCGGGCAAGAGGCTGCGGTGAGCATGAAGGGGCACGTCGAGCTGCTGGGCGATGACCAGGATCTGGGCGGTCTGGACCGTTCGCACCAGGGGGCTGGTGAGGACCAGGTCCACCCCTCGCATGCGGGGCTTCAACCCGGCGAAGTGGTCGAAGATCACCGCTCGGGCCTTGTGGGTGAGCGCCCGGGCGGCGTCGTCGAGCCCCTCGGGGACCTCCGAATCGGCGTGCGCGTGCCGCACCAGGAACAGCTTCAAGCAACCTCCCAGGGTGTCTCCCCCCGCCAGTGTGCGAGCGCGCGGGCAATGGTCGTACACGACGGCCCGGGACAGGGTCAAAGGGTATGGGGGACGACGTTTCCCATGCACCGCTGCTGGCTCTCGCTCCTGCTCCTGGCGGCCGCCTGTCATGGCCGGCCGGTGACCTCGACACCCGACGCCGGTGCCGTTGCGACGCCGACCGCTGAACGTCCCGACGCCGGGCCGGCCCTCACCCTCGGCAAGCTCGATGCCTTCCTGGCATACGAGCGCGCCCTCCGGTCAGACGGGGGGCCCTCGGCAGGGGAGCTCCGGCGCCTCTCCCGGACGCTCGACGCGGGGAGTGCCGCGCTGGAGGCGGCCTACGCAGGATTGAAGCGCCGGACCGCGCGAGCCCAGGCGCTGCGGGCCGATGCCGGACTGACCCAGGGCGAGGTCCAGACCCTGGAAGGCCTCACCGCGGAGGTTGCCATGGCCCGCGCCGGCGAGGGAGGACCGGAGATGGCCAAGGCCCTCGAGGAGCTCACCGCCGCCCGGGACCAGCTCCCTGCCGACCAGCGAGCAGGTGTCGACCGGACGCTGGAGCGCCTCCGCGACGAGCAGGAACGCGCGCGAACGCTGTCCGACGTCCGGGCGCACTGGGGCGACGGGCCCGTGGACCTGGTGCTGCAGCGGGAACCGGCGGTGCTCGACCTCTGGGGTGTCACCGGTCGCTGAGCGCCGGCTGCCGAGTGTCGGGCGCGCGTTCCACCTGACAGGCGGCCAGGCCGCAGGCGATCATTCCCAGCACGAACCACCAGTAGTTGCAGAAGGACTGCTTGCTGAAGGCGAAGAACGCCCCGTAGACGAACGCGGAGGCGGCGGCGAACCCCGAGGGACCGACCGGGGCGCGGAGGAGCACCGCCAGCAGCGCGATCGCCGTCGACCCCAGCATCCACGGGACGACGTCGAACGGTGGATGCCCGAGCGACACCCACCAGGCGGGGAAGTCGAGTGCCTCGATCCGGAACGGTTGCACGAACTGGAATTGCACCACGTTGCGCCAGAAGGCGGCTGGGTCCCAGAGGAAGAAGGGGAGGGTGATCACCGTCGCCACCGCCACCGCGCCGAGGACCAACCGCCCGTAGGCGCGCCAGTCGAGAGGCCGGGGGAAGAGCAGCGCTGCCAGGGGGAGGAGGAAGACGGTGTACTGCTTCCAGGCGACGAGCAGCCCCAGAGCGAGCCACCGGAACCGGCTCTCCCGGACCACGGCCACCAGGAGCAGGGCAAAGAGGGCGATGCCGAACGGCTCGGTCCACCCTTGCTCAATGACGAAGAACATCCGGGGGGTGAAGAGCAGCGTGGCCACCGCGAGGAGCGGGAGCCTTCCCTGGCGCGGAACGAGCATCGCTGCGGCGGCCAGCCCGCAGGCAACCACCTGGGCGGCGCGGTAGTCACCGGCGAGGAGCCAGCCGGGGAGCGCCAGGAGCAGCGAGAGCGGGAGATAGGGAAAGCCGATGAACACCGTCCGGCTGTCCGCGGTGCCCGGTCCGTAGAACGCGGTTCCTCCGTAGATGTTGGGGTGAGTGAGCGTGTACGGATTCTGGCCGGAGAGCAGTGCCCGGCTCGACTCCTGCTGGAAGAGGAAGACGTCGATGCTCGGGGGGAAGGACGCCCGGACCACCCACCAGGCGGCGACGGCGAACAGCCCCACCAGCACCGGACCGTGGTACCGCCCGAGGACCGGGCGGGTGGCGAGCGCGGCACCACTGACCACCGCGGCGGCGGCCACCACGGCAAAGAACTCCCGGAAACCCGGGATGGGTCGGATGTAGTAGCCCGGCGGATGGGTCACCAGCTGCGCGAACTGGATCGCCAGACCCACGCCCAGCACCAGCACCGGGGCCACGTCTCCGAGCCCCTCCAGCGGACTCCACGGTTTGCCCAGGGCGGCGAGGGCGCTCACCACCAGCGTCGCCACCAGGAACTGCCAGGCCTCTGGCGATCCATTGCCGTTGTTGGCCTGGAGGGCCTGGCCGAGGAAGACGGTGGCCAGGGCGAGCAGGGTGGCCCGGGTGCTCTCCGTCGGGGGTGCGGTCACCGCCGCTTCCGGGGGCGAGCGGGGCGCCGGCGGCCGGTCTTCGCCGCGGCGGCGAGGTGGGGGCGGGCCCTGGTTCCGCTCGCCTCGGAGGTGCGGCTGTCGGCGAGGACGAAGGCGACATCGGGGGTGGTCTCGGCCTCGACGAAGATCTGGTAGCTGAACAGCTCGGGGCTGAGTCCGATCATCGCCCGGTTCACGCCGAGCAGCCCGCGGCCGAGCCAGTTCTCACCTACCGCCTTGGGAAACGGGGCGGGGATGCCCCGGGTCCGGCGGATCCGGAGCCCGGCATCTCGTAGCAAGCGTCGCATGCTCCGGAAGGTGAACAGACGGGTGTGAGTCCGGTCGAGGATGCCCACCCGTCCGTAGTTGAACTGGCCGAGGAGCAGCATCATCCGCTGGACGCCGAACGCCACGTTGGGGGTGGTGAGGAGCAGCGTCCGTGGCCGGTGATCGAGGTTTCGCCTCAGAGCGTCGAAGAATCGCTCCGGGCTGCGGAGGTGCTCCACCACGTCGAGCAGCAGCAGCACGTCCACCCGCGAGAGGTCCAGTTCCAGGGGATCGGCGTCGAGGTCACGGAGCACGACCGTCGTCGCGGCCGGAACCTCGGGCGGAGCGGTCCTGGCCACCAGGGTGACCGTGCACTGCTTCGCCTCCAGCTCCCGGGCGAGGTGGTCCGGCCCGGCGCCGATGATCATCACCCGGCTCCGGGGAGGCACCGCCTCCAGCGCGTAGGTGTGGCTCGAGGGATAGCCGAGCTTCGGGACCCGGTGCGAGTGGTCGTCCTCCGGCTCCACGTCGAATCTCCGCTGGTAGAGGATCCCCGCCCGGTGGGCGGCGTTGCGGAGGGTGGCCAGGGCCACGTTCCGGGCGTAGGCCAGCCCGTTCACCCGGGAGATCTCGTCGCCGTAGAAGGTGGGAATGGGCAGCTCGACGATCCTCGCCCGGGCGTTGAGGAGCTGGAGGATGATCTCGGTGTCGAAGTGGAAGTCGTTGGAGTTGAGCTCCAGCGGCAGCCGGGCCAGCGTGGAGACGCGGTACAGCCGGTAGCCGGAATGGAACTCGGAGAGCTGGGTGCCGAGCACGGCGTTCTGGAACGCGGTGAGGATCCGGTTGCCGACGAACTTGTAGAGCGGCATCCCGCCCTTGAGCGCGCCGAAGCGGGTCATCATCCGGCTGCCGAACACTGCGTCGGCGGTTCCCTCGAGCAAGGGCTGGAGGAGACGGGGGAGCTCCTCGGGCGCGTACTGCCCATCGCCGTGGACCATCGCCACCACGTCGAAGCCCTCGGCGATGGCGTAGGCGTAGCCGACCTTCTGGTTTCCCCCGTAACCCTGGTTGTAGGTGTTGCGAAGGACGGTGAGGGTCAGCTCGGGGTGCGCCTCCTCGTAGGCCTGACCGATGTCGAAGGTCCGATCGCGAGAGGCGTCATCGACGACGAGGATCTCGCAATCCCAGTCGTCGAACACCGACCGGGGGATCCGGTCCAGCACCTCGGCGAGCGTCGCCTCTGCCTGGTAGGCGATGACGAAGATGAGGAGTCGGGGGCGATGCGCGTCGGACATCTGTTGGTCCGCGTTTACCATAGCTCGCCGATCGGCTGGCCGAGCTCCTGGAGGCGGCGGCTCCTCACCGACGGGGAACGGGGTCCGTGTCGCGCTGGGCGAGCTGGACTCGCCAGTGCGGGAAGAGCAGCTTCTCCCGGGATTGCTTCCTCCGGGCCAGCTCGGTCGCCAGCCAGGTGGTGTCCACCAGCTCGCAGCCCTGCCAGCGCAGCCGGATGGCCAGCAGTTGTTCGTTGAGCATCGCCAGGGCCTTGTTCTCGTAGAAGGGCAAGGTCTTCGCGTCGAGCTCGAACCGCGAGTGCCAAGTCACCCCCTGACCCGTCCCGGCGCCGGTGAGCCAGTCGTGAATGTAGCGCTGGTACTGCTCCGACAGCGGCGCATCGGGACGGAAGGGCGCCCGAGGATCACCGGAGAAGAAGCGCCGCCGGTCATCGATGGTCACCAGTGAGCCCAGCGTCTGCAGCTCGGCCGGGGGGATGAAGAAGAACGCGCTGCGGACCCACGACTGCCCGGTGTAGCCCAGCACCTCCACCGGCTCGCCGTAGTAGTCGATGTGCCCGGTCGCCGCTCCCCGACCGGCGATCTGCTCCAGCAGCGGCGGATCGAACCGCTCGATGTATCGGGTGTAGAGCTCGCCGAACGCCGAGGTGACCAGGTGCACCAGGTCGTAGGACCAGCTCCGGGGCCCGAGGTGCGCCAGACCCTCGTCCCAGGCGGAGAATTCCCAGGAGCGGTTCGAGCCCTGGATGAGCTCCACCGACCCTTCCTGCCCGGCCGGGGCTCCAGGAGCGTTGTCCACGATCAGGGTGTCGCGGGTCACCGTGGGGAGTCGGCGCTGGTAGAAGGCATCGAGCTCCGAGAGCGCCTGGCCATACTTCGCCGATCCGTGTCGAACGAAGAGCGTCAGAATACGCATCCGGGACCCGGGGAGACCATACCCGAAATCGGCAGGGCTCAGAGTTGCGCCAGGTGCAGCGCCCGTTCACGGGCGTACCACCGGCCCGGGCTCGTTCGCTGCACCATCTCTTCCACCGCCTCGACCATCGCCCGCGCACAGTCTCGCCACCGCGGCGGCTTTCGACTGCCGGCGAGGTCGGTCCCGAAGCGGAGGGTTTCGACGTCCTCCTGGGCGATGACCTTCCCCACCGCCGCCACCAGCTCGTGGGGGAGCTCGAACTCGACCAGGCGCCCGGGGGCCAAGGTCAGCGCCGCCAGCTCGTGCCACAGCGGCGACGCCCGGACCACCACCGTCCGGCCGTAGGCCAGTGCCTTGAGCACCGGGAGCCCGAACCCCTCGTAGTAGGAGGGGAAGACCACCGCCCGGGCGGTGGCGATCAGCCGGTCGATCTCGAACTCCGGGAGGTGACCACTCTCAACCACTGTCACGTTTCCCCGGTGCTCGTCATGGGTCCCCAGCGCCCGGATGGGCTGGAAGGGAAAGGCCTGGCTGAGCAGTGCGATGGTCGGAGCGACCGCTTTGTGCTCGTAGTAGTTCCCGAACACCAGGACGTGGTCGCCCTGGGGCAGGTCGGTCGCCCGCGGGTCGCGGTACTCGGAAGGCTCGAGGCTCAGGTGGGTCACCGCCTGGACCACCGCGTCGACGGTGGGGAAGCGGAAGTTGAACCGGTCACGGGTGAACCGGGAAATGTACAGCAACCCGTCGGCGTGCTCGGCGATGAAGCTCCACGCCTTCCCGACCTCGGGGTTGCTCATGTACACGATGTCCCAGGCGATGGTGTCCAGCATGTTGAAGGCGATGACCCCCGCCTTCCGGTGGAGCTCGGAGATCGTCGAGAGGTGCCAGGGCTGGTTGAGGCACACCGCTGCGGAGTAGGTCTCGGATGGCAGCGAGGTCAGGAAGTGAATCGACGGATAGCGGTGACCCAGGTCGTGGTACCGCGCCGCATCGGCACCGACGAGCACGTCCAGGTCCCACTGCGGCATGTCCGCCACCAGTCCGTCGAGCATGCCCAGCATCGCGTGGGAGGTTCCGTTGTGCTGGGCCGACGCGCCCCGGCAATCGAGGAGCACCGGAATCCTCGCCGTGGAGCGCGCCCGGCGGGCCTGGCCGACCAGCCGCTCCCGTTTCAGGTGGGGTGAGCTCTCGAACCATTCCTCGCCCATCGAGGCGTCCCGGCAGAGCGAGAGAACCTGCCGCCGGGAGGCCGGATCGAGACGGGGATAGACGCCGTCCACCGAGCCCGCCTCGGCGGGGATGACGATCCGGTTCATGACCAGGTTCCGGAACCCGCGCCGCCGGGCGTGACAGAGCTCGAGCAGCAGTGCGGCCCGGAGGTCGACCAGGCGTTCACCTCCGGTGGAGAAGACCGCCGCCAGCTCGCGGCGGATCGCCACGCACCCCGCGAGATGCTCGGTGGTCAGGTAGTGCTCGGGAAGGAGCGACAGCGTCTGTCGCCCCAGCAAGCCTCCATCCCGCCGGTCACCCGGGAGCAGCCACACCCCATCTCCCTGCGCACTGCCGAAACGTGGCTCGGCGAAGCCCACCATCGGGTCGCTGTCGAAGGCCTCGACCAGCCCCTGGAGCACGGCGGGGTCCGGCAACAGCGGAGCGAGCAGGACGACCAGATGGCCGCGCTGGGCGGCGTTGAGGGCTGCGCTGGTCAGCGCGTCGGCGCCGGTTGGATGCCGGAGGATGCGGATGTCGCCGGGAATGTCGGCCAGCGTCCCCCTGGACCAGCGGGCGTCGATTCGAAACGAGCGACCTAGACGGTCGTGCAGCTCCTGGAGGTAGTTTCGCGCTGATCCTGGTGGACTCCCATCGAGATCGACCAGGACGCTTCCGACGCCCAGCATGATGTGTCCCCCCGAGACCGCCTGACTCATCCGTGATGCGCTTCCGCTCCCGAGACGCCCTCGAGCCTGGCTCGTAGTGCGGCGGCAAGCGGACCGTAGACCACTTCCGGCGAGAGCTGGTGAAGGATCTCCGCACGTTCTTCCGTCGACCATCCACCAGTCGCCGGATCGAGACGGTCGGTGACCCGTCGGGAGAAGTCGTACCAGTTGGTGACCACGTCACAGAACTGTCGCAAGGCCGGAGGAAGCCCGTCGACTCCGTTTGGCCAGACCACGATCGGCTTGCCCCGGGAGAGGGCCTCCAGTGTCTTGATCTTCAGCCCCGTTCCGGCGACGGCGGGGTTCACCACCACCCGTGCCCGACCGTAGACGCGGTCGAGGTCGTCCACCTTCCCCAGCAGCTCCACGCCCTCCACACCCGCTTCCAGCGCCTCACCCAGCTGCCCGGCGATCCACAGCCGCGCCCCGGGAACCTGGCGGCGGATCAGCGGCCACCCCAGCGCTAGGAGGTCGCGCGCGCCCTTGACGTTGAGCGCATTGCCGGAACCGACCAAGAGCACGATCGGCTCCGTGGCCCGGTCGTCGACCGACCCCGGGACGTCGAAATCCACCCCGGCGGTGACCACCGTCCGGTGAGGAACCAGCGCCCGGAGCTCGCCTTCCTCCTCGGGCTGGATGGCGATGATCAGGTCGGCCTTCCCGAGCATCGCCGCCTCTTCTTGCTGGGAGATGGCCAGAGCGTCGGGAACACCGTACTGCACCACCTTGCTCTGCTTCGTGGAGAAGACGTCGATTGTGTCGATGACCTTCAACAGGGATCGCTCGAGCATCGGCAGCACGCGTCCCATGAAGATGTAGTTGGCGAGGATCATCCTCGGCTGGATCACCCCCTCCAGCCGGAGCACGACGTCGATCAGGAAGTCGGGGCAGAACGTCGCTTCCAGCCCGAGCATTCGTCCAGTTCGCCCCGCCGAGGGGACCGAGAGCGAAGGAAAGGTCCGGGGCCGCTCCCCGCCGAGCGATTCGAGCAAGGCGCTCACCGTTCGTCGCCGAGACTGGTGAAGCAGTGTCCCGTCTCGCAGCAGGACCACCAGATTCGGGTACTGCGCCGCGGCCCGGGAAAGGTCGGAGGGACTGGGCGTCTCGCCCGGGAGGGGGACCACCAGCAGATGGACCTCGTGACCGGCCCGGGCGAGAAAGCGGACCATCCGGTCGATCCGGTACTCGTTGCCGGCGCGAGGTGGGAAGGGCAGCACGTGGCTCAGGATCAGCGTCCGCGGTGCTGAGAGGTCGGCCTCCGGCGCCGTCGAGGCGCTGCTGCCTAGCGGCTGAGGGCGGAACCGGGCGGGAGGCGAAGGAGGAACGACCCGCACTTCGGCCGTCGGTCGGCTCTCGGTTGCGTCCTCCCCGAGAAGGCGGTTTTCGGCCACCGACGGGGTGGTGGAAGGCGCCCCCGAGGGCAGGAACTCCTCCGCGGCGTAGGCCGGATGCGGGCGGCGACCCTCGGCCCGGCCCTTTTCTAGGAAGTGGAGCAATGGATTGACGCCCTCGCGAATCAGCTCCCGGTTCTGCTCGACGTAGTACCGGGTATCGAACATCGGGTGCGGGTTTCGCCCCTCCCCGGCGCCATGGAGGACGTAGTGCCGGAGCGGTTCCATCTCTGACCTGGCCATGTCCGGATACTTCCCCCGGTAGTACGCGGCATCGAAGAAGCCACTCCCCGCCAGTCGCTTCATGGCCCACCGCTGGCGGAGGCCCTCCGGAACGCCGCGGCGGAGCACGGTCGAGGGGCGGAGGCGCGCGCCGCGCTTGAGGCCCCTCACGACCTTGGAGGGCAGGTTCTGCCAGGTCCAGCGGGTGGCCTGGTCCAGGTCCTCGCGGAGCTGTTCCACTTCCACGTCCATCCGGTCCATCGCCTCGGTGGCGCGGGTCATCGCCGCCGTGCGCTCGTCGCGCTCGCCGATGGCGGTCGCCAGCTCCTCCGTCGCCCGCCGACGCTCCACCTTCTCCGATTCCAGCGCCAGCTCCAGCTGGGCTTGCCGGGCGCGAACCGCGGCGAGGTCCCGCTGCGCCGCCTCCATCCTCTTCTCCAGGCGGTGACGCTCCTCTCGCTCAGATTCGGCGGTACGCTCCGATCGGGCCTGCCCGGATCGCGCCGTGGCGAGCTCGGCGCGGGTCACCTCGAGCGCTCCCCGCAGCTCATCGGCCGTTGCCGCGTGGTCGATCGCCTGCCTTAGCGACCCCAGGATCCGCCCTAGGTACGGGGGATCTTGCAACAGACCCGAGCGAAGTGGGGGCAGTGGCCCATCGGAAGCGACCACCACCAGGTAGGGCGACCGAGCTGCTGGGTTCTCCACCCGGAAATCCCCGTTCTCCTCGCGCCAGTAGAGCTGCTCCTCGAGCTTCTTTCCCTTCGAGGCGTCGAGACGCAACGCGGACCCCACCAGGGACATCTGGGACAGTGTGCCGAGGTGCTCGAACTGCTCTCCCACCAGCGCCTGCATCTCCTCCCGGGTCAGCTCTTTCCGGTGGAAGGGATTGGGAGGGTCGGGGGCGTAGATGCCGCGGACCGGCGAGGACAGGATCAGCAAGCCCCGCGGACGGAGGACCCGGCGCACCTCCGAGAGGAACCGCTTCTGATCGGTGAGATGCTCCACCGTCTCGAAGCTGACCACCACGTCGACCGAGCCGTCCGGGAGGGGGAGCGCCAGAGCATCCCCCTGGTGAAAAGCGAGGGTCGGTGCTTGGTAGGTCCGGGTGGCGTGCTCGACGACCTCCGGAGCGAGCTCGATGCCGACCACTGATCTCGCCACCGAGGCGAGCATCGCGCTTCCGTAGCCTTCGCCCGAGGCGACGTCGAGCACGTCGCGATCGGCGCAGAGTTGCATCGCGAAGAGGTACCGGTGGAGGTGCTCGTGCTCGATCTCGCCCTCCGTTCCGGGGACGAAGCGCTCCCCAGTGAACTTCAGATCCTCGACTCGCTTGGGGATGTGAATGACGGGGTGCTCGTCGGATCCCACGGGCTCCTCTCCAGAGGGGCGGGTTCGTTAGCAGTCGGCTCGATCGGGGTCAACCTCGGGCGCGGGCGAGGGAGCCGTGCTGGTATGCTCCGAGGGTTAGGGACATGAACGTTCTAGTGACCGGCGGCTGCGGCTTCATCGGGTCGAACCTGGTCCGGCACCTGCGCGCCGAGCGGCCGGAGTGGACGGTGGTGAACCTCGATCTCCTCACCTACGCCGGCAATCTGGAGAACCTGAAGGAACTGGAGGGAGACCCGCGACACGTCTTCGTCAAGGGCGACATCGGCGACCGGGAGCTGGTGGAGCGACTGCTGGCCGAGCACCGCATCGAGGCCATCCTCCACCTCGCCGCCGAGAGCCACGTCGATCGCTCGATCCTCGGGCCGGAACTCTTCGTCCGCACCAACGTCCTCGGCACCCAGATCCTCCTCGAGGCCGCCCACCGCCAGCGGGTGCGCCGCTTCGTGATGGTCTCCACCGACGAGGTGTACGGGTCGCTCGGGCCCACCGGGGCTTTCACCGAGCGATCGCCGATCCAGCCCAGTAGCCCCTACTCGGCGTCGAAGGCGGCGGCCGATCTCCTCGCCCTGGCCTTCCACCACACCTTCGGCCTCGACGTGGTGGTCACCCGCTGCTCCAACAACTACGGTCCCTACCAGTTCCCGGAGAAGCTCATCC
>Ga0318562_10000831_pt1 | contig 13840 bp, 15 predicted proteins | sample GRESIP066b5f18_FD_203688 | JGI IMG/M metagenome (GOLD analysis project Ga0318562, IMG submission 203688) | Tropical soil microbial communities from Luquillo Experimental Forest, Puerto Rico - GRE.SIPMG.066b5f18 | ecosystem: Environmental > Terrestrial > Soil > Tropical forest > Bulk soil... | reverse complement strand
GTAGTGAAAAACTAGACTTGATGTTGGCGGTCGCGACCTAGAGAAATGGTCCAGCTATCCGCCCAATAACAGGAGCTAGGGGATGGAAAAGCTTGCCGTCGTTCTCACTGGAAAAAGTCTGCCACAGCAGCAAACCAAAGCCGTTTGGACCGCCGCCGCGAAACTGTTCAAGCTCGAACCAGATGCATTTAAAGCACGGGTACTCGCCAGATGCCCGGTTACCATTCGAGAGACCACCGATAACGCGGAAGCCCGGCGCATCTTCCACACGTTAGTCGAGTGTGGCGCACAGGCTGAGCTGGTCGAATCCGATGGCGGCAAGTGGAACATTCAAGCCGAAGGGCGTATTTGTGGACCGGTTCCACTCGCTTACTTGAGGCAAGAGCATCAAGCCGGTCGGCTGGCCGGCGCGCTGGAGGTAAAGAAAATTGCAGATCAACAATGGACAACATTGGCTGATGCACTGGGCGAACCGCCCCTTACCCTCGATGTTCCAGAGCCAATCATGCGGCGCTTGGACAACGACGAGTCGCGACTATCCTTTCCTCGAAAATCTTCGCCACGGGAAGAACCAAGTTCGCCGGCATCACCCACCGCAGCCCATACTGCGGAACAAGTTCGTCGCTCCCACGGGAAAATCTATCTGACAGTTGGAGTCGCAGTTCTGATTGCTTTTGCTGCAATAGCATGGTTGGCGACGCCTTCAGCTCCGGCGTCTAGGCCGAATGGAACGACATCATCCAATTTGCAAGAACAAAGGCTCTTCAAGACCGATTCCAATGGTGTCATCACTGGGGTCGACCACTTGGATTCGCTAGTGAAATCGAATGTCACGATGTGGACCGATAGCCCCAAAGGTTCGAATGTCTTGGGCTTTTACATGAACCTACTGAACGGAGTTGCCACGACTTGTAGCTTCAACGAGCCAAATGGATTGCAAAGGTTTTGCACGGAGTCCAAGGAAGTTGGATTCCTTCCCGGGCCGGGTATGGACTGTGTCGGGCCTCTGCCGAACGGGTCAGCCAAGATAAGCGACGACAACGCTTTTCTGAAATTCGTTATCTGCTCAATCAAGCTCGATATGCCCAGTGTGGACGGGCGAGTGCTCAAATCAGGCAGTGTGGTAGCCATCGTATGCGTCCAGCCAAGCCTCACAGCCGATTGCTCTGACGGGAAGCTAAATCAGTACTTCTTGAGACTAGATAGCCCAAAGGGAAGCATAGCTATTGGCAAGGCACAAACATCGGTTCAACCCACTTCGAATTCGATCCCCGATGTCGCAACGCCCAAGCTAGCGGCACAAGCCCCGGCTCCACAAGCAGCAGCCACCGAATCATCACTATCTTCAGGCATAGGGCCTTCCTTTGATTGCAGGAAGGCTTCCACCACTACCGAGAACGCGATTTGCAACAGCCCAGAACTTTCAGACCTTGATGGCCAGCTTGGCGTGGCGTACAGCAATGCAATCGCCATCACGCCTTCCGATCAATTGAGAGCAGTACGAGCAGATCAGGCTTCATGGATCAAGAATCGAGATGTCACTTGTAATGGCGAAACCACCTGCCTCGCCAGTTACCTGCGGCAGCGAATCGAAGAGCTGAAGCTAAACAAAATCATCCAATCGGCTTCGCCCAAAGAATCATCACCTCCAACCACTGTCAGTCGAGCACCCCAAGCAGTACAGAGGGACACAGGGGGAAACTACTCCTGTGCTGGTCTGGATAAAGTTATTGCGGAGCAGACACGTAGAGCCAACGATGCCTCGTCGCCCATGAACGCAGCAATTAGTGCGCACATAGCGAGCCGCATTCAAAAGGTGAAAGCAATCGAGCAGGGGTTTGGAAACTGTCTCCACCCTGCACATGTAACGGATCAGCCGTCACCGCCATCAACAATGCCGACGTCAATGGGAAGACAGTCGCAACCAGCGGATACGCTTGCGAGTATCGACAAAGCCTACTCGCCGAAATATCCACCGCAAGCTGTAAGGGAGCATCATGAGGGCAAGGTCAGCCTGAAAGTGCTGGTCGGGCGAGACGGAAAGGCCATAGACCTTGCGATAGAAAGCTCAAGCGGCTACGACGAGCTAGACCAAGCAGCAATAGCGACCGTACAAACGTGGACATTTAACCCTGCCCAAAAAAACGGCAACCCTGTGGAAAGCTATGTTCGCGTCCCGGTGGATTTCAATCTGAGGAACTGACGTCACAATTCCCTCAGCTGAGTCCAGGTGGCCGTCAAATCCGAGGCACAAATTCCCGAACGATCATTGGCCCTTTGGACGATGGGCGCGGGAGGATGCTTGTCTCTCAAGTTCAGCGCGTTTCCTTTGCAGGACTGCAAGGAGATCTCGATTCTGCGTGCGCTTCGCGATATCTTCTCCTTTCCTCAGGAGATTCGCGGCATCGTCGTAGTTGTCGAGCCGGAGTTCCTCGGAGGTTTGGAACACTAGGCTAAGAAGTGTGCTGCGAACAGCCGCAGCGGCGTCGAAAGCAGCTCGGCTTTTTTCGTAGCATTCCCGTGCCGCGTCAATCCTTCCTTCGCGGTAGCGGAGCAAACCTTCGGTAGCTCTGTACGTCTCTTCAAACCCTTTACCGCTTGGATCGCCCAGGGTGCCGAAGACTCTTCTTGCCTTCGCAAGGTCACCGCGTTCGGCCAAAGCTACGGCGTAGTTGTTTCTAATCAGTGGGTCTTCTGGATTAGCTTGATAGCCCACTCTGGCGAATTTTTCCGCAAGTTCGTAGTCCTGCAGAAAGGTTGCCGCCAAGTACGAGCCATCAATAGCAGGACGACTAGAAAATGGCTGATCGCAAAGCCAGTGGAATATCTCATTGGTTGCTGCTTGCCACTCCATGGCCTTAGCAAGTTCCCGCGAGCGGGCTTCGAATGCATTTCCCACGCGCTGTGCAGCGTCTGAGGCACCTAGCGCTTTCCCAGCAACAGATTCAATCCACTCTGCCTGTGCAACCGCATTTTCCGTGGGGTCGCGCAGCGAACGCTTCGCCAGCTTATTGACGGCGCGAGAACCCGAACTGGCTTCAATTTCGAGCGTGGCAAGCGCCAATCCAAGTTCGCTAAGATGCTTTGGGCGGTAGTTATCGTCTTCAAACAGCGTCTTTGCGCGCCTAACCAGCGGGCTTGTCTTGCCAGATGCATGCGATACGGCAATATGCGCGGATACCAGCCATGGGTCATTGCGATACCCGGCTGCTTGCTCTATGACGCGAACAGCTGCATCGGTTTTTTCTCGATGGATAAAGAATCGCGCGGCGGATCGAACAATCCACCGATTGTTTGGATCAAAATGCAAGGCGGTCCAAATGCCACGTTCCGACCGTTCGAGATCTCCGTTAATTGCATAGGCTCGCGCAAGGTCAAGCCACGCCAGAGCGTTCGAGTCGTAAACGCGAACAGCCTCTCTTGCTTTGCGGATCTGGGCGATTCCCGGCTTCGAACCATCAGTTCCGTTGGGCGTCTGATCCTTTTCCTTAGCTTGCCCGGAGCGCAACCGGCTCACAAACGTGGGATCGGAAACTTCCTGCAGCAGAGCAAACCTCGAAAGGTCAAGGTCTTTTTTACTGTTGATGATGGTGATTGCATCATCGAAGTCTCGATTTGCGAGAGCTGAGCTCAGAGCTTCCGCCCAAACAAGTGGCTTCTTGGAACTAGAGAAATCGGCTAGGACCTCAAGTGGGGGACGCTCTATTCCTGTCTTAATCGCGGCTGGTTTGACTATCTTGGGACTGGCAGCATCGATAAAAGTTGCAATGTCCCGGGAATGACGCCACCGAGGAATAACATCGCGCTTCTCATTTTTCCTCCAGACGCTCATTGCCGCAACTTCCGTTTGTGAGCAATCTCTGCACTACGCCAAAGATTGCCCAGCCTGGAAACATACGGCTCTAGGGTATATTGCGGTTCACCACGCCTAATCCGTCTGGGGTCACCACGTCGAGCTATGTCGGGTTCGCACAGTTGTTCGATAATCTTTAGCACTTCAATCTCGATTGAACTCTGCATTTGCGCTGAAAGTTGCGCCAATACTCGGCCAAACGCATCTCTGACAAATGGCAGCACATCAGCGTAAAGGATGCCCGGGGTGGTCCAGTGATGTGCTGCCGACAATTCAGTCGCCAGCAGCGCATTCGCGGAAAGACCGGAAAATAGAAAGACAGCCACGCTCCCCAACTGGTACATGTCTGAAGCTATACGCCGCTGACGCCACTCGCTGCTGAAATGGCCATATAGCTGCTCGGGAGGTGCGTATCCAAGTTCACCAGGAATGTTTAACCGATCCCGCGGGTTGGCTGCTGTCATGGACGATGCGCATCCAAGGTCACCTACTTTTGCCGACCTCATATTCTCAAAGAGAAGTAAATTGGATGGTTTCACGTCCTGATGCGCTACAGCCGCAGTATGTAGCTGGTCCAAGCCAAGTGCCGCTTGATGGAGGACGAGTAGTCCCCAGGCGAGAGTGATATCCCCCAGGGAATCCATTACTTTTCGTACGTCGCCATGAGCGGGCTCGAAAAGAAAGTACTGGACGCGCGACATAGGGTCGTTGGAGTCATCTAGGTCGATCGTGCCTCCCCCAATGGATCGCACGACGTTGCGCATTCGCTTGCCGTTGCAGAATTCGAGAAGGTCGCGCTCGAAGTTGAACTGCTCAGCTATCTGCTGGATTGCTCTGGCAAAGTCTGGTGCTCCCATCGCCTGAGAGAAGTCCATTGCTTTGAGGAAGGCCACACGACCATTTTGATTCTTTGCCAGGTAGCCGGTCGAGAAGAATCCGCCCGTTTGGGTGCCCGTTCTAGGTAGCTCCATTTCGACGGCCCAACCGTCCGTCAACGTCTTACCGAGCAAGCGATTCGCTGCTTTTGCGACTGCAGAAGTCATTCGTTATCCCGCTATGTGCTTCAAAGCTGCCACCGCGCATACAACATATGGGCGCTTTGCGATGTTTCAAAAAGTATACCTTGCGATGGGCGCGAAAATTCTTATCAAAAGTCCTCTCAAAACCTTGTTATCATAATGTCTAATATGTTATGATAGATCAATGGGCGAGATCATTGGCTACGCAAGGGTCAGCAGTACGGGGCAATCTCTAGAAGTCCAGCGGGACAAGCTTTTCAAGGCCGGCTGCCGCGAGCCTCTATACGAAGAGAAGAAATCCGGAGCCAACGCCTACAACAGGCCACAGCTTCAGGAATGCCTGTCCTACGTTCGAGCTGGAGACCAGCTCGTCGTAACGAAACTCGACCGACTTGCTCGATCCCTTCTCGATCTAACCAAGATTGCCGAGCACCTTCGCCAAAAGAAGGTAGACCTTCGAGTCCTTGATCAGCACATCGATACAAGCCGGGCTGATGGCCGGCTTCTATTCGGGATGCTCGGTGCTTTCAGCGAATTTGAGCTGGCCCTACGCGCAGAGCGTCAGGCCGACGGCATCGCTAAGGCAAAGGCGAAGGGAGTGCAGTTTGGCCGAGCAAAGGCTCTTACTGATGATCAGTGCAAACGCATGCAAGTTTTGCGGGAACAGGAGAGCTTCTCCGTGGCACAGTTGGCCACACGGTTCAATGTATCCGTGCCGACCGTGTACCGCGTCCTAGGGGCTTCTTCTGGGAAACAGAAGCACTTGGGAGAATCTCATGGGTGAGTATGAAGTTACGATGGCCCGCTCTGGCGGTGGAAGCGGCAGCTTTGAAGTCACCGTTCATGCGTCAACGCCAGATGGAGCACGAAGAGCAGCAGAGCAACAGAATCCGGGGTTTGAAGCTATCGCGGTAAGACGTGTCTTCTGACCCAAGCAAATCCATAACACTCCATGCTCAGGCGCTAGGGTGCATCAGGTGATCGTAGTCACGTTCAACGAACAGCAGCAGGACATTTCTTCCATCGAGGAGTTTTGCGCTGCACTCGATCGTTTCGATCGCGTAGAACAGTTCGAGCTGTGGCTACGATCATCTCATGGCCAATCCATCTCCATGCTGCGCAATGAAGCCAACGCTTGGCTCATGTACTTTCGGCATGGTGGCGACAGTGGCTTAACTTCGCAGGGCAATGCAAGCCGTGCTGATACCGGGGCTTACAGACTCGGCAACGGTCAAGTTGACGAGTACCCGCTCTCCTTTTGTATTGACGTCGAGCAGTGTTACAAGGCGCTCGCGTATTTCTTCGTAAACGACGGCGGCAAGCCAGAATGGGTATCTTGGCAGGAGTGCTAAACCTGACACGATGGCGCCTGCGTACGAACTATGCGGTATCCTGATGCCCATTGCGGATGCGGTCACTTTACCTCACGATCAGAGCACAAATGGTCATCTCTTATCGAGATCGAAGAACGCCGGACTTTCGCGTGCGCTACCGCTTCCTGAGCGAGGCTGAGGGTGGCCGGAAGCAACTCCCCTTCCAACACATCCGCTCCGATTTCCTATACGGCGGCGATGATCCACAAAAGGAGGGAATCTGGTGCATCTGGCCTGAATTCCTTGCGCCCGATGGCACCGTGTTACCCGAAGATGGTCGGAGCGTCCCCGGCGAAGGTCTCGCCGACATGTACATCTTGAATACCGAACTGCGTAAAGAACACGCCGAACGCATTCGTGTTGGAACAAAAGGGTACTTCGTCGAAGGTCCGAGGAAGACAGCAGTCTGCGAAGTTGTTGCAGTAGAAGGCTTGTCCAATGTGCTCTAGTCCTTCATTTGGGCGACCCATCTTCGGCGGCCACCTACATAATGCATTGGATTGCTAAACCCGGCATGCCTACTTCCGATTTCGGTCCACCTGAGCACGTCTACGTCGAGAACGAGTGGTATGACGGACCTCGTGCGGGAATCGCTGATGTACACGGAAAACCTCATCGCTTCGTTTCGCAGTTCGATGAAGACGAGGACGAGTACCTAGGAACATTCCTTTTGTGGCCCACCGAGGCCGAGGAACTAATGCTAGAGCAGGAGCAATGGCAGATATTTGTGCGTTGGAATGTGGAGTACGAAGCCGGGCGGGCCACGAGCAAATCCCACCCCGGCTCCCCGGGAAACGACGAGCGCTGGAGTGAAATCAATTCACTTCTCAAGGCACGACGTGAGAGCGCCCCATCAGACGCCAAGCGCGCAAAGGCCAAAATGGTGCCGTTTGAGCGCAATCGTCGATACAGTCGGCCGAGTTCGCGCTGGGCAAGTGACCGGAAATTTCGAGTGGTAGACTCAAATGCGCGCCAGGACTTCGAGCGCGCGCGTCAAGTTCGGCGGCGTTTTCCAGCGCGTCAAGGCCTATTTCCATGTGGCGGCTTAGTGGCTCGACGATATCGAGCGCCTTGATCTCGAAATAGATGTCACCGGTGGGGCTACGGTGTAGGAAGTCTGGGCGCTTCTCCTTGTTGCCGCCCGTCGCGGGTGTTCGCTCCAGAGCAACTCCGCGGTTCTTCATCGCCAGATAGAAAGAAGCCTCTGAATAGGCCTCGTAGGCTTGCGCCATTTGTTTATGGTCTTCTGGTCCCTTCACCGCTTTGAGCTTGGAACGCAGTTCTCGCTCTAGCTTAGCCAGCTGCGAATCTTTTGCTGCTTCGTTTGCAACAGATTCGATCTGTTCCTGGGCCATCAACATGATTGGTACAGACAAGGTCAGGCGGTTGAGCATCCGCGATACGCGAATGTATTCGTCGATCAGTGTTCTACTCATTCTTGACCTCGAAGATCGGGACACCCTTCAAACGACGGTCGCTAATGACGCTCGCAACCAGAGGGTCCATGCGAAGCATACAAAAATCGGCTGCTGAGATTCCGACACACTTGTTCAAAGGCCCGACAACCTTCCCTGGTAAAAAACGGAAGGTTAACTTTCGCGCCGAAATCACCCGAAAGCCGAGTACTTGCAGTAAGTGATCGGTAAGAGTTTGCACGAGAAACTGCCGGCCGGCATCCACAGAGAGTCAGATGCCCGCAGAAAAAATACCGGCAGGCAGAGCACAAGTGGATTCACTTTGCGGAACTTTAACATCCGCAGCCATTGAGCCTCCCGCCGGACGACTGAAATCACGTCCGAGGCTTCGAATATGTACTTGCAGCGTTCTATCTTGCTTGCGGCATCGATGACTATCGTTGCTGGTTGTGCGACACAAAAGCCACGTACGGATGATCCGTGGGAACCTTTCAACAGGAAAATGTTTTCATTCAACGATGGTCTCGACCGCCATGTGATACGTCCAGTTGCTATTGGATACAAAAAAGTGACGAGCGATGGTGTGCGCACGGGGGTCGGAAACTTCTTCGCCAATCTGAAAATGCCAATCACCATTGCGAACGACGTTCTCCAGCTGCATGTCGGGCAAGCCGGAAAGAGCGTGGCTCGATTTGCCGTCAATACGACGGTTGGGGTTCTGGGGGTATTCGACCCAGCAACACATTGGTCGTTGCCGGCCTCGGAAAACGACTTCGGGCTCACACTCGCCAGATGGAACGTTCATGAGGGACCCTACCTCGTCCTCCCAATAATGGGTGGCGGTTCGCTCCGCGACGTAGCAGGAAAGCCGGTCGACTCGTTTTTCGATCCGTTGAGTTACTTCGCCAACTCCCAGGACAACATCGCCGTCGGCTACGCTCCAACAGCGTTCTCGATGGTATCCAGTCGGGCCGCATATCTCGATAAAGAAGCACTCCTGGAAGGAGCGTTCGACAAATACGCGCTCGTTCGCGATATCTATCGACAGAAGCGGGCTAACCAGATCAGCAAGGGGAGTATCTCTTCGAACGCCTTGGAGGGTAATCAGCTGAGCGACGAGGAGATGAAGAGAATCCTTGATCAACAGCGCGAATACAAAGACCAGAAGAAGAATATCAATCAATTCTAGGCCTCCGTACCACCATGCAACTGATACCACGGCAATACCACGGTCCGTTCAGGCCATGACATCACCTGCCTTTTGTTCAACAACAGAAATCCTTCGACCGGTTGGGACGGAGCGCAGATGGATCGACAGAATATTTCCACGACTGTTTTCTCGAAGTGCGGAAGTGTCGGAAGTAAAACGACTAACCGAGCGGTTTCGCATCATCACGCTTAAGGGAGACGCTCTGAAAGGCCCGATGCAGCTGACTCGTGAGCTTGTCGTCGTACGTCGTAATGGACACCTCTGCTATCTCGGCTCGCCTTTGAGCTGGGATACCGTTTCCGGAACGATACAATTTCTGGACTACAGGCGATGTAGTCCGGAAGGGCATGTCAGTTCGAAGCTGATCCAGAGCGGAGACATTTTGGAGGTTGCATGCCACGGAAGCCAACTCGAACTAGGTATGCGCGGCACGTCCAGGTTCGTGTTGGGCTCCGAAACATCACTAGGTATCGCGTACGCGCTACTCACCATCGGGAATGCATCGCCCTTCCGCGTTCGCCTTGCCTTCGAAGTGGATTCGAAGGAGGAATGCGCGCAAGTGATCAAAATTCTATCGCTTCCCAAAGCGACCCTGATCGAGCGGCGTACAGAAGGCCGGCATTTTCACGAGGTGGAGGCGACCGTTGCGAGCTACGCTGCAACTCATGGGAACGCGGACTATGTTCTCCATGGTGGTCGCTCAGACATCAATTGCATTCGCAGGCTACTGAAGAACTTCCGCGTAGCGCCGTCTCGCATTCAGACGCTCATGTATTGAGCGTCAGCTCTTCACTGCTCATGGTAAGTATCGCGTAAGTGACTTGTTCGGATACTGCGCGCCCCCAACCCGAGCAGGCCCCGAGCATGTCAGCAACAAATGTCGCAACACGTTTGTCCGTCTTACTATTTGTCGTCGGAATTTCTCGACTCGGCCACGCCGACGAAAGATTGCCCACGGAGGACGAAAATTCGTCCAAGCTGGGGCTCGGGCTTGGGGCCGTGGAGTACAAGACGCCGTACCGCGGCGTGGGCGACAAAGTCCTACCCTTCCCGGTTCTGTTGTATGAGAACTCATGGATGCGCGTATTCGGCAACACCGTTGGGATAAAGTTGCCGTCATTCTCCGACGATTTGTCGCTTTCGATACGCGCCAAGATCGCGATAGGAGAGGGTTACAAGGCCAGCGATTCCTCGTTTCTTGAGGGCATGAAAAAGCGCAACGGCAGCATCTGGATCGGGCCGGCCGCAAGATGGCACAACGAGTGGTTCGATCTATCCGCCGATGTATACGGCGACGCCTCTGGCGAAAGCAAAGGGCAGCAGGCTCATCTTTCTATCGAGAAACCGTTTGCCATTGGGCGCTCGTTTGAGCTAACGCCGCATGTCGGCGTGGAATGGCTCGACAAGAAATATGTGGACTATTATTACGGTGTGAAATTGAACGAGGTCCGCCAAGATCGCCCAGCGTATCTTGGCGGATCGACGGTAAACACGGGGGTCGGCGTCAGGGCTGGCTATAAATTGTCAGAGCGTCAACGATTGATCTTCGATGTTGGATCTACCCTGCTGGGATCGAAGATCAAAGACAGTCCGTTGGTCGGCGTCAGCTCAACGCCCGTGGTGAGCTTCGCCTACTTCTATATGTTCTGAGGGATGTGGCAGGTTATGAATCGCATTGCCTTGGTCGAGGATCACGCACGATTGGCGGAACTCGTGCGTCTCGCGATGTCCGGCGCAGGGATAGAAATAGATGTGTTCGGCAACGCCGAATCAGCTTGGTGGGCGCTTAATTCGACTCCCTACGGTGTGTTGATCGTCGATCGAGGACTGCCGGACGGTGACGGTTTGAACCTAGTGCGACGACTTCGGCAAGCCGAAAGCTCCATTCCGTGCCTTATATTGACCGCGAGAGATGCGCTGCATGATCGTGTGGCCGGCCTGGACTCCGGCGCAGATGACTACCTTCCCAAACCCTTTTCGATGGAGGAACTGATCGCCCGTGTTCGTGCTCTGTTGCGCCGCCCTGCAGCAATCAAAAGTCTTTCTCCCACGTTCGCTGGTCTGCATATTCAGCCAGACATCGGCCGCATGGTCTACGAAGAAGAATCGGTGACGCTGGCGCCAGCTGAAATGCAGATCATGCTTTGTCTTGTAGAGGGAAATGGAGATGTGGTCCGGCGCACAACCATTGAGCACGCGGCGTGGGGACTAGAAGAAGCGGTGACTCCGAATGCTCTGGATGTCGCGCTACATCGTTTGCGCAAGAAGCTAGCAGCGATCGGTTGCTCCTTAGAGATCGCCAATGTACGCGGATACGGATATGCATTGCGGGGTGGCCATGTGGCCCCGTAGCCTTCCGGGAAAATTGTTAGCAAGTGCAACGCTTGCGATGGCGCTGACGTTCTTCTTCATTGCCGTCGTGGTTGCCCTTTTTGTTAGTCGCGGCATGAACTGGTGGGGTCAACTGGAGTTACAAGAGGCAATAGACAAAGTCGAAGCTGGTCTGCGTGTCGATGCTGCCGGAGTTCCGCAGGAAATAGTGCTTCGGCCGGAGCTAGGCATTCTCTACTCCGCGCTCTCAAAAGACATGATGTATCGCGTGCTCGACACCGACGGTCACGTCTTGTTCTCGTCAAATCTTCCTGCAACCGCGTTGTCCCCGGAAGGGCAGCCGTTTTCCTCCGACCTCCGGACGTTCAAGCTGAATCGAGAGGGTGTTCCGTTGGATGCCGCATTGAGGCGCTTCGATCGCTTCGGAACGGCGCACTACATTCAAGTAGCGCGCAGCGAACGTCTGCGAATGGCCGGCAACCAAATGATTGGTGCTTGGATATCGCGATTCGGCGTCTATTGCGCGATCATCAGCTTGTTGGTGTTCGTACTGACGGTTTCACAAACGTTTCGACGCGTACTCAAAACCATACACGGTGTCTCGGCTGCAGCGACGCAAATTGATCCCCGAAATCTCAGTACACGGCTTGAGCCACAAGGCCTACCGACCGATCTCCATCCACTGATCGAAGCGTTCAACGCTGCTTTGGCGCGTCTCGAACACGGGTACCGAGTGCAGCAAGATTTTCTCGCATCGGCCGCGCACGAGCTGAAGACACCACTTGCGCTCATTCGTGGACAAATTGAACTGAATGGTGTGGCTGATCGAGCGACGTTACTGAAGGATGTTGACTTCATGGCACGGCAGGTTCAGCAGCTGCTGCAGCTTGCCGAAGCAAGCGAGCTGCAAAATTATGTGGTCGAACCCGTAGAGGTTGTTGCCGTGGCATTTGAAGCGGCAGGGTTTCTTGGCCAGTTGGCGGAGCGGAACCACGTACTCGTAACGGTACAGGAAACCAAGCAACCGGTTTTTATAAATGCTGATCGCGGCGCGCTTTATATCTTGATAAAGAATTTGCTTGAGAATGCGATACGCCACACGCCGTTGGGAAGCAGCGTTGTTGTTGAGATCACCTCCGAGCATCTTTTAGTCAGGGACAATGGAAGGGGCGTCTCGCCCGAACTTGTGCCGAAGCTATTTACCCGTTTCTGGCGCGCAGGCGGAAACCAGGAAGGTGCAGGGCTAGGCCTTTCGATCTGCAGGGAAATTTCTCAAGCCCTCGGCTGGGAATTGACCGCAAAAAACATTGATCCGGGAATGGAGTTCGTCGTCTCCTTTGGGCGAGAGATAGGCGACGCCGTTGCGCGAGTCGCAGGTGATGGCCGCTCCGTGTAATGAGTCTGGCTTTTCCTGGCGAGTGGGCTTCCGTGAGTATCGAGTTCACTGAAGCAGCACATATGAACCGTCTGGCAGCAGGGTAACTCGCTCCGTATCGTACCCTTGGACGGAGCCATCAATCGCATATAGCACCCCTTCCTTTTGCCGTAGCACTCGACCATCGGCAATCAGGCGCTCGACGGCCGCGAAGTATTCGCTATCGACCTGATCGCATTCCCTCGTTGCGACCGACGCTAGGCCAGCGGCGTTGCCGGAATCGGGGATGCGGCTAATCCTGTGTGCATGAGAAGAGGGCTTCATTGGTATCCGCATTGGTCGATAGCCGCCGTCCCCCGTTCCAACGGAACGTCCATTTGCGTCGCGAAAGGCCCGCACGTCGGCGGCTTTGCTCCCTGCGGGCGATGGCGTCATGCTCAGCGCGTTGCGCCTGACTTGCGGGCCGTGGAGAGTGTGCTGGTCTCCAAGGCGGTGCGATATGGGTAGTTGTTGTAGCGTAGTGTAGGAAATCTCCTACACGCGGGCCAAGAGCTTCAAGCAATGAATACGCCATTTTGTCTGACTCAGCCAGACTAAAACTCGCCGTTCGAAGCTTTCAAAATCGAGCCAAAGTGTGACAAGCTCATGCAGGTTCCCTACAGCGATGCAGGTGTCGTCGCGACAAAACTCGTCTATTTGCACAGCTAGGTTGTAGCGTCTGCGCATCATCGCGGATGCGGTGCTAGGCGCCGCCGTGCACATGTGGGAATAGAGTTCGGGCACACGAGCTATCGAAATTCCCTCTCTTTGTTCGACCGAAAAAGGATGATCAGTTGGCTCAAACTCGATATACGGTCGTCGATTCGTGCGGGCTCGTTACGCGGCAGGCGAACCGCGGACCAATTTCCGGTGCGTGGCTGACTCCTGGTGTAGAGCCGAAATCTCCTCCAGTGAAACTCCAAGCGTGAAAGTCGACGCCATTTTCTCGAAAAGTGCTTTCACGGTGTCGTCCTCGCACTCTGCAGAAGTCAAGCCACTTCGCTTGTAAATGTCGGCCGACAATCTGGACAACGGCTGCCGCAAGCCATTCATATCCTGCTTCGCATTAGCAGCGATGCGGCACGCTTGGATCGCCCAGAAGCACGTTGCAAAGCATTCAATGAGTTCGACAGGTAGCCCATCCTCTAAGTCTTGCAACTCCAGCGTTTCGATCAATGGTCTGGGATTACTAAAGAACGTGGCTAGAACGCGCCCGATCAGCCGT
>Ga0318562_10000829_pt1 | contig 13840 bp, 16 predicted proteins | sample GRESIP066b5f18_FD_203688 | JGI IMG/M metagenome (GOLD analysis project Ga0318562, IMG submission 203688) | Tropical soil microbial communities from Luquillo Experimental Forest, Puerto Rico - GRE.SIPMG.066b5f18 | ecosystem: Environmental > Terrestrial > Soil > Tropical forest > Bulk soil... | reverse complement strand
CCGCCGCGATGATGACACCGGCGGCACGCACGGCCTCTATAGCCTCGTGGGCCGCTTCCTCCTCGATGATGTCTGCGCGGATCAGCGCCCGGATGGCTTCGGCGGCGGCAGCGGCGCGAACGGCCTCCGAAGCAGCGATTGCCTCGGCTGCGCGTGTCTCGGCCTCGATCGCTCGGAGCGTCGCGTCGGCCTCCGCGGCGTGCGCCGCCGCAATCACCTCAACCGCTTCCTCCATCGCCGCGACCTCGGCTCCAACACTCAACCCAGCCTCGGCGGTGAGGAAACCCTCGCCGAGCAACTCCCCTCCAGTCTCGGCGATCGCATCGAAGAGCGGCTGTGCCCAACCGTGCTCGATGAGGAGAAATGCGACCGCCGTCCCAGGAGGCAGGGACTGAGCCAGGGCCCGTGCGTCGTTTGGATGGAAGGCCGGCGAATCGGCCGCCGCGGGTTCCACCGGTCCAGCGCCGTTCAAAGGCACGATCCTCGAGAGCAATGCGCCGAAGTCCTCTTCGTCGACTACGGTGCGCTCGATCGTGCCGTCCTCGCTCTTCGAGATGAAGAGCAGATCGAGCAATCGCAGGACGCCTCGGCCCTGTAGACGGTCGACCTCGGCCAGGACTCGACCTTGAAAGTCGGATCCAGAACCAAAGCTCATCGCAATCACCTGCAAAGGACCGGGCATCTGTCGACCTCCAAAACGAAGAGCGGCCGCGAGGCCGAGAACGGCCAGAGACTACAGCCGAGTACGTCCGTTCTGTGCTCGCTCGAGGGCCGCCGCTCGGGACGTCGGTCGCGCGTCGGCTCAGATTCCGCTCTTGTGAGAGATGGTCAACCGGTGGATCGCCGTGAAGTCCACGGCGCGCCACGTTTCGATATTCCCGTCGACGGTATAGCCGGCGATCTGGGCGTTGCCAAACTCGATTTCCACTCTGCCAAAGTCCAAGTGCTGGCCGCTCTGATCGACGATCGGGGTCGTGACCTTCAGGCTGGGGATCTTGCTCTTACCCTTCGACAGCCGCTCGAGGCCGGCCGAGTGCCTGCCTTTCTTGGACGTGATCTCCAGCGTCCGGAGCTCATCCTTGGCTGCCCATTCGAGGGCGTTCCCGCCCAAGATCTTGATCGCGGGTAGCTTGCCGACGTGGACCGTGCCCTGGTCCTTCGTCGCCGGCGCGCGAGCGATCACCTGCCCGGTGGCGCGGTTGCCGATCTGCCGCTGAAGCCGGAGCACGGGATTGGCGCTGGCACGCGCGACCGGTGCATGCGTTCCGGCCGAGCCTGTCGAGGGAATGCACTGACGGTTGCGATCGCGAGCATCCATTGCGCTTCGCAGGGCCAGACGCTTGCGTGGAACGATTTGTTCCCTTTCGTGTTCAGCGGATCGCGAACTGGGGGCTCGTGGCGGTCGTGCTGCCGGCCGAGTTTCTCGCGGTCACCGAGCACGCCACGGCGCGCCGGTTGCGTCGGTGCCGCTCATGGTCTGACCGCCGGACGTTGGTATTGGATTGCGGACACGACCCGGAGCTGACGCGCGCGCAGGTCTGTCAACGGGACGCGGACGACGTCCAACCAGTAGCAGTCCTCGAGCTCGACCATCTCACCCACCCCGCTTGCGACGAGGTCGACCACGCGGTAGAGGAAGACCCCGTCAGTCAGGTACGCGCCCGCCGGAGCGGTCGGTCGGGAGACGGCGCCCGCCGGCCCGGGCCCATAAGTTGCGAGGCGCGTCCGGCTCACCGTCTGTCAGGTTCGCGCGGCCGGCGCCCGATCGCGCCCGGGCGACCACTGGTCCGAGCCCTGGTCCGGGCGACACGCGGAGCTTCTGAAATCGCCAAATTGCGAGTTCGCACTCTTAGTATGCGCGACGGCGTGGAGTCTCAGCTTGCTCGATCGGGGCAGCACGGCAACCTGCTCGGGCGAGCCGGCGAGTGCGCTGTGCTCGACGACTTGGTCACGGCGGTCCGGGGCGGCGCGAGCCGGTCGCTCGTGGTTCGCGGTGAGCCCGGGATCGGGAAGACGGCGCTGCTCCAGTACCTGGTCGAGTCGGCGCCGGACTTGAAGGTGTTACGGACGGCGGGGGTGGAATCGGAAATGGAGTTGGCCTACGCGGGCTTGCATCTGCTCTGTTCGCCGCTGTTCGACCGCCTGTCAAAGCTTCCGGCGCCGCAGCGTCGCGCCGTCGAGATCGTGTTCGGCCTGAACGACGGCCAAGCCCCGGACCGGTTTCTGGTCGGGTTGGGAGTGCTGAGCTTGCTGTCTGAGACCGGCGAGGAATGTCCGCTCTTGTGTGTCATCGACGACGCACGGTGGCTCGACCAGGCCTCGGCGCGCACGCTGGCCTTCGTCGCCCGCCGTCTTCTGGCAGAGCCGGTGGGAATCGTGTTCGCTGCGCGACAGCCTGGAGCGGAACTTCTGGACCTCCCCCAGCTGGAGGTTCGCGGCTTACGAAACGGTGACGCTCGCGGCCTTCTGAGCTCAGCGGTGGGCCTCAAGCTGGACTCGCAGGTGCGCGACCAGATCATCGTGGAAACCCATGGCAATCCGTTGGCCTTGCTCGAGCTGCCGCGGGGGTTGACCGCGACGCAGTTGGCGGGCGGTTTCGGATTGCTCGGAGCGCACACGCTGTCGGGCCGTATCGAGGAGAGCTTCGTGCGGCGGTTGGGGTCGCTTTCGGAAGATGCGCGGCGCCTGCTGCTGCTGGCGGCGGCGGAGCCGCTCGGCGACCCGGTGCTGCTGCTGGCGGCGGCCAAGCAACTCGGGATCGCCGTATCGGTCGTCTACGCGGAGACCGACGGGCTGCTGGCGCTCGAGGCCCGTGTGACCTTTCGTCATCCGCTGGTGCGCTCCGCCGTGTATCGAACAGCCGCGGCAGGGGACCGCCGCGCGGCCCACCTGGCGTTGGCCCGGGCAACCGATCCGGTGGCCGACCCGGACCGTCGAGCGTGGCATCTGGCGGCCGCCGCCGCCGGGCCGGACGAGCAGGTGGCCCTCGAGCTCGAGCGCTCGGCGGGGCGAGCGCAGGCGCGAGGTGGCCTTGCCGCCACCGCGGCGTTCCTGGACCGGGCTCTCGCACTGACCGGCGATCCAGCCCGTCGGGCGGACAGAGCCATCGCCGCGGCCGAGGCGAGCCTCCAGGCTGGGGCGTTCGACGCGGCGCTCGCGCTCCTAGCCACGGCGGAGACCGCGCGGCCCGACGAGTTCGAGCAGGCCCGGGTGGACCTCGTGCGCGGTCACCTGGCGTTTGCGTCGGGACTCGGGGGCGACGCTCCGCCGTTGCTGCTGAAGGCGGCCAAGCGGCTCGAGCCGTTCGACATGGACCTCGCACGCGAGACCTACCTGACGGCGTGGGGCGCGGCGGTCTTTGCCGGCCCTGCCGGAGGCGGCATCCTCGGGGAGATCTGCCGTGCCGTACGGATGCTCCCTGCGCCGGGTCCGGCTCCGCGTCCCCTGGACGTGTTACTCGACGGCCTCGCGCTACTGAACACCGATGGACGCGCCGCCGCGGTGACAACCCTGCAGCACGCAGTGCAGGCGCTCACCAGTCTTCCGGTCGAAGAGGTCCTCAGGTGGGGGTGGGCGGCCACGGGTGCGAGCGACGCCGTCTGGGACGACGAGGGCACGCGCGCGATCGCTGCCAGACACGTCCAGCTCGTGCGCGATGCCGGTGCACTCGCCGAGCTGCCGATCCACCTCGCGGCATTGGGACTGGCCGAGGCGTGGATGGGTGACTTCGCGGGGGCGGCCTCGCTGATCGCGGAAAGCGAAAGCGTGGCGGCGGCGACCGGAAGCCCGATCGCGCCCTACACGTTGCTGAGGCTCCGCGCGCTGCAAGGCAGCGAAGCCGAGGCGGCCACCCCGATAGCGATCGCGATCGAGCGAGCGGCAGGCGGAGGGCAAGGTCTGGCGGCGGCCTGGGCGCACTGGGCGGCCGCGGTGCTCTACAACGGGCTTGGCCGGTACGAGGAGGCGACTTCGGCGGCCCAGCAGGCCACCTCGGACCAGTTCGAGCCGTGGGTGTCGATGTGGGCGCTGCCGGAGCTCGTGGAGGCGGCAACGCGCGCCGGCAAACGGGCGCTCGCCCACGACGCGCTCGAGCGGTTGGCGGAGACTACTCAGCCGAGCGGTACCGACTTCGCGCTCGGCATCGAGGCGCGCTCGCGTGGGCTGGTGAGCGACGGCGACCGCGCACAAGATCTATATCGCGAAGCCATCGATCGGTTGGGCCGGACCCGGCTCCGGCCCGAGCTCGCTCGAGCGCGTCTCGTGTATGGCGAGTGGCTGCGGCGTGAGCAGCGCCGGGTCGACGCGCGCGAGCAGCTCCGTATCGCGCACGATCATTTCGCCTCGATCGGGATGGAGGCATTCGCCGAGCGCACCAGGATGGAGCTGCTGGCGACAGGTGAGAAGGTACGCAGGCGGACGATGGAGACGCGCGATGAGCTGACCGCGCAGGAGCGCCAGATCGCCGGGCTAGCTGAGGACGGCCTGTCGAACGCGGAGATCGGCGCCCGGCTGTTCCTGAGCCCGCGCACGATCGAATGGCACCTGCGCAAGGTGTTCACCAAGCTCGGGATCCGCTCGCGACAGGAGCTTAGGAGCGCGCTGCGCGGTTCCGACGCCGAGCTGCTCCACAGCCAAACCAGGGTGTAGAACCCGAGCCAGAGCTCTACAACGCGTACGAGGAGCGCAGAACCGTGACCGAACACATGCCGTTGATCGACCCCAAGGACCTGCCGATTCCGAACGAGGGCTTCCTGGTCACTCAATTCATCACCGTACGTGACATTGCACGGTCCCGCGCGTTCTATTCGGAGGTTCTGGGCGGCAAGGTGCTGCTCGAAGAGAACCCGTGCATCATCAAGCTGTCGAACTCGTGGGTGATCATGAACCCGGGTGGCGGCCCAACCCCGGACAAGCCGAACATCTCGGTCGTCAACTACGAGCCCGGTGACACTGTGTCCAGCTTCATGAACCTGCGCGTCGCCGACATCCAGGCCTGCTATGAGCAGTGGAGCGCAAAGGGCGCCGAGTTCGTGACGCCGCCGATCGACCGCGGTCGCGAGATTCGCTGTTACATGCGCGATCCCGACGGCTACATGATCGAAGTCGGCCAGTCCACCAGACGGTTCGAGGGCAAGCTTCCCGAGAATCTGCCCGGCTGAGAGACGACCTGGCGAGTCGTCCGCGCCTGCGACACCGCTAGGGTGCTGTCGGCAAATTCACGATCACTCCACGAAAGGGACCGATCATGGCCAAGAAAGACGGCGATTTGTTCGACCGGCTGCGGCAGGTAGGCCTGCGCAGGGAAGTCGCGAAGACCCTGAGCCAGACCACCGAGAACGCCGGCAAGAAAGCCGAGCGGACCGTCCGCGCCGCCGCGAAGGAGTTGCGCTCGCTCGCCGACGAAATCGAGCGGCGGCTCCCCGGAGCTGCACCGGCCGCAGACGCGACGGCTCAGAAGCCCGCGCCAGCGCGTCGGCCCCGCACGACCACGGCGCGCGCGACCAAACCGGCCACCGCCGCGAAGAGAAGCACAGCCCCGGCTAAACCCAGAGCCACTCGAACCACCACGCGGTCGAGAGCGGCGGCCCGGCCCCCAGCGCAACCCGCACAACCAGCGCAACCAGCACCCGAAGTGAGCCCCGCCGACGGGGACGCTCCGACGGCCGATCCGCAGACGTAGCGGACCACCGGCCGCTCGGCGGTAGGGTCAGACCGCCGCCGGCAACGGCCCTTCGCCGGTACGGCCGGCTCGAGTTGGTCGGCAATCAGCCGTCGCCGCGGCTCCGACGCCTGCGCTATCGGATGAGCGGTCAGCCCGCTGCCGTTGGGTCCTCGCCCGGCCTCGACCCCAGCTCGCTCCCTTGCGTCGGATCTTCGTAGCTCTCCTCGCCCACTTCGGTTCCCTGGGTCGGGTCTTCATACGGCTGCTCGCCGGCTTCCACGCCCTGGGTCGGATCCACCGTGGCATCGGCGTGGCCTGTCCCGGTCGGGTCCTCGCCCGGCGTCGCGCCGCTGCCGACACCCTGGGTGGGATCTTCACTGAATGACATCTCCGCTCCTCTCGGCCGCCAGTCAGGCGGTGCTTGGTTGGACTGCGTCTCGTCGGTTCCACCCGTGGAAGGGTGAGTGCTCACCGGCCTCCCAGGCCTCGCGTAGCCCCGGCGCGCCGAGGTCCCAATCGGGGCGGATCCGCGGCCCCAGCACCAGCGTGTGGGGGATCATCGGGTCGTTCTCGGGATTGGTGTACTCCTGGATCTCGAGGTCCTTCTGGACGATCCGCCCAGGGTCGGACAGGAACGGCCATTGAGCGCCGACCGAGTTGCGGAACTCCTGGCTGGAGTGGTGGGTGTCGGTGGAGATCGTGACGATGTTGGTGTACGCCACGTTGATCTTGGGGAAGTTCGCGGCGAGCTCGAGGTGCTGTTGGTGCTCCTTCGGGCAATGGTAGGTCGTGATATGCGCTGCGGTCATCCGACGAGGTATGTCTCGTAGATCACTCCGTCGGCCCGGCGGGCGGCCACGCTGACGAAGATGCCCTTGTTCAGCCAGTCGAGACGTGGCGCGGCCGTCTCGATCTGCGTCGCGGTCCGGAACGTGTACTCGGTGGGATCGACCTCCTCACCGCGCGCCAGCCGCGCAAGGACCTCGGCGGAGCCGTGCCGCACGCCGCGCGCCTGGACATAAAGCAGATCGCCGCTATCGGTCTGCAGCGTGTAGCGGACGTCGCCGAGCGCGGTGCCGTCGGGCAGGATCGTCTGCCAGTCGGCACTGGCGCCCGGGACGAGTTTCCCGCTGATCTCCGGACCAGTGAACGTCCCGCCGGTCAGCGGCACGATCCGGCGGTGGCCTGCCACGACGTCGCCGAGATCGAGTGGCTCCCCAAGCGTGGCCTCGAGGTGATAGACCGGTGTCAGGAGGGGATCAGGGAGCTCAAACAAGCCGGACCACGGTCCCGCTGGGTCGTTGGGCTGCGGCTCGGCCGTCACGAGACGAACTGCTGGCCGCCGTCGATGTCGTAAGTCGCGCCCGTCACCGCGGTGTTGGCCATGAGGTGAACCGCCAGCGCCGCGATGTCGGCCGGGCCGACCACGCGCCCGATCGGCAGCGTTGACCGGAGCTCCTCACGCCGGGCCTCGAGCCCATCGCCGAGAAGCGACGCCGACAACGGGGTATCGACGAAGCCGGCGGCGATCAGGTTGACGCGCACCGGCGCGAGCTCGAGCGCGAGCGCGGCAGCGAATGGGGGCAACACTGCGGTGGCCGCTGAGGCGAGGCCGAGCCCGCGGCTGATCTTCCGGCCGCCGGTGCCGCCCATCAGCAGCAGCGTGCCTCCCGCCCTCATCCTGGGGCGGGCGTGGCGCGCGACCTCGAGCGCCACCAGTACGTGATCGCTCAGCGCATCGCGCACCTCGTCCGCGTTCATCTCGAGCATCGGCCCGTAGGCCGGGCCGCCGGCCGTGATCAGGACGTGGTCGATCGGACCAGGGAGCCCCGTGAAGAATCCTTCCAGCGCGGCTGGATCGGTCGCGTCGAAGGCGGCGGTGCTTCGCGCGTCGACGTCGAGCGCAGCTCGCTTGAGACGCTCAGGATCGCGACCGACGAGAACGACTTCGGCGCCTTCCCGGCGGGCAAGCCGCGCGGTTTCGAGGCCGATGCCGGCGCTGCCGCCGACCAGGACCACGGTTTGCCCAAGGAGCTGCGGTTCGTGCTGGATGGGGACGGGACTGGTCGTCGTCATCGTCGCCTCCTCACGTCGACATGACTGACATCTGTGCATCGATCGGTCGGATGGGCTGAGGCCGGTCCATGATCTCCATGCGGAGTGTCATCACAGCGGCGTCGTAGATCCCGGAGAAGCTGGGGAATGGCTGGATCGTGTCGCTCAGGATCTTGAGCGGGACGTGCGCGCGGATCGCCAGGGTCGCCTGCTGCAACCATTCGCCGGCCTCGGGGCCGAGCGCGTAGGCACCGGTCAGGCGCTCGCCGTCCGAGAGCAAGGTCAGGAACCCGTTCGCTTCGGCGTAAGCGTGGGTGTACGTGGCCGTCTTGGGAACCTCCGAGATGGGTGCGGTCGCGCTGTACGGGGCTTCGACGGCACCCACCGCCCCGGCCTGCGGATCGGTATAGGTGACCCGCGGAACGGCTTCGTAATTGGCCGGCCAGGAATCGCCGGCGATGTTCGCCGCGACCACATCGCCCTCGTATTCACCCACGTGCGTGAGCGGCCAGATCCCGGTGACGTCGCCGATCGCCCACAGCCGCTCACCAGCGCGCATGTACTCGTCTACCTTGATGCCATGGGGATCGGCCTCGATCCCGACCGTCTCCAGGCCGATCCCCTCGACCCGAGGACGCCGACCCGTGCACACCAGCAGCCGGTCGCCCCGCAGTTCATCACCTCCATCGAAGCCGAGCACATACTCCTCGCCTTCGCGCCGCGCGCTGCTTGCATGCTTCCCCAGAATGAGCTCGATCCCGTCGCGGCGCAGCGCCTCGCCGAGCGCCTCACCCAGCGGTGCCGCCTCGCGCGCGAGCACGCGGTCGGCGCCCTCGACGATCACCGCCTCGCCCCCCAGGCGCTTTACCACCTGCGCGAGCTCGACCCCCGCGGCGCCGCCGCCGAGCACGAGCAGCCGCCCCGGAACCGCCTTCATGCTTGTCGCCTCGCGCGTGCCCCAGACCCCCTCCAGCTCACGCAGCCCCGGGATCGGCGGCACGAATGGATCCGAGCCTGTCGCCACCACGACGTGCTCCGCGGTATGCCGTGCGCCGTCGACCTCCACCACGCCGGTGCCCGCGAGCCGACCGGTCCCGCGCAGCAGGTCGATGCTGTGGTCGGCCAGCCATCGCTCCTGCCCCTTGTCGGAGTAGTTCGAGACCATGAAGTCGCGCCACGCAAGCGCGGCCTGGACGTCGACCTCGGCACGTGCTCCGGCCTCGCGCGCCTCGTGCACCGCCTCCCCAGGGCGCAGCAGGGACTTCGACGGAATACATGCCCAATACGAACACTCACCCCCGACCAGTTCCCGCTCGACCAGGGCGACGCGCAGGCCGCGCGCAGACAGCGCCGCCGCGCAATGCTCCCCGGGCGCCCCGCCACCGAGAACGATCACGTCGTAGTCGTACGTCGAGCTCATCGTTACCTCCGTCGGGTGCTGGTGACATCACAGCCTGCCGCCGATTGCAGCGTCACGCTGCACGCTACCGGTCGCGCCCGTGAGGACCCTGGTCGGGCCCCTGGTCGGGCGCTACGGCTCGCCGCCGAGCGGTGGGTCGACATCGTCGTAGATCCTGGCACTGGCGAGCTTGCCGCTGCTTCCACGGACGAAAACGGCAAGGCCCGCCTCTGGCGAGAGCTCGGTCCGGCCCCACCGAAGGAGGTTGTATTCCAGCGCGCACGCGCGGCCGTCGTCAGTGAGCGCGCAGTGCTCGAGCCGAAGGCCGCCACCGTTTGAGAAGAACCGCCGGTAGAGCGCGAGTAACTCATCCTGGCCACGATGGACGTACGCACTGCCCGCGGGCTCACGGACGTAGGCGTCGGGCTCGAAAGTCGTTACCGCGGCTTCGGGATCGCCGGCCGCCAGGGCACGCTGGTAGTCGCCGATGACATCCGGCTCGCGGAGGCCAGGGTCCGGCTCGAGCAATGGAGGGCGGTGGTGGTGCTCGCCCGTCAACGGCCACATGCTCCAGTAGATCCGCAGCTCGAGGATGCGCCCGTCATCGTTGCGATCAGCCGCTACTGCAACCGGTACCTCGACGCGACCTTCGTCGCCATCGAGCGTCATCACCGTTTCTTCGATCCCACGCCGCGGCGTGAGGATTCGCTCCACCGGGCCGAACACCGCGCCGCGCTCGGTCAGCCAGGCATTGACGAGCCAACGAGCGCGTCGATCTCGCCGGACGTGATCCCATCGAAGTACGGCACGGGCTCAGCCGCTCGCGCGTCGGCGGCCTCGCGACGAATGCGATCCAGCACGGGGGCCGAGAACAGTTCCGGGAACCACGGCATCAGGGCGAAGCCTGTCACATGCGATGACAGCCCTCGGGCGCTACGGCCCGGCTTCTACCCCCTGACGGCGTCGGCGTCACGACTCGCAGCCGGCGCGCCCGCAAGTCGCTCACGGTAACCCGCACGACGTCGAGTCCGTAGCAGTCCTCGAGCTCTGCCATCGCACCGGCTGCGGTCACGTGCAGGTCCGCGACCCGATATAGGAAGACTTCGTCCGTCAGATACAAGCCGGCTTGATCCATGCGGGGACGTACTCTGGCCCGCTCGCGCACGGCCCCCAACCGCAATTTGCCGCTTCGCCCGTAGGGAGGACTACGGACGCCCGACGACCGCCGAGACGGAGTCCGGTTACGCTTCGCAGCCTGGCTCGGTGCTTCCGAGGCAACGCGCCGAGAGCTCGCTCAATCTCGCCAAGGCCGCTCCCTGCAACCGGAGGTGTAGGCATGACCGACGACATCCTCGACGTGGCTCGCGAACAGGTGCTGGAGCGCGGCGTCGGGCTCAGCCAGGAGCAGCTGCTGGCCGTGCTGCGACTTCCCGACGAGGGTGTGCCCGATGCGCTCGAGCTCGCCCATCAAGTGCGTATGCGGTGGTGCGGGCCGGAGGTCGAGGTCGAGGGGATAGTGTCGGTCAAGACCGGAGGCTGTCCCGAGGATTGCCATTTCTGTTCGCAATCGGGTCGGTTCGACACCCCGGTCCGCGCCGCCCGGCTCGACATCCCGTCGCTGGTGCAGGCCGCCCGCGAGACGGCCGCCACCGGCGCGACCGAGTTCTGCCTGGTCGCGGCCGTGCGTGGCCCCGACCCGCGGTTGATGGCACAGGTTCGTGAGGGCGTCGCGGCGATCAAGGAGGCGGTCGAGATCAACGTCGCGTGCTCGCTTGGCATCCTGACCCGCGATCAGGCCGAGGAGCTCCGAGATCTCGGTGTGCACCGCTACAACCACAACCTCGAGACCGCCCGTTCACATTTCCCGGCGGTGGTCACGACCCACACCTGGGAGGAGCGCTTCGAGACGCTCGAGCTGGTCCGCGAGATGGGCATGGAGGTGTGCTGCGGCGGGATCATCGGGATGGGCGAGTCGCTCGAGCAACGTGCTGAATTCGCCGCGCAGCTGGCCGACCTCGAGCCCGACGAGGTTCCGCTGAATTTCCTCGATCCCCGGCCGGGCACGCCGTTCGGAGAGCTCGAGTCGCCCAGCGCGATGGATGCCCTGCGGGCAATAGCCGCGTTCCGCCTCGCGCTGCCGAGAACCGTGCTGCGCTTCGCCGGCGGGCGGGAACTGGCGCTGGGGGATCTCGGAACCCGGCAAGGAGTTCTGGGTGGGATCAACGCGCTGATCGTCGGCAATTACTTGACGACGCTCGGCCGCTCACCCGAGGAGGATCTCGATCTCCTGACTGAGCTCAAGATGCCGGTGAAGGAGCTCTCGAACACGTTGTGAGCCACTGCGACGGTTGCGGAAGGGCCATGGAGGAGGGTAACCACGCCGCCTGCCAGGCGCGGCGACGGGCCACCGATCCGCCCCGGTTCTGCACGCGCTGCGGTCGCAAGCTCGTGGTCCAGGTGCTGCCGACGAGCTGGCGCGCGCACTGCGTGAAGTGCGGCCCGATCGGTTAGTACCGCGGCATGACCATCCTCGACACATTCCGATTGGACGGGCGGACCGCGATCGTGACCGGCGCGTCATCAGGCCTCGGCGTGGCGTTCGCCCAGGCGCTGGCCGAGGCCGGCGCGGATGTTGCCCTCGGCGCGCGGCGTGCCGAGCGACTGGAGTCGACGCGCGAGCTCGTGCAGGCCGCCGGCCGCCGAGCGATTGCCGTCCGGACCGACGTTTCGGTGCCCGAGGATTGCGAGACGCTGGTCCAGGAAGCCATGGACGCCTTCGGCAAGGTCGACATCCTGGTCAACAACGCCGGCGTGGGGACCGCACGGCCTGCGCTGAAGGAGACCCCGGATGAGTTCCGTAGCGTGGTCGACATCAATCTGAGCGGCTGCTACTGGATGGCTCAGGCGTGCGCCAGGGTCATGGCTCCCGGAAGCTCGATCATCAACATCTCGAGCGTCCTGGGGTTCACCACGCTGGGGTTGCCGCAAGCCGCGTACTCGGCCAGTCAGGCCGGGTTGATCGGCCTGACACGTGACCTCGCGCAGCAATGGACCAGCCGCAAGGGCATCCGGGTGAACGCGCTCGTGCCCGGCCTGTTTGCCTCCGAGATGTCAGACCAGTACCCGGCGGGCTACATCGAATCCCAGATGCCGCGGATCCTCGCCGGCCGGGTTGGCGAGGCCGGCGAGCTGGCTGCGGCCGTCGTGTTCCTGGCGAGTGACGCCTCCGGATACGTCACTGGGACCAGCCTGGCCGTCGACGGCGGGCTGCTGACGACCTGACCCTTGGTGCTTCCAGGCACGACGTGAAGCACTGGTACACCGAGCGCGCGGATCTTGCGCGGGAGATCGACGCGCAGCCACTGTGAGACACGCCAGGGCAGGGTGGACAGGATGATCTCGTCGAACCCGCGGAGGTTGAGCGCGTCCAGCACGGCGCATAGCGGGTTGGCGTCGCCCACGTGTCCCGTGACCGCCTGGCCCGCCGCTTCGCTGAGCAACGGAAGCGCGTTGGTCAGCCGCTCGCGGGCGACGTTGTGACCTGCGTCCTCCGGGTCGACGACGCGATGAAGGCCGGACGGCGTCGCCGGCACCACCAGGTGAAAGGTTGCTGGGCCGCGCTCGATCCGCCGACGTACCGCGTCGAGAAGCGGTTCGTCAGCGGCGGTGCGGTTCGCGACAAGGAGCACTCGGACCGGTTTCATGGCGTCACATCCTCGTATCGATTGTTACGAGCATCCTTCCAGCGACCTGCGCGCCGAACCATCCGGATTGCCCGTGTTCCCATAGCCGGCGCTCTATGGCCGACCGGTCCAGTGGGGCGACGCCCTCGTCATCTGTTTTCCAATGCCAGCTCGGTTACTCTTAGATCCTTGGCTATAACCGTGACCCAACTCACGGCCTTCCTCGCTGTCGTGCGCGGCGGCTCGGTCACCGCCGCTGCAGACGAACTTGTGGTGACGCAGCCTTCGGTCTCCTCCGCGGTTGCCGCGCTGGCTCGCGAGCTCGGCTGCGAGCTGTTCGAGCGCGCGGGCCGAGGCATCCGGCTCACCGATGCCGGGGCGGCCTTCAGGCCGTACGCGGCAGACATCGTCGGACTCCTGGACGAGGGACGCCAGTCCGCGCGAGAAGCGGCCGACCTGGCGGCTCGGCGCCTGCGTATCGCCGCGGTGACAACGGCGGCCGAATCGTTTGTGCCGCCGCTGATGCGAGCGTTTTCCGCACGCCGTCCCGACATCGAGCTGACCCTCGACGTGGGCAACCGCGACTACGTGTTCGAGCGAGTGCTCAGCCATCTGGCTGACGTCGCGATCTCCGGGAAGCCTCCCGCCGACGATCGCCTGGTCGCGGAGCCGCTGCTGGAGAATCACATCGCCTGCATCACCAGTTCGGAGGACGCGGCGGCCAGTGCCGGAGCGATCGACGCCTCGGAGCTCGCGCACCGTGTCTGGCTGCTGCGTGAGCCAGGCTCGGGGACGCGCGCGCTTGGCGAGCAATTTCTGGACGATCTCGGCCTGACGCCGAGGACGCTCACCGTCGGGTCCAACGGCGCAATCAAGCAGGCCGCCCGGGCCGGCCTCGGTGTGTCTCTCCTCTCTCGTGCCGCGGTCGAGCCCGAGCTCGAGTCGGGCTGGCTGGGCGAGATCACGCTCGCCGACGGCCCCGCGCCGCGCCCGTGGTTCGTCCTGCACTCGAGCATCGGACCGGTCCGTGCGCCGACTGCG
>Ga0318562_10000827_pt1 | contig 13860 bp, 12 predicted proteins | sample GRESIP066b5f18_FD_203688 | JGI IMG/M metagenome (GOLD analysis project Ga0318562, IMG submission 203688) | Tropical soil microbial communities from Luquillo Experimental Forest, Puerto Rico - GRE.SIPMG.066b5f18 | ecosystem: Environmental > Terrestrial > Soil > Tropical forest > Bulk soil... | reverse complement strand
CTCGCAGTCACCCCGAGGCCCGTTGCTGGACGGTCGGTCCCGGCTCGCTGGTCGAGCCGGTCCTCCCTCAGGTGTCGGCCGCGGCGAGGCGCTTCTCGTAGCGCCAGAGTTCGAGGGGGAACGGCCCCTCGGGCGTCTCGAGCTGCTCCACCTCGGTCCGAGCCAGGTGCCAGCCGCTCTTCTCGTAGAAGCGCGCAGCCCGGCGGTTGCCGATGGCACAGCCGAGCCAGGCGATCTTGACCCCGCTGGCTGCGAGTCGGTTCTCGGCGTCGGCCATCAAGATCGAGGCGGCACCGGTCCCGCGGGCCTGGGCCGAGACGTAGAGCTGGTACAGCTCGTCGTCCTTGAGCATGGCGAATCCGAGCGGGGCGCCGATGGGGCCCAGGGTGCGGACGTTGGGGAGCGCTGCCCGCAGCCGCTCCTCGAAGCGAGGGAGCGTGCGGCGTCGCGCGAGCTCGGTGGGGACGATGGTCGCGTGTGCGTCCTGCCAGCCGTCGTACCAGAGGCGGGCGAGGACGCTAACCTCCGAGGGGTCCACCGGACGGATTTGAAGCCTCGAGTCGGCCTGGGGCATGCGTCGGGAGCGATAGCCCGTCCGGCGCGGGGGGCGCCAGTACACTCGCCTGCTCCTAGGGGGCACGGCGGGACCGAATCGCCCGTCACACGCCCGGCAAGGACAGCGCCACCCGCGCCTCCGCAGGACTCATCGGCTCCCGTCCGATGTCTCTCGCCATCCGCACCGCCTTCTCCACCAACGGTCCATTCCCCCGTGCCATCTGCGTCCCGGAGGCGTCCAGGTAGAAGTTGTCCTCCAGCCCAACCCGGACGTTCCCCCCCAGCGCCAGCGCTGCCCCCACCAGCTTCCACTGCGCCCGGCCGATGCCGATGACCTCCCAGGTGTCCCGGAAATCGATCGCCCGCGCCATCGCGGCGAGCGTCTCCGCCGCCGGCGGCGCCCCACCCAGCACCCCGAGGACGAAGCTGTACTGGAGCGGGCGGCGCAGTGCCCCCATCTGCAGCAGCGGCTCTGCGTTGGCCACGTGCCCCAGGTCGAAGCACTCCAGCTCTGGCTTCACCCCACCCTGACGCATCGCCTCGGCGGCGAGGAGGATGTCGCCGAACGGATTGGGAAAGACCAGATCGAAGACGAACGCCTTCCGGCCCGCCGAGTACTTGGCGTAGTTCATCGACCCCATGTTCAGCGCCGCCAGCTCGGGCCGGGTCGCCGGGACGTAGGCCAAGCGCTCCCGCTTCGCCGCCTCGTCCTCCACCCCCATGTTGAAGCCGCCGGTGGAGAAGTTGATCAGGATCGGCGAGCGCGCCCGGACCTCGTCACGAATGCGGCGGTAGATGTCCACCGACCAGGTCGGACCGCCGCTCTCAGGTTCCCGGCCGTGGATGTGCACCACCGCCGCCCCGGCCTCGTGCGCCCTCCGGGCCTCCTCCCCGATCTCCTCCGGGGTGTAGGGCAGGTAGGGGCACTGCTCTCGGGTGGCCAGCACGCCGGTGAGGGCGGCGGTGACGATCACCCTGTCCGCCTCGAGCGCCATCGCCGCTGTGCTAGCTCCGCTTGACCGGCTTGAGCCGGGCCCGCTCCGGGCGCCGGCGGCCCTCGGTGGACCCGGCCGCTCGCGCTCCGTCGAGGAAGAGCGAGGTCAGTTGCCCCTGGGCATGGGAGAGCAGCCCTGGATCGCGCGCGTCGAGCAGCCCCATCACCAGGCCGGTGAGGCTCATCTCCACCGAGCCGAAGAGCATCGCCGCACAGAGCGCCGGTTCCAGGCCATCGCGGAGCTCGCCGCGGGCGCGAGCCTTCTCGAACATCCGCTGGAGGATCCCCAGCACCTCGGCGAAGGCGGTGCGCCGGTTGGCCTCGCCCGCGCTCGGGCTCCGGGCGAACTCCAGGACCAGCACCCGGACCCCGCGGGGATCGATCCGGTACGCCTCGAAGGCCACCTGGGCGATGCGGTGGATCTTCGCCTCCAGCGAGGCATTCATCTCCGCCGCGTCGCGGATCCGGGAGAGGAACCCGCCCCACCCCGCCTCGAACACCAGCTGGAGCAGCTCCTCCTTGTTCCGGAAGTAGTGGTACACCAGCCCGTAGGCGACCCCGGCCTCCTTCGCCACGTCGGCGATGCGGCAGCCGTGGTAGCCCTTGCGAGCGAAGACCTCCACCGCCGCCCGGAGGATGGTCTTCCGCCGGTCCTGGTCTCGCGCCTCCGCCGTTGCCGCCGCCTTCGGTCCGGCCACGTCGCCCTCCGTTGATTCGAGAATCAGCGTGCGACCCTACGAGCGCCCCCTCGGGGGGTCAAGGGCGAGGCGTCAGGCCAGGACCTGGGGAGCGAACATCGCCCGGGCGACGCCGAGGAGCTTCTCCACGTCCCGGCTGTCGAGCTGCCGCGAGCGAACGAACTCCGAGATCGGCCGGAGCAGCTCCTCGCCGTTCTGGTCCGCGGGCGCTGGCTCGACGAACAGCTCGGCCAGGCTCACTCCCAGGGCCTCCGCCAGGGCAGCCAGCGTTTCCACGTGGGCCACTCGCTCGCCTCGCTCGATCATCGACAGAAACGAGACGCTGATCTTGGCCCGCTCGGCGAGATCCTCCTGCGTCCAGCGCTCCGGGCGCTGGGTTCGGAGCTCGCGGATCCTTCGGCCGATTCGCTTCCCGAGGTCTGACAAGGAGCTTTCCTCTCGAAGGTTGCGAACCCTATGGAAGTTTCTCTGATACCTCCAGTGATATCGATTTCGCCAAGTGATTCCTGTGGGTTACGCACATCCGTGGCGCGGGACTGAACCGGAGGAGCGAGTCGAAGTCCTCCCGCTAACCTCCCGCACCGAAGGTGCCAAAATTCTGGATTGTCAGAAGAAACAGGATATCCGGGAATCGCCACTGGAAGGTGCTCACTTCGAACACGCCCGGTGAGGGCTGCACGTACTGGCCGCCCGGCGGCGGGAGTCGGCCGATGACGTCGAGCCGCCAGCAGTTGCACGCCGGGGCAAAGCTGATCCCCGCCGACTGCTGGCCGAACACGCTGTACTTCCCGGTGAGCGGCGTTCCTCCGGGAGGCGGTCCGGTCCCGGCCTCGTTCACGAAATCGCCGTTCGCGTTTCGCCGGGTCCAGGTGGCGCTCGGGTAGAAGGTGCCGGAGTAGGTCAGGCCCAGCCCGAACACCAGATTCACCCGAGCATCGAGGGTGATCGCCGTCTGGCGCTGGCCGACAGTGAGGTTGGCGGGGACCGGGCTGCCCACCAGCTCGTCGATGCCCTGGCGGAAGGTGGACCCTCCCCCGAAGCGGGCGAGGTCCTCTCCGCTGATCGCCGTCGCCGGGAGGTTCCGCGCTCCGCTGGTCAGGAAGTCGGGACCGACGTCGCGGTCGTAGAACTGCGCCGGCACGTAGATCTGATCGAGGCGGGCGTTGATCCCGAAGCGCGGGGTGTTGACCCCGGCGGAGACCGCCCACAGCGCGGGCGCGTTTCGCTGGGTGTCGTAGCGGAAGGTGATGCCTCCGGAGAACGGGGCATAGCCGGTGCGAAGGCTGACCACGAAATCGGAGAGGCCGTTGGCCTGGATGAAGTCGAACTCCTGGGCGACGTCGATGCGGAGCAGCTCCTGCATCACCGCCCCCGTCCGGCGGCTGAGCGTCTGGGTGAGGTGCGCCACGCCCTGGCTGAGCGGGGTCTTCATCACCGCCCCGTCGATCTCATCGTAGAAGCGATTCTCCACCGGCTGGTTGGGACCGGTCGGTGCGTTCCCCGGCACCGCGCCCCACTGTCCGGGGATGGCCCGGTACTCGAAGCTCGGCTGGATGGCGTGGCGAAGGCCGTTGGCGAAGGTGCGGGAGATCTCCGAGGAGAGCAGCACGTCCCCCACCGCGTATCCCCGCTGGTCGAGGTTGTGGGTCACCTCACCCAGGTAGGCGTCTTGGCGGATCCAGATCGTCGGCCGGATCCGCAGCCAGTCGCCGAGGGCGAAGGTGGCCGAGAGCCGGGGGACGAGGTCGAGCCGCATCCGGGCCTCGCGCTCGCCGGGCTGCCAGATGCGGTCGCCCTGGGTGAGGGTGTCCACGTACTGCGGGAACTGGTACTGCGGCAGCTGGCACGGCGGCGGCGCCCCGGGGTCGCCGCAGCGGGTGGCGACGATCGGCACCGAGTTGGGAGGGTTGGGCTGCTGGTAGAGGCCGTCGATGCCCTCGTCACCCGAGTGGCCGCTGAACGGTGCCAGCCGGGCGAAGCCGGCGGCGACGGTCCAGCTGAAGTGGTCGCCCAGGGTTCGCCAGGGGAGCGAGAGGCGGACGTCGGGCAGCTTCTGCAGCGTGGCCGGCCCCCGGAGCCATTGCCCGCGGTTCTGGCCGCCGTAGGGGTACGCCGGAGCCTGGAACGGCGAGTTGTCCTGGTGCGGATCGAGGCCGGTCAGCGGATAGGGCCAGCGGTCGCTGTCGAAGACCGTGAAGCCGCCCCAGTAGGTGTCCTGCTGGGCGGTGGCCTCGATGGTCAGCAGGCTGTCGTCGGTCCGCCGGCTGATCACCGCCGAGCTCCGCAGGTACTGGTTCGCCTGCTGGGCGACGTCGGTGACCGTGTCCTTCACCACTGCCGAATCGGAGACCAGGTTCACGTCGACCCGGGCGCTCCACGGTCCCCCCAGCGCCTGGGCGACGAATCCGTTCAGGCTCCCCCGGAGTCCGCGCTTGTCGTCGAGGGTCGGCGTGCCTGCCTCGATGTTCGGGTAGTACGCCAGGCTCCGCGGGTCACGGATCGGCTTCAGATCGTCGAAGACGAAGAGCTCCAGGTCTCCGCGGCTCTCGCGGGAGTGCGTCCAGCGCACCTCGGTGTCGAAGTTGGGCCCCCGGATACCCGCCGGGTGGCTGTCTTCCCCGCTCGCGCCCCAGACGTAGCCTGGCGTGGCGGTGAGGTCGAAGTTGGGCGCCAGCGCGAAGTACACCGGCTGCGAGACCTGCCAGCCGTTCTGCGCGGTGTGGTTGGGCGTGGTGAAGAGCAGGCCGGTCTTCTGCGACTTCAACGGAACGTCCATCACCGGAAACGGCAGGACCGGCGCCCCGTAGATGTAGACCACCGGGAGGTACATCCAGGCCTGCTCTCCCGGATAGACGTCGGCCTTGAAGGCCTTGATGCTCCAGTGCGGCTCCAGCGGGTTGCAGTCGCAGGGAGTGAAGTCGATGCCGTCCACGCGAAGGTGGCCCGGCGCCACCCGCTCCACCCGGTCGGCCCGCGTGGCGAGGGTGGTCTTCCCCTTCGCCAGCAGCTCCTCCGCGGAGCTGAGCTGGAGCATCGTCTCCGGGGCGATGCCGGTCTTCTCGAAGAACCGGCCGTTCTGCAGCTGCATCCAGCTCCCGGAGAGGTCGAGCACCAGCCCATCGCCCACTGCGCCGTTCAGCCCCTGCACCGCGTAGCAGTGGCCGGTGGCGGTGACCACCCGGCTCCGCTGGTCGTAGGAGATCTTGTCCGCCTCGATGCGCGCGGTGTCGGTCCGCAGCTCGGCCTTCCCCTCCAGGTGCAGGACGTTGCCCTGCCCGTCCGAGGTGGCCTTCTCGCTCCGGTAGCGGACCGGTTCGCCCTCCGCCGGAGGCGGAGGAGTGCTCGGTGCCTGCGCCACCAGCATGAGCACGACGAGAGTGGCGGTCATCGGCGGGCCGGGGACGCCCCGACTCGCTCAGGGCGCGAACTGCAACGACACCTCGTTGCCGTCCTGCCGCGCTTGATACCCCACTTTGTCCCGCAGGGTGACTGCAACGCGCACCGTCTTGCCGCTGCCCGCCTGCGGGGTGATCTGCACGACCGGTCCCCCGAAGTAGTGGGTGTCCAGCGGCCGCCGATCGTTGGACCGGGAGAAGCTGGTGTTCTCCAGCTCGAGGATGACCGTCCGGTCGTCTGCCTGGGAGACGGTGTAGCGGACGGGCTCGTTGGTCCGGACGTAGACCCGTGACTTGTCGGGCGAGAATCCGACCAGGGTCAACGTCTTGCGCCGGGTGCTGACCTCGGTGCCCGCGGTCTCGCCGCGGGGTGGCGCCTGGGCGGGCGGAGCGGCCTGCGCCACCACCGCCTGCTTCGGGGCGGCACGGGCAGCCACCGCGGCCCGTCGCTGCTCCTCGGCGAGCGCGGCGGCCTCACGCTGGCGGGCGGCCTCGGTCTCCCGGCGCTGCTGGTCGGCGAGCTTCGCCTCCGTTGCCCGTTGCTCCTCGGCAGCGCGACGGGCGGCGTCTTCCTGGGCCTTGCGCTGCGCCTCGGCCCGCGCCTGCGCCTCGCGCGCCGCCTGCTCCTGCGCCTTGCGCTCCGCATCCGCCCGCGCCTGCGCCTCGCGGGCCGCCTGCTCCTGCGCCTTGCGCTCCGCATCGGCCTTGGCCTGGGCCGCCCGAGCGGCCTCCGCGTCCTGCTTCTTCTGGTAGGCCAGCGCGGCGGCGGCCGCGGCTGCTGCAGCGTCCTGCCGCTTCTGCTCGGCGAGCTTGGCCTCCGCCTGGCGCTGCGCTTCCGCCTGGCGCGCCGCCTCGGCCTGCCGGGCTGCCTCGGCCTGGCGCGCAGCTTCTGCCTGTCGCGCCGCCTCTGCCTGGCGGGCGGCCTCCGCCTGTCGCGCGGCCTCCGCCTGCGCTGCCGCCTGCCGCTGCGCCTCCGCCTGGCGGGCGGCCTCGGCCTGCGCTGCCGCCTGTCGCTGGGCCTCGGCCTTTCGCGCGGCATCGGCCTGCGCCGCCGCTTGCCGCTGGGCCTCGGCCTGTCGCGCCGCCTCGGCCTGGGCTGCCGCTTGCCGCTGGGCCTCGGCCTGTGCCGCTGCCTGCCGCTGGAGCTCCTGCTGGCGAAGCGCCTCGGCCTGGGCGTCGTTCGCCTTGATCACCTGGGCTCCGGCGGCAGCGGTGGCATCGGCCACCGTGGCGCTGCTCGCCACCGCCGCCCCCAGCTTCCCGGTGGACGCGGCGGCCGGAGTGGTCCTCGACGCTACCAGGGGAGCCGAGCCGGTACCGACCTTCACCACCAAGCTGTTGCCGGTGGTCTGCACGTCGGGCTCCACGTCGCGATCGAAGCCGATCACCACCCGGGCGATGGCGCTGGCGTCGTTGCCGTAGCTGGCGGTCTTCACCGCGGTGATGCGGGAACCGGCGGGGACGTCGATGTCCTCCGACACGCCGGAGAACACCGCCTCGCTGATGTCGATGACGAAGCGCGGCGGATCGCTCATCGGGAAGGTGGTGAAGCTCGGCTTCCTCGAGCCGGAGATCTCCACCGTCCCGCCCTTCACCTGGACCTTCTTGATGGTGTTGAGCTGGACCTTGTCCTGGGCCGAGGCTGGCACCGCCAGGAGCAGGGCGAGCCCGATCGCCGCACGCGCGTGGGTCACGACCGGAATGCTACTGGACCGGCCGACGGGGTCCAAAGCACCCGGGGGGTTGGCCGCGGCACGCCCACCGAGGCCTACAGCGCCCTCGGGTCAGTGCTGGAGATGCGGCCGCGGCCGTCCCTCGAGGCGCCGTGTCCGGGCGTACTCGACGAGGTTCTTGATGTCGAAGCAGATCTGCCGGATGTCGTGGCCCATCGTCAGCTCGATGTGGCTGTTCCCCTTCACCGGCCGCCAGAGGAGGTACTCGCTCCGGGCGGCGCGGTACACGCTCCGGGTCGACTCCACCGAGGCCAGCGGGTCGAGGTCGCCGAAGATGATCGCCATGGGGATGGCGATGCGGGCGAACCCCTGCTTGTAGTCGAAGCCGGTGCGGTAGCAGGTCAGCTCGCCCCGGCGGATCCACCGGGCGAACTGCTCGATCACCCGCCGCGGCTCGCGCTCCCCTCCCTCGCGGAGCAGCCAGCGGATGTCCGCCCCGCTCACCCGGCTGGGATTGCTCAGCCAGTTCACCCGGCGGGCCAGGGCGTCGTAGAGAGGATGGACCTCGGCCCGGGCGATGAGCCGCTCCAGGAGCTTCAGCCAGGCATCGACCGGGACGTAGTTGAAGGCCAGGGCGCTGGCGTCGGACGGATCCTGCACCCCGTCCGATGCCGGGAGGCGGGTGAAGGCCACCGCCCGCGCCCGGAATCTGCGCATTGCCGCCGCCGCCCGCCGCTGGGCGTTGATCGCCGCCACCCCGGCGTCGATGAACGAGCCGGTGACCGGCGAGGCATGCGCCAGGAGCCGGAGCAGAAGGAACCCCCGACCGAGGTCCGCCGGAGCCCCGATGGTGATCAACCCCTCCAGATCGTCGTGCAGGCCGGCATACCCGTAGCCGAGCATCCCGCCCATGGAGTGGCCGCAGTAGACGATGCGCCGCCGCCCGGTGATCTCCTTCATCCGGGCGATGGTCGCCGGCAGGTCGTGGAGCAGGTAGCTGTCGATGTCCCAGCCGTAGTCCAGGTCCACCGGAAGGCGCCGACCGGTGGCCTGCGCCCGCTCCCGCTGGAGGTCCTGACTGCTCCGCCCGTGCCCGCGCAACTCGACGATGTGCACGTCGAGGCCGAAGTAGAGGAGGTGCTTCACGAAGTCGCCGCTGGTCCAGGTGTGGCGGTTCTGGGAGAAGCCATGCACCAGGAGCAGCGGCTCACCGAGCAGCGGCTGGGGGAACTCCTGCGGCACCGCCTGGTAACGGCTCACCACCAGGGTCCACCCGTCCTCGGTCTCCACCTCGTAGAGGGACTTTCGATAAAGGTCGCGAAACGCCAGCTCGTCGACCGTGGGCGGCTCGGCGGGCATCTCGCGAGGAAGTCGCATTCGCCAGGAACTCTAGGGGTGGTGCCGCGCTGCGCCAAGCAGAACGACAGGTGCCGCTGTCGTCAGGCGTGCGACGCCTCGTCGAGCAGCGCCTTCACCGCCCCAACCAGGTACAGCGAGCCTGCAACGAGCACCCAGCCATCCTCCCCGGCGCGGGCGCGGGCATGGGCCAGACCCATCGCGGGCGTCTCCACCACCTCGACCACCGGGCAGAGCGTGCGTGCGAGCGCAACGAACGTCGATGGGTCGAGGCTCCGTGGCGTGGGGAGCGGGGTGAGGGCGGCGGAGGCACAGCGAGGTAGCAGCATCCGCAGCATCGGCTCGATCCGCTTGTCCGAGACCACCCCCAGGACGAGGTGGATCGACCGGCCAGCCCAGGGTGGCTGGGCGAGCGCCGTGACCAGGGAGGCCACCCCGTCCTCGTTGTGTGCCCCGTCGAGGAGCAGCGGCGGGTGACCGGGCACCTCCTCCAGACGGCCCGGCCAGCGGGTGTCGGCGAGGCCGCTGCGGAGGGCGGCATCGTCCACCGCGAGCCCGCGCCGGGTGAGGAGCCGGGCCAGGGTGATGGCCACCGCCGCGTTGTGCTCCTGGTGGGCTCCCTGGAGCCCGAGCCGCAGCTCCTCAAGCGGATCACCGGGTCCCCGGTAGCTGCCCGCCTCCAGCGCGAAGTCGCGTCCCTCGAGCATCGCCGGTGCCCCCGCTGCCGCCGCGGCCGCCTCCAGCGCCGCCAGTGCCTCGGGATGCTGCTCGGCGAGCACCACCGGAACGCGGTGCCGGAGGATCCCCGCCTTCTCGCGGGCGATGGCGGGGAGCGTCTCCCCCAGGTACTCCATGTGGTCGAACCCCACGCGGGTGATGGCGGTCAGCTCCGGCCGCGTGGCAGAGGTGGCATCGAGCCGGCCGCCGAGCCCCACCTCCAGGATCGCCACCTCCACCCGCTCGCGGGCGAAGTGCTCCACCGCCGCCAGCGTGCCGAGCTCGAAGTAGGTCGACTCCCGCGCGGCCGGAGAACGGCGGAGGACGTCCAGCAGCAGCTCGCCCAGGGCCGGGTCGGAGATCGCCGCCCCGTCGATGGCGATCCGCTCGTTCACCCGCACCAGATGAGGCGAGGTGTAGAGGCCCACTCGGTGCCCGGCCGCGCGCAGCATGGAGGCGAGGAAGGCGCAGGTGCTGCCCTTGCCGTTGGTGCCCGCCACCTGCACCGTGCGGAGGAGCAGCTCCGGGTGCCCGAGCTCCTCGAGGGCCTCCCGCATCCGGTCGAGCCCCAGCACCACCGTGGAGGGCGAACGGGTGAGGAGGAACTGCCGGGCCTCCTCCGCCGTCCGGGGAAGCTCCATCAGGCCATCAGGCCGAGCAGCGTGCCGAGCTTCGCCCGGAGGTCCTTGCGGTGGACGATGGCGTCGACCATCCCGTGCTCGACCAGGAACTCCGAGCGCTGGAATCCCTCGGGGAGCTTCTGGCGGATGGTCTGCTCGATGACCCGCGGGCCGGCGAAGCCGATCAGCGCCTTGGGCTCGGCGAGGATGACATCGCCCAGCCAGGCGAAGCTGGCCGCCACGCCTCCGGTGGTGGGGTGGAGCATCACCGAGATGTAGGGCTTCTTCACCTCACGAAAGCGGGAGATGGCCGCGGAGGTCTTCGCCATCTGCATCAGGGAGAAGATGCCCTCCTGCATCCGGGCCCCGCCCGAGGCGCTGAAGATCACGGCCGAGCAGCGCTGCTCGGTGGCGCGCTCGAAGACTCGGGTGACCTTCTCCCCCACCACCGAGCCCATCGAGCCGCCCATGAACTCGAAGACGAAGGCCCCCACCGAGACCGGGAACCCCTCCAGCCGGCCCAGCCCCCCGATGAAGGCGTCGTTCTCCTCCAGCGCCCGGCGGGTGACCCGGAGTCGGTCCCGGTACTTCTTGGAGTCGGTGAACCCGAGGGGGTCGGTGGGTTCCAGCTCGCGGTCCAGCTCCTGGAACGTCCCCTCGTCGAGGAGCGCTGCCAGCCGGGCCCGTGCCGGCCAGGGCATGTGGTGGCCGCACTGGGTGCAGACGTTGAGGTTCTTCTCGATGTCCGCCCGGTAGAGGATCTCCTCGCACTCGTCGCACTTGGTCCACAGCCCCTGCATCCGCGAGGGCTGCTGACGGAGAGTGTCCACCTCTCCGGGGTCGACCGGGGCAATCCGGGGCTTCTTGGCGAACCAGGAGCTCAAGGCAGCCAGCTTGCGTAACGGAGGCTGCCAGGCGTCGTCAACGTGACCCTCGCCGTTGGCCCCCTGCGGGGCCCCCCGGCTAGAGTCCGCCGCGCTTCAGGGGGGAGAGCCGGGAGGTGGGACCGTGAAGGGTTTCTTCGTCGCGTGCTGGGTATTGCTCGCCGCGGGTTGTGGAAGCAGCAACACCACCTGCAACTGGATCTGCGATGGAGCCCAGGGAAGCAAGACCTATCCTTCCGGCTCCGACGCCGAGGCGCAGTGCTCCACCGACTTCGACACCGGGTGCGCGCACTTCCAGTGCACCTGCAGTAACTGAAGCCGACCTCAGAGCTGGTAGGTCTCGCCCAGCTCCAGCACCTTGACCGGGAGGTCGGCCACCTGGCGCTTGAGCTCGGCCACGAAGGCCGGCTTGAGGTGGTAGAGCATCACATTCGCCCCGTTGCGCTGGAACTTGGCGAGCTCGATCCGCAGCGTCCTCGGGGTGAGGTGGCCAGAGAGATCGGCCAGGTCCTGGAGCTCATTGGGGAAGCTGGTCTCCAGCAGGAGCGCCTTGAGCTCCGGAACGCGGTTGAGCACCTGCCACAGCCGGTCGGTGGGGCCGGTGTCACCGCTGATCCCCAGGGCCACCCCGTTCTTCCGGATCACGAAGCCGCACGACTCCACCGGATGGGCGACCGGGATGGAGGTGACCGCGTAGGCCCCGACCTGGAAGCTCTCCCCCGGCGTGAATCCACGGAGCTGGAAGGTCGGCTGCTCGGGGCTGGGGATGCGGGTGAAGTCCGGCCACAGCGAGCCGTTGAAGAGGTTCTCCCGCAGTGTCTGGATGCAGGCGTGGCTGGCCCACACCGTGACCGGCGAGGGGCGCAGACCGACGACCAGATCGGACATCAGCGGCAGGTCCTTCACATGGTCGAAGTGGCTGTGGGTGAGGATGATGTGGTCCACCCGGGCCAGCGCGGCGAGGTCGAGGGAGGCGGTGAGCGCACCGGCATCGAGGGCCAGGACCCCGTCGACGAGAAAGCAGGTGCTCCGGCAGCCGGGCAGCTCTCCACCGTGGCAGCCGAGGATCTGCAGCTTCATGGGTCTCCGAACTTCCACCGCAGCTCGAGGTAGTTGAGGTAGTCGGCGAGGCGGGCGGTGTCGCGGACGATGAGCCGGTCACCGCTCTTCTCCACCAGGCCGCTGCGCTCCATGCGGTCGAGCATGGTCCGGATGCCGGGCTCGCCCACCCCGGTGAGCCGGGGCAGCTCGCGGAGGTTGAAGTCAATCTCCACGCCCTCCTCCATCGGCCGCCCGCGGGTCTGGCAGGCCTGGAGGATCTGGTGCACCACCCGGCTGCTGGGGTCGGTGAGGAGGAGGTTCTCGATCTGCGCATCGGCCTCGCCCAGCCGCTCGGCGAGCTTCTTGATCATCCGCACCGCGATCTCCGAGTTGCCGCGGATCATCCCCTCGAAGGTCTTGGGGTCGATCACCAGCAGCCGCGACGCTTCCTCCACCGCCGCGGTGGCGTTCCGCGGCTTGTTGGAGATCAGCGCCATCTCTCCGAAGAACTCGCCCGGCCCGAGCACCGCCAGCGTCTTCTCGGTGTCGCGCACCGTCTTGGTGATCACCACCCGCCCCGCCTGGAGGACGAACATCTCCTTGCCGGTCTCTCCCTCGCGGAAGAGCACGGTTCCCTTGGGGAATTCCTTCCCGAAACGCTGGAAGAGGGCCTCCTCGGCGGTGGCCATGGCTGGATTCGAGTTTCGCACGTTTCGGGTCCTAGGCCAGGCTTCGCGCCTCGGACAGATAGCGCTGGGTGGGTGGGTCGTCCGGCCACACCTCCAGCACCGCCCGGAATCCCGCCTCGGCCTCCTCGCCGCGACGTGCGGCGAGTGCATCCACCGCCGCCTCGAAGCGAGCGATCACCGACCGCTCCGCCTCGGTCGGGACGCGGAGGGCCAGCAGCTCCCAGACCCGCACCGTCTCGCTCCGGCCGCGGACCCGGATGCTGCCCAGCCGCCGCCCCATCGCCCGGGACTGCACCCGCCGCCAGGTCTCCTCGGAGACCAGGACCTGGGTGTGGAAGAGCTTGTTCGCGCCCTCGAGCCGGGAGGCGAGGTTCACCGCGTCGCCCATCACCGTGTAGTCGAAGCGCAGGTCGGAGCCCATGTTGCCCACCGCCATCGCTCCGCTGTTGATGCCCACCCCGATCTGGATATCGGGCAGGCCCTCGGCCTGCCACTGGGGGCGGAGCTGGGCGAGGGCCTCGAGAAAGCGGAGCGCGGTGCGACACGCACGGAGCGCATGATCTTCCTGGGGAAGCGGGGCCCCCCAGAAGGCCATCAGCGCATCCCCGATGTACTTATCCAGTGTGCCCCCCTCCTCGAAGACGATGCGGGTCATCGGCGAGAGGTAGCCGTTGATGAACCGCACCAGCGCCTCGGGGGCCATGCTCTCGCTGATCGCGGTGAAGCCGCGGATGTCGCTGAAGAGCACCGTGCAGTCGCGCTTCTCGCCGCCGAGGCGGAGCAGGTCGGGATGCTCCAGCATCTCGGTCATCACGCTGTCGCCGACGTAGTAGCGGAAGGTGCGCCGCAGCCTCGCCTTCTCCCGGTCGATGGAGAGGTAGCCGACGAAGACCACCGCGAAGGCCCCGAGGAAGACGTTGGCCAAGGGGAGCGCCGAGGCCAGCACCACGCCCTGCCGCAGCGCGAGCTGCACCAGGAGCAGCCAGGCCCCGGCCAGCGCCAGGGGCAGCGCCGCTTTGAGCCACGGCGCGGCGCGGGGAAGCACCACCCCGAGGAGCAGCCCGGTGCCGAGGAGGAAGAGCAGCTCCGCCAGCCGGGCCCCGGAGCCCCGGTAGAGGAAGCGTCCGGAGAGGATGCTGGAGAGCATCGCCGCGTGGGCGAAGATCCCCGCCTCCACCGTCCGGAACGGCGTCACCACCTGGTCGTACTGGCCGACCAGCGTCACCCCCACCAGCGCC
>Ga0318562_10000826_pt1 | contig 13869 bp, 9 predicted proteins | sample GRESIP066b5f18_FD_203688 | JGI IMG/M metagenome (GOLD analysis project Ga0318562, IMG submission 203688) | Tropical soil microbial communities from Luquillo Experimental Forest, Puerto Rico - GRE.SIPMG.066b5f18 | ecosystem: Environmental > Terrestrial > Soil > Tropical forest > Bulk soil... | reverse complement strand
CATCCGCACCCATGAGTGCCGCCATATTCCCTGATGATGAGATTACTGGAATGAATGACACCTATTTTGATAATTTGCTTGGCAGATCTATGGGAGAGGGATTAAAAGGAAAAGACAGGCTAAACCAGCATTGGTATGAAAATTCTGTACTAAAAATTGTGGAGAACAAACAGGCGGATGATCTCAAAAAAGTCAGGTACTGGATAGATTGCGGGGATGATGATTTCCTGACCAAGGGCAACTGCCTGCTTCATCTCGCCCTGACAGAAAAGAAGGTACCCCATGAATTCCGGGTGAGGGACGGAGGGCATAACTGGACTTACTGGCGAACCGGGATTACGGACGCCTTGCAATTCATAGGAGAGAGTTTTACCCAATAGGCTCCCCTCCCTGGCGGTCATCGCTCTGGTACCTTGCCGAAAGTGAGCATGCAGGTGAAGCTTATACCTCCCGGAGAATTATGAACTGTTGCTCCAGGGAAAGCGAGTTGTCATACAGGATATCACAAAATTTCATACCCCATTCTGCATAGTAGGGCATGAAATTTTCAATTCTTTCCTGGAGGTTATTCCAGGGGAATAGGGCGGATTTGATAGCGTATACAAGCTTTTGCTGCTCTTCAAACTTCCTCTTTTCTGCCTTGAGTAATTTCTTTTCCAACTCCTTGAGTGGTTTGAGGGCTCTGGCCTGAAGGGCTTCAACATGTTGAGACAGGCTGGGGTCAACGGAAGCCGAGATTTTTTTTACGTGTTCATAATAATGATGGGCCTCTCCTATTTCTTTCGCCAGGTCGAGCTGGCTTTGCGACTCTTTTTTCACCAGGTCATTGAATAATTCTTCGGCTGGTTTGAATAAATCAGGCAGGGACATCCCTGTCTTCGCCAATTTTTCCTGCCATTTTTTTTCGATGATAAGAAAAGAATTTCGCAGCACCAGCATAGGATAAGGCACTTGGTAATGGGCAAATAGATCTTTCAGTTCAAGCCAGTAAGCCATTTCCCCCCCACCTCCCACAAAAGCAATATTTGGGAGTATCGTTTCCTGAAGGAGGCCCCGCAGTATTACATTCGGACTAAACCGGTCGGGGTGATTGTGCAGTTCTTCCGTAATCTGTTTTTCTGTTAAACTGATATTGGATTCATGAACCAAAAAATCATCTTTTATTTTCTCGATCCTTCCCCGCAGGTCGTCCCTGAGGTAGAACAGGTTGACTTCCCGGGGGTTTGCCTGCACTTTGTAACGGGATGACAACCCTTCTATGCTGTCAGCCACAATTTGAAAGGGAACATTGCGCAAAAGATCGTCTTCAAAGACCGGAATCATCGGTCTTTTTAATTCCGGCTGGTCGGGGATCAGGACCACTAACCCATAACGGGCGAACAGCGCGTCGACAAGCCTGAATGTGGCAGATTGAATATTCTCAGCCTGGAGATAACAGGACCTGATGAGATCCATCAATTCTTTTCCATATGGCTTTATCGAATATTCTCCTTCGATGCGCGCTACTAGTTTTTCAAGACCTTTTGTTTGCATCCTCCCCACCGCCCCGGTCTGCCCGGTTTCCCAGGTTAGTTCTTCATGATCCAGGAATATTTTGCCCAGTTCTTCCAGGTCAGAATCCTCGCTGCCCATATAATATACCGGGACAAAATGGTCTTCCGGAAACTTCCCCGACAGATATTCCGCCAACCTGATTACATGAAGGATTTTATAAATGAAATAAAGTGACCCGGTAAAAATAGCAGGCTGGTGCGCAGTCGTAACGGTAAAGCAATTTCCCCGGAGGAGCAGGTCCATGTTTCGGGAAACAGGTTCTTTCAGATCCAGTGATTGATACTGCCGGCGAAGCGACCGGACAAGCAATTCACGGTCCGTCGAAAACTTCTTCCTTGCTGCAATGGCCGACCGGATGCCCTCCAGGGAAACCGGATGCTGATAATACGGTCGAAGCGACGCTGCATTGTCCAGGTAATCCAAAATGATATTAGTATAATATCCTGTCTGGTTGTATGATAGGCTTGTTGCAGTAAAATCCATAAGCCGGTAAAAATAAAGACTCGTCCAAAATCCCCTCAACCCTTTATGTAATTTAACATATGGGTATTGAAAATGTACAGTAACAAGAAAGAATTGATCTTGTTCATATCCAATGCGAAGATATACAAACGTTTTTCCACAATTTCTTTAGGCAAAGGTCACCGGGAGATTAACTCCACTCCCCGGATAATTGACGGAAACCAAGTACTCATTTCTCCCTTACCTCTGTTTGCCCATGCATAATAGGGAATGGCCAGGAAGCCCTGCCGGCGGGTATCTACCAGAAGGCCGTCACCAGCTACCTCCACTGCGGGAACTTCAGATTCCAGGACCTCTACACCGCCGAGCAGGTCGGATCGGAAGAGGGCTGTCAGCTCGGCAGCCCGGGGCAAGACCAGGTTGCTCGTCATGCCCTTATTGTCCTTCCATTCTGCGCAATACACAATCGGTCCCCGTTGAAGGGCCAGCTTTCCCAGGTTTTCTTTCAGAAGCGGATTTGCTTCAACCTTCTCAACTTTCATGGGCATAAATAATTCCACCTGGTCACCTGGTTTCCATTTCCTGCGGATCAGGGCATACCCGTTTTGAATCTGGCATTTTACTTCATCCCCGTTGATCCGGATAAGGACTGATACAGTGTCACTGCCAGAAAACCGGTAGAGTCCCCCGGGGATGGCCTCTCCCCTCACCCATCCAGGAATGCGGAGAAGGAGTTGGAAATCCGGGACGGATCCTGGTTCAACTTTCAGGCTGACATGGCCTTCCCATGGATAGTTGCTTTCCTGAGAGAGGTTGACAACACTTTTGCCGGACAGGGTTATCCGGGCAGAACTGCTGACATAGAGGTTTACAAAGACCTGATCTCCCCTGTTCGCATATATATAACCGGGAACCAATGGTATCAGTCTGAGAATATTGGTAGGGCAGCAGGAACAGGTAAACCACCCGGAGCGGGAAGCTTCCAGATCGGGGTGGGTAAACCGATTGTTAACCTGCATGGCATTGGTGTAGAAAAATGATTTTCCGTCCAGCCCTACTCCCGAGATCAGGCCATTATACAAAGTCCTTTCCAGGACATCTATGTATTTTGAATCACCATGCAAGAGGAACATTCTGTAATCCCAGAATACAGACCCGATGGCCGCACAGGTTTCCGCATAGGCAGTCTGGTTAGGAAGATCATATTCGGCTCCAAATCTTTCACCATCACCAATGGCTCCGATTCCGCCATGCAGATATATTTTTCTGGAAACCATATTCATCCAGAGGCGGTCTACCGCGTGCAAGTAGGCCGTGTCAGAGGTCAAAGCAGCAATATCAGTCATTGCTGAATACAAATACATGGCTCGCACTGCATGACCCTCCACTTCTTCCTGCCGGGTAACCGGTTTGTCATTCTGCCAGTAACTCCCGTTTTTCCAGGGATCCTTGCTTTTGGGATCATAGGTAACAGTATGGCCCCGTTGGTCCAGGAAAAACTTTGCAGTCTCCAGATAGCGGCTATTGCCAGTTACCCGAAACATTTTGACCAGCCCCATTTCAACGATCTCATGTCCAGGAGCCACCTGCCTCTTCCCAGGCCCGAATACTGTACAGACGAGGTTGGCATTTTTTACGGCAATATCCAGCATGTTTCTTTTCCCGGTTGCCAGGTAATGGGCCATTGCTGCTTCATATAAATGGCCCGCATTGTACAACTCATGGCTCATTTCGCCTTCCTTTTCCCATCTTTCCTTGCCCGCCCAGGACCCTGGATGCCCGGGATCAATTGTTCTGGCAGTATACAAATACCCATCCGGCTCCTGGGCCCGGGCTATGATACCAATCAGGGAATCAAGAAAGGATTCGAGGTGTTTATCAGGATGGATGGCCAGAGAATAGGAAGCCCCTTCAATGGTTTTATAAATATCCGTATCATCAAACGGGTAAACGGTACAGAATTTCCCTTCCCTTGCCCCGGCCATTTCAAAATTCCTGATTCTTCCTGTGATCCGGCATTGCTCAAAAGAGGCTGGTATGGTGACGGTACGGTTGATCTCCAGCCTCGGGAGCCAGAACTGGTCCTTCAACCGGACCATGGTAATGGGAACGCTGTGAATGGGATAATCCTGCTGGGAAAAGGCGGTTATTACTGCCCATGTGCAGGCTGAAAATAGGAGTAGTCTTTTCATAATCTACCTGTTTTCCGTAATCTGTCTGATGAACCGCACTTCATTGGTATCGTAAGGTCTGCCATCCTTTCTGAAGATATCATGGAACCATATTTTGGGTTCTGACCCATCCGGCACCGGAGTATCCCACTGATATATGGTATTGGTCTTTCCCGCCACAAGGCCCCAGTTAACCGCAGCCACTCCATATTTTTTAAAAACAGGGAGTTGCGTTTCAAAAGTGCTCCCCCTCGGCCTGGCCATATACTCCGTGCAAACCAGGGGCCGCTTGTAGGTTTTCAGGTTCTGGATCTGTTTTTCCAGGTCATCAGGTTTGTTGTAATTGTGAAAGCTAATGATATCTGAATGGGTTATCTGGTAGGTATTCAAATCTTTGTTGTCGTACCAGATTCCGCAGGTCAGGGGTTGGTCAGGCCTTACCTCCCAGGCCCACTCAAAGACCTTTTTCAGCAGGGGCAGCGAGGTCTCATTGTAGCTGCTGTTTCCGGGTTCATTGTAAAGATCCCACAGAAGGATTCTGTTATCCTTCTTAAAAGAGGACAGAATGTCCTTTTCATAGTCCCCCAGTGTGTGCCAGGATGCAGGATCATTGTGCATCTTTTTACCCGGGCATTGTACCCAGCCGCTGTTGTGGATACCCGGTTTTGGATCCGGTTGTTTACCTGGCTGAGGGTCATTGTTCCAGCAATCATCGAAGAACACAAAAATGGTTTTAATGTGACTGCTGGCTGCTATAGCCAGATAGGTGCTAATCCGCTGCTTAAATCCTCTGGCATCTGTTCTCCAGGGTATATAGTGCAGAAAGACCCTGACGGTATTCATGCCGATATCATTTGCCCAGCCCAATTCACGGGCAATGGTAGCAGAATCAAATGTTTCTGCCTGCCACATCTCCAATTCATTGATGGCCGTACTGGGGATGAAATTACAACCGACCGGCCAGGGTTGCAGGGCATACCACGCGTTGGCCTTCTCGGTTGACCATACAGGTTGCTTCTGGGCAAATACTGCACCAGAATGTTGCCATATAACCAGGATGACTAATAGTTTCTTCATTTTGCTGAAAATTTGTAGAGAGTGACCTGACGGTAGGTCTCTCCGGGATGAAGGATGCAGTTCGGGAACCTGGGCTGATTCGGGGAATCGGGGAAATATTGTGCTTCCAGGCAAAAACCATAATGCTGTACATAATGTTCATTGTTTCTCCCAACCAATTTGCCATTCAGAAAATTTCCGGTATAAAACTGAACCCCTGGCTCAGTAGTATACATTTCCATAATACGGCCGCTGTGTGATTCGGAGACTCTTGCTGCAAGGACAAGGTCTTTTGCAGATTTGTTCAGCACAAAATTATGATCATAGCCTCCTTTGACCTCCGCTATGTGCTGGCCGATCGTTTTGGGGGCCGTAAAATCCATAGGAGTGTTTTTTACACTTAGCAATAGGCCGGTAGGTATCAGTCGGTCATCAACCTGTGTGAAAGAGTCCGCGTTCAACATGAGCTGATGACCCAGAATGTCCGGCTCCTGCCCTGCGGCCAGGTTGAAATAACTATGATTGGTGAGATTTACGGGGGTGGCTTTATCCGTCGTCGCGGTATAGGCTATACGAAGACCATTGTCTGCCGTTAAGGTGTAAATCACTTCAGCATGAAGGTCGCCCGGGTATCCTTCTTCCCCATCCTTGCTGTCGTAGACCAGTTTGAGTGAGGCACTCGTATCCGAATTAACGGACTCCGGTTTCCAGATCACCTTGTCAAATCCTTTCAAGCCCCCATGAAGGGAATTGCCGTGGTCATTGGCCGAGACAGAATACAATTTGCCGTCCAGCCTGAACTGCGCATGATCAATCCGGTTAGCATATCTTCCGATCAAAGCACCGAGGTAAGGGTTCTCCTTATCCAGATAACCACCCAAAGAGTCGAATCCAAGAACTACATCTGCGCTTCGGCCCTCCCTGTCAGGGACCTTGATGTGGGTAATTATGCCACCATAATTAAGGATCTTGACAACCATTCCGGACGGGTTCGTCAGAGTGTACTGGAAAACGGGAACAGAGTCAACCTTCCCGAACACAGAACTGGTGGTGGTAAAGGTTTTGGTCCGGGCGTAACCCTCCTTCTGATCCTCTGCTTTGGCTGCTGGATGATGGCAGGAAGGAAGAATGAATGCGCTCAGCAGTAAAAAACCGGCTAATGTTGATTCATACCTTTTCATATGGAAGTACCCTACGCTCTTATTTCTAAAAATTGATTCTCACATCTTTGATTTTGAGTGGTAGCCAAACCTGCATAGGCCCGGAGCCGCGGTTACACCAGGAAAAATAGGGAACGGCTGTAATGGTTTGCATGGCTGTCGAGACAGACATCCCATCCGGGGATACCTGAACTGAAGGCACTTTCGCATGAATGGTGACGACCCCTCCAAGCAAGTCTCTCTCAAAGACGGCCGTGCATGCTGTATTCGCCGGGAGCAAAAGGTTCCAGGCCCTGTTGCTGTTGTCGGCTCCTTCCACACAATAAACCAGGGGGCCTCGCTGTATCGCTATCCTGTCGGCATCTGCATTTACCTGGTCAGAGGCCATGACCATTTGTATTTCCATCGGCAGGTCAAGTTCTACGATGTCTGACTGTCTCCATTCTTTTTCTATCACTGCGTACCCTTTTTCCATCGTATAGGGATAGTCGGCTCCGTTGACCTTTAGGCTGAATCCTGATTGTTGGTTATTGACAAAATGGTAAAGATTGCCTGGCGCAGCCTCACCTCTTGCCCATCCCGGCACCCGGATGTGAAGGGACATCCTTGTCTGCTTGTCCGGGTTAATGCTGATCCTCACTTTCCCATTCCATGGGTATTCTGTCTCCTGGTCCACCATCACGGTTGCTTTCCCTACCTCCAGGGTAGTCCTGCTCCCTATGAAAAGGTTCAGCCAGATGCCCGATCCCGATTTTGCGTAGATATAGTTCCCGAGCGAGGCCACCAGCCTGGCAATGTTGGCAGGACAACAGGCCGTCCCAAACCACTCCCTGCGGGCATTCCTCCCTGTGGAGGCCAGGGGATTACCATAGAAAAAGTGGTCTCCATTGAGGGATAGGCCGTCAAGGGCACCGTTATAAAGTGTTTTTTCCAATATATCGACATACCTGGCTTCCCCGGTGAGCAAATTCATACGCTGATTCCATAAAACCATCCCCACCGATGCACAGGTCTCACAATAGGCCTGCTCGTTGGGCAGATCAAAGTCTTTTGAAAAACCTTCGTTGTCTCCAGAAGAGCCGATCCCCCCCGTCAGATACATATTTCGGTAGACCACATCTTCCCAGACAGCTTCCATCGCCCGCAGGTAGCCCGTATCGTGCGTCAGGGAAGCTACATCTGCTGCTCCTGTATAGAGGTACATCGCCCGGACAGCATGGCCTGTTATCCTTCTCGTATCCCTGATCGGGGTCTTGTCCTGAGCATAGGCCGTATCCTTCCAATCAGTCCATGTATAACCTTTGGCATAACCATGTCCTCTTTCTTCCAACAGCCAACCGGCAAGTCGGAGGTACCTGACATCCTGGGTGACCAGATATAGTTTGACCAGGGCAAGTTCAAGTTCTTCATGGCCAGTTACCCAGTGCCTTTTCCCTGGCCCAAACAAAGAATCGAAGTGATTGGCAAACCGGATGGCAACATCCAGTAAGGATTTTTTGCCTGTCGCCTTATAGTAGGCAACGCCCGCTTCAATGAGATGTCCACCGTTGTAATCCTCATGCATGCTCATATCCGTCCAGCGTTTATCCAACCCGGTGAGCGTAAAATAAGTATTGATGTATCCATCCGGCAACTGTGCGGCAGCAATCTTTCTGATCCACTCATCGGCTGTTTTTTCAAGGGTCGAATCAGGATGATCCTTGATGGCGTAGGAGATGGCTTCCAGGGCCTTATACACATCAGAGTCGTCGTAAAATATGCCTTCAAACCTTCCCTTTCTTGATCCTGAGGCGATTTCAAAATTCCTGATGCGGGGAGTCTTAAACTCGGTATAGTTAATGCAGGCCGGAAGGGTAACCGTGGCAACTTTATCGATACGTGGTTTCCAGAAAGCATCTTTGATCTGCACCTCTGCAAACCCAACCGGCTCGAACTGGTGAAAAGTATCCTGAGACCGGGTCTGTATGCAAACAGCCAGTCCCATGATTCCAGCAAGTCCTCTTTTAAGGCAAGTATCCATAGGTGAAAGATTTGAGTTTTTGGGTCATGGTTTGATTTTGAATTTGATCATGGTAAACGAATGGGGAGGAAATCTGTAAGTGAGCAGATTCCCACCAACCGAAATCTCTTTTTGCGCCGTTTTCACTTTTTGTTCACCTGCAGAATTTTCATCAGACAGATTTGCAGAATTGATCTCATAAACGGTAGCGACTCCGGCAATTTTTCCGGTCTCGTTTTCAATAGAGGATTCAACTGACCTGTTCTGGTGTCGGTTCACCACATTGAGAACAACTTCGCCTGATTCGCGGTTATAGACAGAAGATACGTCAAGATAAGGGATCTGCCTGAATTCCCCTGCGTCATAGCGGTCGCAAGTCCAATACGTTTCCAGGGCCTCCCCCCTGCAGTTACTGGCATAAAGCTGGAAAGGATAGTAGATGGTCTGCTTCCATAATTTATCCTCGGTTACCATCATGGGAGCAATCACATTGACCAGTTGGGCCATATTCGCCATCCTCACGGAATTTGCATGGCGAAGAAACGTATTCAGGTACATCGCTACCACAAGCACGTCTTCCAAATCATAATGTTCTTCCAGCTTCTCTTCGTTGAATGCCCTGTACCACACATTGTATTCATCAAACGCAATGTAGACAGGCTTTCGGGTATTGTACTGGAGGTGAACCTGGTTTATCAACCCTTCCGTTGTTCTGATGATGTCTTCCACGCGTGTGGTAATTGCCATAAATCGGTAATGGTCCCGGTTATAATTTCCCGAATAGTGGTGGAGCCCTATATAATCAATGTGATCTCGGAGCATGGTCAGCACCGTTCTGTTCCAACCAATCCAGTCAGAGCCATAGTTGCTGGAACCGGAAGCTATCAGGCGGATGCTGTCATCCGACCATTTCATCAGTTTGGCGGCCTCCAGTGCGAACTTCGCATAATCCTCCGCATTTCGGTGACCCATCTGCCAGGGTCCGTCAATCTCGTTTCCCAGGCCCCAATATTTTACATGATATGGTTCGGGATGACCATTTTTCGCTCTCAGATCTGAGTAATAAAGACCAGTCCGTGCATTGCAATATTCTACCCAGTTCCTGGCTTCATCCCAACTGCCCGTACCCAGGTTGACACATATGTATGGTTCTACACCTGCCGCCCGGACAAATTTCATGAACTCATCGGTGCCAACGACATTCGTTTCTGTATCTCCCCAGGCAAGGTCTTTGCGCTTCGGCCTGTCTTCCTTTGGGCCGATCCCATCTGTCCAGTGATAACCTGAGGAAAAGTTTCCGCCGGGCCATCGAATGATACTGATTCCCAAATCGCGAGTGGCCGCGATGACGTCCCTTCGAAATCCATCAGAATTTGCCTGTCCGGAGCCGGGATCATAGATTCCTCCGTAAATGCATCGACCAAGATGTTCGGTAAAATTGCCATATAACATCCTGTCGATATCACCGATCTTTCTGTCAATGTCAATTTTGATTTTCCCTTGCAAGTCCTGGGAATACGTATGCGCTGCAAATAAAAGAAGCAGAAGAACCGGGAAGAAGTTTCTTATCATGTAACTTTTATTTTCTTGTATAATTTCCAGGACGATACCATCCCCCACTCATTTATCACAAGGCATAATGCTTACAAAACCTGAAACCCGAAAGCATAGGGATCATCCGACGGATCAATCGTGATCTGGTTGTAGCCATATATTCTGGCCCATCCTTCAATGCTCGGTATTATGGCTGGCCTTCCTGCTACGGCAGTAACGCTTTCTATGATGCCGGTGAAGGAGGATCCGATGATGCTTTCGTGGATAAAAGGTTCTCCCGGCTTCAGCTTCCCCTTCGAATGCCACTGGGCCATTCTCGCGGAGGTACCCGTTCCACACGGAGAGCGATCTATGGCCTTATCGCCATAAAAAACCGCATTGCGTGCGCTTGAACCTGGATTCAAGACCTTTCCTGTCCAAAGAATATGAGAACAACCCCGGATTGTTGGATCCCCGGGATGGACAAAATCCAGCTTTTCATTAACAGCTTTCCGCAATGACCTGCTCCAGCTGATAAGCTGATCAGCTGTGAAATGCTCTATGCCTGGAAAATTGTCCTGTACATCCACTATCGCATAAAAATTCCCTCCATAGGATACATCCACTACCAGCGGTGCGTAACCGGGGCATTCCGCACGGATTCCTTCAGCAGCCAGAAAAGCAGGAACATTGGTTAGTTTAACAGACTTCACCTTACCTGCTTCCTCCTTATATTCCACTTGAACTAGACCTGCCGGGGTTTCCAGCCGGATTCGTCCAGGTGTTCTGGGATTAATCAACCCCTCCTCTATGGCTATCGTAACGGTTCCAATCGTTCCATGTCCGCACATGGGAAGGCAGCCACTTGTTTCAATAAACAGGACCGCCGCATCATTCTGGGGGGCATGCGGAGGAAAAATAATACTCCCGCTCATCATGTCATGGCCTCGGGGCTCGAACATGAGCCCTTTCCGGATCCAGTCATATTCCCGTAGAAAGTGCTGCCTTTTTTCGCTCATGTCCTTTCCAAGGAGACAGGGTCCACCGCCGGCAACAAGACGTACCGGGTTTCCACAGGTATGTGCATCGATACAGAAGAATGTCTTTTTTGCCAAGTTCAGCCTGCTGCTTTTTTGGTTAATTCATTATTGACTGTTCGCCATATCCCAAGCGGATTGGCGTCCTTCAATTCATCCGGCAACAATTTGTCAGGCCAGTTTTGAAAACATAATGGTCTTGCAAAACGCCTTATGCCATCAGCACCAACAGAAGTGAACCGGCTGTCTGTTGTTGCTGGAAAGGGTCCTCCATGTTGCATGGACAGACAAACCTCAACACCGGTGGGTACCCCATTGAGTATAAACCTGCCACAAATATTCCTGACTGCCTCAACCAGTCCGGAATTGTCGAGGATATCCTTCTCCGTGGCCATCAGCGTACAGGTCAACTGGCCTTCCAGGTGCAGGGCTACCTGTTTCATTTCATGGTGGTCCCGGCACTTGATGATAAGAGAATAGGGGCCAAAAACTTCCTGGTGCAAAACCGGGTTTTGAAGAAAGGCCTGTCCTGTGGCAGAAGCAATAGTGGGGTTTCCGGCCAGGGTTTCGTTTATGGCCTGGGAGACGGGTTTTCGGGAAATGGCAACCGCGGTTACTTCCTTCTGGGAAAGGGCTATTGCCCTTTTTTCCTGGTAACTTTTAGCTATCCCCTGATGAAGCATCGCACCAGGAGCCAGTTCATTCACGCGGTTTCCAAGTTCGGCAATGAACAGATCCAAATCCTTGCCCGCTATACCGACTACCAGGCCCGGTTTGGTACAGAATTGCCCTACGCTGAGGGTAATGGATCCGGCGTACATCCCGGCAATATCCGCAGCCGACAAAGACAATTTTTCCGGAAAGAGAAATACCGGGTTGATGCTCCCCATTTCCGCAAAAACAGGAATTGGTTCTTTGCGCTGACCTGCCAGATCAAAAAGCGCCTTTCCGCCGGTAAAGGAACCTGTGAACCCGACAGCCCTTACAAGGGGGTGCATGACCAGTTCCCTGCCGGCAGCAAAACTTTCCCCGTAGATATGCGCGAAGATTCCTTCGGGCATCCCGCATTTTTCTGCTGCGGTGAATATGGCTTTGGCCACCATACCTGAGGTCTGCGCATGAGCAGGATGGGCCTTAACGATCACAGGACATCCGGCGGCGAAGGCACAGGCTGTATCACCTCCCGCAGTAGAATAAGCAAAAGGAAAATTACTTGCACCGAATACCACTACCGGACCAAGGGGGACAAGCATTTTGCGGAGGTCAGGCTTCGGGGGTGTCCGGTCTGCCATGCCAGTATCGATACGTGCCTCCAGCCATTCCCCACGTCGGCAGGCTTCAGCGTAGCTGTTGAGCTGAAAGATGGTCCTTGATTTCTCCCCTCGAAGCCTCTGGTCAGGAAGATGGGTTTCTTCCATGGCTAGCAGGATCAGTTCATCCCCCAGCTGATCGATTTCGATAGCTACCTGTTCCATAAATTTGGCTCTCTGAAGAAGAGAAAAATTCCGGTATATATGAAAGGCTTCCCATGCCTTTCGCACGACGGCATCAATTTGCGGGGGAGTTGCTTCTGGTATTTCCATAACCCTAGTTTTTTCACCTGAAGACCTCCCAAGGACAATTCTCCGGGGAGGCCAAGTCAGTTTGTTGCAAGTTAAGCCGGAATGGATAAATAATCCGGCAGCCTGGGCCTTGACTCAATTCCCTTTGAAACCAACGCCAGGATCTTTTTTCTCTCCTCGCCGACCAGGGTCATGCGCGGAGAACGGACCCACTCCGAAGAGAGGCCTGTCTGCATGGCGGCAAGTTTTATGTATTGTACCAGCTTTGGATGGAGATCCAGTTCAAGCAGCGGCAGAAACCACCGGAAAATGGATTTTGCCTCATCAACCCTCCCCGCTTTAACGAGGCGGTAGATGGCCACTGTTTCTTTTGGGAACGCATCGACAAGGCCTGCCACCCAACCGTGGGCACCCATCATCAGCTCCTCCATTATGATCGTATCTACGCCACATAATATCTTGAATCTTTCACCGAAGCGGTTGATCATTCTGGTTACATTGGATACTTCCCGGGTGGATTCCTTTACAGCCTGTATATTCTTGCATTCTGTCAGTTCCGCAAACATATCGGCTGTCACCTCTATTTTGTAGTCTACCGGATTGTTGTAGATCATGATGGGCAGGTCGGCTGAACTGGCCACGGCTTTGAAAAAGGCGATAGTCTCCCGATCGTCACTCTTATAGCGCATGGGTGGCAGTAACATCAACCCTTGCACCCCCCATTGTGCTGCCATTGCCGCCTGCTGTACGGCTTCCCGGGTTGATCCTTCAGCAATATTCAATATGACAGGAATGGAACCGCGCAATTTCTCGACAGCGCAGCTTACCATGATTTCCTTTTCACGAAAGGTCAGTGAACTTGCCTCACCCAGGGAGCCGCCAATAATTACGCCATTTACTCCTGCATTGACCTGCGACTCTAAATTCTTGGCAAAAATTTCGAGGTCCAAATCCTCCGTTTCAGTAAAAGGAGTAAGCAAGGCCGGAAAAACACCTTTCCATTCCATGGTCTGCTATTTTTTTGTCAAATGTATATATTGCGGAGATTCTGAAGGAAAACAAGTGGCAAATAAAAAAATTTCCGGAGCTCTTGTAAAAAGCGTATTTGTCCGGTCCCGGTGATTTAGATGATACAATCGCTGCGATTTCCTTAATGGCCGCCCATCAAAATCGGATTGGTTGACAACAAGGACCTCATATCCGGGAAATGAAAGGTTGTTCAGAATTGCTTTTCCCGAGAGAAATCGAAAACAAAGGTCATGGATTGCCAGGTTATTTCGTGTCGATCAGTGTTTCGCAACTCAATCAACGACTGTTCCTTCGAGGTCATAGTCA
>Ga0318562_10000824_pt1 | contig 13894 bp, 15 predicted proteins | sample GRESIP066b5f18_FD_203688 | JGI IMG/M metagenome (GOLD analysis project Ga0318562, IMG submission 203688) | Tropical soil microbial communities from Luquillo Experimental Forest, Puerto Rico - GRE.SIPMG.066b5f18 | ecosystem: Environmental > Terrestrial > Soil > Tropical forest > Bulk soil... | reverse complement strand
AGCCCGCTGCCCGTCCCGCCGCACGAGCAGCTCGGGGCTCGCCGCCACGAACGCCGCGTCACCCCGTCCCACCGCGAACACGTAGCAGGATGGGAACGCCTCGCGCAGGAGCCCGAGCACCGCGCCCGGGTCGTGGTCCACCGGCGCGTGCACCTCGACGTCGCGGGCCAGCACGATCTTCTCGAACTCGCCGGCGCGGATCCGCTGCACCGCCCGGGCCACCGCCTCCTCGTAGTGCGAGGGGGGCATCGGGCTGAGCACTCGGTACTGACCCGCCGGCGCCGGGTCGAGCAGCGGAAGCGGGGCGAGGACGAGCGAGCGCAACCGCGCATCCGCCCGGGCCCAGAGGTCCTCCACCGTGTCGTCCGGCGCCACCTCCACGTTCACGGTCAGCGACACCCGCTCGCCCCGGCGGGCCAGCGACAGCTCGGGGACAATCATCGATGCCGGCGCAAATCCCTCCCAGCGCGCCGACGCGCCCCCGTCTGGAGCGAACGAGAACCCGCCAAGCGCCACCAGGCCCGACCCGGGCGGTCCGTCCAGATCGTCGGCGAACGCGTCGGCCGCGACGTCGGCCCAGCGCCCGGCAAGATCACCAAAGCGATTGATCCCGCGCGCCTCGAACACCCTCACGCAGCCGAGCGCCGCCAGCGCGCTCCGATCGCGATCGGGCTGCTCGAACACGAACCACTGCTCGCCCGCGCCTCTCGATCCGGCCACTACCGCTGTCGGATCCACCTGACCGTCAACCGCACAGGTAACGCTGGCCAGTACCGGCGTGCCGGTCGTCCGTGTGCGGCGCAGCGCGTCTGTGAGCCGGCGCTCGAGCCTTCGGGCAGCATGCGCATCGAGCCAGTTGCGGCCCGGCGACACGCCTGGCGCGCGCACGCTCATGGCACGGAGCCTACCCGGACGAGCGTCTATGTCTCGGTGCGGCCGCGGGCGATCGCGATCTCGCCGGTCCGCGCCATCTCGATCAACCCGAACGGCCTGACCAGCGCCTCGAACGCGTCAATCTTGTCGTATGTGCCGGTCAGCTCGATCACAACCGAGCGCTTGGTGACGTCCACCACCTTGCCGCGGAAGATCTCGCAGATCTGCATTACCTCGGCGCGCGCGACGCCGTCGGCCGAAACCTTGAACATGGCCAGCTCCCGGGCCAGCGTCTCGCGCGGCTCGAGATCGCGGATCTTGAGCACGTTGACCAGCTTGTGCAGCTGCTTGGTGACCTGATCGATCGGGTGCAGTGCCCCGTCCAGCGTCAGCGTGATCCGGGAGATCCGCTCGTCGTCGGTCGGGCCGACCGCGAGCGTGTCGATATTGAACCCGCGGCGCGCGAACAGGCCGGCGATCCGGGTCAGGACGCCGGGCTTGTTCTCGACCAGGATCGACAGGACGTGCTTGCGCCCGGTGCGCAGCCCGCCGGCGGCCTCGAGCTCATCGAGTGACAGCAGTTCCTTGGTTCCCGGTTCGCCCATAACTCAGCCCACCATGTTCCGCGCCGGCTGGCCGGCCGGGATCATCGGATACGTGTTCTCCTCGCGCGTGACGCGCACGTCGACCAGTACCGGCCCGTCCGTGGCCAGCGCCTGCTTCATGTCATCCACGAGGGTGTGCTTGTCCTGCAACCGGATCCCGGTCGCCCCGTAGGCCTCGGCGAGCTTGACGAAGTCGGGCCACTGCCCCATGTCGACCTGGCTGTAGCGCTTGTCCCAGAACAGCTCCTGCCACTGGCGAACCATGCCCAGGAAGCCATTGTTCATGATGAACACCGTGATCGCGATTCCCTCCTGGGCGCAAGTCGCCAGCTCCTGCATGTTCATCTGGACCGAGCCGTCGCCCGCGATGCAGACCACGGTCTGATCCGGGCACCCCACCTTGGCGCCCATCGCCGCGGGCAGGCCGAACCCCATCGTGCCCAGGCCGCCCGAGTTGATCCACCGGCGCGGCTGCGGGAAGTGGTAGTACTGCGCGGCCCACATCTGATGCTGGCCGACGTCGCTGGTGACGATCGCGTCGCCGCCGGTCGCCTCGTACAGCGACTGGATCATGTACTGGGGCTTGATCTCAGCGTCGGTGGTGTCCTCGTAGCGCAGCGGATGGCGCTCCTGCCACACCCTGATCCGGGACCACCACTCCTCGAGCCGGCCCGGCTCGGCGGCCAGCGCCCGGTACTCGGCGGTCAGCCGCGGCACGATGTTCTTGGCATCCCCGACGATCGGGATGTGCGCCGGCACGTTCTTGGAGATCTCGGCCGGGTCGATATCGATGTGGATGAACTTCGCCCGCGGAGCGAACTCCGACAGCTTGCCGGTCACCCGATCGTCGAACCGCGCCCCGACCGCGCAGATCAGGTCGGCCTCGTCCATCGCATAGTTGGCCGCGCGCGTGCCGTGCATCCCGAGCATCCCGAGCCACTGCTCGTGCGTCCCCGGGAACCCGCCGAGTCCCATCACCGTGCAGGTGACCGGGAACCGGTCGGAGGTGGCGAGCTCGGTCAGCTCGGCCGCGGCGCCCCCGGCCACCACGCCCCCGCCGGCATAGATGATCGGGCGCCGCGCATTGGCCAGCGCCTTGGCGGCGATCCGGATCTGCTTCTGGTTGCCCTCGGTGGTCGGCTGGTAACCGGGCAGCCGCAGGTCGGTGACCGGCTCGTATGGGATGTCCGCCCGGCTCAGATCCTGCGGGATGTCCACCACCACGGGCCCGGGCCGCCCGCTCCGGGCGATGTGGAACGCTTCGTGGATCGAGCGCGGGATCTCCAGCGGGTGCTGGATCATGAAGCTGTGCTTGACGATTGGCATGGTGATGCCGATCGTGTCGGCCTCCTGGAAGCCGTCGGTGCCGAGCAGGTCGGTCCGCACCTGGCCGGTGATGAACACCACCGGGACGGAATCCATCATCGCGTCGCAGATCGGCGTGACCAGGTTCGTGGCGCCGGGACCGCTGGTGCCGAGCGACACACCCACCTTGCCGGTCGCCTTGGCGTAGCCCTCCGCCGCGTGCCCGCCGCCCGCCTCGTGGCGGACCAGGATGTGCCGGATGCCCGCGTCGTAGAAGGCATCGTAGGTCGGAAGGTTGGCGCCGCCCGGCAGCCCGAATACGACATCGACACCTTCTGCCTTCAGGCATTCCATCAGGGCGTCGACTGCACGCATGTTCGTGGCCTCCTTGTAGCGGTCCATCCTCCGGGTACGCGCGGCCGGTCCGCGCGCGCGGGAAGGCGAGTGTAACAAGGGGTTTTCGCCTGGTTCGGGGCCTTGCCGTCCCTGGGGAATCCGGCTCGGCGCCGTGCCGACCATCGAATGGCTTGTGTCCGGATTCCCTCAAAGGAATTCGGCTTCGGTACGTGCGGGCACGTCAACCGCGGCCGAGCCGAATTCCTCGGGGCCGGGAGACCCCGTCCGGACAGGAGCCGCTTACCCCGTCGGACCGCCCGCCGCCAGGCGACGCTCGCGGACCTCCATCTCGGACGCGATCGCCACCTCCGGGAACTCGAGATCGGTGCCGCACCGCGTGCACAGCGCGTCGTGCAGCATGACGACCTTGCCGCAGCCCGGACATTGGCGCCGAAGCTCGCGGTTGTCCCAGCGGTAAAAGACCGCGGTCAGCAGCCCGAGGAACGGTACGCAGGCCGAGATCAGGAACCAGAGGAAGAACGAGCTGCCCTTCATGCGTCCGACCACGCCTCCGGCAAGGCCGAAGAAAAACAGGATTACGACCAGGCCCATGTCACCACGGGCCTGGCGCTACCAAACCAGCGTTTTGATTGCCCAGAGGACCGCCGCGACAACCGCGATGACCACGATCGTCCCGAAAAGCCAGGTGACGAGGCCGATGACGAGCTTGACCGCCAACACTGCAGCGACGACCAGGACGAGACCGGCTACCGCCTTCCGGGCGACCGGAGTGCGCGAACGGGAAGGCTCGATTTGACTATCCATTCTTAAAGCGTACTGCGGTCCGGCAACCGCTCGATGAAGGAGTGCCTAAGAGCAGTATTTAGTCGTATACGCGCTTCAGGTAGTCGAAGCGCGACTCGCCGCCGGCGGGTCGCGAGTCGAGGCGCACACGGGCCAGGCGGTAGCGACGTATGGGTGTGTCGCGGCGGCTCGCCGGGACGGTCCGCCGGTCCGCGACGAGCAGCACTTTGGAGGCTGTCACTGGACGGGTCATGGCGAGAATGATCGGCATTTGCGCGCGGTTTCGCATTGGCCCTGGGGCCAAACTTTCGGCGCAGGCGGTCAGCCGCGCGGCGGCTCACGCCGCCGGGCTTGGCGGGCGGCCACGTCCAGCGCAACCCGTGCCGGTGTCCGGAGCCGGCGTCGCACGCGCCACCTGGCGCCGGAGAATGCCAGGTTCGCCACTGTGACGAAGCCGAGCTCGTCGGTCCGCAACGCGAGCAGCAGGTGGGCCAGCCGGTCGCTGGGCGGCAGGCCCGGGTCGGGCACGCGCACGCAATAGCAGTGCACCCGCCGCCCGCCCGGTCGCACCAGCATCGCGCCCGCCTCGCCGACCAGCCACACCCCGAGCCGCCCCGGCTCGAGCATCAGACCGCTCCGCCCATGCAGTTCGCGGGCCGCGTGGTCGACAAGGTCGCCGAGCAGCCCGAGCGCGACGCACTCGGATCCGCCCCGATCTCCGCCGGCGCGCTTGGTTACGCGCGCGCCGCGAGCCGCGTAGAGCTCAGGGATCGCCCACGCGTGGACCAGGCAGAGCAGCGCGAACGGCAACAGGATCGGGTCGGCCAGCCCGAGCACGAGCGCGGCGAGGACGAACGGCACCGTGTGGGCGGCCGTCGAGACCGTCCACAGCCGACCGGCCCGGCGCAGCGACCGCTCATCGGCCCGCCGGCGCCAGTGAACGTTGGCCAGCTCCGGCAGCGCGCCGCCGGCCTCCGCGGGCGCGACGGCCACCGGCTTACCCCCCGGCGATCGGCCGTCGCAGGATCACCAGATCCGCGTCGAGCGGAAGCTCGTGCACCTGCTCGGCGCTGCCGCCTTGGGAGACGAGCGCGAAATAGCCCTGATCGAGCTCGGCGCGGAAGGCCGCGACCGCCGCCTCGGTGCTGGTGGGATCGCCGGCCGTCCACTCCGCCACTGTGGTGTGGCCGGTTCGGTCCATCCTGATGAGTCGGGACATGCGAGGCCCTCCTGAACGCCGTTTCCCAGAATCCTACGCGCCGGGTCCTGAAGGTCCAACACGCAATTAGAAAAGGCCGTGATTTCCAGCGGTAACCGGCCTCCGAGACGCGCTCTCCGCGCGTTCAGGCGTGGCGACGCTTCCCGGTCGCGAGTAGGCGCGAGTTTCGCGCAACCCGCTCGTTATATTGCTACGCCCGACGACCTAAAGGAATAGGTAGGAATGATCAATAAACGTCTGTTAAGCAGCGCGGTGGCTGCTTTCTCTCTGGTCCTGGCGTTCCCGGCGCTGGCCTCGGCGCACACTCTCTCGGTCTCCGCCGGACCGTCCGCGTGCGTAACGCCGCTGAACGGCTCGTACACCGCCACGGTGACGATCACCGAGCAGTACTTCGGCGGCACCACGGAGATCATCCCCGTCGGCCTCAATGTTGCCGAGACCTCCTCGGACGGGGCACACGGCAACTTCACGCCGCACAACTACTTCACCCAGGGTGCCGTCGGCACTCAGACGGGGCCCGTGGATCTCGGGCAGCCGACGTCGTTTACCTCGCCGTCTAACTCGTCGGCGACCCAGACGTTCACGGTCACGACGTCGGTGCCGGAGACCTACGTGCTCGGCAACAGCTACATGAGCTCCCCGTCGCACGCGACGATCACTCCGCCGACGAGCGGCTGCACGCCCAGCTGCCCGACCGGGTACAGCCTCCTGAACGGAGTGTGCACGCCCCCGACGGCATGTCCCGCTGGGCTGACGCTGTCGGGCGGCCAATGCGTGCCCCCGACATCGTGCCCGAACGGCCAAGTCCTTTCGAACGGGCGGTGCGTGCCCCCGACCACGTGTCCGAGCGGCCAAGTCCTGTCGAACGGGCAGTGCGTGCCACCCACAACCTGCCCCAACGGCGAAGTCCTGTCGGGAGGCCAGTGCGTGCCGCCGACCATCTGCCCAAGCGGGGCGATCCTCACCGGCAGCGTCTGCACCACCCCAGCGGTCGTGCCTCCTCCTCCGACGGTGTACCCGGGCGTATGCCGGGCATCGACGAAGGGCTACAAGGTCCGCGCCGGCCAGGTGGACACGATCATCGTGTCGGTGGCCCGGAACGGCGAAGCGGTCACGAGCACCAAGGTGCGCATCACCCTCCCGGGAGGTAAGTCGGTGACCAAACGCACCGGCAAGAACGGGAAGGCGACGTTCACCGTGATGCCGACGCAGAGCGGAACGATCATCGTGCGCAGCCCGAGCTGCAAGGAGATGGTCAAGGTGCAGGTGTACGCCGCCAAGGCGGCGACGGCGGTCCGCTCTCCGTCCTTCACCGGGTGACATGAGGGGTCCAGCATCGAGCCGCCGCGGCCTTCGGGCCGCGGCGCTCGCCGCCCTTGCGATGCTCGCCGCTCTCGCGCTTCCCGCCACGGGCCAGAGCGCGAGGGTCACGCGTCAGGTCCTCTCCCACCCCGGGTTCGTCTCGACGTGGGCGTACCTCGAGAGCGCCACGGACGCGTACGCCGGCCCGTCCCGCCACGCGCGCGTGCTCGGGTACCTGGGCCTGACCACGCAGGACGGCACGAGCGAGCTGCTGCTCGAACAACAGCGGGTGCTGGTTCACGGCACGTGGTGGGTGCAGGTGCGCCTCCCGCTTCGCCCCGCGGGACAGATCGGCTGGGTGCCCCAGCGCGCAGTGGGCGCGCCGCAGACGGTGCACACCTATGTCGTGGTCTCGACCGAAAGGATGACGCTCACCCTGTATCGCGACGGCAAGGTCGTCTTCGTCACACCCGTCGGTACGGGCAAGCCGAGCACGCCGACGCCGCACGGGCAGTTCTACATCCGCGACCGGCTCACGGGCTTCTCCCCTGGCAGTATCTACGGCCCGTTGGCGTTCGGCACGTCGGCGCTGTCGAACGTCGAGACCGACTGGCCCGGCGGCGGCGTGGTCGGCATCCACGGCACAAACGAGCCGTCACTCATCCCGGGACATCCCTCACACGGTTGCATCCGCGTGCCCAACTCGGAGATCGTCCAGCTCGGCAGGTTGCTGCCAATCGGCACACCGCTGACTATCGAGTGAAACGTGGGCTAGTTACTTAGCCGTTCGCGGATCAGGCGGGTAATCTCGCCACCGTCCGCGCGCCCTTTGGTCTCGCGCATCACGTAGCCGACCAGCGGGCCGATCGCCTTCATGTTCCCGGCGCGGACCTTCTCGGCAGCGTCGGGATCCGCGGCGATCGCCTGATCGACCAGCTCTCCCAGGCCGCCGTCGTCGTCCGAGATCGCCCCGAGGCCCTCGCGCTCGACGATCGTGCGCGGGTCGCCACCCTCCTGAACGAGGAGCGTCAGCACTTCGCGAGCCGCGTCCCGGCTGACCTCCCTGGCTTTGACCATAGTGGCCAGGGCGGCCAGGCTCTCCGGGGTCACGTTGCTGGACGCCGGGTCGGCATCTGATCCGATCCGCTCGACCAGCGGCCCGATCCAGTTCGACAGCTCCACCGGCTCGAGCTCGGCCCCGCCGTCGCGTGCACCGTTCCCGCCCGCCGCAGCCAGCGCCTGCTCGAAGTAGTCGCCGAGCTCGGCCCGGAAGGCGAACAGCCGCGCGGTGTCGGCGTGCAGCCCCAGCTCGCGCTCGAAGCGGGCCGCGCGCTCGGCCGGCAGCTCGGCGGGCAGCGCGTCCCGGGCGGCCGACACCATCTCCGCGGTGGCCAGCACCGGTACGAGGTCGGGCTCCGGGAAGTAGCGATAGTCGTGCGCCTCTTCCTTGGAGCGAAGGGGAGTCAGGTTGCCGGTCGTCGGGTCGAAGTGCAGCGTCTCCTGCTCGACGGGCTCGCCCGCGTCCAGCAGGCGCTTCTGGCGCTCGATCTCCGCCTCGATTCCCCGTGCCACGAACGCGAACGAGTTCATGTTCTTGAGCTCGGTCTTGGTGCCGAGCTCGCTCGCGCCAGCCGGGCGGATCGACACGTTGGCGTCACAGCGGAGCGATCCCTGGGACATGTCGACGTCGGAAACGCCGAGCTGGCGGAGCGTCGTGCGCAGCAGGATCAGCCATTCGCGCGCCTGATCGGACGACCGGATGTCCGGCTCGGAGACGATTTCCACCAGTGGGGTCCCTCCTCGGTTGAAGTCGACCCAGCTCCGATCGGAGCCATGGATCCGGCCGCTCGCCCCCAGGTGGTTCAGCTTGGCCGCGTCCTCCTCCAGATGGACGCGGTGAATCCGCACGTCGCCCAGCCGCCCGCCCCGGCACAGCGGCACGTCGTATTGGGAGATCTGGTAGCCCTTCGGGAGATCGGGATAGAAGTAATTCTTGCGGTGGAACAGCGAGCGCTCGGCGATCTCGCACTCGAGGGCCAGCCCGATCATGATCCCGAAGTGGATCGCCCGCTCGTTGACGACCGGCAACGCGCCGGGCAGTCCCAGGCAGGTCGGGCAGGTGCGGGTGTTGGGCGGCGCGCCGAACGACAGCTCGCAGCCGCAGAACATCTTCGTCCGGGTGCTCAGCTGCACGTGGATTTCGAGGCCAATAACCGGCTCGTACTCGACCGTCGCGTTCATACTCGAACCCGGCTCCCGTCGAATCCGATGGCGCGCTCCAGCGCATGCGCCGCGTCGAGTAGCCGGTTCTCGCTGAACGCGGGTCCCGCGAGCTGGAACCCGACCGGCAGTCCGTCGCTGAGCCCCGAGGGGATCGAGATCGCGGCGATGCCGGCCAGCGACATGGGCACGGCCAGAAAGTCGTTCAGGTACATGGCCAGCGGGTCGTCAAGCTTGGCCCCCAGTTCGAACGCGACGCAAGGGCTGGTCGGAGTGACGATGAAATCGAATCGGTCGAAAGCGCTCCGGAAGTCCTCGGCGATCTTCGTGCGCACCTTCTGCGCCGTCCCGTAGTACGCGTCGTAGTAGCCGCTCGATAGCGCGTAGGTGCCGAGCATGATCCGCCGTTTGACCTCGGCTCCGAAGCCGACCTCGCGGGTGCGGCTGTACATCCTGATCAGATCCTTGTCGCCGTCGACACGGAGCCCGTAGCGGACGCCGTCGAACCGGGCCAGGTTGGCCGATGCCTCCGCGGGAGCGATCAGGTAGTAGGCCGAAAGGGCCTGCGGGGCGTGGGGCAGCCGGCACGGCTCGATCGACGCACCCAGGCCCTCGGCGAGCTTGATCGTTGCCTCGAAGTTCTCCCGCACCCCTGGCTCGATTCCACCCGCGGCGCCGGTGAGATCCTCGGGCACCCCGAGCCGCAGACCCTTGAGGTCCTCGGCACGCGGGAGCTCGATCTCCCCGGGGTAATCGAGTGAAGTCGAGTCGCGACGATCCCGTCCGACCATGTGGCGGAAGAGCAGGGCGGCGTCCGTCACGTCCCGCGTGAACGGGCCGGCCTGATCGAGCGAGGAGGCGAACGCGATCATCCCGTAGCGTGAGCACGCCCCGTAGGTGGGCTTCAGCCCCACGATCCCGCACAGCGCCGCCGGCTGGCGAATCGAACCGCCGGTGTCGGTCCCGATCGCCCAGGGCGCGAGGCCGGCCGCCACGGCCGCCGCGCTCCCGCCCGATGAACCACCCGGCACCCGGGTCCGGTCCCACGGGTTCAGCACCGGGCCGAAGGCCGAGTTCTCGTTCGAGGAGCCCATCGCGAACTCGTCCTGGTTGGTCTTGGCCAGTAGCGGAGCCCCGGCGTCCGAGAGCTTCGCGATCACGGTGGCGGTGTAGGGCGGCCGGTAGCCCTCGAGGATCTTCGAGCCCGCCTGGCTCGGAACGCCCTCGGTGCAGAACAGGTCCTTGACGGCGACCGGAACGCCGCGGAGCGGTGCGTTCGCGGGCAAGCCGTTGGTCGGACTTTCCGGAGCGACCCAGGTGAACGCGTTCAGTTCGTCCGCAGCCGCGCGCTCCCGATAGGCCTCGAACAGCTCGGCGGCGTCGACGTCCCCCGCACGGATCCGCTCGGCCGCCTGGGTGGCGGTGAGGTCGATCAGCTCGTTCACACCGCGCCCGGGCTCGGGACGCCGAAGCCGTCGTTCAGGGGCTCCGGAGCCTGTGCCAAAACGATGTCCCGCGGCAGCGAGGGCTCGGGCTCGTCGGCCCGCAGCACGTTGACCACGTCGATCACGTGCGAGGTGGGCGGCACGCCCTCGAGGTCGAGCTCGCGAATGGCCTCGATGTGGTCGAGCACCTTGGACAGCTCGGCCGCCATCCGATCGACCTCTTCGTCGTTCAGCTCCAGCCGGGCCAGCCGGGCCACATGGAGAACCTGGTCACGATCGAGCATCTGCTGAGCATTTTAGGAGTGGTTCCCTGCCCCCGGCCGGACGACGGGGATGTCACTCGGAGCATCCCGAGACGCGATGCCCTCTTGGCGCATTGACCGGTAGCCGCCGTATGCTAGGACGATCGCGCTGATCAGGCCCAGGTACGCCGCGGCCTGCTCGTGCGCCGGGGGGTTTATCAGGACGCGATAGATGAGGGCCAGGACGCTGATCACGCCGAGCACGGTGACGATCAGGCTCAGCGTGACCGGCACCGCGGGTGCCCGCCGGGTGACCTGCGTGATGACCAAGGCGAACGCGGCGGCGACCGTCAGCACCAGCAGCCAGCGGAGCACGGGCAGCGCCTCCCAGCCTGTGCGCGCCTGCGCGCCCTGCCCATACCACGTACCCGCGACGAGGAACACCAAGAGCAACACGGCACCCGCGCCAGCCAGCAGCTCGCCGCGCCGCAGCCGGGCTGGATCGAAGTCCATCAGGCGGTCGGACCGGGCTCGGTGGCCGGCACGGCCCGGCGCGCCTCATGGCTTCGCCGGGTCAGTGCGACCAACCCTCCGACCAGCAGCACGGCCAGCCAGAACCCGAGGGCCAGCTCGCCGAACCGCCCAAGGTGGAGCAGGAACTTCAGGGAGATCAGCCCGGCCGCCAGGCACGCCAGGACGTACCGGGTCGTCTCCCTGTCCTCGGCGATCGACGGCAGCCGCGTCTGCGGCGACAGCCGTTCGAACCCGAGGTCGGCGGCCAGGAACGCGGATGAGAGCAGCGCCAGCACGCCCAGCCAGGCGTCGGGCGCGTCGACTCCGGTTAGCGAGCCGCCGATCGACACCGTGGCTGACCCGACGCTGATGGTTGCGCCGAAGGAGAACCAGGGCAGCACGAGCAAGTCGAGCACGAGCGCGACCGCGAATCCGCCGAGGACCCAGTCCTCAGCCGAGATGCGCTCGAGGTGCATGCGCCGGATGTGGTTCTCCACATTTACTGGTTCGAGGTCGGGTCCCCTGCTCCTGCCCGGTGGAGCCGTGCCGGTCACGAGGCGAGCCTGGCCGCCGTGACCGTGTTGCGCAGCAGCATCGCGATGGTCATCGGGCCTACCCCGCCGGGAACGGGCGTGATCAGGCCGGCTCGCTCGGCCACGGCTTCGTATTGCACGTCGCCCCTGAGACCGTCCTCGGTGCGGTTGATGCCCACGTCGATCACCGCAGCGCCGGGCTTAACGTAGTCGGGGCCGATCATCTCCGCGCGGCCGATGGCCGCCACCAGCACGTCGGCCCGGGAGCAAACGCCGGCGAGGTCGCGCGTGCGCGAGTGGCACAGAGTGACCGTGGCATTGCGCTCGAGCAGCAGGAACGCGACCGGTTTGCCGACCAGATCCGAGCGCCCCACCACCACCGCCTCGGCTCCCTCGAGCGCCACCGAGTACGTGTCGAGCAGCTCGATCACCCCTAGCGGGGTGCACGGTCGCAGCCCCGGCGCACCCTGCATGAGGCGGCCGGCGCTCACATGGGTGAGCCCGTCGACGTCCTTCTCGGGCGAGATCATCGCGGTGAGCGCCTTGCCGTCAAGCCCTTTGGGCACAGGAAGCTGAAGCAGGATCCCGCTCACGGAGGGGTCCCGGTTGCACTCCTCGATCACCGCCGCCACGTCCGCTTGCGCGGCGTCGGCCGGAAGGTGCTGATGGTGGTCGGCGATCCCCGCCTCGGCCGAGGCCTTGCGCTTGCCGCGGACGTATACCTCGGAAGCCGGATCCTCGCCGACCAGGATCGTGGCCAGGCCCGGCACCCGCCCGGTTTGCTCGCGCAGCTCGGCGACGTCTCGCGCCACGTCAGCGCGGACTCGGGCCGCCACCTCCTTGCCGTCGATGATCGTCGCGCTCATCCGCGCGGCACCCTAATTCATCGCCCGGCGCGACCGCTCTCACCGAAGCATGCGCGGGAGCCCGAAGTGCGGGAACACACTCGTGTCCGAGAACCAGGTGATCGCGGAGACCAGGTCGTCCTGAAGGGTGAGGACGAGCAGACCGTAGGGCCGAGCGATCTCGGTGTGGAGCGCGCGGAAGTAGCAACCAAACGCGGGCTGGTTGTTCGCGCGGGTGGGGACGAGCTGCAACGGCGCGCCGCGCCGGATGGCGCGGTCGTGGAGGAATCCGGCAATCGCGGTCGGTCCCTGGTACTCGTAGGGCAGCGGGGGCATGGTCAGCCATGCGTCGTCGGTGAGGACCGCGACGACGCTGTCGGTGTCACCCGACTGCACCGCGTCGGCGAACCGCCCGACGATTTCTCGCTCGTGCCGGGAGTGAGGCATGGGCGCCCGGTCGCGCCCCATCGCCGGCAGCCGCGAATCGAACGCGCTGCGGGCGCGCTGCAAAAGGCTGTTGACCGACGCTTCGCTCGTGTCGAGCATCTCGGACACCTCGCTCGCCCGGTAGCCGAGTACGTCGCGGAGCACGAGCACCGCCCGCTGCTGCGGAGGGAGGTGCTGAAGGCCGACCGTGAACGCGAGTGCGATCGTCTCCTTGCTCTCGTAGCGCATCTCCGGCCCGGGAGCCTCGTCGGGGATCCCGTCGAGCAGCGCGTCCGGGTACGGCTGGAGCCAGATCGGTTCAGCGTGGCGAGTCGGCGAGGGTGGGTCGGTCATGCGCGGCACCTGTTGTGGACGACGCCGGCTGGCCCGCAACGCGTCCAGGCAACGGTTGGTGGCGATCCGGTAGAGCCAGGCGCGCACCGAGGCCTGGCACTCGAACCTTTCGAGTCCGCGCCACGCGGCGAGCAGGGTCTCCTGGAGCACGTCCTCGGCGTCCTGGACCGAGCCGAGGATTCGATAGCAGTGCAGTTGGAGCTCACGCCGGTAGGGATCGGTGAGCGCTTGGAACGCGATCTCGTCGCCACCACGCGCATGGAGCAGGGTCTGATCGGTCACGTCCGCATCTCGCATCCTCGGTCTCCTGGGTCGCCATTCCGAGTAATGACGTCGCCCGCGCTCGAAATTGATCGCTGAATTTCGTCGCCCGCGCCGCCCTAACCAGGGCAACCGCTCATCGAGATCGACTGGAGGCTCACTGATGACATTCCCACGACACATCAACCGCTGGCGCGCTTTCGCGCTGATGGCGGTTGCGTAGTTCATGACAACCGTCGACCTGAACCGCGACACGTTCCGCACGAACGGACGTCCCATCGCGCATGCTCGCGCCTCGACGCCGGACGCTCCGACGACCTCGAACGGCCGCCGCTACCCCCGGCGTGAGATCGGCGCCAGGTCGGCCACCATCTTGCGCTCCGAGCCGTCGCGGCTGAAGTGGATCACCACGATGCCCCCCGGCTCGAGCCCGGTCACCACGCCCTCGCCGAATTTCGGATGCACGACGTCCTCGCCAAGGCGGAACATGGGCGCCGCCTGCGCCGGCGCGTCCCAGCCGCCGGCCGCGTCGCCGCCTGCTCGCGGCCAGGACGTGGCCCGCGCGCGGACCCCGGCCAGGCCGCGCGGCTGGTGGCGGTCCTGGTCGGGGT
>Ga0318562_10000822_pt1 | contig 13904 bp, 16 predicted proteins | sample GRESIP066b5f18_FD_203688 | JGI IMG/M metagenome (GOLD analysis project Ga0318562, IMG submission 203688) | Tropical soil microbial communities from Luquillo Experimental Forest, Puerto Rico - GRE.SIPMG.066b5f18 | ecosystem: Environmental > Terrestrial > Soil > Tropical forest > Bulk soil... | reverse complement strand
GTGTTGCCGGTGTTGACATAGGCGAGGTGGTGCTTGTCGTGATGGAACTCCAGCGTCTCCTTCGACATGTGAGGCGCGAGCGCATCATGCGCATAGGGGAGATCGGGAAGCGAAAACGACATGTGTGCCCTCCTGGCATGGATCGAAAACGATGGCCGAAAGCCAACGCGCGCGACGCCTGCTTGCGGCTCGCTGTCCCTTACCTAGGCCGAAGGCCAGTGATCGGCAACATTCGCCGCGACGAGAAGTGGCGAGCCCTTACGGGGGAAGCGGTTGCAGGCGCGCGAGGCGCAACGAGATCAGGAAGGCGATGCCGATGAGGGCCAAGACGAGGGCGAGCACCCCGCCCCAGCCGCCGCGCTGCCAGAAGACGCCGCCGAGCGAGCCGAGCAGGCTCGAGCCCACATAATAGACGAAGAGATAGAGCGAGGCTGCCTGGGCCTTGGCGGTGCGAGCTCGCCGCCCGACCCAGCTCGACGCGATCGAATGGGCGCCGAAGAAGCCGAAAGTCATGACGGCGAGCCCGGCGACGATGAGGACTATTGACGCGGCGCCGGTCAGCGCGACGCCCGCGCCCATGATCAGGATCATCACCCAGAAGACGTTGCGCAGGCCGAGCCGGCTCGCGACCGCGCCGCTGACAGGCGACGAGACAATGCCGACGAGATAGACGCTGAAGATGAGGCCGACGCTCGACTGGCTCATCGCATAGGGCGGAGCGAGAAGGCGATAGCCGATATAGTTGTAGACGCTCACGAAGGCGCCCATCATCAGGAAGCCCTCGACCACGAGGAGCCGAAGGCCGGGCTCGCGCAGATGGATCGCGAAACCTCGGGTGAGCTCTGCCAGCCCCACGGCCCGCCTCGCGAAATGACGCGAGGGCGGGAGGCTGCGCCAGAAGATCAGGCCGGCGATAAGGCCCATGGCGCCAAGCCCGCTCATCGCCAGGCGCCAGGAGCCGAGCTCGGCGAGGATGCCAGCCGCGAGCCGCGCCGCCATGCCGCCAAGCGCGCTGCCGCCGATATAGAGCCCCATGGCGAGCCCGATCGAGGCCGGCGCGATCTCCTCGACCACATAGGCCATGGCGACCGCCGGCAGGCAAGCGATGGCAATGCCGGTCAGCGCCCGCAGCAGGAGCAGGAGCGGCCAGCCGGGCACAAGGCTCGTGAGGATGGTGAGCATCGAGGAGGAGAGCACGGAGGCGACCATCACGGGCTTGCGCCCGACGATCTCGGAGATCGAGCTCGCGACCAGCATGGACGGGGCCATGAGCCCGGTGGTCAACGACAGAGCGAGACTGCTCTGCGCCGCGCCGAGGCCGAACTCGGCCGAGAAGATGGGGAGCAGCGGCTGCACGTAATAGAGCAGCGCGAAGGTCGCGAAGCCCGCGCAGAACATGGCGAGAATCGTGTTGCGGAAGGCCGCCGTGCCGCTCGTGATCAGGGTGTCGGCCATCAGCGCGATATCGACTCCAAAAGACCCCCTTGGGATGGTCTCGTTGGCCGCAAGATTGCCGGCCGGAGGCCGGCGGTCCAAGGGTGCCGCGAGCGGCTCAGCGCCTGTCCGAGCGTTGCAGGATCTCGGCAAAGAAAAGGCCGGCGAGCCCGCCCGCGACGAAGCCGCCCACAACCAGGAGCCCGGTGATGGTGCCGACCATGCCGGGCGGCCTGATCTTGAAGCCGAAGACGACGATGAGCGGCAGGATCGCGCCCGCAACGGCACCGATGAGCGCCATGTCGCGGAAGAGCTTCGCGCCCGGCTGGTCGAGCAGGGTCGCGGCAAGCGGCAGGACGATGAGGCAGATCGGCGCCATCGCGATGAGGCCGGACGGCAGGCCGACAAGGACGAGCGTGAAGAGGCTCATCGGCTCGACGCCCTTTTGCAGGATGCTGATCACGACGAGGGCCACGGCGATCAAGATCGACGTGATGATGGTCGCGCCGATCCCGGCCTTCACCCAGCTCATCGCCTCAGCCTCCCTGAGGCGATGCGCCCGCTGCTTGAGCGTCGCGCTCCAGGAAATCGAGGAGGCCGGCGAGGAGGTCGAGTGCCTCGCATCCCGCAAAGACATAGAGATCGACCGGGACGCCGGCGAGCGGCTGGGCGAGATCCGCCGGCCGTCCGGCAATGGCGAGCTTCTGCGCGCCCGCGGCCTTCAAGGCGCGCGCCGCTTCGCCTGCCTGCTGCGCATAGACCTCGTCGGAGGAGCAGAGGCAGGCGAGGCGCGTGCCCGAAGCGCGGAAGGCCTCGACGAGCCCCATCACGGTCGCCGGCTTGTCGTTCTCGATCGCCTCGATGCCGCCACCCTCGAACAGGCTCTTGGCGAAGAGGCGGCGCGGCGTGAAGCTCGCAGCTCCCCCGAGATTTGCGAGGAAGACGCCGGGACGCCGGCCGGTGCGGGCGAGATAGGCATCCGACCGGTCGCGCAGCCTCTCGAAGGCCTGAGCGAAACGGATGGACGGCAGGGCTTCGAAGGTCTGGACGAGAACGGGGCCTGCGCTCGCCGGCTGAGCGTCGTCCGGCGCACGAGCCAACACCGCGACCGGCTGCTCCGCGAGCAGCGCGAATTCGCTGACGCCGGTGATCGGCGCCTTGCGGCGGCCGATCTCTTTCTCGCGCGCCGTCCTGACGGCGGCGATACGCGCCTGCAGCTTGTCTTGCGTCAGGCTCTCGACGATGCCGCCCTCGCGCTCGATCTCCTGGAACAGGCTCCAGGCCTTGTGGGCGAGAGCTTCGGTGAGGGCCTCGAAGGCGCCCGCGCCCGCGGCCGCGTCGGCAACGCGCCAGAGCTGCGATTCCTCGAGCAGCACCTGTTGGAGATTGCGGGCCACGCGGCGCGCGAAGGGATCGGCGAGGCCGAGCGCCGCCGTGAACGGCAGGACGCAGATCGAATCGGCGCCGCCGATGCCGCTCGAGAAGGCGGCGAGCGTGGCGCGCAGCAAATTGGCATAAGGGTCGCGTCGCGTGCTCATGCGCCAGGCCGTCTCGGCCGACAGCCGGATCGGCTCGACCGCAAGACCGCAAGCCCGCTCGAGCTGCGCCCAGAGGCGGCGCATGGCGCGGAACTTGGCGATGGTCAAGAACTCGTCCGCATCCGCGACCAGGAGGAAGGAAAGGGCTCGGCGCGCCTGATCGAGGCTGAAGCCTTCGGCTTCGAGGAGGCGCAGATAGGTGAGGCCTGTCGCGAGCGCGAAGGCGAGCTCCTGGGCTTCGCCCGCGCCGGCCTCATGCGCGGCCCGGCCATCGACACGGGCAAGCGAGCGCGTGAAGCCTCGCCCGGCGAGCAGGCTCGCGGTGCCGGCGAAGCGCCGTCCGAGCTCTGGCCAGGCGAGCGGCAGTCCACCGGAGCGCGCCATGTCGCCCACCGGGTCGAGGCCGAAATCGATCGAAAGTGTCTGCGCGTCGAGGCCGCGCCGAGCGACGAGATCGAGGAGGCGCGTCGCCACTCCGCGCCCGTCGAAGGGCGCTGTCTCGAGGCGAAGCGAGATCAGCTCGAGCCTGACCCCGTCGAGCGCCTGTGTCAGCGCCTCAACGCTATCTGCGCGTAGGCCGAAGCCGCGCCCGGTGCGCGAACCCGCGAGCACCAGCGCGAGCTCCTCGGCGCCGCCTTCGAGATCGGCGAGCGCCGCGCCATTGGCGGCATCGGGCTCGGGATGGTCGATCCTCTGCGCGAGCCGCCAGCGGCCGGCGCCGCGCCAGGGCGCAGGGTTGGCGTGCTCGCTTGCGCGATAGAGCGGCTCGATCGGCAGCCCGTCGGCGCTGCGGGAGACCAGCTTCTCGAAGGAGGCGCCTTTCAGCGTCCGCTCGACGAGGTCGACCCAGATCTCATGCGTCACGGTTGCCGCCGTCATCGCCACGCCGAGGTTCCGCTCATGGTGAGGATAGGGGACGAAGCCTGTGCCGGCTCCGGGCTCGCCGCGAACATGCGCGGCCGCCGATGCCGCTCACATCAAACGAATTGCGAGAGGCCGGGAACGGCGGCGACGATGCCGCCGACCACGTCTTCACCCGCCTTCTCACGCACATGTGCGAAGAGCTCCTTGCCGACCGCCTGCATCTGGCCCATTGACAGGCCGGCGCCCGTGAGCTGGCCCGCGAGCGCCATCAGGCCGCCGGCGCCGCCCATGAGCCCGCCGAGTCCCGCCATGGCTCCGGCGAGGCCGCCGGGCGCTGCCGCATTCGCCTGCTGCTCGACCGCCTCCTTGGCGCCGGGAATCGCCGCGACCGCCTGGTCGACATGCTCGGCCGGAGCCTCCTTCTTGAGGAAGTTCAGGATGATCCCGACGGCGTTCTGCGCTGTCGCCTCGTCAATCCCGGCGGCCTGCGTCAATTTGGCGATCAATTCGTCCATGTGATGTCTCCGCGATGACCAGCCGGGCACTCGGCGCCCGCCGCACAGGCTTGGTCTTTGTGGGCGGAAAATGCAAGTGGCGTGCTGCACCGCAACGCCTCTACGGAACTGCGGGCTTTAACGGACCGCCAGCCTCCGGCCGGCCCTGCCCTTATCGGCAGCGGAGCGGCGGTGCGAAGGAAGGGCCGGCCGGAGGCCGGCGGTCCGGGCGACCGGCAGGCCGCCTAAAGTCTCGGTCGATCGGATGCTGCATAACGGGCGGGCATGAACTAGACTGCGCTAAAGCCGCCGATTGGCACGCCGCTTTCCTGGAGGCGACAATGCGGGCGGATGCGAATTTTTGTCAGGGAGGATTGATATGGATCGTTTCAATCGGCGCGAGACCCTCGGGCTCGGCGTCGGAGCGCTGGCGGCCGCGGCGCCGCTTGGCAGCGCAGCCAGGGCCGCGATCGCCACGACCGATGCCACTCCACCCAAGCTCGATATCGAGAAGGGCGCGACGCTTCGCCTGCTGCGCCCGACGAAATTCGTCGATCCGGACGAGACGATCTTCAATGCCAACACGCAGGCCTTCATCAAGGCGACGGGCGTGCAGGTCAAAGTCGACTATTCGGCCTGGGAGGATTTGCGGCCACAGACCGCGGTAACGGCGAATACCGGTGCCGGGCCCGATGTGGTGCTCGGCTGGACGGATGATCCGCATCTCTATTCGGACAAGCTGATCGAGCTGTCCGACGTCGCCGAATATCTCGGCAAGAAATATGGCGGCTGGTACCCGCTCGCCGAGCGCTACGGCAAGAAGTTCGGCACCAACAACTGGATCGCCATCCCCTTCGGCGGCTCGGGCGGGCCTTCGGTCTACCGCATCTCCTGGGTGAAGGAGGCGGGCTTCGACAAGTTCCCGACCAATCTCGACGATTTCCTGAAGCTCTGCCGCAAGCTGAAGGAGATCGGCCATCCGGCGGGCTACACCTTCGGTCACGCGACGGGCGATGGCAACGCCTTCTGCCACTGGCTCGTCTGGGCCCATGGCGGCTACATGATCGACGAGAATCAGAAGGTAACCATCAACTCGAAGCAGACGATCGAGGCGCTGAAATACGGCAAGGCGCTGTTCGAGACCTTCATCCCGGGCACCCAATCCTGGCTCGACCCCTCGAACAACAAAGCACTGATCGCCGGCGACATCGCCGCGACCCAAAACGGCGTCTCCTTGTATTTCTCGATCAAGAACGCGACCGATCCGAAGATCGCCGCCATGGCGCCCGACCTCGACCATGCGCGCATGCCGGTCGGGCCGGTCGGCTTCGGCACGGAGACGGCGCTCGCCATCAACTCGATGGTGTTCAAGCACACCAAATATCCGAACGCCGCCAAGGCCTATCTCACCTTCATGATGGAGGTGGAGCAGTACGACAAATGGCTGACCGGCACCTACGGCTATTGGTCACAGCCACTGAAGGCCTATGCGGAAAGCGATGTGTGGAAGACCGACCCGAAAATCGCCGCCTATCGCGACACGATGAAGGATTCGCTCTGGTATGCCTTCAAGGGGCCGATCAACGAAGCCTCGGCCGCGGTCGTCGCCGACTACGTCATGGTCGACATGGCGGCCTCGGTCGCGACCGGCGTCGCCACCCCCGAAGAGGCGGCAGCCGAAGCCGAGCGCCGCGCCAAGCGCTATTACAAGGGATGACCGCCACGTTCTCGAGGCCAGGGAAGGCATGAGCTGATGGTCGATGTCGCCGAGCGCTGGAGCGCGTCGCGAGCGGGCTCGCCTTCGAGGCTGCTCGCGCGCCTCTTCGACTGGAAGCCCTTCCTCGTCGTCCTTTGCCTCATGCCGGCGATCGGGCTGCTCGCCGTCTTCCTCACCTATCCGCTCGGGCTCGGCCTGTGGCTCGCCTTCACCGACACCAAGATCGGGCGGGCCGGCGAATTCGTCGGGCTCGAGAATTTCGTCTCGCTCTGGCATGACCCAATCTTCTGGACTGCGGTCGGCAACACGCTCGTCTACACCTCGGTCGCGACCGTCGGGAAATTCGCGCTGGGGCTATGGCTCGCGCTACTTCTCAACCATCACATTCCGTTCAAGTCGATCATCAGGGCGATCGTGCTCGTGCCTTGGATCGTGCCGACCGTGCTCTCGGCCGTCGCCTTCTGGTGGATCTACGATCCGCAATATTCGATCATCTCCTACATCCTCAAAGGCCTCGGTTGGCGCGAAACGAATGTCGATTTCTTAGGCACGCCTTGGCATGCACGCTTCTCGCTGATCGCCGCCAATATCTGGCGCGGCATCCCCTTCGTCGCGATCAGCCTGCTCGCCGGGCTGCAAACCATCTCGCCTTCGCTCTACGAGGCCGCGATGCTCGACGGGGCGGGCGCCTGGCAACGCTTCCGCCACATCACGGCGCCGATGCTGATGCCGGTTTTGTCGGTGGTGCTCACCTTCTCTGTGCTGTTCACCTTCACGGATTTCCAGCTCGTCTACGCGATCACGCGCGGCGGCCCAATCAACTCGACGCATCTGATGGCGACCTTGGCGTTCCAGCGCGGCATTCCGGGTGGACAGCTCGGCGAAGGCGCGGCGATCGCCGTCTCGATGATCCCCTTCCTCGTGGCCGCGACGCTGCTCAGCTATTTCGGCCTTGCGCGGCGCAAATGGCAGCAGGGCGAAGCCAATGACTGACGCCACGCTCTCCTCTCCAGGCCCGGTGCCGCCGGCCGCGGCGCCCGACCGGCTCACCGTGATCTCTTGGGAGTCGGGGCCGCGCAAGCTCGTGACCGTTTATCTGCCGCTCGCCTGCTTCGTGATCGTGCTGCTCTTCCCCTTCTATTGGATGACGGTCACGACCTTCAAACCCAATAACGAGCTCTACAACTACAAGGATTTCAACCCGCTCTTCGTGCATTCGCCGACGCTCGCCAACGTCAAGAAGCTGTTCTTCGACACCGACTATCCGCAATGGCTGTGGACCTCGATGCTGATCGCGATCGCCGCGACCGCGCTGTCGATCGCAGTCAGCGTGCTTGCGGCTTACGCGATCCAGCGCTTGCGCTTTCGCGGCGCGAGCTTCGTCGGGCTCGCGATCTATCTCGCCTATCTCGTACCGCCTTCGATCCTGTTCATCCCGCTCGCCGCGATGGTGGTGAAGCTCGGCCTGTTCGACTCACCCTTCGCGCTGATCCTGACCTATCCGACCTTCCTCGTGCCCTTCTGCACCTGGCTGCTGATCGGCTATTTCAAATCGATCCCCTACGAGCTCGAGGAATGCGCGCTGATCGACGGCGCGTCGCGCCTGCAGATCCTGCGCAAGATCACCTTGCCCCTCGCCGTGCCCGGACTGATCTCGGCCGGCATCTTCGCCTTCACGCTCTCCTGGAACGAGTTCATCTATGCGCTCGCCTTCATCCAATCCTCGGAGAAGAAGACCCTGCCGGTCGCGGTGCTGACGCAGCTCGTCCAGGGCGACGACTACCAATGGGGCGCGCTGATGGCCGGCGCCCTGTTCGGCTCGATTCCGGTCGCACTCTTCTATTCGCTCTTCGTCGACTATTACGTGTCGAGCCTCACCGGCGCCGTGAAGGAATAGCGGCCGGAACGGGTCGGCCGCGCCTGCAAGCAAGGGCCGGCCAGCGGCCGGCGGTCCAGATAGCCAGGCATCTTCCGCCTCAGCTGACGGTGAGCCCGATCTTGCCGATATGGGCGCTCGATTCCATCATCGCATGCGATTTCGGCGCCTCCGCGAGCGGGAAGGTCGCGTGGATGACGGGCTTGCAGCGCCCGGCGGCGAGGAGTGGCCAGACCTTCTCTTCGAGCGAGCGGGCGATCGCCGCCTTCTGGGCCGGTGTCCGCGGCCGCAAGGTCGAGCCCGTATGGGTCAGGCGCTTCGTCATCAGCGGGCGCAGATCGAGCATGACTTTGGCGTCCTTGAGGAAGGCGATCTGCACAATGCGTCCTTCCTCGGCGGCCGCCTGATAGTTGCGGGCGACGTAATCGCCTCCCACCATGTCGAGGATGAGATCGACGCCCTTGCCGCCGGTCGCAGCCTCGGCTGCGGCGACGAAATCCTCATTGCGATAGTCGATCGCGACATCTGCGCCGAGCTCGACGCAGCTCGCGCATTTCTCTTTCGATCCCGCGGTCGCGATCACCTTGGCGCCGAACGCCTTGGCCAGCATGATCGCGGTGGTGCCGATGCCCGAGGTCCCGCCATGCACCATGAAGGTCTCGCCGGCAACGAGATGGCCGCGATCGAACACATTGGTCCAGACGGTGAAGAAGGTCTCGGGGATGGCCGCCGCCTCGATCATCGACAGACCCTTGGGGATCGGCAGCGCATTCGTCTCGTCGACCTTGCAGAATTGCGCATAGCCGCCGCCCGGGACGAGCGCGCAGACCTTTTCGCCGAGGCGAAAGCGCGTCGCGCCCTCGCCAAGCGCCGCGATCTCACCCGCCACCTCGAGCCCCGGCAGGTCCGAGGCGCCGGGCGGCGGCGGGTAATGTCCCATGCGCTGGAACACGTCCGGCCGGTTGACGCCGGCCGCGGCGACCCGGATCAGGATCTCGCCTTTGCCGGGAACGGGTAGCGGGCGCTGCTCGGGCACGAGGGCCTCCGGACCGCCCGGAACCTTGATGGCCATCGCCGTCATTGTGGCTGGGAGCTCCGCCGGCATCAGATCACCTTCTGGCTGCGTCATTGGGGGTGAGCCACAGGCTTTGCGCCTAAGGCTCGCCTCATCTCGCGAAATCGTCTAGCTTTCTTCGTTCCAGCTGCCAACCGCCGGCAATTCACGCTGCCGAGGGGCAGCTTCGGGCCGACCGGGCAGCCCTTTGGGCTGTCGACCACGCAGCGAGATGGGAGGGGACCATCCATGGATGAGCAAGAGCTGCGCCCCAAGCGAGCCGTGCCGCCGCATGAGCTCGGGCAGGATCTGTCGCTTCTGTCGATCTCAGAGATCGACGAGCATATCGGCGCACTGCGCATGGAGATCATGCGGCTCGAGACCGCGAAAGCCCAGAAGCTCGCGGCCCAAGGTGCGGCCGAATCGGTATTCAAACGCAGCTAGCGCAGGCAGCGCCGCTCTGCCTCTCCCCTGGCGGGACCGTTGCGCAATTCGAACAACGCTGTCTCCTGGGTCGTACCGCCCCCAGGAATAGCGAAAATTCGCAGACTGCAAGGGGGGTAAGCTCGTGCCGTCCTGAACCGGTTCCGCTCGATTTCGGCGCGACTGTAGAACTCGGTAAAAATTAACTCAATGTTAAGCTTTCTCGCGTATCAAGGTAAATGTCAGGTGGCTCTCCTGTCCACTTGTTTGACGCCTCCCTGTTTTAACCTTCAGAGCCGCTTCGCGCGGCTCTTTTTTTGTTTCGCGCCTCTGGTCGCAACGCGCGGACGGTTCTCCGAAACTGTACCGTTAACCTTAATCGATGGTTATCGAAGCCTGTCGCTTTTGATGGCTTTACACTTGCGTTGCGCGGTAGCATCAAGGTGGCGTCGTCCCGTTCCGAGAGCGGAGCTCGTCACATCCGAGAGACCCTGATGTCCAAGAGACGGAATGTGAGCGATATGCAGATCAGAGCCCTGGCCCAAGCCGGCGGCACTGTGAATTTCGCGGAGAGCTTCGTTTCTTCCGAGCAATTCACCTTGCTGTTTCGCGAAGGGATGGGCCTCGTCGAGGAGACTGCGACCTATCTCGACGGCAAGGGGCGCGAGGATTCGAAGCGCCTCTCGCGGCACGTGGCCCTCGGCTATGCGACCGAAAGCATGCGGCTTACCACGCGGCTGATGCAGCTCGCTTCCTGGCTGTTGCTGCAGCGTGCCGTCGGCGAAGGCGAGCTCTCGCGCCTCCAGGCGGAGCGCGACAAGGCCCGCATCACTCTCAAGGACGTGCAGGCGCCTTCCTCCAGCGAGGCGCTGGCGCCGCTGCCGGCCGGGCTCCTCGCCCTGATCTCGCGCTCATTGCGGCTCCAGGAGCGCATCTGCCATCTGGACGGACAGATCACCGCGAGCCTCGCCGATACGGCGCGTCCGATTGTGGCGAGCGACAACCCGGTGAACGCGCAGATCACCATGCTGCGCACGGCGCTGCAGAGCTTCTGAGGACTATAAGGAAGAGATTGCGACGAGGACGGTCGCGGTCCCAGTCGGGGCCCTGCGCTGGGACCGCGGGCGGCTTGCCCGCCCTTCAAACCTTGCGGTTCGCTCCTTGCCTAAGGGTAAGAGATTGCGACCAGAAAGGTCACGCTCCCAATAGCTTAGGCGCCTTTGCCGAACTTCATCTCGCCGAACTTCTTGGCGAAGCGCGAGACACGTCCGCCGCGATCGGTGAGCTGCTGCTGGCCGCCGGTCCACGCCGGATGGCTCTTCGGATCGATGTCGAGGGTCAGAACGTCGCCGTCCTTGCCATAGGTCGAGCGCGTCATGAACTCGGTGCCGTCGGTCATGACGATCTTGACGAAATGGTAGTTGGGATGGGTATCGGCCTTCATGCCGGTCACTCCGAAATGGGCTTTTCGTCCCTGCCGCCACTGGCTCGCCGCGGCCGACGGTTCATCCCGTCCGCCCCGGTTTGAGCGCAACATCTTGAATCGATGGGCTGATTTTCCCTGCGGCTGGAAACCGCGGGGGCGCAACCGAGCCTCTGGCGGCCGAAACGATGGCCGATGCTGAAACCTTGGAGGTTGCCGTCTAGCGCAGCCTAAGGCTAAGGGCAAGCGCCGTATCCGCGAGGATTCGGGAAAGACGATCGACCAAAGCATTTCCGCACCGAGGGCCCGATGCCTCTGACGCCGCAACAGCTTCTCTCCCATCTCGAAGGGCTTGGGATCGTCACCCGTACGATCGAGCACCCGCCATTATTCACCGTGAGCCAGTCGCGCGAGCTGCGCGGCGAGCTGCGGGGCGGGCACACCAAGAACCTGTTCGTGAAGGACAAGAAGGGGCGCTTCTTCCTGGTTTCCTGCCGCGAGGACGCGAATGTCGACCTAAAACGGCTGCATGAGCGGCTCGGTGCTTCGGGCCGCCTCTCCTTCGGCAGTGCGGAGCAGCTCATGGAGAAGCTCGGCGTGGAGCCCGGCGCCGTGACGCTGTTCGGCGTCGTCAACGACAGGGAGCAGGCGGTGACGGTCGCGATCGATGAGGGGCTTCTCGCCTTCGACACGATCAACGCCCATCCGCTCACCAACACAATGACGACGGCCTTGTCGCGCGAGGACTTGATGCGCTTCCTTCAGAGCACCGACCATGCGCCGCTCGTCATCGACGTTGAACCGCGCCCGCAGGCGGAGTAGACCGCAAGACGACCGGCGGAGGGTGTCGGCGGATTTGCGGCGCGGCGGGTCTTGCGCCAGCCGCGTTGCCAAAGAGCTGGCGCCGCACCATTTGAGGCGAAAGCTTTGCTCGGGGCCACAATTTGGAGTCCGAATCGGACGCCAAATTACCCTCGGCTTTGCCGAAGAAAGATCTGGCCGAGAACGATTTGGTCGAAGACGATCCGGGGTTAGGTGCGATCGTGAGATGGCGCTGCCCGGCTCGCGCAATCAAAAAGGGGCTTGTAGTCGCATGCAAGAGCAGGTGGGCGCCGCCGCGGCGCCGGTGAAGGACACGACGACCGCCGGCTTCCGCCAGGATGTGATCGCGGAATCGGCGCGCCAGCCCGTGCTCGTCGATTTCTGGGCCCCTTGGTGCGGCCCCTGCAAGCAGCTGACTCCGATCCTCGAAAAGGCCGTGCAGGCGGCGAAGGGCAAGGTGAAGCTCGTCAAGATGAATATCGACGAGCACCCGCAGATCCCGGGCCAGCTCGGCATCCAGTCGATCCCGGCCGTCATCGCCTTCCAGCGCGGACAGCCGGTCGACGGCTTCATGGGCGCGGTGCCCGAGAGCCAGGTGAAGGCCTTCATCGAGCGCCTCGTCGGTCCGCTCGGCCCGTCCTCGCTCGACACCTTGCTGGCCCAGGCCGACGAGGCCGCGGCCAAGGGCGATATCGAGGGCGCGTCCGAGCTCTACGCGACGGCACTGGCGCAGGAGGACGGCAATAGCCACGCGCTCGGTGGCCTCGCGCGGATGCAAATCGAGAGCGGCGCCGTGGAGGAGGCGAGGCGCCTGCTCGAGGCGGTGCCCGCCGATAAGGCGAACGACAAGGCAATCTCGGCGGCGCGCGCCGCCCTCGAGCTCGCCGAGCAGGCCGCGAATGCCGGCGACCTCAAGGGCCTCGAGGCCGCTGTCGCTGCGAATCCGCTCGACAACCAGGCGCGCTTCGACCTCGCCGTTGCGCTCAACGCCGCGGGACGCCGCGAGGAGGCCGTCGATCAGCTCGTCGCCATCATCAAGCGCGATCGCACCTGGAACGACGACGGGGCGCGCAGGCAGCTCCTGCAATTCTTCGAGGCCTGGGGCCCGATGGACGAGATGACGAAGCTTGGCCGGCGCAAGCTTTCTTCCGTGCTATTCTCCTGACGAGACGTCACGCCGAGGAGGATTGGCGCCGGGAGAATTGGCGCCAGTTGGGCTGAGCGCCGAGGAGAGCCGATGGGCATCAATGTTCCCTATCGCGGACCGGACGACCTGCCCCGGACGCTGCGCGTCTTCCCGCTCTCTGGCGCGCTGCTCTTGCCGCGCGGGCATATGCCGTTGAACGTCTTCGAGCCGCGTTACCTCGCGCTCGTCGACGACGCGATGAAGAGCGACCGGCTGATCGGCATGATCCAGGCCGATGAGGAAAGCGGCGGCGAGACGCCCCCGCTCTACGGGACTGGCTGCGTCGGCCGCATCACGCAATTGGCCGAGACCGGAGATGGACGCTATCTCGTGACCCTCACCGGCGTCGCGCGCTTCTCGGTGATGACCGAATTGACGGCAGATACGCCCTACCGCCAGTGCCAGGTCGATTTCCACCCCTTCATCAGCGACTTCACGGCACGCGCCGGCGAGGAGGAGGTCGATCGCGAGGCGGTGCTCGACGCCTTGCGCCGTTTCGCCAAGGCGAACGACCTGCGCGTCGATTGGAAGGGCATCGAGGAGGCGCCGAACGAGGCGCTGGTCAATGCACTCGCCATGATGAGCCCCTTCGGGGTGCGCGAGAAGCAGGCGCTGCTCGAGGCGCCCGATCTCAAGACGCGCGCCGAGATCCTGGTCGCGATCACGGAATTCGAGCTCGCCAAAGCGGGCGGCAGCTCCGAGACGCCTTTGCAATGACGGAGCCGCCCGCGATGGATGAGACCGAGATGAACGAGGCCCAAGCTGCCAAGCAAGCCGCGAAGCAAGCTGCAAACCAAGACGCCCAGGACGGCCGCGTCGCGATCGACCGCAAGCTCTTGGAGATCCTGGTCTGCCCGCTCACCAAGGGCCCCCTGGAATACGATGCGCGCCGCCAGGAGCTGATCAGCCGCTCGGCGAAGCTCGCCTATCCGATCCGGGACGGCGTGCCGATCATGCTGCCCGAGGAGGCCCGCGCGATCGAGGGTTGACCCTCACCCCGATAGGGGTCGGGAAGGCTTTCGCCTCCCCGCCCTGCGAACCGTACGTGCGGTTTTCTCGCATACGGCTCTCCA
>Ga0318562_10000820_pt1 | contig 13914 bp, 8 predicted proteins | sample GRESIP066b5f18_FD_203688 | JGI IMG/M metagenome (GOLD analysis project Ga0318562, IMG submission 203688) | Tropical soil microbial communities from Luquillo Experimental Forest, Puerto Rico - GRE.SIPMG.066b5f18 | ecosystem: Environmental > Terrestrial > Soil > Tropical forest > Bulk soil... | reverse complement strand
GGCCCGAACATCGGTCTGATCGGCTCGCTGTCCGCGTTCGCCCGGGTCAACCCGTTCGGCTTCGTCGAGACGCCGTACCGCAAGGTTGTCAACGGCCAGGTCACCGACCAGGTCGACTACCTGACCGCGGACGAGGAGGACCGGCACGTCATCGCTCAGGCGAACGCGCCGCTCGACGCGACCAACCACTTCGCCGAGGACCGGGTGCTCGTTCGCCGCAAGGGCGGTGAGGTCGAGTTCATCCCGCCGGACGAGGTCGACTACATGGACGTCTCGCCGCGGCAGATGGTGTCGGTCGCGACGGCGATGATCCCGTTCCTCGAGCACGACGACGCCAACCGCGCCCTGATGGGTGCCAACATGCAGCGCCAGGCGGTTCCGCTGGTGCGCAGCGAGGCACCGCTGGTCGGCACCGGCATGGAGCTGCGCGCCGCCATCGACGCCGGCGACGTTGTGGTCGCCGACAAGGCGGGCGTGATCGAGGAGGTCTCGGCCGACTACATCACCGTGATGGCCGACGACGGCACCCGGCACACCTACCGGATGCGCAAGTTCGCCCGGTCCAACCACGGCACGTGCGCCAACCAGCGCCCGATCGTCGATCAGGGTGACCGGGTCGAGGCCGGTCAGGTCATCGCCGACGGCCCCTGCACCGAGCAGGGCGAGATGGCGCTCGGCAAGAACCTGCTCGTGGCGATCATGCCGTGGGAAGGCCACAACTACGAGGACGCGATCATCCTCTCCAACCGCCTGGTCGAAGAGGACGTGCTGACCTCGATCCACATCGAGGAGCACGAGATCGATGCCCGCGACACCAAGCTGGGCGCCGAGGAGATCACCCGGGACATCCCGAACGTCTCCGATGAGGTGCTGGCCGACCTCGACGAGCGCGGCATCGTCCGCATCGGCGCCGAGGTCCGCGACGGCGACATCCTGGTCGGCAAGGTCACCCCGAAGGGTGAGACCGAGCTGACCCCGGAGGAGCGGCTGCTCCGCGCGATCTTCGGTGAGAAGGCGCGCGAGGTCCGCGACACGTCGCTGAAGGTGCCGCACGGTGAGTCCGGCAAGGTCATCGGCATCCGGGTGTTCTCCCGCGAGGACGACGACGAGCTGCCTGCCGGCGTCAACGAGTTGGTCCGCGTCTACGTCGCTCAGAAGCGCAAGATCTCCGACGGCGACAAGCTCGCCGGACGCCACGGCAACAAGGGTGTCATCGGCAAGATCCTGCCCGTCGAGGACATGCCGTTCCTTCCGGACGGCACGCCGGTCGACATCATCCTGAACACGCACGGTGTGCCGCGACGGATGAACATCGGCCAGATCCTGGAGACGCACCTCGGGTGGGTCGCCAACAGCGGATGGAAGGTCGACGGCAAGCCCGAGTGGGCCGCGAACCTGCCTGAAGATCTGTTGGAGGCCGAGCCGAACACCATCGTGTCGACGCCGGTGTTCGACGGTGCCCGCGAGGCCGAGCTTCAGGGCCTGCTGTCCTCCACTCTGCCGAACCGCGACGGCGTCACGCTCGTCGATGCGGACGGCAAGGCGGAGCTCTTCGACGGCCGCAGCGGCGAACCGTTCCCGTACCCGGTGACGGTCGGCTACATGTACATCCTCAAGCTGCACCACCTGGTGGACGACAAGATCCACGCCCGGTCCACTGGCCCGTACTCGATGATCACCCAGCAGCCGCTGGGCGGTAAGGCGCAGTTCGGTGGCCAGCGGTTCGGTGAGATGGAGTGCTGGGCCATGCAGGCCTACGGCGCGGCGTACACGCTGCAGGAGCTGTTGACCATCAAGTCCGACGACACCGTCGGCCGGGTCAAGGTGTACGAGGCGATCGTCAAGGGCGAGAACATCCCCGAGCCGGGCATCCCCGAGTCGTTCAAGGTGCTGCTCAAGGAACTCCAGTCGCTGTGTCTGAACGTCGAGGTGCTGTCGAGTGACGGCGCCGCGATCGAAATGCGCGACGGCGACGACGAGGACCTGGAGCGCGCTGCCGCGAACCTGGGAATCAACTTGTCCCGCAACGAATCTGCTTCTGTCGAGGATCTTGCTTAAAAGAACTAGTCCCGAAAGGGGAAAGGGAGTTACGTGCTAGACGTCAACTTCTTCGATGAGCTCCGCATCGGCCTTGCCACCGCTGACGACATCCGTCAGTGGTCCTTCGGTGAGGTCAAGAAGCCGGAGACCATCAACTACCGCACACTGAAGCCGGAGAAGGACGGCCTGTTCTGCGAGAAGATCTTCGGACCGACTCGCGACTGGGAGTGCTACTGCGGCAAGTACAAGCGCGTCCGCTTCAAGGGAATCATCTGTGAGCGCTGCGGCGTCGAGGTGACTCGTGCCAAGGTGCGCCGCGAGCGGATGGGCCACATCGAGCTGGCCGCGCCGGTAACGCACATCTGGTACTTCAAGGGTGTGCCGTCGCGTCTGGGCTACCTGCTCGACCTGGCGCCGAAGGATCTCGAGAAGATCATCTACTTCGCGGCATACGTCATCACCGACGTGGACGACGAGATGCGCCACAACGAGCTGTCGACGCTAGAGGCCGAGATGGTCGTCGAGCGCAAGGCCGTTGAGGACCAGCGTGATTCGGAACTCGAGGCGCGTGCGCAGAAGCTCGAGGCCGACCTCAAGGAGCTGGAAGAGGAAGGCGCCAAGTCCGACGTCCGGCGCAAGGTCCGCGACGGCGGCGAGCGCGAGATGCGTCAGCTCCGCGACCGTTCCCAGCGCGAGCTGGACCGGCTCGAGGAGATCTGGAGCACCTTCACCAAGCTGGCTCCCAAGCAGCTGATCGTGGACGAGGTCCTCTACCGCGAGCTCGTCGACCGCTACGGCGAGTACTTCCAGGGCGCCATGGGCGCGGAGTCGATCAAGAAGCTCATCGAGAATTTCGACATCGACGCCGAGGCCGAGAACCTGCGCGACGTCATCCGAAACGGCAAGGGCCAGAAGAAGCTTCGCGCTCTCAAGCGCCTGAAGGTCGTCGCCGCGTTCCAGCAGTCGGGCAACTCGCCGATGGGCATGGTGCTCGACGCGGTGCCGGTGATCCCGCCGGAGCTGCGCCCGATGGTGCAGCTCGACGGTGGCCGGTTCGCCACGTCGGACCTCAACGACCTGTACCGCCGGGTCATCAACCGCAACAACCGCCTCAAGAGGCTGATCGACCTCGGCGCGCCCGAGATCATCGTCAACAACGAGAAGCGGATGCTGCAGGAGTCGGTGGACGCACTGTTCGACAACGGCCGCCGCGGCCGTCCGGTCACCGGACCGGGCAACCGTCCGCTCAAGTCGCTGTCGGATCTGCTCAAGGGCAAGCAGGGCCGGTTCCGTCAGAACCTGCTCGGCAAGCGCGTCGACTACTCCGGCCGTTCGGTCATCGTGGTCGGCCCGCAGCTCAAGCTGCACCAGTGCGGCCTGCCGAAGCTGATGGCACTCGAGCTGTTCAAGCCGTTCGTGATGAAGCGTCTGGTCGACCTGAACCACGCGCAGAACATCAAGAGCGCCAAGCGGATGGTGGAGCGCCAGCGTCCGCAGGTGTGGGACGTGCTTGAAGAGGTGATCGGTGAGCATCCGGTGCTGCTGAACCGCGCGCCGACGCTGCACCGCCTCGGCATCCAGGCCTTCGAGCCGATGCTGGTCGAGGGCAAGGCCATTCAGCTGCACCCGCTGGTCTGCGAGGCGTTCAACGCCGACTTCGACGGCGATCAGATGGCGGTTCACCTGCCGCTGAGCGCCGAGGCGCAGGCCGAGGCCCGCATCCTGATGCTGTCGTCGAACAACATCCTGTCGCCTGCATCGGGCCGCCCGCTGGCCATGCCGCGTCTGGACATGGTGACCGGGTTGTTCTTCCTGACCACCGAGATCCCCGGTGACACCGGCGAATACCAGCCGGCCGCCAAGGACAAGCCGGAGTCGGGCGTGTACGCATCGCCCGCCGAGGCGATCATGGCGCTGGACCGCGGCGCGCTGTCGGTGCGGGCCAAGATCAAGGTGCGGCTGACGCAGCTGCGTCCGCCGGTAGAGCTCGAGGCCGAGCTGTTCGGCGACGAGGGCTGGAAGCCCGGCGACGCCTGGACCGCTTCCACAACGCTGGGCCGGGTGATGTTCAACGAGCTGCTGCCAATCAGATACCCGTTCATCAACCAGCAGATGCACAAGAAGGTACAGGCGTCGATCATCAACGACCTGGCCGAGCGCTATCCGATGATCGTGGTTGCGCAGACCGTGGACAAGCTCAAGGACACCGGCTTCTACTGGGCCACCCGCTCGGGTGTCACCGTGTCGATGGCCGATGTGATTGTGCCGCCGAACAAGCAGGAGATCCTCGACCGCTACGAGAAGGAAGCCGACGGGATCGAAAAGAAGTACCAGCGCGGTGCTTTGAACCACGACGAGCGCAACGGCGAGCTGGTGAAGATCTGGCAGCAGGCGACCGAAGAAGTCGGCGAGGCGCTGCGGGAGCACTACCCGCAGGACAACCCGATCATCACGATCGTCGATTCGGGCGCAACGGGTAACTTCACCCAGACGCGCACGCTGGCCGGCATGAAGGGTCTGGTGACGAACCCGAAGGGTGAGTTCATCCCGCGGCCGATCAAGTCCTCGTTCCGCGAGGGCCTGACGGTGCTGGAGTACTTCATCAACACCCACGGCGCCCGTAAGGGCCTGGCGGACACCGCTCTTCGTACCGCCGACTCGGGTTACCTGACCCGTCGTCTGGTGGACGTGAGCCAGGACGTCATCGTCCGCGAGTCCGACTGCGAGACCGAGCGCGGTATCAACGTCACCCTTGCCGAGCTGTCAGGCGACGGCGGACACATCCGCGATCCGCACATCGAAACCTCGGCGTACGCGCGGACTTTGGCCGCCGACGCCGTCGACAAGAAGGGCAACGTCATCGTCGAGCGGGGCCACGATCTTGGTGACCCGGCCATCGAGGCGCTGCTCGCGGCGGGCATCACCGAGGTCAAGGTCCGCTCCGTGCTGACCTGCACCACCGGCACCGGCGTGTGCGCGATGTGCTACGGCCGTTCGATGGCGACCGGCAAGCTGGTCGACATCGGCGAGGCCGTCGGCATCGTGGCCGCGCAGTCCATCGGTGAGCCCGGCACGCAGCTGACGATGCGCACCTTCCACCAGGGCGGTGTCGGTGAGGACATCACCGGCGGTCTGCCCCGCGTGCAGGAGCTGTTCGAGGCCCGCGTGCCGCGGAACAAGGCGCCGATCGCCGACGTCAGCGGACGGGTTCAGCTCGACGAGACCGAGGCGTTCTACAAGATCACCATCGTCCCCGACGACGGTGGCGACGAAGTCGTCTACGACAAGCTGCCCAAGCGCAACCGCCGCCTCAAGGTGTTCAAGCACGAGGACGGTTCGGAGCGGCTGCTCACCGACGGCGACCACGTCGAGGTCGGCCAGCAGCTGATGGAAGGCTCCGCGGACCCGCACGAGGTGCTGCGTGTCCAGGGCCCCCGCGAGGTGCAGATCCACCTCGTCAAGGAGGTCCAGGAGGTCTACCGCGCTCAGGGTGTGTCGATCCACGACAAGCACATCGAGGTGATCGTCCGGCAGATGCTGCGGCGCGTCACGATCATCGATTCGGGTGCGACGGAGTTCCTGCCCGGCTCGCTGACCGAGCGCGGCGAGTTCGAGACCGAGAACCGTCGGGTGGTTGCCGAGGGCGGCGAGCCCGCGGCCGGTCGCCCGGTATTGATGGGCATCACCAAGGCGTCGCTGGCCACCGACTCGTGGCTGTCGGCGGCGTCGTTCCAGGAGACCACGCGAGTGCTGACCGATGCGGCGATCAACTGCCGCAGCGACAAGCTCCAGGGTCTGAAGGAGAACGTCATCATCGGCAAGTTGATCCCGGCGGGTACGGGCATCAACCGGTACCGCAACATCCAGGTGGAGCCGACCGAGGAGGCGCGGGCCGCCGCGTACACGATCCCGTCCTACGAGGATCAGTACTACAGCCCCGACTTCGGCCAGGCCACCGGAGCCGCGGTTCCGCTGGACGACTACGGCTACAGCGACTACCGCTAAGTCGAAACGAGAAAGCCCCTGGGTCATCCGCCCGGGGGCTTTTTTGTTGGCGAGCGTGGACTTATGACACGTCCGCGCCCGAAATGCGTGGCATAAGTCCACACTCGACGTGGTGTTGACCAACGCAGCCTGGTTCCTTGCGGGTCTGGCCGCGCTTGTCGTGGGCGCCGAGGTGATGGTAAGGGGCGGTGCGAAAGTCGCATCGCGGTTCGGCATCAGCCCGATCGTCGTCGGCTTGACCGTGGTGTCGATCGGCACCAGCGCACCGGAGTTGGCGGTGGGTGTGGTCGCTGCAGTCGAGGACAACGGGGCGCTGGCGGTCGGCAACATCGCAGGCACCAACGTCGTCAACCTCCTGCTCGTCTTGGGTCTCAGCGCGCTGCTTGCGCCGCTAGCCCTGCAGATGCGCACGCTTCGCTTCGAATTACCGGTGATGGCCGGGGCGGCAATCCTGCTGTGGCTGTTGGCGTTCGACGGGGTGCTCTCCCGACCGGACGGCCTCGTGCTAACCGTCGGCGCTGTCGTCTACACCGTTGCGGTGGTGCGTGCGGCGCATCGGGAAAGTAGCGATGCCACAGCCGAATTCACCGACGCGTATCCGAAATCGGAGGCGTCGGGCGGCACCGCGGTGCATGTCGTCATGATGCTGTCCGGTATCGCGATCATCGTCGTCGGTGCGGAGCGACTGGTCGACGCTGCCGTCGGCATGGCCCGCGAGTTCGGAGTGTCCGACGCACTGATCGGGCTCACCGTGGTGGCGATCGGCACGTCGGCCCCCGAGTTGGTGACCACCGTCGTGTCCACTGTGCGAGGTGAGCGCGACATCGCGGTCGGGAATCTGCTGGGCAGCAGCATCTACAACATCCTTCTGATCCTCGGCGTTACGTGCCTGGTACCCGCGCACGGTCTCGCGCTGCCGCCGGAGTTGGTGCGCATCGACATCCCGATCATGGTGGCGGTCGCCGTCGCGTGCATCCCGATCTTCATCTCGGGACGACGGGTCAGCCGGGTCGAGGGCGGTGTCACGGTCGCGACATATCTGGCGTACCTCGCGTTTTCCCTAGCTGGCGCAGGGGCCCAGCTTGCGACACAGATGTGACGTGTCCGCCGGCCCGCCTAGACTGGCCGGGTGCTTATTGGTTCGCACGTCCACCAAGACGACCCCCTTGCCGCTGCTGAGGCCGACGGCGCCGATGTGGTGCAGTTCTTCCTCGGCAACCCGCAGAGCTGGAAGAAGCCGAAGCCCCGCGACGACGCCGAGACGCTGAAGGCGGCAAGCATGCCGCTGTATGTACATGCGCCGTACCTGATCAACGTGGCGTCGGCCAACAACCGCGTCCGCATCCCGTCGCGCAAGATCCTCCAGGACACCTGCGACGCGGCGGCGGAGATCAGCGCCACCGCGGTGATCGTGCACGGCGGCCACGCCGACGACAACGACATGGACGCCGGCTACGAGCGGTGGGTCAAGGCGCTGAAGTACCTCGAAACCGATGTGCCCGTGTACCTGGAGAACACCGCGGGCGGTGACCACGCGATGGCCCGCTACTTCGACACCATCGGACGACTGTGGGACCACATCGGAGACACCGGAATCGGGTTCTGCCTCGACACCTGCCACGCGTGGGCGGCGGGTGAGGCGCTGATCGACGCCGTCGACCGAATCAAGGCCCTCACGGGCCGCATCGACCTGGTGCACTGCAACGATTCACGCGACGCGGCGGGCTCGGGCGCCGACCGGCATGCCAACTTCGGCACGGGTCAAATCGACCCTGACCTGCTGGTTGCCGTCGTCAAGACCGCCGATGCGCCGGTGATATGCGAGACCGCCGACGAGGGCCGCAAGGACGACATCGCGTTCCTCCGGGAGCACGTCTGCTAAGAACGGTTCGATAACCGAAACCCTTATCGAACGCACGGTTTCACTTTGGTGAACTAATCTCTACCGGGTGTCCGCAATTGACGAGGCGCCAATTGCGTTGACGCATGCCGTCGACCGCCCCGTGGCGACCCGGAGTCGACGGCTGAAGATCCTGCGATGGGTGGCGATCGTCGTGTGGGCCGCTGTCGTCGTGTACCGCACGCTGACCGATGGCTTTGCGTTCAACCGCGAACTGCTGCTCCTCTACATCTGCACCGGGCTGGCGGCCGCCAGCATCGGGCAGGGGCGACGCATGCTCTACGTGATCCGGGATTGGCTGCCGTTCGCCCTTGTGCTGGTGGCTTACGACCTCAGCAGGGGTGCGGCGACGCTGATCGGCCGACCGACCATGTGGCACTGGCAAGCCGACGCGGACCGCTGGTTGTTCTTCGGAAACATGCCGACGGTGTGGCTGCAGGAGCGCCTGAAGCTGCCGTATCCGCCTTGGTGGGAAGTCGTTCTCAGCACCGTCTACATGTCGTTCTTCATCCTGCCGTACGTCGTCGCCGGAGTGCTGTGGCTGCGCAACCGCGACGAGTGGAAGTCGTTCGTGAAGCTGTTCGTCGGCCTGTCGTTCGCCGCCCTCGTGATCTATTGCCTCTTGCCGGCGGCGCCGCCATGGGCCGCCGCCCGCTGCACGGCAGCCGACGTCGAGGGTGGCCCGTCCGGTCCGCAATGCATGTTCGGCTCGGCACGCGGCGTTCCCGACGGCGGTCTGCTTGGCGCGATGCAATCCACCCAGGACGGAGCCAACGATTGGGTGGAGCGCATCGTGGGGCGCGGCTGGGGGAAGCTGAACCTGCACACCGCGAGTGCGTTGATAGACCAGGGCCAGGCCAGTGTGAATCTGGTGGCGGCAGTTCCATCTCTGCATGCGGGTCTGACACTGGCCATCTGCGCATTCCTGTGGAAGCGGGTCCATTTCGCGTGGCGGCCGCTGATGGTCGCGTACGTGCTCATCATGGCGTTCGCGCTGGTGTACACCGCCGAGCATTACGTCGTCGACATCCTGCTCGGATGGGCGCTGGCAGGGGCGGTTCTCGCCATCGCGAAATACTTTGGGGCGCGGCGGCTTAGACCAGAAGAAGAGGATGCTGAAGTTCCGCTGAGCTCTTCTGTGTGACGGTGCGAACACGCCGACGCGTCTCTATCGTGGAGCCGTGGCCACCCGACTTGGTGTTCTGCTGGCTCTGCTTCTGGTTGGCGCGGCTTGCGCGGCGCCGGGTTCGGCGGCTCCGCCGGGATTCACCGGCGGCTCGGCCAACCACGCGCTGAGTTTCGGTGGCCTCGACCGGTCCTACCGCTTGTACGTCCCCGACGGGCTGCCGACGCCCGCGCCGCTCGTGGTGATGCTTCACGGCGGGTTCGGCAGTGCCGAGCAGGCCGAAAGGGCTTACGGCTGGGATCAATTGGCCGACAGCGCGAAGTTCGTCGTCGCCTACCCCGACGGTGAAGGCCGGGCGTGGAACACTAACGGCGGCTGCTGCGGACGGCCCGGCCGCGAGAACATCGACGACGTCGGATTCATCACCGCGGTCGTCAACGACATCAGCGCGAACATCGGCATCGACGCCAACCGCGTCTACGCAACCGGTATCAGCAACGGCGGCATGATGTCGTACGCATTGGCTTGTAACACAGGCATATTCGCGGCGATCGGACCGGATTCGGCGACCCAGCTCGACGCCTGCGCAGCGCCGCATCCCACGTCGGTCATGCACATCCACGGGACCGCCGATCGGATGATCCGATACGACGGCGGACCCGGAGCGGGCGTCGCCCGCATCGACGGGCTGCCCGTGCCGGATCTCAACGCGTTTTGGCGCGGTGTCGACCACTGCTCGCCCGCTGCGACGACGACCGACGGTGCGGTGACGACGTCGACGGCGGACTGTCCCGATAGCCGCAGCGTCGTGCTGACGACCGTCGACGGCGGGGGACATGAGTGGCCTGCGTTCGCGACCGGTGCGCTGTGGCAGTTCTTCGACGGCCATCCACGTCCGAGTGCCTAAACGGACCCAGCGAACGCCGCCGTTACGATTGCCCGCATGGCGGACACCGAACCGGTACAGCAACCTCAGCCCCCCTCGACACCCGCAGCGCAGTCATCGGGCGATGGTGGTGCTCGGGTGGTGGCGCTGTTGTCGCTACTCGTCGCGATGGGCGCCATCGGTGTGGCCGCATGGGCTGTGGTGATGGCATGGCCGCAGCAGAAGAACACCCCGCAGCCGAGCGCGGAGTCGAAGCAGAAGGTGTGCGCCGCCTTCGATACGGTCAGCAGGGCGGTTCAGTTGCAGACCCACGCCGATCTCGGCCCCGATCCGATTGCACAGCAGGCGGTGGCGGGTAATGCTCGGCTGTCGCTGATCGGCGGCGGCGAGTATCTGCGCAGCCGTCTCGACGACCAGACGGCGCCGGACCTCGCCGAGGCGGTCCGCTTATTCGCAAACAACCTCGACGAGATCGGGATGAACGCACTCGCCGGGGCGACCAACGACGATCCGCAGCAGGCCGCGCGGCTCACCGCCGGTGAGGAAGGCCGGAGCAAGATCGCCGACCTCTGCAAGTAGGTTCAGCCGAGGAAGCCGGACACCGTTTGTTCCTGATGGCCGAACTCGACGTCTTGGCCGTTGAAGTCACCGTGACAGGACAGCACCACCTTCCACCTTTGGCCGATTACGGGTGCCAGGAACGTCAGGTCCTTCGAGCCCATCTTTTCGATGTCGAACGGTTCGTCGATCGGCTGTCCCAGGCCCTTGACCTCTTCCGCGTGATATGTGCAATGACCGGGAATCGTGGCGGTGCTCGAAACGTGCACATTGATGTTGGGCAGTGCGGGCGTGATCAGCATCCGCACCATGTCTGTCGGTGGCTTCTCCGCCGGCGGTGGCGCTTGCGCTGCCGGAGCCTCGGCCGGACCTTTCGGATCCAGTGGAGGCGGTGAATCGGCGGGCGCCCGCCCTATGCAGAGAAACTGGGCGCTGGTGTTCCAGCCATTGGTTGCACCGGCGCTGTTGGTCGTGCTTCCGCTCGCGCCATTGCCATTCGGGTTGATCGTGCCCGTGTAGCGATTCGTAAACGCTTGGGTGGTCGGCGGATCACCGTTACCGGGGGTGTTTCTTTGCCGGAAGTCAGCGGTGAAATTGAGCTTGTTGGTGCCCTTGACGATTCCTCCGGTGAGCGGCCCGCCCCAAGGGCCCCCGTCCTTCGCGGTATAAGAGGCGGTTCCCTTAGTGTCGGTGTTGTCCCAGGACAAATGAATCACGAGGCCGTTGTCTTGGTTGATGTCGATCTCATTGCTCTGCATCGTCCAGTCGCAGTCAGTGGGGGCGAGTGGTAGCGGAGTCATTGGGCCCGCCTGCGCAGGCGCTTCGACGGCGAAATCCCGTCGCGCTAGCGCATGCTGCGACGGCGAACATCGTGGCGACCGTCTTGGTAGACATAGGGACCTCCCAAAGGGCTAGGGGCGCGGGCAGTGCTCTGCGCAAGCTGAACATATGCCTGGAGGTGCCTTGGATGAATCGGGTGTTTCCCTATGGATTCACTGTCTTGTAGCTGCGAAAATAAATCTATTACTGATATTGTGCGACTGTCGGAAAAATGTAATATCGGTGGCATGACAGACACGCACGTCGTCACCAACCAGGTCCCTCCGTTCGAGGACTTCAACCCGGCGTCATCTCCGGTACTGACCGAGGCGCTCATTCGCGAAGGCGGCGAGTGGGGCCTCGACGAGGTCACCGAGCTCGGCGCGCTCTCCGGAAGCGCGCAGGCGCAACGCTGGGGCGAGCTGGCCGACCGGAACCAGCCGATCCTGCACACCCACGACCGCTACGGCCATCGCGTCGACGAGGTCGAGTACGACCCGGCCTACCAAGAGCTGATGAAGGTGGCCATTGGCCACGGCCTGCACGCCGCGCCGTGGGCTGACGACCGGACGGGCTCCCACGTCGTCCGCGCCGCGAAGACATCGGTGTGGACGCCGGAGCCGGGCCATATCTGCCCGATCTCGATGACCTATGCCGTCGTTCCGGCGCTCCGCTACAACAAAGAGCTGGCCGACGTGTATGAGCCGCTGCTGACCAGTCGCTCCTATGATCCCGAACTGAAGGTGCCCGCAACAAAGGTCGGCATCACCGCGGGCATGTCGATGACCGAGAAGCAGGGCGGATCCGACGTGCGGGCCGGCACCACCCAGGCGACCCCCAACGTCGACGGCACCTACAGCCTGACCGGACACAAATGGTTCACCTCCGCGCCGATGTGCGACGTGTTCCTCGTCCTCGCGCAGGCGCCAGGCGGACTGTCCTGCTTCTTCCTGCCGCGCGTGCTGCCCGACGGCACCCGCAACCGAATGTTCTTGCAGCGGTTGAAGGAGAAGCTCGGCAACCACGCCAACGCCTCGTCGGAGGTGGAGTACGACGGTGCAACCGCGTGGCTGGTCGGGGAGGAGGGCCGCGGTGTACCCACCATCATCGAGATGGTCAACCTCACCCGGCTGGACTGCACGCTCGGCAGCGCGACAAGCATGCGCACCGGCGTGTCCCGTGCCATGCACCATGCGCAGCACCGAAAGGCGTTCGGCGCCTATCTGATTGACCAGCCGCTGATGCGCAACGTGCTCGCCGATCTCGCGGTCGAGGCGGAAGCCGCCACCATCGTCGCGATGCGGATGGCCGGTGCCACCGACAGTGCGGTGCGCGGCGACGAACGCGAAACACTGCTGCGCCGCATCGGGCTTGCGGCGAGCAAGTACTGGGTGTGCAAGCGGGCCACCGCGCACGCGGCCGAGGCAATGGAATGCCTTGGCGGCAACGGGTACGTCGAGGAGTCCGGTATGCCTCGGCTGTACCGCGAGGCTCCGCTGATGGGCATCTGGGAGGGCTCGGGCAACGTCAGCGCGCTGGACACGTTGCGCGCGATGGCAACCCGGCCCGAGTGCGTCGACGTGCTGTTCGACGAGCTGGCCAAGACGACCGGCCAGGACCCGCGACTGGACGCCCACGTCGACGGGCTCAAGCCACAGCTCGACGACCTCGAGACCGTCCAGTACCGCGCCCGCAAGGTCGCCGAGGACATCAGCCTGGCCTTGCAAGGCTCGCTGCTGGTACGCCACGGGCACCCGGCCGTCGCCGAGGCGTTCCTCGCCACCCGGCTGGGCGGCCAGTGGGGTAATGCCTACGGCACCATGCCGACCGGGCTCGACCTTGCGCCGATCCTCGAGCGCGCGCTGGTCAAGGGATGACTTTCCCCGCCGAGCAGACGCAGAATCGCACGTTTGAGGCCCATTTCATGCGAGTTTGCGTCTGCTCGCGAGAAGAAGGTGCCCGTCGATGACTCACGCGATCAGGCCCGTCGACTTCGACAACCTGAAGACGATGACCTACGAGGTCACCGATCGGGTTGCGCGAATCACGTTCAACCGCCCCGAAAAAGGCAATGCGATCATCGCCGACACTCCGCTGGAGCTCTCCGCGCTCGTCGAGCGCGCCGACCTGGATCCCGATGTACACGTCATCCTGGTATCGGGCCGCGGCGAAGGGTTCTGTGCCGGTTTCGACCTGTCCGCCTACGCCGAGGGCTCGTCGTCGGCGGGCGGGGGCAGCCCGTATGCGGACACCGTGCTGTCGGGTAAGACGCAGGCGATCAACCATCTGCCCGATCAGCCGTGGGACCCGATGATCGACTATCAGATGATGAGCCGATTCGTCCGCGGCTTCTCCAGCCTCATGCACTGCGACAAGCCCACCGTCGTCAAGATCCACGGCTACTGCGTGGCAGGCGGCACCGACATCGCCCTGCACGCCGACCAGGTGATCGCCGCGTCCGACGCCAAGATCGGCTATCCGCCGATGCGGGTGTGGGGCGTGCCCGCGGCAGGACTCTGGGCGCACCGCCTCGGCGACCAGCGCGCGAAACGCCTTCTGTTCACGGGTGATTGCATCAGC
>Ga0318562_10000818_pt1 | contig 13933 bp, 10 predicted proteins | sample GRESIP066b5f18_FD_203688 | JGI IMG/M metagenome (GOLD analysis project Ga0318562, IMG submission 203688) | Tropical soil microbial communities from Luquillo Experimental Forest, Puerto Rico - GRE.SIPMG.066b5f18 | ecosystem: Environmental > Terrestrial > Soil > Tropical forest > Bulk soil... | reverse complement strand
GGGTGGAGGAAGGACGCCCTCGATCCCCAGGCCACCCTGGAGTGGCTGCGCGCCGCCCGGGGAGACGACACCGAGGAGGCGCTCCGCAAGGTGCACGTCCTCGACCTCGAGGTGCTGGAGGCGATGCTCCGCGCCCTCACCCGGGTGCATGACCTGGAGGCCACTCCGGACCCCGAGGTCTCCCACGTCACGCTCGACTCCGCCGACGGCCACTACCGGATCGAGCTGCTGGTGGAGGGCCCGGAGCAGGCCGCGCTCCGGGCGCTGCTCCTCGACCTGATGGCCGAGGACCCGCTCGGCTTCAGCCGCCTGATGGAGGCGGTGCGGTGGGAGGTCCCCAGCGAGCTGGAGGAAACGGCGCTCCGTTTCCGCTGGGCGCGCCTTTCCGATCTGGGCTTCCCTGATCCCGAGTCGGCAGCGGGGCTCTACTCCCAGGTTCCAATCCCCGAGCAGAAGGGGGTGCCGGCGGCGCTCGCCGTCCGCGGCAGCCGGGCCAACCTCATCACCTCCGCCCTCGCCGGCCTCGACGCCGAGGAGCTGCAGGCCGCCGAGGAGGAGCTGCGGGGCGTCTACAACGCTGCGCTGGTCGCCGACGGCGCCGATCCCGGAGACCTGCAGGCCTTCCAGGCGTCTGCCGAGCGCGCCCGCGACACGCTCGGTCTGGGGCTGGAGCTGCTGACCGGGGGAGACCCGGCGCGAGCGACCGAGGTGCTCCGGGAGACGCCGCTGCGGCGGATCTTCCAGATCGGCTTCTCCCTCGGGCTCCGCCTGAAGCACCGCGCCGATCGCCTCGCGGCCCGGCCCCTGGCCCGGGTCGATGGGCAGTGGCTGCTCTGGCCCGCGGAGGAGGCGGCCCTCTCCGCGCTGCGGCGGGCGCGGCCACTCCGGGCCCTGCCGGTCGAGGGTGCGGAACCGGTCCCCTTTCGCTCGCTGGCCGAGCTCGACGCCACCTCGACCCAGCTCACCCGGGCCGAGCGCCAGCAGCGGATGCTCTCCGCGCTGCTGGGAGGCGACGAGGAGACTGCCCGGGCGGCGTTGCACGGGCTCGGGGCAGGGTGGCCGGCGGGAGGGACACCGGCGGTGCTCTCTGCAGCGCTCTCGCAGGCGCTCCTCGGCGGTCCGGCACGGGTGGCCCCGGTGCCCTCGGCACGCACCGGCGAGCTGGGCCAGCAGCTGCTCTCCGGTTCGCCGCCCCGGTTGCGGCCGGAGGCAGTGTCCCGCGCCACTGATGCGCTGCGGGCGCTGGCTCCCGACACCGGCGATGAGCCGGAGCGGCTGGCGCGCGCAGTGCTGGAACGTCTGGTGGATCAGATCGGCCCGGCCCTGCTCTCCGGGCCATTGCCCCGCGAGGTCCAGACGACGTTGCCCTGGACCGACGGCACCGGCCGGTAAGCCTTACCGGGCCGCGGTGCGGCGTCGGCGGACGGCGGAGCATCTCCCCGGCATCCCGTGGATCTCGCGATGACGGTTGTGGCACGCCTGCTGCTCTGACCCCGCCGGGGAGAGCGACGATGGTCTTCCGGCGAGCGTGGGCTTCTGAACGGCAGGAAACGCGAGTGGCGGCGACGCTGGTGGGGTGCGCCCTGCTGCTCGACGCGCTGGCGGACGGCAGCGACGTCCTCCACGGTCTGGGGGTGGTCTGCCGGGCACTGGCACTGGCCTTCTGCGTGACGGTGGCAGTGGCCGGGGTGGGCCGCTTCGGGGACTCGCCGCTCGCTCTCCGCTTCTCGCTGTGGCGCGCCCTCGGGCTGCTCGCCGCTGTCGGTTGCGTCGGCTTCGTGCTCTTCGTGCGCTGGCCGCTGCTGCTCCAGCCCACCGACGGTGGATTCGCGCTGGACGTGGTGGGGATCCTCTGGCTCCTCCTCACCGGCTCGGTGTGGGGCCGCGACAGCTGGAGGCGGCTGAGCCCGGCGCTGGACGGAACGAGCCCTGGCGCACATCCGTCGGGCTGGGGTCTGAGGACGTCGGCCTAGCCCCCGGGGCGCCCTGGCGGCAGCCGCGCGCTGGCCAGCGCGGCGAGGCTGGGCACGCCCCGGGCGGCGAGGCGGGCGCGCAGCTCGCCCACCAGCCGGTGCACCAGCCCCGGCCCCTCGTAGACCAGCGCGGTGTAGAGCTGCACCACGTCGGCGCCGGCGGCGAGCCGCTCCAGCACGTCGTCGGCGGTGAACACCCCTCCCGACGCCCAGAGCGCCAGCCGCCCCCGGGCCCGGGAGGCCGCGCGGCGGAGGATGGCCAGAGCCAGTGGCGCGAGCGGAGCTCCGGACAGACCGCCCGCTTCGCTGGCGTGCTCCCCCGACACCGGGCGGGCGACGGTGGTGTTGGTGCAGATCAGCCCGGACACCCGTGCCTCGATCGCCACCTCCACCACCGCGTCCACCGCCTCCGGGGCGAGGTCGGGGGCGACTTTCAAGAAGAGCGGCTTGCCCGGGGCGAGCTCCTCCACCCGCTGCTTCACCCGGGTGAGCAGCGCCCGGAGCTGCTCCGGCTCTTGCAGCTGGCGGAGTCCGGGGGTGTTGGGCGAGCTGGCGTTCACCACCAGGTAGTCCGCCAGCGGCGCGAGCTGGCTCACCGCGGCCAGGTAGTCGTCCACCGCCCGCTCCAGCGGGGTGTCCTTGTTCTTTCCGACGTTGATCCCCACCGGCCCGCGCCGCGGCCCGAGCGCGGCGAGACGTGCGGCCATCGCCGCGGCGCCGGCGTTGTTGAAGCCCATCCGGTTGATCAGCGCCCGCTCCCGGGGGAGCCGGAACAGCCGGGGAGTGGGGTTCCCCGGCTGGCCGAGCGGGGTGACCGTCCCCACCTCCACCCCGGCGAACCCCAGGGCGAAGAATCCCCGCACCGCCTCGGCGTTCTTGTCGAATCCGGCGGCGAGGAGAATGGGGTGGGCGAAGCGCAGCCCGGCGCTGGTCACCGAGAGGTCCGGGCCCGGCGCGGGTAGCTGCCGGGGGCCGGAGCCGGCGAACAACCCGACCCCGCGGAGCAGCCCCATGCCCAGGTGGTGGGCCTGCTCGGCGGAGAGGAGGAAGAGGAGCCGGCGGAGGAGGGCGTACACGGGGGCCGCGCCCGACGCCTAGCACGCCCTCAGGGGATGAAGGAGTACTCCCGTGCCCAGGCCAGCGATTGCTCCACCTGGGCGGGAGTCATGATCGCGTGCTGCTCCATCAGCGCCACCTCGTGCCCCATGTCGGTGTCGAGGAGGTACGGGCCGTCGGTGTTGAGGGTGATCTTCACCCCTCGGTCGAGGAAGGTCTGGACGATGTGGCGCAGCTCCTCCATCCCGCTCACCGCCCGGGTGTGGAGATTGGAGGTGGGGCAGAGCTCCAGCACCACGTCCTGCTCCTTGAGCAGGCGCATCGCCGACTCGTCGTAGGCTGCGCGGATGCCATGCCCGATCCGGTGGGGGCGCAGCCGGTCCACCACCGCGATCACCCCCTCGGCGCCGGTGCCGAGGGTCTCCCCGGTGTGCACGGTGGTCTTCAGCCCCGAGGCGCGGGCCCGGGCGAAGAGGTCCTCGTAGGCAGCGACCTGCGTCCCGTCCAGCTCGATGGCCCGGGTCTCGGTGCCGGCCAGGTCGATGCCCACCACTCCGCGGTGCCGGTACTTGATCGCCTTCTCCAGAATGATCGAGTTGAGGCGGTGGTCGAACTCCCGGGCGAGGCAGAAGATCAGGCCGGCCTTCACCCCGTACTCCAGCACCGCCCGGTCCATTCCCCGCAGCGCGGCGTGGATGATGTGGTCGAGGTCGAGGGTGGAATCGAGGTTTCGCTTCATCGGGTTGAAGCGCAGCTCGATCTGGGTGACCCGGCTTCCGCGGTACTCCTTGCCGATCACCTCGTAGACGCTCCGCTCGATGGCCATCGGCGAGCTCTGAATCTTCTCCGTCCAGGTGTGCATGATCCGCAGGTAGTCGTCGAGGTTGCGGACGTTGTCCGGACGGGCGGTGATCATCTCCACGAACTCGAAGTAGTTCTTGGTGGGCAGCTTGAAGCCCTCGCTGTGAGCCAGCGACCAGAGCACGTGGGGAGCCACCGCCCCGCCGACGTGGATGTGGAGGTCGATCAGCTCCCGCGCCATGTCCCCAGGCTACGGGACCGAGGCGACATCCGTCGAGCGGTGGCCGCGGCGGACTTGTTATGGTCCCGCCATGGCGGCGACACGGATCGACGGGAAGGCCATCGCGCTCAAAGTGCGAGGCGAGGTGGCGGCGGGGGTGCAGGAGCTGAAGGGTCGCACCGGAAAGGTCCCCGGGCTGGCGGTGATCCGGGTGGGCGAGGATCCGGCGAGCAAGATCTACGTCACCGGCAAGCAGAAGGCTGCCCTCGAGGCCGGCTTCCAGTCGTGGGAGCACCACTTCCCGGAGACCGCCGCCCACGCCGAGGTCCAGTCGAAGCTGGAGGCGCTCAACGCCGACCCGGCAGTGCACGGGATCCTGATCCAGCTCCCGGTGCCGAAGCAGATCGACGCCGACGCGCTCCTCCGCCGGATGCGGCCGGAGAAGGACGCCGACGGGCTGCATCCGATCAACGCCGGGCTCCTCGCCCAGGGGCGGGAGGCCACCGTGGCCTGCACCCCGCTGGGGGTGATGCGGATGTTGAAGGAGATCGACTGCCGCCCCTCGGGCAAGCAGGCGGTGGTGGTGGGCCGGAGCATCCTGGTCGGCCGCCCGATGGCCTTCCTGCTCCTCAACGCCGACGCCACGGTCACCGTCTGCCACCGGAAGAGCAACCTCCCCGAGGAGGTGGCCCGGGCGGACATCCTGGTGGCCGCGGTGGGGGTGCCGGAGCTGATCCAGGGCGCGTGGATCAAGCCCGGGGCGGTGGTGATCGACGTCGGCATCAACCGCCTTCCCACCGGCAAGCTGGTCGGCGACGTGCAGTTCGAGGCAGCCGCGGAGCGGGCCTCGGCCATCACCCCGGTTCCGGGGGGGGTGGGCCCGATGACCATCGCCATGCTCCTCTCCAACACCCTGAAGAATGCCCGCGCGCTGGTCGGCTGACACCCGGGGCCGGGCGTCTCATCGGGGCCCAGGCTCCGCTGCATCGCCACGCCGCCCGGCTGCAGCATCTTCCCCGGCGCGCCGTTCCCGGTCAGCGTCGCCTCGATGATGTCCGGCCGGTCCTGCTTCCCGTTGCTCCTCCTCGCCGCGCCGCTCCTGCTCGGAGCGGGTCCGGGCGACGGAGGAACCTCCGCTCCACCCGCCTGCACGCCGGCTCCCGAGTCCGAGCTCCGGCCGGAGGAGATCCGGGTGCAGGAGGCGCTGCGGCGCTCCCCAGGCGATCCGATGCTTCTCTACGACCTGGCGATCGTCCACGCGCTGCGCTGCGACCGGCCCCGGACGCTCGCCGCGTTGAAGGCGGTGGCCGCCGCTCCCGGTGGGCTCGACCCCGGTGCCTTCCGTGGATTCGCCTTCCTCTCCGGTGATCCGGAGTTCCGGGCCATCGTGGCTGGCATCCGCAGCGCGCATCCCCCGATCCTCGCCAGCCAGCCGGGCTTCGTCCTCCGCGCTCCTGGTCTCTTCCCCGAGGGAATGGCCTTCGACCCGCGCACCCGGCGGGTCTACGCCGGCAGCGCATCGGGCCGACGCATCGTGTGGACCGACGCCTCGGGCGCCCTCCGGGTCCTGGTGCCGTCGAAGGGGGGCGGCCTCGGCTTTCCCGCAGGGATGAAGGTCGACCCGGCACGGGACCAGCTCTGGGTGTGCAGCGCCTCGAGCTTCGGCCCGGGGGTGGTCCTCTCCGACGCGACGAGCGGGCTGCTGGCCTTCGACCTCCGCGACGGGCATCGGGTCCGAGCGGTGACGCAGACGACGGCGGGGTTCCTCAACGACCTGGTGGTGGTCCCCTCCAGCGGCGAGGTGCTGGCGACCAACACCAGCACCGGAGCGGTGGCCGTCGCCCGCCCGGGAGCCACCACCACCGAGGACCTCCTGCCGGCGGGGTCGGTTCCCGGCGCCAACGGGATCGCCCTCGACGACCGGGAGCGCTTCCTCTTCGTCGCCGGAGGCGACGGCATCACCCGCGTCGACCTCCGGACCCGGGCCTTCCAGCGGCTGGAGCGTCCGCCAGACGTGGTCGATGGAAGCTTCGACGGCCTCTACTTCCACCGGGGCACGCTGGTCGGAGTGCAGAACGGCGTGCATCCCGGGCGGGTGGTGCGTCTCCGCCTCGACGCCACCCTGGGGCGCATCGTCGGCTGGGAGGTGCTGGAGGCGTACGCGCCGTGGATCGAGACCCCCACCACCGGGGCGCTCGACGGCGACAGCCTTCTCTACCTGGCCAACACCCAGCTCCGGCGCTGGAAGCCAGCGGGGAACGGGTCGACGGAAGGCCTGGTCGACGTGCAGGTCCGGCGCGTGGCGCTCGGCGGCCCCTGAGCCCGGGCGCCGCGGACGCCGGACTGCTAGAAGCGCCCGCTCATGCTCTCCCTGGTCCTTCCTTACGTCGAGCTGCCCACCCTCCAGCTGCCCCTCGGCCTGGCGATCCATCCCTTCAGCGTCTTCGCCGCCCTCGGCGTCTACGTCGGGGCGGTGCTCATCGTCCGCGCCGGAAAGTGGTACGGCCCGGGCGACACCAAGCCTCTCTCGGAGGTCTTCGTCTGGGCGGTGGTGGGCGGCGTCCTCGGGGCACACCTCCTCCACGTCCTGGGCTACCACCCGGAGCTCCTCCGCACCCAGGGCCCGGTGGTGCTGCTCAAGGTCTGGGACGGCGTCTCCTCGATGGGCGGCGTGCTCGGCGGACTGCTGGGGATCGTCCTCTACTTCCGGAGGCACCACCTCCCGATCGGTCCGTACTGGGACGCCATCGCCCTGGGAACTGCGCCGGCGTGGGCCATTGCCAGGGTGGGCTGCGCGGTGGTGCACGACCACCCGGGAGTAAGGTCCAACGCCTGGTTCGCGGTGGCCTGGCCCGACGGGCCCCGGCTGGACATGGGGCTTCTCGACTGCGTGCTGCTCCTGGCGGTAACCGCCGTCCTCTACCTGCTCGCCCGCCGCAAGTGGCATCCGGGGTTCCTGATGGGGGTGCTCGCCCTCGGCTACTCGGTGCCGCGGTTCTTCCTCGACTTTCTCCGGGCGAAGGACCTGCCCTTCGTCGACGGGCGCCTCCTCGGGCTCACGCCGGCGCAGTGGATCACCCCGGTGCTGGCGCTGGTCGGCCTCCGGCTGATCCTCCGAGGCGTTCAGGTGCCCGTGAGGTCCGCCCCACAACCCAGTCGCTGAAGCACCGTCCAGACTTCAGACCTCACGTGTTAGACGCGCCGTAGGGCGCTCGAGCGGGAATCGCCCCGGCCGGCGGAGTGCACGCCGGCCCGGCTTTGCTCAGGTCCGGGGAGCGACCACCGGGCCGCTCCGGCCCCGGAGCGCGCTGACGATCAACCGCGTCGCCGGGCTGCGGTTGAGGGTGTAGAAGTGGATGCCCGGCACGCCGCGAGAGAGCAGCTCCATACACTGCACCGTGGCGTGGGCCACCCCCAGCTGCACCACCGCCTCCGGGTCGTCGCGGTAACGCTCCAGCTGCAGCACCAGCCGCATCGGCACCGTCGCTCCGCAGAGGCGGACGAAGCGCTCCAGCTGCTCGATGTTGGTGATCGGCATGATGCCGGGAACGATGGGGACGTTGATCCCCACCCGGCGGGCTCGCTCCACGAAGTCGAAGTAGAAGGCGTTGTCGAAGAAGAGCTGGGTGATCACGAAGTCCAGCCCGGCATCCACCTTGGCCTTGAGGTGGCGCAGGTCGTCCTCGCGGAGCGGGGTCTCCACGTGCCCCTCGGGATACCCCGCCCCGCCGATGCAGAGGTGGTGGTCCTTCTCCCGGATGAAGCGCACCAGCTCCGCGGCATAGCTGAAGCCGCCCGGCGCGGCCTGGAACTGCTGCTGCCCGGCCGGCGGATCACCGCGGAGGGCGAGGATGTTCTCCACCCCCATCGCCAGGAACTGCTCCACCAGGGCCTCCAGCTCGGCGCGGGAGTGCCCCACACAGGTGAGGTGGGCCATGGTCTCCAGCCCGGTGGCGCGGATCTCCTTGACCAGATCGACCGTGCGGTCCCGGGTACTCCCGCCCGCCCCGTAGGTCACCGAGACAAAGCCCGGGTCCAGCGGCCGGAGGTCCTCCACCGTCTTCAGCAGCGAGCGGTGTCCCTCCTCGGTCCGGGGAGGGAAGAACTCGAAGGAGAAGCAGGGGTCGGAGGGGTTGAGTCGGTTCCGGATCTTCATCGCCGCGCGGGGGTTCGCCCCCGATGCGGGAAGTGTAGTGCCGGTCGGCCCCGGCGCAGAGCCTTGATTGCCCCGCGCCGGCTGGGGTAGTCCACCTCACGCCCATGGCCCAGAAAACTCCGCTCAACGCGGTCCATCGCGCCCTGGGCGCCAGGATGGTCGACTTCGCCGGCTGGGACATGCCGGTGCAGTACACCGGGGTGGTGGCCGAGCACGAGGCGGTGCGCTCCGCTGCCGGGATGTTCGACGTCTCTCACATGGGGGAGGTCGAGTTCCGGGGGCCGGGAGCCCTGGAGAGCGCCAACGCCCTGATCACCAACGACCTCCAGCGCATCGCCGACGGGCAGGCGGTCTACGCCGGTCTGCTCAACCACCAGGGTGGCTTCGTCGACGATGTGGTGGCCTACCGGTTCTCGCCGGAGCGGATCCTGATCTGTGTCAACGCCAGCAACCGGGAGAAGGACTTCGCCTGGATGGTGGAGCACTCACCCCGGGTGCGCCCGCTGAACCGGAGCGACGACTACGCCCAGCTGGCGGTGCAGGGACCGAAGGCGGCGGGAATCCTCCAGCGCCTCACCTCGGTGCCGCTGCAAGACATCGCCACCTACCATTTCCGCGAGGGCGAGGTGGCCGGTGTGCCGTGCATCATCTCCCGCACCGGCTACACCGGCGAGGACGGGTTCGAGCTCTACTGCCCGCCGGATCGGGCGGAGCGGCTGTGGAACGCCATCCTCGAGGCCGGGCGCGGCGACGGCCTTCTCCCCGCCGGGCTGGGAGCACGGGACACCCTGCGCACCGAGATGAAGTACGCCCTCTACGGCAACGACATCGACGATGCCCACACCCCGCTCGAGGCGGGCCTGGGGTGGATCGTCAAGTGGGACAAGGGCGACTTCGTCGGACGGGCCGCCCTCGCCGAACAGAAGGCGAAGGGCGTGCAGCGGAAGCTGGTGGGTTTCGAGATGCGCGAGGCGGGGATACCCCGGCACGGGTATCGCCTGGCGAAGGACGGCCAGCCGGTGGGCGAGGTGACCTCGGGCACGATGGGTCCCACGGTGAAGAAGGCCATCGGGATCGGTTACGTCCCCACCACGCTCGCCGCCGAGACCACCCCGCTGGAGGTGGACATCCGCGGAAGGCCTGCACGCGCCGAGGTCGTGAAGACTCCCTTCAAGCACAAGCCCTAGGACGGACACCCCCATGGCCGAGAATCCCAAGAACCTGCGTTACACCAAGGAGCACGAGTGGGCCCGCCGGGACGGCAAGGCGGTGGTGGTGGGCGTCACCGCCCACGCGCAGGAGTCGCTGGGCGACGTGGTGTACGTCGAGCTCCCCAAGGTCGGGGCCACCGTCACCGCCGGGTCCCCCTTCGGGGTGGTGGAGTCCACCAAGGCAGTGAGCGAGCTGTTCGCCCCCATCAGCGGGAAGGTGACCAAGGTCAACGCCGCCCTGGCCGACGAGCCGTCGGCCATCAACTCCGACCCCTACGGGGCAGGGTGGATCGTCGAGGTCGAGCCTTCCGACCCGGGCCAGCTCGACCGCCTGATGGACGCCGACGCCTACCAGGAGCTGCTGGCCAAGACCGCCACCTGACGCACCTCTCGGGCGTCGGGCGCCCGGTCGAATCGCCGAGCCGGCGTGGCCAGCTCCTGTTAGACCGACCAGCCCCTATGTCCTTTTCCTGGAAGCACAGCGAGCCGTTCGAGCGCCGACACGACGGCCCGGACGCCGACGACATCCGGACCATGCTCCGGGCCATCGGCGCGCCCACCCTGGACTCCCTGGTGGAGCAGACCCTCCCCGCCAGCATCCGGCTCGGCCGGCAGCTCGACCTCCCGGCGGCAGTGGACGAGGCGAAGCTCCTCGAGGAGATGGAGGCGCTCGCGGCGCGGAACCAGGTCTTCAAGTCCTTCATCGGCGCTGGCTACTCCGACACCGTCGTTCCCCCGGTCATCCTCCGGAACATCTTCCAGAACCCCGGCTGGTACACCCAGTACACGCCGTACCAGCCGGAGATCTCGCAGGGACGGCTGGAGGCGCTCCTCAACTTCCAGACCATGGTCATCGACCTCACCGGGCTCCCGGTGGCGAACGCCTCGCTGCTCGACGAGGGCACCGCGGCGGCCGAGGCGATGCACATGTTCGCTGCCCAGGCCAAGGAGGGGCACGAGGCCTTCTTCGTCTCCGACCGGGTGCATCCGCAGACGCTGGAGGTGGTGCGCACCCGCGCCGAGGCCCTGGGGATCCCGGTGCTGGTAGGCGAGCCCCGCGCCTTCGACTTCTCCACCCGCATCTTCGGGGCGCTGCTCCAGTACCCGGCCACCGATGGGCTGGTGGAGGACGAGGCCGCCTTCATCGAGAAGGTCCACGCCCACGGCGCCTCGGTGGCCGTCGCCGCCGACCTCCTGGCCCTCACCCTCCTCACTCCGCCCCGCGAGCTGGGAGCGGACGTGGCGGTGGGGAACACCCAGCGCTTCGGCGTCCCGATGGGCTACGGCGGCCCGCACGCGGCGTACTTCGCCTGCAAGACCGAGTTCACCCGGCTGCTGCCAGGTCGGATCATCGGCGTCTCCGAGGACGCCAACGGCAAGCGCGCCCTGCGCATGGCGCTCCAGACACGGGAGCAGCACATCCGCCGGGAGAAGGCGACGAGCAACATCTGCACTGCCCAGGCCCTGCTGGCGATCATGGCCGGGATGTACGCCGCCTGGCACGGACCGGCGGGGCTGAAGGCCATCGCCGAGCGGGTCCATGCCCTCACCGTGCTCCTCGCCCGCGGGCTGCAAAAGCTGGGGGTGAAGGTCAGGCACCAGAGCTTCTTCGACACCCTCCGGCTCGACCTGGAGCCGGCCGCGGCCGACCGGGCCATCGCCCGCGCGCTGCAGCGGCGGATGAACCTCCGACGGATCGACAACCGGAGCATCGGCATCTCCCTCGACGAGACGACCCGTCCCGAGGACGTCCAGGCGCTGCTGGCGGTGTTCGCCGGCGACCGGCCGGTGGACTTCACCCTCGAATCACTGGGGCAGGTGACCCCGGCCTGGCCGGCGGCGCTGGTGCGGAAGAGCCCCTACCTCACCCATCCGGTCTTCCATCGCCACCACTCCGAGACGGAGATGCTCCGCTACGTCAAGCGGCTGGAGGCAAAGGACCTCAGCCTCACCTACGCGATGATCCCCCTGGGCAGCTGCACCATGAAGCTCAATGCCACCGCGGAGATGATCCCGGTGACCTTCCCCGGCTTCTCCCGGCTCCATCCCTTCGCCCCGGTGGAGCAGGCCCAGGGCTACCAGCAGCTCTTCCACGAGCTGGAGGGGATGCTGGCGGAGATCACCGGCTTCTCCGCGGTGTCGCTCCAGCCCAACGCCGGGAGCCAAGGCGAGTACGCCGGCCTCCTGGTGATCCGCAAGTGGCACGAGAGCCGTGGCGACAAGGACCGGAGGGTGTGCCTCATCCCCGCCTCGGCGCACGGGACCAATCCCGCCAGCGCGGTAATGGCCGGCTTCGAGGTGGTGGTGGTGAAGAGCGACGAGGACGGAAGCATCGACCTCGCCGACCTCGAAGCCAAGGCCACCGAGCATGGCCCCCGCCTGGGCGCGCTGATGGTCACCTATCCCTCGACCCACGGCGTGTTCGAGGAGGAGATCCGCCGGATCTGCGACATCGTCCACGCCCACGGCGGCCAGGTGTACCTAGACGGGGCGAACATGAACGCCCAGGTGGGGCTCTGCCGGCCGGGAGACTTCGGCGCCGACGTCTGCCACCTCAACCTCCACAAGACCTTCTGCATCCCTCACGGCGGCGGTGGTCCAGGGATGGGGCCGATCTGCGTCGCCTCGCACCTGGCTCCCTTTCTCCCCGGCCATCCGCTGGTGAAGACCGGCGGGGCGCACGCCTCGGGCCCGGTGTCGGCCGCTCCCTGGGGTAGCTCCAGCATCCTGGTCATCTCCTACGCCTACATCCGGATGATGGGGCCCGATGGGCTCAAGCGCGCCACCGAGCAGGCGATCCTCAGCGCCAACTACGTGGCCGCCCGCCTGGCGGAGCACTTCCCGGTGCTCTACCGCGGTGCCCGCGCCCGGGTGGCGCACGAGTGCATCCTCGATCTGCGGGGGGTGAAGAAGTCGGCGGGCATCGAGGTCGACGACATGGCCAAGCGCCTCATCGACTACGGCTTCCACGCTCCGACGGTGTCCTTCCCGGTGGCGGGCACAGTGATGGTCGAGCCCACCGAGAGCGAGAGCCTGGCCGAGCTGGACCGCTTCTGCGAGGCGATGATCTCCATCCGCAAGGAGATCGCCGAGGTGGAGGGGGGCCGGGCGCCGCGAGAGGGCAACGTGCTGAAGCACGCCCCGCACACCGCGGAGGTGGTCACCGCCGCGGAGTGGAACCGTCCCTATCCCCGCCAGCTGGGCGCCTTCCCCTCGGCGTTCGTGCGGGCGGCGAAGTTCTGGCCAGCGGTGGGGCGGCTGAACAACGTCCTCGGCGACCGGAAGCTGATGTGCAGCTGTCCGCCGACCGAGGACTACGCCTAGACCCGAGTCCTGCCCGCCAGCGTCAGTTGTTGCGGAAGATCCGCATCAGCGGGCGGCCGCCGGTCTCCAGATAGAAGCCGAAGGGGAAGCTCACCGTGCCGTCCTTCCCCATCAGCCCCGGAGGGGGGTTGGGGAAGGGCTGGGCCTTGTGGAAGCTGGTCACCGCCGCCTCGTCGAGGAAGTCGACCCCGCTGGAGCGCTGGACCTTGATGTCCTTCACCAGCCCGTCGCTCCCCAGGGTGACGTTGAGGATGGTGTACCGGTCGCGCCCTCCGTAGATCTCCCCGGTGGGGTCGCGCTGGCGCAGCGGCTCGTTGGGGTCCCAGTTGCGGCCTACCGCCTGCTTCACCCGGTTGAAGAAGGAGGCGTACTTCCACTCCTTGGTGTTGAGGAAGGTGCCCTCGCCCTGCTCGACGTCCTGGAGGTGATCGTTCGGCGCGGCGCCGATGATCTTGTCCATCTGGGCCTGGCTGGGCATCAGCTGGGCGAGGCTGGGAAGCCCGGCCTTGCCGTCGCTGGCCTGCTCCCCGTCGCCGCCCGGGCTGCCGGCCTCGATCTTCAGACGGCTGGCGTTCCCGTTGACCGCCGCCCGCTCCGCCTGGTTCTTCACGCTCGGCCCCGGCCCTTCGGGCGTGTCCTGCTTGAGGGCGATGGGGTCGCGCTTCTGGAGCGTCGGCACGTCGAAGACCGCCTTCGGCCCACCCGCCTTCTGCGCCTTCCGCGGGTCCTGCCCCGTGCCGCCGTTGCCGGTGACCGCCACCCGTTGCGACTCGTCGCGGCCCATGTCCGGCCGGGGGGTGGTGGCGGTCCGGTTGGGCATGGCGTTCCGATAGAACGGCGTCTGGTCCTTCGCCTTCGTCTCCTTGTCCACCCGGTTGTTCTTCTCCGCCAGGTACTTGGCGTCCGGCGACTCCTGCTCGTTGCCCGGGGCCACGTCCACCACCTGCCCGTGGGGACGCTCGTCCTGTCTCTGCTCCGGTTTCTTGGCTTCGGCGCGCTTCTCCTCCACGGGGGACTCGCGGGTCTGACCCCGGTTCTTGGCCCAGGCCCGGGGGTCGATGTTGCGGAGGGTGACCGCCTGGGGCTTGGGCTTGTTCCGGTCGCCGCCCGGCCACTTCACGGAGATGTAGTTCGCCACCAGGAGCAGCCCCACCAGCGCCACGTGGGCCAGCAGGGCCAGGAGGAGTGCCAG
>Ga0318562_10000817_pt1 | contig 13959 bp, 16 predicted proteins | sample GRESIP066b5f18_FD_203688 | JGI IMG/M metagenome (GOLD analysis project Ga0318562, IMG submission 203688) | Tropical soil microbial communities from Luquillo Experimental Forest, Puerto Rico - GRE.SIPMG.066b5f18 | ecosystem: Environmental > Terrestrial > Soil > Tropical forest > Bulk soil... | reverse complement strand
CCGCCCGGTCACCCCCGGGCGGCTGTAGTCCAGCGGCTCAGGCCGGTAGCTGCCGCCGGCGAACCTGGCCACGGCGGCCAGGACCGCCTCCAGCGCGGCATCGGCGACCTCGGTGCGATACAGCGAACTCTTCGAGCACGCCGGCGGCACCGCGAACTCCGTGCTCGCCCAGATGTCACCGGCATCCATGTCCGCGTTCGCCTGCAACACCGTCACACCCCACCAGGTGGCACCGTCCATGATCGCCCAGTCCAGTGAGGACGGGCCGCGGTCACCGCGGGGCCCGGGGTGGACGATGAGGCAGGGCCGAGCCGACCAGACATCAGCGGGAATCGCCGCGGTGAGCATGGGCGCGACGACCAGATCCGGATCGTGGCGGCGGACCGCCCTGCGCATCACGTCCTCCCCCAGCGCCAGCTCCACCGCGACCTCATGGCCGCGGCCGGCAAGCTCGCCGTGCACCCGCTGGGTCAAGCTGTTGTAGGCGCTGGCCAGCAGCAAGATCCGCATCTGGCATCCCCCATCCCCGTGACTGGCCTGCGCGCGCAGATCCACCGCCCGCCCTCCGGACGGCTCCCCGCCTTGCGCAGCAACCTGGCCCGCCCCCGCGGCCCACTCGGTAAGAGCGGCAAACCGGCACCCTGATACACCAGCCACCGCCGGCCCGGCGGCACGGCACAGGACCCCAGGAGCCTTGAACCGCCTCCAGGCGGCGCCGCAAATGACGGGACGACCCACACCAGGAGGGGACAACTCGTGCGGGCCGAGCGGGCGGACTAGGGAAACTGGCCGAGGGAGAACCGGATGCCCTGGCCGTCGGCGCACTCGGCCATCAGGCCGTACGGCTCGCGGTGCGGCTCGGAGGACGTGCCGCCGCTCGCCCGGACCTGGGCCACGGCCGCCGCGACGTCGGTCACCTGCCACACCGGCACCGCGGCTGACGCGGAGTGCCCGCCGCTGACCCCGATCATCGGCGTGGTGCCCTCGACCTGCCAGCCGCCGGGTGCCCGTCCAGGATGACACCGCCAGCCCAGCACCGAGCCGTAGAACTCCAGCGTCCGGGCCGCGTCGGGCACCTCCAGGGTCACGTAGACCAGGTCACCGTCGTGCCCGGCGGTCGCGCCGGCCGCCGGCCTCGCGGCAGCGGGCGCACCGGCCGGCGGCTGGTGGAGTGCGAAGCGAACGCCGTCGGTGTCCACGCAGTCGGCGGACAGCCCGTATGCCCGGGGCACCGGCTCCTCGGCCTGGCCGCCAGTGGCGCGCACCCGGGCCACCGCGGCCGCGATGTCATCCACGACGTAGGAGCAGAACAGCGTCGTCAGGGCCGGGTGCTCCCACAACCCTTGCGGTGGCGCCAGGCCCGGAGCCTGCCTGCCGCGGCTGCCGTGCGCGGGCACGTACTCCAGGCCGAGCACCGCGCCATAAAAGGCGGCGGCACGCGCCACGTCCGGCACCCACAGGGACGCGTAGCTGATGTCCCCCTGTTTCAACGGTGGTTCGCGTCCGGCCAGGGTGGAGGCTGTCTCGGTCACGGCGACTCCTTCGGGCAGGCCAAGGGCGCGCTCCAGGCGGGCCCGCAGGCGGGCGGCAAAGGCGGGATCCGGGTCGGCGGGGGTGACCGGCGCCCGCAATGCGTCCAGCGGATCAGTCATCGCCGTCCTCCTCTCCCCCTTCGGCGTAGGCGGCACGGAACGCCGACCGGGCCCGCACCAGCAGCGCCTCGGTGGCGTGCACGGTGCGGCCGAGGATCGCGGCGACCTCCGGGACCGGCAGGTCGTCCACGTACCGCAGGGTGAGCGCGGCGCGGTGATGCGGGCCCAGGCGGCCGAGCACCGCCCGCGCCGTCACGGCGTCGATGGTCGCGTCCCACGGGTCGGCCGGGCCCGGCTTGGGCTCGGCCGCCACGGCGCGCAGCGTGCGTTCCTCCCGGGCCTGGCGCCGCCAGTGATCGCTCAGCTTGTGCCTGGCCACGCCGATCAGCCATCCGGTGGACAGCGGCACGGGCGCCGGGCCGCCACGCACCCCCCGGACCGCGTCCACCGCCGCGAGGAACGTCTCCGCGGTCAGGTCCTCGGCCACCGCCCGCTGCCCGCACCGGGACAGCAGGTAGCCGTAGACCTGGGGCAGCGCCCGGTCGTAGAGGTCGAGGAAGGCCCCCGCGGGGTCCTCCCGCGCCAGCCGCTGACCGCTCACACCCTTATCGTCGTCCGGGCGGCCTGAACTCCGACGGGCCGCCCCGTCCGGGCAAAGTTGAACGTGTTCAGAATCACAGGGCTGCCCCATGGACGGCAGGGTGCGGCTTCGAGTTCGCCGCCAAATACTTCAAGCATGCGGCCGAGCCCACCAACCCGCTCAGCCCGTTCAGCTCGGAATCCAGTGCGCCCCGGGACGCGTCGATCGGCCTGTACCGCGAGGTCGTGGAGGGCTCGGCGTTGCGCATCGACTCGTCCCTGCGTGCCCGGCTGCCCGAACTGCTGTGGCTTTACTCGCTGGGAGTCGTGCTGTATTGGGTGCACGACACCTCGCCGGGCTGCTCGCGCACCTACCTCCTCATCGACCGCACGGTGCCGCTCGTGGACCGGCTGATCCGGATGTCGCGGCTGCCCGTGCTCCGCTCCACCCTGGCCGACATCGTCTCGCTCGTGGACGACCTTCGGCGGTAACAAGCTGGGCCCAGGGCTATCCCCGGGCCGGGCCCGCGCGGCGGGCGGCGGGCACCCCGGGCGTCGTATGGCATGTCCTGAGGATGCCTGGCCGGAACCCGCCCGGTTACTGTTGCGTCATGCCTGAAGGGAAGCAAAGCCTGGACATCGGGGGCACGATCGTCCAGGTGTCGAACCCGGGCAAGGTGTATTTCCCGCATACCGGGCACACCAAGCTCGACCTGGTCCGGTACTACCTGGCCGTGGCCGGCGGCGCGCTGCGCGGCGCGGCCGGGCGGCCCAATGTGCTCAAGCGGTTCGTGAACGGCGCCGAGGGCGAGCCGTTCTTCCAGAAGCGCGCCCCGGACAAGCGCCCGGGCTGGATCGAGACGGTGCTGCTCAGCTTCCCTTCCGGGCGCACCGCCGAGGAGGTGGTCCCCCGCGACGCGGCGGCCCTGGCCTGGATGGCGAACCTGGGCTGCATCGACCTCAACCCGCACCCGGTCCGCGCCGAGGACCTCGACCATCCCGATGAGCTGCGGGTCGACCTCGATCCGGTGCCCGGCGTGGAGTGGCCGCAGATCCTCCAGGTGGCGCTGGTCGCCAAGGATGTGCTCACGGATTTCGGACTCACCGGCTGGCCGAAGACGTCGGGCTCGCGCGGCTTCCACATCTACGCCCGGATCGAGCCGCGCTGGGGCTTCACCGACGTGCGCCGCGCCGCCGTGGCGCTGGCCAGGGAGGTCGAGCGGCGCGCCCCGGACCTGGCCACCGCGCAATGGTGGAAGGAAGAGCGGCACGGCGTGTTCGTGGATTACAACCAGAACGCCAAGGACCGCACCGTGGCCTCCGCCTACTCGGTCAGGCCCACCCGCGATGCCCGGGTATCCACGCCGCTGACCTGGCCGGAGGTGCCCGGCTGCGAGCCCGCCGCGTTCACCATCGACACCGTGCCCGCCCGGTTCGCCGAGATCGGTGACCCCTGGGAGGGCATCGACGAAACGGCCGCCTCGCTGGAGCCGCTGCTCGCCCTCGCGGCCGAGCACGAGGCGGCTGGCCTGGGCGACGCTCCCTGGCCACCGCACTACGACAAGCAGGCCGGCGAGCCGCCACGGGTCCAGCCGTCCAAGCGCAGGATGGGCGGCGGCGCCGGGGCGCCAGGAACCGTGGCCCCGCCCGCGCCGGGCAAGTCGAGCGGCCCGACCGGGCGGCGCCGGTCCACGATGCCGCTGATCGAGGTGGCCCGCGCGGCGACCAAGGACGAAGCGATGACCGGCCTGGAGCTGTGGAAGCAGCGGTACCCGAAGGTCTGGGAGTACCTGGAGCCCGCGGACGTGCTGGTGGACTCGATGCGCGGGCGCAGCTACAGCTGGACCCGGATCCGGCTGAACCTGCGGCACGTTCCCGAAGACGAGCGCCCGCCGCAGGAACCGCTGGTGGTCGACTACGACCCGTGGACACAGGGCGAGGGGCCGCGGCGGCGCGGCTGACCGCGGGCGCGGGAGCGGCGCCGACCCTCCCAGCCGGGCCGCGATAGCCTCGCTCACGGCAATCGTTCGCCGACCGGGAGGAGATGCCGGTGCGCTTCGCGATCAAGACCAGGCCCGAGCACCAGACGTGGGCGCAGATCCGTGACCTGTGGGTGGCGGCCGACGAGGTCGAGTTGTTCGAGTCGGTCTGGAACTGGGATCACTTCTACCCGCTGACCGAACCCTACGACGGGCCCAACTTCGAGGCCTGGACGATGATCGCCGCGCTTGCCCAGGCGACCCGGAGGATCCGGCTCGGCTGCCAGGTCACCGGCATGATCTACCGGCACCCCGCGGTGCTCGCCAACATGGTGGCGACCACGGACATCATCTCCGGCGGCCGGCTGGAACTCGGGGTGGGCGCGGGATGGAACCAGATGGAGTGCGACGCCTACGGCATCGAACTGCCACCGCTGCGGGAGCGGTTCGACCGGTTCGACGAGGGCGTCGAGGCGATCATCGCCCTGCTCAGCCAGGAGACCGCCACGCTCGACGGCCGTTACGTCAAGCTCACCGGCGCACGATGCGAGCCCAAGCCGGTGCAGCGCCCGCACCCGCCCATCACGATCGGCGGGCGTGGCCGGACCAGGACCCTGCGCACCGCGGCGCGCCTGGCACAGCAGTGGAACGCGATCACCCCGGACCCGCAGGACTGGCTCAGCCTCAAGGAGACGCTGGCCGGGCACTGCGCCAGCGTGGGCAGGGACCCGGGCGAGATCACCTGCTCGGTCAATGTCCGGGTCGAGGGCACGGACGCCATCAAGCGCGCCGCCGGGCAGGCCGCGGCCTACCGGGACGCCGGGGCCGACCTGGTGATCCTGAACCTGCCGGTGCCCGCGGAACCGGCCATGCTCGAGCCGCTGGCCGAGGCCGTCGCGCCGCTGGCCTGACCGGCGCCGGGCCCGCTGGGGCCACGCCGGACCGGCGGCACGCCGGCCGCATGACCGCGCTCATCCTGGGGCCCGCTCCGGGATGAGCGCCGCTACGCATTCCACGTGGTGGGTCATGGGGAAGATGTCGAACGCCCGGAGCCCGTCCAGTCGCCAGCCGAGCCCCGCGAACACCGCGATGTCGCGGGCGAGGGTCGCCGGGTCACACGACACGTAGGCCACCGCACGCAGGCTGCCGTCCCCGGCGCCCGCCGCGCCGGGTTCGCCGCTCGCGCGCGGCGCATCACCCGCATCCGGCCTGCCGTCGGCCCCTGGCCCGCCACCGCCGGGCGCCAGCAGCCGCTCGATGACCTGGCGGGGCACCCCGGTCCGCGGCGGGTCGAGTACGGCCAGCGCCGGTGGCGGCCAGCCGCCCCGGGCCAGCGCCGCCGCCGCGTCCGCCGCGTGCACCCGGGCCCAGGGGGTGCCGCGCAGGTTGTGCCGCGCATCGCGGACCGCCGCCCGGTCGGTGTCCACCGCGACGACCATGCCGTCCGGCCCGACCGCGGCGGCGAGCGCCCCGGCGAACAGCCCGGCGCCGCAGAACAGGTCCAGCGCCACCTCCCCCGGCCGTGGCCGGAGCACGTCGAGTACCGCCGCGCTGAGTGCATCCGCCGCCCCCGGGTGCACCTGCCAGAACGCCCCGGCGCTGACCCGCCAGGACCGCCCGGCCGCGTGCTGCCGCAGGGAGCCGCGGCCGCTCAGCGTGGTGAGCCGGCCGCCACGCCCGGCCACCAGCACCGTGTCCGCATCACCGCCGGGGCCGCCGCCCGCCGCCTCGGCAGCGCCCGGAGCCCCAGGCCTGCCCGGGGCCTTCAGACCGCCCGCCCCAGGCGGCGCGGGGGCGACGATCACCGCCCGCTCCCCCGACGCCGGGGACACCACCACCTCTACCGACCGGGCCGGTGCCCAGTCCCGCGCGGTGACGGCGCGCGCCCGCACCAGCGGATGGGCGATCGGGCAGTCGCCCACCTCGACCACGTCGTGGGAGCGGTGCGCCAGCAGCCCTGCGGTGCCGCCGGGACCGGCGGAGAACCTGACCCTGGTCCGCCAGCCGAGCCCGTCATCGTCACCAGCGACCGGCTCGACGGTCACCTCGCGGTCCAGCCCCGCGAGGCGCCTGAGCTGCTCACGAACCACCTCGGCCTTGAGCCGGCGCTGCGCCGCGAGGTCCGCATGCTGCCAGTCACAGCCGCCGCAGCCGCCCGGGTGAGCATGCGGGCACCGGGGCGCCACCCGGTCCGGCGAAGCGCGCAGCACCTCGACCGCCTCCGCCCGGGCGAACGAGGCCGTGGTCTCGGTGACCCTGGCCCGGACCCGTTCCCCCGGCAGCGCGTGCCGGACGAACACGACCCGGCCGTTGCCGTCCCTGGCCACGCACCAGCCTCCGTGCGCGACCCTCGAGACATCCAGGTCCAGCACTTCCACAGTGGCGCCCGCGTCCATTACCCTCCCTGCTGGCTCTGCTAGCCCGGGGGGACGACCCCCCGGACCCCCCGCTGGCCTGCGGCCCCCGCGGCTCCGTCGCGGGGGCCTTGGCCCCGCCGGCCCGGGCGAGGACCCCGGATCTCGCTGGCCTGTTGGAGCCAGTATGCCGGCCTGGCGTGATGTGCGCCCAGCGGGGGGATTACCGTGTCGGGCAGCGGATTGACTGGAGGCGGCCGTGCACATCGTGATCATGGGATGCGGGCGGGTCGGTTCCACGCTCGCCCACATCCTCGAAGACCGTGGCCACTCGGTCGCGGTGATCGACCAGGACCCCGAGGCGTTCCGGAAGTTGCGCTCCTCCTTCAAGGGCAAGAAGATCACCGGCATCGGCTTTGACCAGACCGTCCTGGAAGCCGCTGGGATCCGGGAGGCCGTCGCGTTCGCCGCGGTGAGCAGCGGTGACAACTCCAACGTGATCTCCGCCCGGGTGGCGCGCGAGTCGTTCGGCGTGGAACGGGTCGCGGCCCGGATTTACGACCCCCGCCGTGCCGAGGTGTACCAGCGGCTCGGCATCCCGACGGTAGCCACCGTGCGCTGGACGGCGGACCAGATGCTGCGGCGGCTGCTCCCCGAGGGAGCCGAGGAACTCTGGCGCGATCCCACCGGGGAGGTGGTGCTCGCCGAGGTGGCCTACGACCCCGCGTGGGTGGGCGAGAAGGTGCACGCGGTGGAGGAGTCGACGGGGGCACGTGCGGCCTTCATTACCCGGCTGGGCGAGGCGATGCTGCCCGGGCCGGGAATGGTGCTGCAAGAGGGGGATGTCCTGCATGTGATAGCGGCGCAGCGTGACATGGACGATCTTCAGGCGGCGCTCGGCACGCGTGACGGCCCCAGCCGGCGCGTGCACGAGAAAAGAGGACATGACCGCAAGCCGCAGCAGAAAGGTGCGCAGTGATGCGAGTCGCCATCGCAGGCGCTGGCGCGGTTGGCCGTTCCATCGCGCGTGAACTGCTCGACAACGGGCACGAGGTGCTGCTCATCGACAAGAACCCACGGTCGATCAAGGTGGACAGCCTGCCGCGTGCCGAGTGGCTGCTCGCCGACGCCTGCGAGATCACCTCGCTGGACGAGGCCGGCCTGGAGCGGTGCAACGTGGTCATCTGCGCGACCGGGGACGACAAGGTGAACCTCGTCGTCTCGCTGCTGGCCAAGACCGAGTACGGGGTGCCGCGGGTGGTCGCGCGGATCAACCATCCCAACAACGAGTGGCTGTTCAACGAGTCCTGGGGGGTGGACGTCGCGGTGTCCACTCCACGGCTGCTTTCGGCCCTGGTGGAAGAGGCGGTCAGCGTCGGCGACCTGGTGCGGCTGATGACGTTCCGGCAGAGCGAGGCGAGCCTGGTCGAGCTGACCATGCCCGACGACGCGCCGCTGGCCGGATCCCGGATCGGCGACATCTCCTGGCCCGCCGACACCGCGCTGGTGGCGATCCTGCGAGCGGGCCGGGTCATCGTGCCCCAGGCGGACGACCCGCTGGCCGGCGGCGACGAGCTGCTGTTCGTGGCCAGCGAGAACGTCGAGGAGGAACTGGGCAGGCTGCTAGCCGGGCACTGAGCCGCCACCACGCGGCCCGAGTTCGTAGCTGGGGTTGTAGCTCCCTAGCGGGTCTCGGTGATTTCCGGGCCGCGCTCGAACGGGTCCAGCCCGCCCCACCTGTTCTCCTCCTGCGCCTCGGCCTCCTCGGCGAGTGCCTGGAGGGCCTCGGCGGGGAGCTGTATTTCCAGCATGTCCCGCGGCGGCACCGGGTGATCACCGCGGACCACCACGACATCGGCGAACACCTGCTCCAGCGGCGCGGCGACCTCAGGGCGCAGCGCGGCAGGGCCGCTAATCACCCCGCGGAGGAACCAGCGCGGGCCGTCCACGCCGAGGAACCTGACCGGGTGCAGGCCGCCGGGCACGCCCGGCACCGGCTCCGGCGGCGCGATCCGCGCGTGCACCTCCACCCCGAACGGCCCGTCCGCCTCCTCGCTCTGGCCGCCGGCCTTCGCCACCTCGGCGGCGATCTCCTGGCGGACGTCCGCCCACAGGCCGTCCGTCTTGGGCGCGGCGAAGGCCTGCAACTGCAGCCCGCTTTCACCGCGCACGACGGTGATCCACGCGGGCTGGTCGTCGGCCATGCTGACCTGAACCTCGCAGCCTTCCGCGACGGGCACCTGCAAGCAGCCGAAGTCGATCCGGTCGGCCTGCGGCACGTCGTCGTTCACGTCCCACGGGCCGGCCACGATGTAGTCATCTGATTCTTCTGCGGCCTCATCGGCCAGCCCTGCCTCGGGCTGGTCCTCGTCGCGACCGCGCCGCCGACGCAACACTCAAGCTCCCTACTGCCTCGCCGTGCTTTCGTGACCTCGCTGGCCAGGGGGGGCGACCCCCCTGGAACCCCCCGATGGCTCACGGCCCCGTTCCTCCGTCACCTGGCCGTGGCCTCCGGTCGAGCCGAACCCGCCATCTCCGCGGGCCGAGCCGGGCAGCGTCTGTACCTCATGGAACTGCGGGCAGGCCACCGGCTGGACGACCAGCTGGGCGATCCGGTCCCCGCGTTCGAACCGTACCGGCTCCGCCCGGTCGGTGTTGAGCAGGGTCACCTTGATCTCGCCACGGTACCCGGCGTCCACGGTGCCGGGCGCATTGACGATCGTGACGCCGTGCCGGGCGGCCAGGCCCGAGCGGGGATGCACGAACGCCGCGTAACCCTCGGGCAGGGCGATCGCCATCCCGGTGGGCACCAGCGCCCGTTCCCCCGGCGCCAGCACCACGTCCACCGCGGTGCACAGGTCGACCCCTGCGTCGCCCGGATGCGCCCGGGCGGGCAACGGCAGCCCCTGGTCCAGACGTTTGATCAGGACGGGAACGGCGTCCACAGCGGGACTGACGGTCGCTTGCCGGTACGCGGTCACGCAGGTGACCCTACCCCGCCCGCGGCACTGCTCCCGGCGGATCCGGCCCGTCTGGACCATCGGTGCGCCGGCCGGTCAGATAGGGAATGGCCCGGAACAGCACGGCCGCCAACGGCACGGCCACCACGGCGCCCGCGATGCCGCCCACCACCCCGCCGACGGCCAGCACCAGGATGATCGCCAGCGGGTGGAAGCGGACCATCCGGCCGACCACGAGCGGCTGCAGCAAATGGCTTTCGAGCTGGTTCTCCAGGATGAAGACCGCCACCAGGACCAGGGCCGCCACCCAGCCCCGGGTGCCCAGCGTGACGGCGACGGCGATGGTACCTGCCACGAGGATGCCCACCAGCGGGACGAACGCGGCGAGGAAGACCAGGATCACCAGCGGGACCAGCAGTGGCACGCCAAGCACCCACAGCGCAAAGCCGATCACCACGGCGTGAATGGCCGCCACCGCCACCGTGCCCCTGACGTACCAGGTCAGCGTCAGCCAGGCCGCGGCGCCGGCGCCCCTGGCCCGCGTCCGGGCATTTTGCCCCAGGAAGTCCGTCAGCCACCCCCAGATCCGCTCGCCGTCCTTGAGCAGGAAGAACGTGACGAACAACGTCAGCACCAGGCCGGCCAGGACTTCCAGGAAGATCCTCCCGCCGGAGAGCACCGTGCCGGCCACCGCAGACTGGTGCTGCTTGAGGAACGCGAGGATCCGGTTGGATAGCTGCGTCAGGCCCGCCCGGTGCAGGTGGAACGGGGCACCGGCCAGCCACCGCTCCAGGTCGTTGGTGGTGTTGCCGAGGTCGGTGGCCAGCCGCTGATAGTCGGCCGACGTCCGGGTGGCGGCGATCGTGACCACCCCGGCCAGCACCGCGAGAGCGGCGAGCACGGTGCACCAGGTCGCCGCGAGGGCGGGCAGGCCAAGCCGCCGCAGCCGCTGGGTGAGCGGCTGCAGGAGCGCGGTGAGCAGCAGCGCGGCCACGCACGGCAGCACCACCAGGCGCAGCGCGCTGACCAGCCGGAACAAGACGTAGATCAGCGCGCCGAGTATCAGCAGCCGCCACGCCCAGCCAGCGGCACGCTCCAGCCACCCCGGAACTCGCGGCTGCGCGGGCTGCGTTGCCGAGCTGGCCTGGCCGGCTTGCGGGCCGGGCGGCGTCTCGGCCGCTTCTGGCTCCGGATCCACCGGGCTGATGCCGTCTTCACCGGCAGAGGCCGTGTCATCCGGAGCCGTCGCAGCAGCAGCACCGCGGCCCGCCAAGCCGCGCCACCTCTGTCGCCCCATCATGTCCCCATGTAACCAACTACCGTGGGCCTATGCGTGTTTACCACGAACGGCTTCGCGTGCCGTTCTCCTGGTGGCTAATCGGGCTCGCGACGATGCTCCTGCTGGCCACCGAGGTGGTCGCGGGATTCGCCTGGCCGATCGCGGTGGCCATCTACGTGGTGCTTGTCGGCCTGGTCGCCGCCATGCTCTGGTCGTGGAGCCGGCCCACGGTGCAGGTCAGCGCGGGAGAACTGCGGGCCGGGCCGGCCTGCCTGCCGCTGGCCGCCGTGGGCGAGGTGACCGCGCTGGACGAGGCGCAGACCCGGTCGCTGCGCGGGCCGCGCGCGGATCCGGCCGCCTTTTTGATGCTGCGGCCGTACCTGCGGCGGGCGGTGTACGTCGAGGTGGCCACGCCGGGTGCGGAGACCCGGGTACACCAGCGGATGCGCGGGTTCCGGCTGCGTACCGAGACGGCCCGCCCGGCGGTGGCGGCTCCCTACTGGCTGGTCTGCACACGTCACCCGGCCGAACTTGTGGCCGCGATCAACGGGGCACGGGCCGCCGCGCGAGCGGGCGGCGCCACCATGGGATGATCAACCGTCGAGCGCGCACCAAAGCCGCCGGAGCCGGGAGCGCAGAGAGGAAGACGGGCATGGCAGACAAGCGCGGGGATGGCGTCAGCAGGGCGGTAGGCACCTTCGCCGCCCTGACCGCGGCCATGGTCACCCGCAAGCTCGTCACAGTCGGCTGGAAGAAGATCACCGGGAAGGAACCGCCCAGCGACCCCCACGACCCTCAGGTGCACTTCGGTGAGGCCCTGGGCTGGGCGATTCTTCTTGGCGTGACGATGGAGACGGCCCGCGTGGTGGCGCTGCGCGCCGCCACGCGCAAGCTCCGCAACGGCAAGACCACAAGTTAGCCACGGGAGGCCCCGGCGGCCGGGCCGCCCGGGCCATGGTGGCGCTTCTGCCTGCCTACCGGTTAAGATATATCGCGAATTTCGCGGCCGGAGGGAGCAGCATGTCCGAGGTAGCCAGTGGGGCCAGCGCATCCGAACTCGACAGCGTCCGCGCGTCCGATTCCGAGCGCGACGCCGCGGCCGGCCGGCTCCAGGCCGCGTTCGCCGAGGGCCGCCTCAACGACGCCGAGTTCGACGAGCGGATGCGGACGGCGCTCACCGCCCGGACGCGTTCGGACCTGGCCCGGTTGATGACCGACCTGCCCGCGGACGCGCCGGCGGCGCTGCCGGCCCCGGCCGGCAGCCATCCCGGCCGGTTCGCGGTCACGTTCAAGAGCAGCCTGCACCGGGCCGGCCGGTGGCGGGTCCCAGAGCACTTCACGACCGTGGTCTACAAGGGCGACGGGGTGCTGGACCTGCGCGCGGCGGAGCTGACCGCCCACGTCACCACGATCTCGGCGGTCGCGTACAAGTCGCGGATCGACATCCTCGTCCCGCCGGGCGTGCGGGTCGAGACAGGCGGGCTCGGGGTGTCCACGGGCAGCGAGGGCCAGGACGGCCCGCTGTCGCCGAACGCCCCCGTGGTCCACGTGCGGGGCTACAGCTACAAGGGCAGCGTGACGGTCGCCAACCGCCCCGCCGAACGCTGAGCGGGCCGTCAGGTGACCGAGCCGGCCGCCGCGCCGGTGACCCGGTCACCCCAGCGGGCCTGCGCCGCCGCCAGGTCCAGCGGGGCGATCATCGGGCCGCTGGCCAGTTCCGCTTCCCAGTCCTCGGCGGGCACGCGCCACATCACCTCGAACTCGATGCCGCTGGGGTCCTTGGCGTACAGCGACTTCGAAACCCGGTGGTCGCTGGCACCGACCAGGGCACCGCGTTCCTCCAGGCGGCGCCGCACCTCGTCCAGGTCGGCCAGCGTGCCGACCTCCCACGCCAGGTGGTACAGGCCCACCCGCGCGGCGCCGTCCCTGGGGATCGGTCCGGCCTCGTCGAGCGCGAACAGGCCCAGGTCATGGTCGTTGGCGGAGCCGGGGGCGCGCAGGAAGGCGGCACGGCCGGCCATCTCGGCCCTGATCTCGAAGCCAAGCGTCGCAGTGTAGAAATCGACGGCGCTGGCCAGATCGTGGACGTAGAGGACGGCGTGGTTGAGACGGCGCACGGCCATGGCAGGCTCCTGTTCGCTGTGACGCTCTACCCTCCATCAAAGCGCGGCGTGCCCTGCTGATTCCCACCGGGTGCCGGGTAGCGCGGGCCGGTGTAGCGGGCCCGGGGCCGCAGCGGTGTGTGCCGCGCGTACTCCTCCAGTGCGTGGCCGATCCAGCCCGCGGTGCGGGCCACCGCGAACACGGCCTCCGCCGCCCCGGAACCATGCCGGCCACGCTGGCCAGGACCGCCAGCGCGAAGTCGATGTTCGGCGCGCACGGACGCGGCTACCCGCGCGGCGAACGTGGACGCGGCCAGCTCGTGGTCGGCCAGCAGCACGAGCGCGGCGCGCAGGGCGCCCTTGAGCCCATCGTCCGGCGGCGCAGGGCACAGCTTCCCCCATAGCCGCCCGGTCAGGCTGCCGCCGTCCGCGCCAGACCCGCCGTCCGGCGCGGGCAGGCAGTCCACCAGGCCCGCCATGATCGCCTGGCCCGCCGCGATCACGGCGGGTGGATCCAGCTGGAGCCGCAGCGGATCGGTGGCGGCCAGGGCCGGGACGATCACCCCGAAACGCTCCAGCGGCAGGGTGCCGGGTGGCAGCGCCGCCTGCGCCGCCCTGCCTGCCCGCAGCGCGGCCTGGCTGGCCCGCCAAGGGCCGCGATCGCGGCCACTCAGCTTCCCCGGTCCACAACAGCCAGGCGGCCTCCTCAAGCTCGTACCGGGCCGCCAGGACGGTGATGTCGTGGCCGCGGTAGCAGGCGCGGTCGCTGGTGAGTTCGGTCAGCGCCGACTCGATAACAAACTCCCCCGCGCCCGGGTGACGGGGACGGCCCCGCCGTGCCAGCGCCTCGACCTCACCGGCATCGAACAAGCTGGACCGCCCGTCCTCGCCGGTCCGCCGCCGCAGCACTCCCCGGCTCACATACGAGTACAGCTATGCCTTCGGCCAGCCGCTGCCGGCCAACCAGCCAGGCGTCGGCCGCAATGCCTTCGCCCACGAGTCAGGCATCCACGCCGACGGCGCGCTGAAGGACCGGCACAACTACGAGCTGTACGACGACGAGCTACGGCTGATCGCCGCCAACCCGCATCAGCTTGCGCTGCTCTACCCTGGC
>Ga0318562_10000814_pt1 | contig 13989 bp, 8 predicted proteins | sample GRESIP066b5f18_FD_203688 | JGI IMG/M metagenome (GOLD analysis project Ga0318562, IMG submission 203688) | Tropical soil microbial communities from Luquillo Experimental Forest, Puerto Rico - GRE.SIPMG.066b5f18 | ecosystem: Environmental > Terrestrial > Soil > Tropical forest > Bulk soil... | reverse complement strand
TTGATGTGCGTACAGGCGTGGAGCTCCTCGATTGACTCCTCGCGGCCGAGCCCCGACTGCTTGACCCCGCCGAACGGAACGCCGACGTGATGCGTGCTTGCGCCGTTCACCCATATGTAACCCGCTTCGACGCGTGACGCAAGACGATGCGCACGGTCGAGGTCGTGCGTCCAGATGGAGGCTGTGAGACCGTAATCGAGCGCATTGACCCGCGCGAGCACGTCGTCCTCGTCTACCCAGCGCAGGATCGAGACGACCGGGCCGAAGATCTCCTCGCGCGCGATCCGCATGTCGTCGGTCACGTCGGCGAACACCGTCGGCTCGACGAACAACCCATGTGCGAGCTTCGGATCGGCGGGGCTCCTGCCGCCGCAGGCGAGGCGCGCGCCGCCTTCAAGCCCAAGCTTGATATAGCTCACCGTCTTGTCGAACTGCGCCTGGCTCGAGAGACATCCGACTTCACTGTCGGCATCGAACGGCAGCCCCACTTTGAGTGCCTGCACGCGCTTGACGATCGCCGTCAGCGCAGCGTCGTGGATCGCGTCGTGCAGATAGACGCGGCTCGTCGAGTTGCACGATTGACCTGTCACATAGCGGAAGTTCATGCCACGGACGACGCCGTCGGCGACTTCGTCCGGCGAAGCATCGGCGCAGGCGATCAGCGCGTTCTTGCCGCCCAGCTCCAGCGTCAGCGCCTTGAGCGACGCCGCCGCGGCCTGCATCACCGCGCGTCCCGCCGCCACACTGCCGATGAAGCCGATCTTGGCGACTTTCGGGTGCGCCACGAGCGCGGCGCCCGCGTCGCGGCCGCCTGTCACGACGTTGAAGACGCCGGGCGGAAAGACGTCGTGCCAGAGCTCCGCGATGCGTAGTGACGTGAGCGGCGTCTCCGCTGCCGGCTTCACGATCAGCGTGTTGCCGGCGACGAGCGGCGCGCCGCACTTGCCTGCGGTGAAGAGCAGCGGATGATTGAACGCGCCGATCCGCCCGATGACGCCGAGCGGCTCGCGCAGCGTGTAGTTGAGCGTGCCGGGCCCGATGGGAATCGTGTCGCCCTTGATCTCGGTGACGAGACCGGCGAAATACTCCATGTACCCGGCGCTGATCTCGACGTCGTAGCGCATTGCCTGCAGCGGATTGCCGGTGTCCACGGCCTCGAGCCACGCGAGCTCATCGGCGCTCGCGCGCAGGATCGCGATCGCCTTGCGCAGCGCGGCGGCGCGCTCCTGTGCCGGCGTATCGCGCCAGGTCGCGAAGGCCGACCGTGCGGCGGCAACCGCGCGATCGACATCCTCGCTCGTCGCCTCGATCGTCGTGCCGAGCGAGGCACCGGTCGCCGGATTCACGACCGGCGTCTCGCGCGCGGCGGACGACCGGTGCCACTGCCCGCCATAGTAGAGACCGCGATGCTGCGGCAGGCGCGGATCGGGCAGGTTGGCCGAAGTGTCGGGCATGGAAGCGCCTCGTCAGTGCCGCGATGGCGCGCCGCGCAGCAGCGATGCGGAAACGGCGCGCGAGTACTCCGGAGCGACGCGTGCGTCGACGACTGCGACTGCGCCACCACGCACATCGCCGACTGCCTGATTCAGCGCCGAAGCGAGCTCGTCCGCGGTGCGCACCGGTCCGTAGCCGATCGCGCCCTCGGCGCGCGCGAGCGCGGCGAGGTCGATCGCAGGGTCGCTCATCCGCAGGCCGATCCACCGATTCTCGACGGGCCGGTCGCGCAGCCGCGCCATCCGCTCCTGGTGGAGTTCGTCGTTGAAGAACGATTCGTTGTTGGCGACGAGTATCAGAAGCGGCACCCGATAGTGGACGCCGGTCCAGAGCGCTGTGACTCCCATCAGGTAGTCACCGTCGCCGAGAACCGCGACGGGAAGGTGGTCAGAGCCGAGATCGCGCAACGCGAGCGCAGCGCCGACCGCCATCCCCGGGCCGGAGCCGATTCCGCCGCCGCCATCGAAGCCGATGTAGTCGAGCGGATGCTCGAAGCGGCAGTACTTTCCGGGCCAGCCGAGCGGCAGGCGCACGTACGACGGTCGATGCGCGGCGAGCGTCGTCGTGGCAACACGCGCGAGATCGTCGAGCGGCATGCGCGTCGCGCGAGTCGCAGGCGGAGTGGTCGCGAAACCACGAGGCTCGACCTCGCGTTCCGGCTCTTCCGGCGCGCGGACGAACCATTGCGGGAGGCGATCCGCGGCACCGGCTCCGAGCACTCGGACGAGCGCGACCACCAGCGCGTCCGGCGCTGCGAGGATCGCGACATCGGTCGGCGGCAAGGCCTGGTAGTCCATGTTCCAGCCATTGTGGATGTACTGATCGAGCGAGCAATGCACGATCCGCGCCTTCGGAAGCTCGCCGCCGCAGGCTTGAGCGAGTGTGCCTCCAAGGTCGATCCAGTCGAGGCTCACGATGAGGTCGGCGTCGCGGATCAGTGCGGCTGCATCTCCCGTGACGTAGAGCGATGGCGGAAACGGCTGTAGCGGGTGCTGCGTCGGAAAGCTCGCGCCCGTCTTGATATCGGTGAGCACGACAGCGCCGACGCGCTCGGCGAGCGCGACCCGCTTCGCGAAATCGATGGGGTCCGGCGATACGCGGCCGATCATCAGGAGCGGCCTGCGCGCCGCCCGCAGCAGCTCGGTAACTTCGTACACGGCTTCGGCCGGCGGCGCCGCGGGCGCCGCGACGCGATACCGGTCGAGCGCGGGCAGCGGCAGCGGAGCCGCGAGCTCTTCTTCCTGGAGCGCCGCGTCGAGCGACACGTAGACGGGTCCCTGCGGCAAGGTGGTGGCGATCCGATCGGCGCGCACGATCGCTTCCAGGGCAGCTGCGACCGATCCCGGTTGATCGTCCCACTTCGTGTAGCCGCGCACGATCGCGCCGAGATCGCGCGAGGTATGGATCCAGTCGACCCAGGGCCGGCGCTTCACTGCGTCGATCGGGCCCACGCCGCCCAGAAGCAGCATCGGGATCCGGTCGCACCATGCGTTGAAGATCGCCATCGTCGCGTGCATGAGCCCGACGTTCGCGTGCAGCGCGACGGGAAGCGGTTGGCCGGTGACGCGGGCGTAGCCGTGCGCGAGCGCGACCGCGCTCTCCTCGTGCACGCACAGCAGGAGCTCCGGCCGTGTGTTTCCGAGATAGTTGACGAGGCTGTCGTGCAGCCCGCGGAAGCTCGCGCCCGGTGTAAGCGCGATGTACGGAAACTCGAGCGCGCGCAGGAGATCGGCGATGACGTCGCTGCCCCACGCTGCGGCAGTTCCCGCGTCTCGCCTGTTGCGCGCGGCATCGTCCATCGGTGCAATTCTCCTACAACTTCGGGCGCCGCCGGTGCCAGTCGGTCGCTTGCTGGAACGCGCGCCCGAGGCGCACGAGAGTCGCGTCGGCGAACGCGCAGCCGGTCAGTTGCACGCCGATCGGCAATCCTCCCGTCGAGAATCCGGCTGGAAGCGACAGTGCGCACGCGCCGAGATAATTGGCGGCGCGCGTCCAGGTCGCGAGCGGCGTCGTCGATTCGTCAACCTCGTCGATGGGCGTGGCGGTGATCGGGAGCGTGGGCGTGATGAGCGCGTGGCGGGCGCGCATCCAATCGCCGAACAACGCGGCGGCGCGGCGCCGGCGGGCGAGTTCGTCATCATATTCTGCGTCGCCGATCGTCTTGCCGCCGAGCATGCGCTTGCGCACCCAGGGGTCGATGCCGAGGCGCTCGTCCTCGATGTACGCGCGATGGTAGCGATACGCCTCCGCGGCGATGATCCGGCCGTTCCTGACCATCGCATCGTCGAAATCGAGTGGCAGCGGGTCGTTGTCGATTGTCGCCCCCAGGCTGCGCAGCGCGGCGATCGAATCCTCGTAAGCGCTGACGACGTCATGCATCGTGTACGACAGAAATTGCTCGGACGGGAGAGCGGTGATCCGCATGCCGCGGATGTCGGGCGGCTTCACGAGCGCGGCTTCGAAATCGACGTGCGGTGCGTTCTGCGTCGTCGGATCGCGAGGGTCGGGCCCCGCGATAGCGGCAGTGAGCCGCGCGACGTCCTCGATGGTATGAGCGAGAGGACCGACGGAATCGAGCGTCGGTGAGAGCGGCACCGTGCCGTCCAGGCTTACGAGTCCGTACGTCGGCTTGAGCCCGGTGAGACCGCAGAGCGCCGACGGGATGCGAATCGATCCGCCGGTGTCCGAGCCGATCGCTGCCGGCGCCAGGCCGCCGGCCACGGCCACCGCCGAGCCGCTCGACGAGCCGCCAGCGACGCGATGCGTGTGCACGTCCCACGGGTTCCACGGCGCGCCCATCGGCTCGTTGCGTCCCCACCCGCCGAACGCGAACTCGACCATATGGGTCTTGCCGAGCGGGATCATGCCGGCAGCGACGAGCCGTTCGACGGTGGTCGCAGTGCGCTTAGCGATGCGCCCGTGCCAGCTTTTCGAACCCGCCGTCGTCGGCCGGCCTTCGATATCGAGGAGATCCTTGAGCGCGATCGGCAACCCCGCGAGCGGACCGCGGCTGCCGCGCTCGCGCCGTTCGCGATCGGCAGCGTCCGCGCGCTCGAGCGCCTCGGTGCGATAGACGTCGACGAATGCGTGGAGCCGTCCGTCGAGCGCGTCGATCCGGGCGAGACAGGCTTCGACGATGTCGCGCGATCGGATATCGCCGCGCGCGAGCAGATCGGCAAGCTCGGCGAGCGAGCGCAGCGGCAGGTCGGAGGCCACTGCGCAAAACTACCTTGGCGGTCGGCAAATGTCGACTACATCATCGCGATCGCGCGGCACAATGCTGCGCTGCGTTGCCGTAAGAGTTTGGCTCCCGCGCCGCCCAGAGGCGAATCCGGCTGAAGTCGTGCATACTTCCGCTTGACGTACTGGCTGTGGAGGTAATGGGGCGGTCCCGGATACTGTCAGGGCCGCCGGAATCGGCGACATGGATCCATTGGTATTGGCGGTCGACATGGCGGGTCTGCCTCAGGCCTGGGTCGAGCTCGAGGAAGCGATCACCTACCACGCGAAGCAGATGGTCGCGTGGTCGGTCGGTCGCGAGGTCCGCGAGTTTCGCGGCGGCTGGCAGAAGAACGGGGTGCGCTCTCGCATCTCGACGCGCTCGATTCTCGCGATCAAGGGCAGCGGTGCCGGTGCGCACCGCCATGCGCCGGGTCTCACCAACCAGATGCTCTTCGTACGCGATCGCCAGGTCTGCGCATATTGCGGGGGGCGCTTCATGGTCCGCGACCTCTCGCGCGATCATGTGGTACCGCTGTCGCGTGGAGGCAACGACTCGTGGACGAACACGGTCACCGCGTGCCGCAGCTGCAACACGCGCAAGGGCGGCCGTTCACCCGAGCAGGCCCGGATGCCGCTGCTCTACGTTCCCTACGTACCGAACCGGCACGAGCATTTCATTCTGCGAAACCGGCGCATTCTCGCCGACCAGATGGAATATCTGCTTGCAGGCGTTCCAAAGACAAGCCGCCTGCACGCAACCTTCTCGACGCGCCGCTCTTAAGCGCGCGTCGAACGCGCGGCGAACAAACTTGCTCGTTTGAACGACTGCGGGCGCTTCGGGCCCGAAGGCTCCCGCTCCCTATCGACACACGGTTCCGGGACTCACGAACACGAGGCGCGACAGCTGCTTCGACTGTGTGACGGTCACCGGTGGGGAGCCAAGCGTCACCGTGTAGGCGAAAGTCGCGGCATCGCCGTCGCCGAACGTGAACGTAGCGGTGCCGACCGGTGTGTATGCCACCCTGGAAGGATCGAACGGGGTGCCGAAGGCGGGCCCCGTCGTTCGATAGAGCGTTCCGGTGTAGACGCCGAGCGCATTCTGAGACGCGGTCACGGACAGCCACAACGGCGAACCGTCGAAATCGTAGTCGAACCACGTCGCGAAGATGATGCTGCCTTGGTGTGTGAGGTAGACGCCCCATCCAGATTCGTTGCCTGCGGCCGCCCACCAGATGTCCTGGAAGTTGGTGGCGGTCGAGAGCGTTGCTTGGGTCGCGGGTGTGCACACCGGCAGCGGTCCGAACACCGTGCGCGTGATGGACTTGGATGCGCCGATTCCGTTGACGCTGTACGTGAACGTGCCGTTGTTCGCATCGCTGAATGCGAGCGTGCCGGTACCGACCGCCTGATACGTGACGGCGTTCGGGTTGAAGGGGATATTGAACGCCGGGCCGCTCGACTGGTAGAGCGTACCCGAGAAGACGTTGTCGCCGGTGCGACTGGCCGTCATGCTCAGCCACCATGATTTCCCGCTGGCGTCGTAGGTGAACCAGCTTGCGAAGATCGTGTTGCCCTGGTGCGCGAGGAGGAGTCCCCACCCTGACTCGGAGCCGCCGGGCGCGTTCCACCACGGGCCTTCGAAATTGAGCGCCGTCGATTGCGCCGCTGCCACTCCCGTGGCATCGAGCGGGATCTGGTACGGGCCTTCGGAAGTATCGATCGTCACTTGGTCGCCACGCTCGCCGGCGCCCGCAAGACGCGCGACCACGCCGAACGTACAACTCGCGCCCGGAGACAGCGCAGCGCCTGCAGCGCAGCTGTTGGAGCCGATCGTGAAATCGCCCGTATTCGTGCGGATTGCGGAGATCGTGAGCGGGCCGTTGCCGCTGTTGGTAACGGTTACGGGATTCTCGCTCGACGCTGCTCCGACGCTGAGCGTGCCGAAATCGATCAAATCGGGCAACGAGCACACGTTGCCGGCGGCCTGTCCTGCCGCCGGTCCGTAGAGGCAGCGGCAGCCGTGAACGTCGTCAGGTGTGAGCGTCGAACCGTTCGTATACGTCGAATCAGGCGGACCCGACATCAACGCGCCCTCTATGTTCGAATGCGCGAGACCGATTGCGTGCCCCCATTCGTGACTCACCGTCGTTGTGAGTTGCGTCGGTGTGGTCACGTACTGCGGAACGAGGATCATGTCGGCCTCGACGAGCGTCAGGTTGGCCCCCGACGTCTGGTACCACACGTAGGTGGCGGCCGAGATACCCATGTCGGGCTGACCCCAGCCGATGACGCTCACACCATTTGGGCCAGCGGCGAGCGTGTGCGGCGCCACCGTTGTTTCGCCGTCATACGCGATCTGGATCCCGCAGACCGACGTCCATTTCGTCGATTCTGCGATGATCTGGGCAATAACCGCATCCTTCGAATTGCTGAACTGGGCCGGTGCGTTGGCGTGGTTGTAGCTCCAGTGCAGCGTACCCTGCCACCGGGCCGGCGCGCCGAACATGAACCTGAACTTCGAGACCGCAGGGGACCGCTGCAGCGGCGCTGCGCCGGGCGCCGGACTCATCACGAAGTCCTGAATCGAGTCAGGGGCGTGCGACCGCGCGGGCGATGTCGCGAGGAGCAAGACAGCCGCCATCGCAACCACGCGGACCCTCCCTGCTTTGCCGAGCGATTTCCGCATTCACGCATCGTCCGACGACGCGCCGAAGAAATTGATCAGCGGCCGCCTGATGCCAGTATCGGGAGAGTCCTACAGTCCTACGCCGCTCTCCTGCGATGCGGTAGGGTAAGTCCTACAAGATGTCGCCGCGAGGCGACAGTCATCGATTCCGTTGTAGCGAACAACGGAAAATCGCGAGCGAAGTCAGACGAGACCGGCCGCTCCGAGCGCCGCACCGACTGCGAGCGCCCAAAGCGGATGCACGCGCGTGATCAACGCAACGGCGAGCGTTGCGGCCGTGAGCACGTAAGCGAGCCAACTGTGATCGGTCGTTTGCGTCAGCACGTAGCCCGAGGAGAGAATGAGACCCACCGTGACCGGCGCGAGCCCCCGCTCTATCGCGATCCGCAACGGCGCATCGCGGAAGCGGTCCCATGCGCGCGCGATCTGATACGTGAGCACGAACGACGGCCCGCACATCGCGAGCATCGAGACGATCCCGCCTGCCACACCGGCGACTTTCCACCCGATCAGGCTCACGATCAGCACATTGGGCCCGGGAGCGGCCTGCGACAGCGCAAACATCTGCGAGAAATCCGCGTCGGTCATCCAGTGCTTGATGTCGACGGCGCGCAGGTGCATCTCGGGAATGATCGCGTTGGCGCCGCCGATCGAAAGCAGCGAGAGCAGCAGGAACTGCAATGCGAGTTCGACGAGCAGCGGATTGATCATGACCGCTTCCACCATTCAAGCCCGATCGAGATTGGTGCGAGGACGGCGAGAACCCAGAGCAGCGGCAGGCGCAGCAAAGCGATCGCTGCGAATGTGATCGCTGCGATCGTGACCTGTCGCGGGTTGCGGCGGATCGGGCGGGCCATCTTGAGCGCGACCGAGAGGATCAGGCCGGACGCCGCCGCCGATACGCCGTTGCACGCGCCGCGCACGGCGTCGATATAAGCGAATTGCGCAAAGAGCGTCGCGAGGACGAGCACGATTACGAGCGGCAGCAGCAGAAGCCCCACTGTTGCGGCGATCGCCCCGGCGGTGCCCTGAAAGCGGCGCCCGATGATCACCGACAGGTTGACGATGTTCGGACCGGGAAGGAATTGCGACAGCGAAAGGGCTTCGGTGAACTCGCGCTCGGTGAGCCACCGCCGGCGCTCGACGAGCATCCGATGGGCAAAAGGCATGACGCCGCCGAAACCGGACACACCGACGATCAGGAAGCCCCGAAACAGCGCGCCGATCGACACGCGCGGCGAGGCCGACTCCCCGTCGATCATGACAAAGTGTAAACCACAGCGAAGCTGCGCAGCGGCGGCGCCGGCGCTGCCGCGTCGATCGGCGTCGCGTAGCAGCAGACGAACCGATTGGTTGTCCGGGCAGTCGGTGTCAAAATAGAGTCAAGAATCAAAGTCAGAATCAGGCAAACCTGCTTAGAAGGGATTGGGCGATGTCGGGGGAACGAGTAATGAGCAGAAAGGAATGGTCGCAAGCGAGATTGGCGCATAACCGCGCTGATTACGCGATCGAGTCGCAGTTGTACCAAAAAATGGCCGACCAGGGCGATGCACGCGCACAGGCGTCCCTCGGTTTGATGTACGACAAGGGACGTGGCGTGGCGCAGGATTTCGGCGAAGCGTTGAAGTGGTATCGCCGGGCGGCCGAAGCGGGCGAGGCGCGGGCGCTCTGCAGTGTCGGCAGCATGTACGACCGCGGGCGCGGCGTCCCGCAGGACTACGCCGAAGCGATGAAATGGTACCTGCGCGCCGCGGACCAGGGCAGCGCGCACGCCCAGTACAACATTGGGGTCTTGTACGAGCGGGGCCGCGGCGTGCCGAGAGACGATTTTGAGGCCGTGAAGTGGTACCGCAGGGCTGCCGAGCAGGGTTTTACGCGCGCCGAGTACAACCTCGGCGTGATGTACGACAAGGGGCGCGGCGTCGCGCAGGACTACGCCGAAGCGATGAAGTGGTTCCGCAAGGCAGCCGAACAGAACCACGCGAGAGCGCAGTACAACATCGGCTTCATGTACGAACACGGACAGGGCGTCCCACAGAATTATCACGGCGCGTTGAACTGGTATCGCAAGGCGGCGGAGCAGGGCGATGCGGCCGCGCAGACCAATATCGGCAGCATGTACGCGACCGGACGCGGCGTGCCGACGGACTACGTCGAGGCGATGAAATGGTATCGTCAGGCGGCAGCTCATGGCGACGCCGCCGCGACATTGAACGTCGGGAGCCTTTACGCGACCGGCCGAGGCGTCGTTATGGATCAGGCGGCGGCGTTCAAGTGGTATCTGAAGGCGGCGCAACAGGGTGACGCGGTCGCGCAAAACCAGGTCGGCAACATGCACGCGACGGGTCAGGGGACGGCCAAGAATTACGCGGAGGCGATGAGCTGGTACACGAAGGCGGCGGAAAGCGGCGACGCCAGCGCGCAGAACAACCTCGGCAGCATGTACGCGACCGGCAAGGCAGTGACGCGCGATCTCGTCCAGGCGCACAAATGGTATACGCTCGCCGCCGCGCACTTCCCTCCCGACGAAGCCGCGTTTCGCGACAAGGCCGTGCGCAACGCCGATACGATCGCTGCGAGAATGACGCCGGAACAGATCGCCGAGGCGCAGCGCCTCGCTCGCGAATGGCGCCCGAGTAGCGCGGACGCCTAGTTGCTTGCCGAGGCTTCGGCGAGCGAGGCGGCGCTCCAGCCGCCTCCCAGCGCCTTGATGAGTCCGACGCTCGAGGTCAGACGACGACCGAGAATTCCGAGCGCCGTCCGTTCGTTGTTCAATTCCGCGGCCTGCAGAACGATCACAGCGAGGTAGTTCGCCGTTCCGGCCTTGTACTGGTTGAGCGCGATCGCTGCCGACTCGCGCGAGGCCTTCACCGCGTCGTCCTGCACGAGCGCTTCCTGCTCGAGCAACGCGAGCGCGATCAGGTTGTCCTCGACTTCCTGGAACCCGTTGAGCACTGTCGAGCGGTAGTTCGCGACGGTCTGATCGAAAGTCGCTACGGCTTCCGCTTTCTGCGCGTCGCGAAGGCCCGCGTCGAAAATCGTCTGCGCGACCGAAGCGCCGAGCGCCCAGTAGCGGGCGGGAAGCGAGATCAGGTTGCCGATCGCCGAGCTCTGCACGCCGCCTGTTGCCGATAGCGAGAGCGACGGAAAGTAAGCTGCCTCCGCGACGCCGATCTGCGCGTTTGCGCTCGCGACACGTCGTTCGGCGCTGGCGATGTCCGGGCGGCGTTCAAGCAATTCCGACGGCAGCATCGGCGGGATCGCGGGGAATCGAGCGACGACGCTGCGCGGGGGGATCGTCAGTTCCGCCGGGGGCTTGCCGATCAGCACGGCGATCGCGTGCTCGAGCTGCCCGCGGGTGACCTTCGCGTCGTAAACCTGCGCTTGCGTCGACTTGAGCTGCGCCTCGGCCTGGGCGACGTCGCCGCGCGCAACGACACCGGCGTTGTACTGGTTGGTCGTAAGCGTGAGCGCCTTGGCGTAGGCAGCCACCGTATCCTCGAGCAGCTGGACCTGAGCGTCCTCCACCCGCAGCAGCAGATAGGTCTGGGCAAGCGTCGCCTGCACGGACAGACGCGCGCCCGCGAGGTCGGCGGAGCTCGACTGCGCGCTCGCCTCGGCGGACTCGACGCCTCGGCGCACCTTGCCCCAGAGATCGATCTCCCAGGTCGCATCGAGCGCGGCGTTGTAACTGTTGAGCGGCCCTCCACCGGTGCCGCTCGGGGCCGCCGTGTTTCCGCTGCTGCTGCCGCCGCCGCTGCTGCGGGAACTGCGCGTCGCCGCGAAGTTACCATTGACGGTGGGAAAGAGTCCCGCGCGTGCCGCTTGAACCGCCGCGCGCGCAAAACGCACCTGCGCCTCGGCTGCCTGGACCGTCTGGTTCGACACGTCGACCTGCTGGACCAACGCGTCGAGATCGGTATCGCCGAAAGCGACCCACCATTCGCCGCGAGGCGCCTCGTCGCGCGGCTCCGCGCGTTTCCAGCCGTCGCTCTCCTTGAACGCGGGGGACGTCGGCGCGGTCGGCCGTTCATAGTTCGGTCCGACCATGCAGCCGGCGACGAGTGACACCGCCGCGAGCGCACCTGCGATGCGCGGCAGAAGGCTGCCCGAAAGCGTGTCGATCGTCGCTCGCATCACTTACCTCCCGCGGGCGCGAGCTTCCCGCGCGCGTGCTTCGCACGCTCGCCGGTTGCCCACAGCCTGAACCGGTCGAGGTAGAGATAGACGACCGGCGTGGTGAACAGCGTGAGCATCTGGCTCACCAGCAGTCCGCCGACGATCGCGATGCCGAGCGGCTGGCGCATTTCCGCGCCGTCGCCGACGCCGAGCGCGAGCGGTAGCGCGCCCAGAATGGCTGCCATCGTCGTCATCAGAATCGGCCGGAATCGCAACAGGCAGGCTTCATAGATGGAGTCGCGCGTGCTCAGTTGGCGCGTGCGCTCCACCTCGAGCGCGAAATCCACCATCATGATCGCGTTCTTCTTGACGATGCCGATCAGCAGGATCACCCCGATGAACGCGATGATGGTGAAATCGGTGCGGAAAAGCATCAGTGCCAGCAGCGCCCCCACCCCTGCCGACGGAAGCGTCGAGAGGATCGTGATCGGATGCACGTAGCTCTCGTAAAGGACGCCGAGCACGATGTAGAGCGTGATCAGCGCGAGCAGGATGAGCCACGGCTGACTCGCGAGCGACGCTTGGAAAACCCGGGCCGTCCCCTGGAACGAACCGCGGACGGTATCCGGAACGCCGATACGCGCGAGCTCGTCCTCGACCGCGCGGGTGGCCTGCGACAGCGACACGTTGGGCGCGAGGTTGAAGGAAATCGTCGAGGCGACGAACTGACCCTGGTGGTTGACGCCGAGCGGGGTGTTCGTCGGCTCGTACTTCGCAAACGCGGAGAGCGGAACCTGCGCTCCCGTCGCCGTGCTGACGTAGACGTTGTTCAGCGTGTCCGCGGATTGCCAGTACTGCGGCGCAGCCTCCATCACCACGTGGTACTGGTTGAGCAGCGCGTAGATCGTCGACACCTGTCGCTGGCCAAAGAGGTCGTTCAGTGTCGTGTCGATCGCCTTCGGCGTTATGCCGAGCCGCATCGCCGCGTCGCGGTCGATCGTCAGCGATGTTTGCAACCCCTTGTCCTGCGCATCAGTGTTGACGTCGGCGAGTTCCGGGAGGTTGCTCAGCGCCGCGCGGATCTTGGGCTCCCACGCGCGCAGCTCCGCGAGGTCATCGCCCTGCAGCGTGTACTGCCACTGCGCGTTCGCCTGGCGGCCACCGATCCGGATGTCCTGCACCGGCTGCAGGAAGAGGCTCGCGCCGGGCTCCTTCGCGAGCTTGCCGCGCAGCCTCGCGATCACCTGGTCGACCGTTTCCTTGCGTTGCGAGGTCGGTTTCAGCGCGATGAACATGAAACCGGAGTTGCGCTGCGCGCCGCCCGTGAATCCGACGACATTGTCGACGGCCGGGTCGCTCGTAATGATCGTCATGAAATCGGCGAGCTTCTGCCGCATCGCCTGAAAAGAGATGCTCTGGTCGGCCTGGATGCTGCCGATCAATCGGCCGGTGTCCTGCTGCGGAAAGAATCCCTTCGGGATGACGATGTACAGGTAGACGTTGAGGCACACGGTTGCGAGGAGCACCAGCATCACGACGACGCCATGGCGCAGCCCCCAGCCGAGAGCACGGCCGTACGCGTCGATCATCGATTGGTACATTTGCTCGCTCCAGCGGCCGATGCGGGTCGACTTGCGCTCGCGCGAAGGCCGCAGCAGTCGTGCGCACATCATCGGCGTGGTCGTCAGCGAGATGACGAGCGAGATCAGGATCGCGACCGACAACGTCACCGCAAACTCGCGGAAAAGGCGTCCGACGATCCCGCCCATTGCGAGGATCGGGATGAACACCGCGATCAGCGACAGGCTCATCGACAGCACGGTGAAGCCCACTTCGCGAGCGCCCTGCAGCGCCGCTTCGAACGGAGGCATGCCGGCCTCGATGTGCCGCGAGGTGTTCTCGAGCACGACGATCGCGTCATCGACGACGAAGCCGGTGGCGATCGTGAGCGCCATCAGAGTGAAGTTGTTGATCGAGAAGCCTGCGACGTACATTACGGCGAACGTGCCGATCAACGAAACCGGTACCGCGACGCCCGGAATCGCTGTCGCCCGCCCGTCGCGCAGGAACAGGTAGACGACGAGGATCACCAGGATGATTGCGATCGTCAGCGCGCGGCCGACGTCACGCAGCGACGCGCGGATTGTCGCCGTGCGCTCCATCGCCGGCACGAGGTTGATCGCACTCGGGATCGATGCGCGCAGCGAAGGCAGCAGCGCGTTGACGCGATCGACGGTGTCGATGATGTTCGCGTTCGGTTGCCGGTAGATGATGACGAGAACCGACGGCTTGCCGTTCGCCATGCCGGCGTTGCGCAGGTCCTGCACCGAATCGACGACGTCTCCGATGTCGAGAAGCCGCACCGCTTTTCCATTCCGATAGGCGACGATGAGCGACAGGTACTCGGCGGCGGTCTTCGCCTGGTCGTTCGCGTAGATCTGCCAACTCCGATCGCCGTCTTCGACGAT
>Ga0318562_10000812_pt1 | contig 14030 bp, 10 predicted proteins | sample GRESIP066b5f18_FD_203688 | JGI IMG/M metagenome (GOLD analysis project Ga0318562, IMG submission 203688) | Tropical soil microbial communities from Luquillo Experimental Forest, Puerto Rico - GRE.SIPMG.066b5f18 | ecosystem: Environmental > Terrestrial > Soil > Tropical forest > Bulk soil... | reverse complement strand
CGCCAACTCGAGCGCCTGAGTGACGAGGAGATGGTCAGCGTGCAGCGCGCCAACCTCCTCGACAGCAACGCGCCAAATCCGTCTGTCGAGACGCTGCTCCACGCCTTCATGCCGCACAAATTCGTGGATCACACCCATTCGGTCGCGTCAGTATCGATCGCCGACCAGCCGGACGCCGAGGAGATCTGTCGGCGCATCTTCGCCGACCGCATCGCCTGTGTCCCCTATATTCTGCCGGGCTTCGGGCTCGCCAAGGCCGCGGCCGCGGCCTTCGAGGCCAATCCGCGCGCCGAAGGCCTGCTCCTCGTCAAGCACGGCATCTTCTCCTTCGGGGCGAGCGCGAAGGAAGCCTATGAGCGCATGATCGAGTTTGTGACGCTGTGCGAAAACTATATCGCGGCGACCGCGAGGCCGCGTACGAAGCCGCAAGCGCCCGAGCTCGAGGCCGCGCCCGCCTCGAGCGTCCTGCCGCTGCTGCGGCGCGCCTTCGGCGAGGCCGCCGGCGCCAAATGGCCGGGACGCTGGGTTGCCGATCTGCGCAACGGGCCGCAGATCGAGGCCTTCGCGGCGAATGAGGAGCTGCGCCTCTGCGCGTTGCGCGGACCGGCCACGCCCGATCACATCATCCGGCTCAAGGGCCGGCCGCTCATTCTCGACGCGCCGCCTCGCGATCGGTCCGGCCTCGAGGGCTGGGCGCAGGCGACGACGCGGGCGGTCGCGGATTATGCCCGTGTCTATGAGGCTTATTTCGCGCGCCAAAATGAGCGGGTGGGCGGCATCAAGAAGCCGCTCGACCCGCTGCCGCGCGTCGTCGTCATCCCCGGCCTCGGCATTGTCGGAACGGGCAGGGACAAGGCCGAGGCCAAGGTCGCAGGCGACCTCGTCGAGGCCGTGGTGCGCTCCATCGTCGATGCCGAGGCGATCGGCCGTTATGAGCCGATCGGCGAGGATGACCAGTTCGACATGGAATATTGGTCGCTCGAGCAGGCGAAGCTCGGCAAGACGGCCGAGAAACGCCTCGCGCGTCACGTGGTCGCGGTGACCGGCGGTGCCGGCGCGATCGGCGCCGCGACCGCCAAGGCCTTCGCGGCCGAAGGCGCCGATGTCGCCATCCTCGACATCGACGGAGCCGCTGCCGCGGCGATCGCCGCATCGATCAGCGCGAATACGCTCGGGGTTCAATGCGACGTCACCGACACCGCCTCGGTCTCCGCGGCCTTCGCGCGCATTACCGCAGCCTTCGGCGGCGTCGACATCCTCGTCTCGAATGCTGGCGTCGCCCTGACCGGCATGATCGCCGACCTCCCCGAGGAGACCTTGCGCAGGAGCTTCGAGATCAACTTCTTCGGCCATCAGAACGTGGCGCGTGAGGCGGTCGCAATCATGAAGCGCCAGGGGCAGGGCGGCGTACTGTTGTTCAACGTCTCCAAACAGGCGGTCAATCCCGGACCGAATTTCGGCGCCTACGGCACCTCGAAAGCTGCGCTCCTCGCGCTGGTGCGCCAATATGCGCTGGAGCACGGCGCCGACGGCATCAGGGCGAACGCCCTCAATCCCGACCGCATCCGTTCCGGCCTGCTCTCCTCCGAGATGATCGCCGAGCGGGCGCGGGCGCGTGGCGTCTCGGAGGCCGAATATATGGGCGGCAATCTGCTGCGCCAGGAAGTCACGGCCGAGGATGTGGGGCGCGCCTTCGTGGCGCAGGCCCTGATGCGCAAGACGACGGGCGACGTGATGACGGTCGATGGCGGCAATGTCGCCGCCATGATGCGGTGAGGTTGCCGCTCACGCTTGTGTGACGCAGCCTGCGCGCCCTTGAAAGCCGCATCACGAGCCGACATGCTCGGCGAGCGGGAGGCTCGCTCGCCGCGAATTTGCCTGACGGGAGGAGAGAATGGCCGCTGAGACGGATGCGACGGGCCCCGAATCCATATCGCGGATCTCGAGCTTCCATGCGCATATCTATTACGATCCGGCGACCACGCGGCGGCAGGCCGAACTCCTGCGCGAACGCGTCGCCGAGCGCTTCAAGGTGCGCAACGGCAATTGGCACGATGTGCCGGTCGGTCCGCATCCCGGCGCCATGTTCCAGATCTCCTTCGCCAAGGAGCTCTTCGCGAGCATCGTGCCCTGGCTGATGCTCAATCGTCTCGGCCTCACTATCCTGGTGCATCCGAACACCGATCGGCCGCGCGACGACCATCTGCGCCGCGCTCTCTGGCTGGGCGCCGTGCTGCCCCTCGACCCTGCGCGCCTCCCCGAGACCGACGCTCCTGAGCCGCCGCTCGAGCCGAATACCAACCCGCATTTGGCGCCCTGACTTCCTTCTCCCGCTTGCGGAGAAGGAAGGCGTCAATGCAGCTTGACCTTGGGCTCTCCGCGCTGGCGCGACAGGCCGCGCGACAATGAGCCGAGCGCGGTCTTCACCGTGCCATGCAGCGCCACTTCGTGCATCTTGTAGAGCGAGCGATACATCAAGCGCGCCAGCACGCCCTCGATGAACAGGTTCTTGCCGATCAGGAGCCCCATCAGATTGCCGACGGCGCCGAGCCTTCCAAAGGAGACGAGCGAGCCGAAATCCCGATAGACGAAGGGCTGGAGCTCCTTGCCGTCGAGGCGCCGCCTGAGCTGTCGCAGCAGATGTGACGCCTGCTGATGTGCTGCCTGCGCTCGCGGCGGCACCGGCTGATCGAAGCCGGGCCTCGGGCAGGCGGCACAATCGCCCATCGCGAAGATGTCGGGATCGCGCGTCGTCTGCAGGGTCTGCGTCACGACGAGCTGATTGCTGCGGGTCACCTCGAGCCCGTCGAGATCGCGCAGCACCTCCGGCCCTTTGACGCCCGCGGCCCAGATGACGAGCTCGGCTGCAATCGTTTCGCCATTTGCTAGCCTCACCCCGTCCGCATGCACCTCCGCGACCCTCGCGCCGGTGCGAACTTCGACGCCGAGCTTGCGCAGGAGGTTGAGCGTCGCCTCCGAGATGCGTTTCGGCAAGGCCGGCAGGATGCGTTCCGCGCCCTCGATCAGGATGATGCGGATATCCTTGTCGGCATCGACATGGTCGAGCCCATAGGCCACGACCTCGCGCGCCGTCTGGTAGAGCTCGGCCGCGAGCTCTGTCCCGGTCGCGCCAGCCCCGATGATCGCGACATGCAGCTGGCCCGGCCGAACCGGCGCTGCCTGGGCTTGGGCGCGCAACAGTGCGTTGACGAGGCGATGATGGAAGCGCACCGCTTGCTCGGGCGTCTCGAGCGGCACCGCGAATTCGGCCGCGCCCGGAGTGCCGAAATCGTTGGTGATGCTGCCGATCGCGATCACCAGCGTGTCATAGGGGATGTCGCGCGCCGCGGTGATCTCGCGGCCTTCCTCGTCGAAGGTCGGAGCGAGGCGCACCAGCCGTGCGGCGCGGTCGAGGCCGACCATCTCGCCATATTGGTAGCGGAAATGGTGCCAATGCGCCTGGGCGAGATAATTGAGCTGATGCTCGCCCGGATCCATGCTGCCGGCCGCAACTGCATGCAGGAGCGGCTTCCACAGGTGGGTGCGGCTGCGCTCGACGAGAGTGATCTCGGCGAGGCCGCGCTTGCCGAGCTTGTCGCCAAGGCCGGTGACGAGCTCGAGGCCCGCTGCGCCTCCGCCCACCACGACGATGCGATGGGCGTGCGCCGTGAGGGCGCCTGCCTGGTCCTTGGGTTCGCGTGACAAAGCATCGGGCATGAGACCATCCGCGCCGCGGCAGGCCTCATACCTAGCGGGGTTTTCGCCGCTTTACGAGCCGGCGCCCTTTAGGGCCGCCGGCTTTCTTTCGGCGCAGTCGATGAAGGCAAGAGCCAGCCCGAGGCCGGCGGTCCGGCAGAGGTCTCAGCTCCGTATCATTCGGTCCTCCTCGACCCTCGTCGCCATGAACTCATCAGGGTCGGCATAGAATTTTCGCAGGATGCGGAAATGCTCGATATCCTCGAGCCTTGCTTCACGCATCTCGCCTTCGGTGAGCCTGAGCAAGGTCGCGCCCGGCATTGCCATGAGAAGCGGCGAATGGGTCGCCATGATCACCTGGCATTTCCGGCTGTCGCGCATGCGGCGCAACAGCTTCAGGAACTCGATCTCCCGCTCGGGTGAGAGCGCCGATTCCGGCGCGTCGAAGAGATAGATGCCCTGCCGCTCGCAGCGCTCCGCGAAGAAGCGCAGGAAGCCCTCGCCATGCGAGCGGGACAGAAAGTTCGGCGGCACGGCACCGACGTCGACCGCAGCCACATCGAGATAGCGGGCGACGCTGAAGAAGGACTCGGCGCGGAAGAACCAGCCTTGCGTGATCTTGGGCAGCCAGGAGGCGCGGAAGGCGCCGGCGAGCGCGCCGCCATTGACGTCGAGAGCTCGCGAATGATCGACAGGCCGATAGCCCTTGCCGCCGCGGGCCTCGTCATAGCCCGCGAGTTTCGCGATACCCCCGAGCAAGGTCGATTTTCCGGCGCCGTTCTCGCCGACGATGATGGTGATCTCGGTCTCGAAGCGGAGCTCGAAATCGTCGTCGGCGAAGAGCGGCAGATTGTAGGGATAGCGGCGACGATCGGCGATCTTCTTGGGATCGAGCCAGATGCGTCGCAGATAGTGCGCGGGCCGGCCGTAGGTCGAGTTTCGCCGCGCCATCGCTTCGCCCCCGCAAAGCAGATCCTGGCCCGACAGGATGTCGGGCCAGGTCAGACGTCGCGTATCAGGCGGCCGGCTGCTTCGTGGCGCGCTCGGCGTCGCGCTCGGCGCGCAGCTTCTCGGTGATGTCCTCACCGGTCTGCTGGTCGACGACCTTCATCGACAGGCGCGTCTTGCCGCGCTCGTCCATGCCGAGGAACTTCACCTTCACCTTGTCGCCTTCCTTGACCACGTCGGTCACCTTGGCCACGCGGCGCGGCGCGAGCTCCGAGATGTGGACGAGGCCGTCCTTGGGGCCGAAGAAGTTCACGAAGGCGCCGAACTCCATCACCTTGACGACGGTGCCCTCATAGATGTGGCCGGGCTCCGGCTCGGACGCGATCGACTTGATCCAGTTGAGCGCGGCCGTGATCGATTCGTGGTTCGCGGACGCGACCTTGACGGTGCCGTCATCCGAGATGTCGATCTTGGCGCCGGTCTTCTCGACGATCTCGCGGATCACCTTGCCGCCCGAACCGATCACTTCGCGGATCTTGTCGACCGGGATCTGGATCACCTCGATGCGCGGCGCATATTGGCCGAGCTCGGCGCGGGCGCCGGTGAGCGCCTTGCCCATCTCGCCGAGGATGTGCATGCGGCCGTCTTTGGCCTGGCTCAGTGCCACCCGCATGATCTCCTCGGTGATGCCGGCGATCTTGATGTCCATCTGCAGCGAGGTGATGCCGGTATCGGTGCCCGCGACCTTGAAGTCCATGTCGCCGAGATGATCCTCGTCGCCGAGGATGTCGGAGAGCACCGCGAAGCGCTTATCCTCGAGGATGAGGCCCATGGCGATGCCCGCGACCGGACGGCGCAGCGGCACGCCCGCATCCATCAGCGCGAGCGAGGAGCCGCACACCGTCGCCATCGACGAGGAGCCGTTCGACTCGGTAATCTCGGAGACGAGACGCACCGTGTAGGGGAACTCGTGATGCGGCGGCAGCAACGGGTGCACGGCGCGCCAGGCGAGCTTGCCATGGCCGATCTCGCGGCGGCCGGGTGAACCCATGCGGCCCGTCTCGCCCACCGAATAGGGCGGGAAGTTGTAGTGCAGCAGGAAGGTCTCCTTGCGGGTGCCTTCGAGCTCGTCGATAAACTGCTCGTCATCGCCGGTGCCGAGGGTCGCCACCACGAGCGCCTGCGTCTCGCCGCGGGTGAAGAGCGCCGAGCCATGGGTGCGCGGCAGGATGCCGACCTCGCTGACGATCGGACGCACGGTCTTCACGTCGCGGCCGTCGATGCGGATCCCGTCATCGAGGATGTTCCAGCGGACGATCTTCGCCTGCAGCTCCTTGAAGACCGAGCCGACATCTTCCTTGGAGTAGGCCGGCTCCGCGCCTTCCGGGAAGAAGTGCGCCATCACCTTCGCCTTGACGGCGTCGACGGCGTTGTAGCGCTCCTGCTTCGCGGTGATCTTGTAAGCCGCGCGCAGATCGGCCTCGGCGAGATCGAGCAGCGCCTTCTCCAGCGCCGAATGATCGGGCTTCACCACTTCGCGCGGTTCCTTGCCGGCCATCTCGGCGAGGCGGATGATCGCGTCGATCACCGGCTGGAAGCCCTTATGGCCGAACATCACGGCGCCGAGCATGACGTCCTCGGGCAGCTCCTTGGCTTCCGATTCGACCATCAGCACCGCGTCCTGCGTGCCGGCGACGACGAGGTCGAGCACGCTCTGCTTCATCTGATCGAGCGTCGGGTTCAGCACATACTGGCCGTCGATATAGGCGACGCGCGCCCCGCCGATCGGGCCCATGAAGGGCGCGCCCGAAATGGTCAGCGCCGCCGAGGCTGCGACCATCGCCAGCATGTCGGGATCATTCTCGAGATCATGCGAGAGCACGGTGACCACGACCTGCGTGTCGCAGCGCCAGCCATCGATGAAGAGCGGCCGGATCGGCCGGTCGATCAGGCGCGAGACCAGCGTCTCCTTCTCCGAGGGGCGCCCCTCACGCTTGAAGAAGCCGCCGGGAATGCGGCCGGCCGCGAAGGCCTTCTCCTGGTAGTTAACGGTGAGCGGCATGAAATCGATGCCGGGCTTCGGCGCCTTGGCGGCGACCACGGTCGCGAGCACGGTGGTGTCGCCATAGGTGGCGAGCACGGCGCCATCGGCCTGTCGGGCCACTTTGCCGGTCTCGAGGACGAGGCGGCGACCGCCCCACTCCAAAACTTCACGTTGAATGTCGAACATGATTGTCCTCATGCTTGGCCGGCGGGCACGGAGCCATGAGCAAGATTGCAAGACGCTTCTTCATGCGGCCAGCCCGGCGGAAACGCCCTCATCTCGAGGGTATCCGGTCGCGACCTCGAGGTCGCATCTGGGTCCGGCTATAGCCGCGCCACGCCCGAATCTCGGTGCGAACGGGTCACGGCGCCTAAAGCGTCTGACGATCCTGCCATGGCGGCTAGGCCTGCCGGCGGTTTCGTCCGCCCGCGATCACCATGACGCGGGCGCAGTCAAAGCGCAGCCGGCCCGCGCGATCTGCGCGAGCCGGCTGGACTGTCAGCGGCGGATGCCGAGGCGCTCGATCAGCGCCTTGTAGCGGGGCTCATCCTTGCCCTTCAGATAGTTCAGGAGCGAGCGGCGCTGCGAGACCATCTTCAACAGGCCGCGGCGCGAATGGTTATCCTTCACATGCGACTTGAAATGCTCGGTGAGGTTGTTGATCCGCTCGGTCAGGATCGCCACCTGCACCTCGGGCGAGCCCGTGTCGCCCTTCTTCGTGGCATAGTCGGCAATGAGCGCGCTCTTGCGCTCGGCAGCAATCGACATCGGGTTGTCCTTTCTCGCGCGGGCGCCTCAGCGCCCCAGATTGAAAATGCGCGTCGGCTTGATTTCCGCTCCCTCCGTCTCGGCGAGCGCCACGAGGGCACCTTCCGACGTCACGCTTATGCGTCCTTGGAGGAGCGGCGCATCGCGCCCGCGCAGCAAGACGGATTGGCCTCTGCGAAGCCGTCCCGCATCCGCCCGGCTCACGGCCAGCGCCGGGATGTCGTCCAGCGCGGTCGCAACGGGCAGTAGTTCGCCAGCCAAGTTCCCCTCGCCGGCGGCGGCCTTATCGCGCAAAACCGCGAGATCGTCCAGCGAAATCGCGTCCTTCTCCGAAAACGGGCCGACTCGTGTCCGCCGCAAGGCGCTGACATGGCCGAAGCAGCCGAGCATCCGTCCGAGGTCGCGCGCGATGGCGCGCACATAGGTGCCCTTGCCGCAGATGGATTCGAAGACGCTGTTATCGGCCTCGTGCGTCACGAGGGTGAGCGCGTCGATCTTCACGGCGCGCGCCTCGAGCCGCACGGTCTCGCCCGCACGCGACAGGTCATAGGCGCGCTCGCCCGCGATCTTGATCGCCGAATAGCGCGGCGGCGTCTGCATGATCTCGCCGATGAAGGCGGGAAGGGCTGCCTCCACCGCCTCGCGCGAGGGGCGCTCGGGGCTCGAGGCCGTGACCGCACCCTCGGTGTCGTCCGTGTCGCGCTCCTCGCCCCAGCTCACCGTGAAGCGATAGCCCTTGCGGCCATCCATCACATAGGGAACGGTCTTCGTCGCCTCGCCGAAGGCGATCGGCAACAGCCCCGACGCCAGGGGATCGAGCGTGCCTGCATGACCGGCCTTCTTGGCGCTGAACAGCCGCTTCGCCACCGCGACCGCATGGGTCGAGGTCATGCCGACCGCCTTGTCGATCACGAGCCAGCCATTCACCTCGCGCTTCTTCAGGCGCGGCGAATGGCGATGCGCGGGAGCCTCGTTCGGCAGCCCGTCGTGGTGCGCCTCATCGGCGTGCGCCTGGTGCGGCGGAAAATCGCTCGGCTGCATCAATCTTCGCCCTCATTTGCGGGAGGATCCCGATCCTCATGGTCGGCATCCTTGCTCTGGCGCGGCTTGTCGAGATCGCGGCGCACTTTCTCGGAGCGCAGGAGCGCCTCGATGCGCGAGGCTTCCTCGAAAGTCTCGTCGCGGCGGAAGCGGATATCGGGCGCGTAGCGCAGGTTAATGCGGTGCGCGATCTCGCCCTTGATGAAGCGCCGGTTGCGCTCGAGCGCCTCGAGCACCGGCCCGACATCCTTGCCGCCGAGCGGCATTACATAGGCCGTCGCAAGACGCATATCGGGCGACATGCGCACTTCCGGTATGGTGACCACATGGCTCTCGAGCACGTCGTCGCGAATCTCGCCGCGCGACAGCATGTCGGCGAGCGCATGGCGCACGAGCTCGCCCACCCGCAATGAGCGTTGCGAGGGGCCGCGGGTTGCTGGTGAATGCTTTCCCATCTCGATTGCCCGGGATCGAACCGGGCTCCTCTTACAAATGCCTCGTCGGAAGCGGGATGGTCCCTCAGAGGACGTCCCGCTCTACGCTCTTGCTTCGGGCATGAGCTTATTCAATCGCCGATCATTGCGGGCCACGCCCATAAAGCAATTTCCCGCCGAAATGCCCAACTGTCAGGCACGGAAAACGCAGGTCCCGGCAATAATCGGATGAGGCGTTTAGACCATGATCTTGCGGCCTTGCAAGCTCTCAGCTGCGATCACGCGTCATGACAGGAAGAAGAAATCGATACCGGCCGCAGCGGATCAGGCCCCGCCTTCGAAGCAGCCACTATGGCTCTTGGATTTCGTCCGGGATCAGTGGATGCGCGAAAAGAAGCGCGAGACCCGCAACCCTTGCGCCCATTGCGTGACCGGGAGCTTCGCCATCGGAAGGTCCCAGGATCCGAGCACCACCTCGGCGCGGCCGATGAGGTTCTCGAGCGGCACGAAGCCGACACCGCCCTCGATCGCGGGCACCCTGCTGTCGAGCGAGTTGTCGCGATTATCGCCCATCATGAACACATGGCCGGGCGGCACGACGAAGACGCGCGTGTCGTCGAGGCTGCCGACTGTGTCGATCTTGAAGATCGGATGCTCGCGGCCATTGGGGAGGGTCTCGATGAAGCGCGGCGCCGTGGCCTTGTCGCCATTCTCGGATTCGACCAGGCCCGAACCGTCGGGACGGACCTTCAGCATGGTGCCGTTGATCCACAGCCGCCCGGCCCGCATCTGGATGCGGTCGCCCGGCAGGCCGATCGCCCGCTTCACATAGACCTGGCCCGGATCGCGCGGCAGGCGGAACACCACGACGTCGCCATATTGCGGCAGGCTCTCGAGCAGGCGATGCTCGGAGGAGATGTTGAGATCGATCGGCAGCGAGTAGCGGCTATAGCCATAGGCATATTTGGCGACCACCAGCTCGTCGCCGATCTGCAGCGTCGGCTCCATGGAGCCAGACGGCACATAGAAGGGCTGGGCCAGCACGGTGCGCGAGGCGAGCACCAACGCGAGCACGATGGCTGGGCCCTTGATCATTGAGACGAAGGAACGGAACCCGCCTTCGGCTTGCGTGCGTCGCGCCGGCTTGGCGCTTGCCATCTCGTTCTCGACTGCCATGCGGTTCATGCCTCGACAGGCGAGCGGCCCGGAAGATCCGGCCCGCTCACAGACTGCGCTTCACCTCTTCGACGCGGTAGCACTCGATCACGTCGCCGGCGCGCATATCCTGGTAGTTCTCGAAGGACATGCCGCACTCCTGCCCGGCGCGCACCTCGGTGGCGTCGTCCTTGAAGCGCTTGAGGGTTGCGAGCTTGCCCTCATGGATGACGACATTGTCGCGGATGAGGCGGACATTCGCCCCCTTCTGGACGACGCCGTCGGTGACGCGGCAGCCGGCGATCTTGCCGACCTTCGAGACCGAGAAGATCTCGAGGATCTGGGCATTGCCGAGCATGGTCTCACGCAAGGTGGGCGCAAGCAGGCCCGACATCGCATCCTTCACATCGTCCACGAGGTTGTAGATGATGTTGTAATAGCGGATCTCGATGCCGGCCTGCTCGGCGGCCTCGCGCGCTTCCTTATGGGCGCGCACATTGAAGCCGATGACGGCTGCGCCCGACGCATTGGCGAGGATCACGTCGCTTTCGGTGATGCCGCCGACACCCGCATGGATGACGCGCGCCCCGACCTCGTCATTACCGAGCTTCTCGAGGGCGCCGGCGATGGCCTCGACCGAGCCCTGCACGTCGCCCTTGACGACGAGCGGGAACTCCTTGCGGCCAGCCCCCGACTTGAGCTCCTGCATCATGTCGGCGAGCGAGCCGCGCGCGCCGCTCTGGCGGGCGACGGACTTCTCGCGCTTCTGGCGGGTCCGATACGCCGTGACCTCGCGGGCGCGCGCCTCGTTCTCGACCACGGCGACGCGATCGCCGGCATCGGGCGTGCCGTTGAAGCCGAGCACCTCGACCGGGGTCGAGGGGCCGGCGGATGCCAGCATCGCGCCTTTGTCGTCGAGGAGGGTACGGATACGGCCCCATTCGGAGCCCGCGACCACGATGTCGCCGGCTTTTAGCGTGCCGCGCTGCACCAGCACGGTCGCGACCGGGCCGCGACCACGGTCGAGCCTCGCCTCGATCACGGCGCCTTCGCCCGAACGGTTCGGGTTGGCCTTGAGGTCGAGCACTTCCGATTGCAGCGTCACCGCTTCGAGCAGCTTGTCGAGATTGGTCTTCTTCGTCGCCGAGACCTCGACCTCGAGCACGTCGCCGCCGAGCGATTCCACCTGGATCTCGTATTGCAGCAGCTCGTTGCGCACGCGTTCGGGCTTGGCGTCCGGCTTGTCGATCTTGTTGATGGCGACGATGATCGGCACATGCGCAGCCTTGGCGTGGCTGATCGCCTCGACCGTCTGCGGCATGACGCCATCATCCGCCGCAACGACCAGGATCACGATATCGGTCACCTTCGCGCCGCGCGCACGCATCGCGGTGAAGGCGGCGTGGCCGGGCGTGTCGATGAAGGTGATCTCGCCGCCCAGCGGGCTCTCGACCTGATAGGCGCCGATATGCTGGGTGATGCCGCCTGCTTCCCCACTCACCACATCGGCGGAGCGGATGGCGTCGAGGAGCGACGTCTTGCCGTGGTCGACATGGCCCATGATGGTGACGACGGGCGGCCGCGGCTGGAGCTCCTCCGGCTGGTCGGGCGCGTCGAACAGGCCTTCCTCAACGTCGGATTCGGCGACGCGCTTCACCGTATGGCCCATCTCTTCGGCGAGGAGCTGGGCTGTGTCGGCGTCGATCACGTCGGTGATCTTCATCATCTGGCCCTGGGCCATCAGCAGCCGGATCACGTCGACGCCGCGCTCGGCCATGCGGTTGGCGAGCTCCTGGATCGAGATGGTCTCGGGGATCGTGACCTCGCGCGCGATCTTCTCCTTCTGCTCGCCCGAGCTTCCCTTCATGCGCTGTTGGCGGCGGCGCTGCGCCGCGAGCGAGCGCATACGCTCATCGTCGCCCGCGAGCGCGTTCGACAGTGTGAGTCGGCCGCGCTGCTTGTGCTCGCCGCCCTTCGGGGCGCGCGGAGCCGCGGCGGGCTTGGCGACCACGCCACCGCCAGGCCGGCGCATCGTCGGGCGCGGGCCGCTGTCGCCCTCTGGCGTCAGGGTGCGTCGGGTCGGCGTCGAGCCGCTCAGCCCCGGCCGCTGCGGCGCGGTGCCGGTGCGGGCCGGCGCCCGCGGCGCGGTCCCCGCAGGCGCTGCGGAAGCCGTTGGCGTCGCGGCCGTGCTCGCGGCGGCGGCAGGAGCCGGGCGTGGGTCGAGCCTCGGGATCGGCGATCCGGGCGGACGGGAGGGGACCGGCGTGTCGCCGAAGCGACGGCGCGCCTCGTCCTCCGCCTTCCTCTTCGCCTGCTCCTCGGTGCGGCGACGTCCCTCTTCCTCGCGCTTGCGCTCCTCGGCGGCCTCGCGCTCCTTGCGCTCGGCCTCGTCGCGCAGCGCCCTTTGGCGGGCCTCCTCCTCGGCGTGCCGGCGCTCCTCCGCCTCGCGGCGGCGCGCCTCGATCAGGGCGGTGCCCTGCCGGTTGCGCTCCTCTTCGGTGAGGGTGCGCAGCACGAGGGGCGCCGCGGGACCACGCGCCGAAGGCTGCGGCGCAGGGGAAGCGGGCGCAGTAGCCTGGCCGCGCTGAGTGGTGGGCGCCGCAGGGCCGCGCGCCGTGGGAGCCGCGGCCGCAGGTGCGCGCGCCGCAGGCTGCGGCGCTGCCGCAGCAGGACGGGGGCCGGCCGGCGGCACCACGACGCGCTTCGGCGCCCCGCTCTGCGCGGGAGGCGTCGCGTCGCGACGCTTGACCTTCTCCACGACCACGGTCTTCGAGCGGCCATGGCTGAAGCTCTGGCGCACGGTGCCCTGCTCGGCGGGCCTCTTGATGCTCAATTTGCCGGTCGGCATGCTCAGCGGCTTGTCGCCCGGCGTTTTCACGTCACTCATTCAGACTTCTGTCCTGCGGCTCGATCCGACGACGATAGATGGCGGTTTTAAGCTTATTGGCAACGGGTTATGGCAACTTGTATGCGGTTCAAAGGCTAGTCTCTCGAGCGCCGCCGCGACTCTCGGCGCCTCCACTAGCGTGTTTTTCAAAGCGGTGAAAGCGCAGGCACTTCATCAAGGCGAAGCCGCCGGCCGGCGCCTTGAGCAAGGCTGCATGTATCACATGGGAACGCCCCAGCGCCAAATCCAGCTCGCCGGAGGCGAAACTATCGAGCACCGGCACGGCGTCGCCTTGCGCCTGCGCGGCGCCGACGAGCTTGCGGCGCCCGTCGGCCGAGCCGTCGCTCGCCTCGATCAGGGCCGTGACCTTTGCGGCGCCCAGCGCCTCGCGCACCTTTTCGAAACCTGCGACGACGGCACCCGCCTTATTCCCGAGCGACAGCGCCTGCAGCGCATCCTTGCTCAGCAGGCCGCCGACCATATCGGCGAGATCCTGGGGAACCGTGACGTCCTTGCGGAAGGCGCGCGCGAAGGCCTTGCGCTTCACAGCCTCGGCGATCACGGCGCGGCTTGCCGTCACCCAGACGCCACGCCCCGGCAGGACGCGGCGAATATCGGGCGTCACCACGCCTTGTGGCGACAAGACGAAGCGGATCAGCCCTTCCGGGGCCTGCGCGACCCGCGTAACGATGCAGCTTCGCTGCTGCCCCTTGCGGGCGCGGCCGTCATCCAGGGCAGGCGCATCGGCATAAGGCGCAGCGACGCGCGCGTCGTCGCTCGCCGCCAAGGGCGCTGCGGCAACCGCCTTCGGCTCTTGCTCAAGCGCATTGTGCGCCATGCCGATATCCGCCCATCCTGATCATCCGCCTCCGCCTTCGCCTCACTCCGCTGCGCCGCTCTACGCCTCGACCTCGCCCTCCTCCTCGGCCGCCGGCGGCTCGATCCAGCCGACCGCGACGCGGGCCGCCATGATCATGGCCTCGGCCTCCTCGCGCGAGACGTCGAAGCCGTCGAGCGCGCCCGCATGGCGCGTCGTCTGCCCGTCCTTGCGCTCGGT
>Ga0318562_10000811_pt1 | contig 14033 bp, 13 predicted proteins | sample GRESIP066b5f18_FD_203688 | JGI IMG/M metagenome (GOLD analysis project Ga0318562, IMG submission 203688) | Tropical soil microbial communities from Luquillo Experimental Forest, Puerto Rico - GRE.SIPMG.066b5f18 | ecosystem: Environmental > Terrestrial > Soil > Tropical forest > Bulk soil... | reverse complement strand
CGGGAGCGATCATGGTATTGTTCCTGTTCGTGATCATGCTGATGAACCTCAATGCAGATACGGAACCCCAGAAAAATAAATGGCTCAAGATGGCTGGTGTCATCGGCGGAGGAGCACTGCTGCTCGTCCTGGTCGCTGCCCTTAAGAATGCGGACATCAAAAACCAGCTGGCAGAGACAGGCAAGGGGGATATCGGCCTGATACACAACCTCGGGATGGTTTTATTTAATGATTATGTAGTGCCTTTTGAGATCAGTAGCGTGCTCTTCCTCAGTGCCATGGTCGGAGCCGTCGTGATTGGTAAGAAAGAATAAAAGAAAATGGCATGATGGACGCTCATCTTTGCCGCTTTGCTGCAACCCGAGCTGATTTGACAGAGAGGAACCCGAATCTGGTTTGCAAACAGAGATTTTTCAGTCGTATTCTTTAACACAACCAGGAAGAAAATAAAATGCCAATCAATTATTATATATTCTTAGCAGTGGCCCTTTTCTGCATCGGAGTCGCCGGCGTATTGACCCGGAGAAATGCCATCATCATTTTTATGTGCGTGGAGCTGATGCTCAATGCGGTAAACCTCCTGCTGGTAGCCTTTTCAAAAATGCATCACCTGGCCCAGAGCCAGGTAAATCCCAATGCAGGAATCGATGGTCAGTTGTTCGTTTTTTTCATCATGGTGGTGGCCGCTGCTGAAGTGAGTGTGGGGCTGGCCATTATAGCCATGTTGTACAGAAATACGCATTCAGTCGATGTGAATTTTCTGAACAGATTGAAACATTAACCCGGGGCGACGCAGGAGGCGGAGAGTGGGGGGGTATTAAAACTTGATTTTCATTTCATAAACCTTTTAACCAAAAGTTCCGCCCGGGGGGCGGGTTCGGGGTATGAGTAACTTAGTGTATTTAGTTCCATTATTCCCATTCATCGGGTTCCTGGTAACCGGTTTGTTCAGGAGGAATATGTCAAAATCCCTGACCGGCATGGTTGGGTGCGGGGTGGTGCTGGCTTCCTTTATTGTCAGCATCATGCTCTTTATGGAGGTCCGCAGGCAGGGTTTTGAGCCGGTGGTCGTCAATCTGTTTGATTTTATTTCAGCAGGTAGCCTTAAAATACCCTTTGCCTTCCAGGTGGACCAGCTTTCGGTGCTTTTCCTGCTGATCGTTACCGGGGTAGGTTTCCTCATCCATGTTTACTCTACCTCTTACATGCATGATGAACAGCCCGACCATTTTGCGAGGTATTTTTCCTATCTCAACCTCTTTGTATTTTCCATGCTCATGCTGGTGCTGGGAGCAAACTTTGTCATCATGTTCATCGGTTGGGAGGGTGTGGGCCTCTGCTCTTACCTGCTCATAGGATACTGGTTCAAAAACCTGGATTACGGGTACGCCGCCAGGAAAGCATTTATCATGAACCGCATCGGGGATCTTGGATTTTTGATTGCGGTATTCTGGATGATCAACAAATTCGGTTCAGCCAGCTTCAGCGTGGTTTTTGCCAAAGCGCCGAGTGAATCGACGACCGTGCTGACCGGCATCACCCTGCTGCTTTTTCTGGGCGCGACGGGTAAATCCGCGCAAATCCCCCTTTATACCTGGTTACCTGATGCCATGGCGGGCCCTACCCCGGTTTCTGCGCTGATCCACGCTGCCACAATGGTGACAGCAGGGATTTATATGATTGCGCGCAGCAATGTCCTGTATACGCTGGCCCCCCTGTCCCAGACCGTAGTTGGGGTCGTCGGGCTGACTACGGCGATCCTGGCTGCCACCATCGCCCTGAAGCAGAACGATATCAAAAAAGTCCTGGCTTATTCTACGGTTAGCCAGTTGGGTTATATGTTTCTCGGCCTTGGAGCCGGCGCCTATACGGGGGCGGTATTCCATGTAATGACACATGCTTTTTTCAAGGCACTCCTGTTCCTGGGTGCCGGTTCAGTCATTCATGCCCTGGGTGGCCAGCAGGATATCCGCCAGATGGGAGGATTGAAAAAACATCTCCCTGTTACCCATATTACTTTTCTTCTCGCATGCCTGGCCATTGCCGGTATTCCGCCGTTCTCCGGCTTTTTTTCCAAAGATGAGATCCTTGCGGCGGCTTTTGGGAAAAGCCCGGTCTATTATATTTTGGGGGCAGCAGGGGCGCTCCTTACGGCATTCTATATGTTTCGCCTGTACGCAATGACCTTTCTTGGCCCGTTCAGGGGTGGTCAGGAAAAGGAACAGCATTTACATGAGAGTCCGCTGGCAATTACCATTCCCCTGGTGGTCCTTGCGGCGCTGGCGACTGTAGGAGGTTTTCTGGGTATTCCGGCCGTATTCGCGCAAAATGCCCACTGGCTCAGCCAGTTCCTCGCACCGGTATTTGAAGCTTCCGTCAGGATCCAGCAAACACAGGAAGCCGATCACAGCACCGAACTCATCCTGATGGCCGTTTCTGTGCTGGTGGCCCTGATCGGAGTGGTTGCAGCCTGGAGCCGTTTCAGCAGGAAGCCGGAACTGGGCGAGCCTTCCGGTCTCGGGAAGGTCCTGGCCAACAAATGGTACGTGGATGAACTCTATAACTCCCTTTTTGTCAGGCCGGTCAACGCCCTTGGGAAATTCCTCAATAACGTCGTGGAAAAGTCAGTCATCGACTGGTCGGTAAACGGTGTGGGAAAAGCAGTTCAATATGCCAGCCGCCAGCTGCGTCTATTGCAGAGCGGCCAGGTAGGAGGATACGTTTTGCTGATGGTTCTGGGAATGGTACTGCTGTTCCTGGTTGAATTGTTCGTGAGAAAGTGAGTGGGGAGGGGTAATGTGCCGTTACGGATTCATTTGGATCATTTAGAAGTATAAAATATGATTCCTGTATTACTGATAGTCATTCCTTTATTGGCCGGCCTGGCCGGTTTTTTTCTCAAGAGCAGCAGGGCTTCCAAAAACTGGTCATTAATGGTCTCTCTGGCGACAATGGCTGTTGCTGTCGGGGGACTGACATTTGCAACCGGCGATCCGAACCTCAAATTTGACGCCGAATGGGTGAACGCCATTAACAGCAGGTTCTCGCTTGGGCTAGATGGGATGGGCAAGATTCTGACTCTGCTTACGGCCATTTCCTTTCCGGTTATTTTTATTTCGACCTGGAGCGATGAATATAGTCAGCCGGGAAAGTTTTATGCCCTGATGCTTCTTTCACAGGCCGGTCTGATGGGTGTGTTTGTTTCAACTGATGCACTGCTCTTTTATTTTTTCTGGGAGCTTGCCCTCATCCCCGTTTATTTCCTGAGTTCCCAATGGGGCGGGGAAAAGCGTATCCAGGCCACTTTCAAATTTTTCATTTATACTTTTATAGGGTCCCTGCTGATGCTCGTCGGAATTATCTTTCTTTATTTTCATACCAAGGATCATTCCTTTTCCATCAGGTCATTCTATGATGTTCATAACTACATCAGTCAGCAGGACCAGGGCTGGCTCTTCTGGTTATTTTTTATAGCCTTCGCGATAAAGATGCCGATTTTTCCTTTTCACACCTGGCAGCCCGATACCTATGAACAGGCACCTACTGCGGTTACCATGGTACTGAGCGGCATCATGGTGAAAATGGGACTTTTTGGACTCATACGATGGCTGGCCCCTGTTCTTCCCATCGGTACCTGGGCCTGGGGGGATACCGTATCGGTTCTGTGTATCATCGGCATGCTCTACGCCTCGCTGATCGCCATACGGCAGAACGACCTGAAAAGACTGGTCGCGTACTCCTCGATTGCTCATATGGGCCTCATGTGCCTGGCTGTTTTTGCGACAACCGGCATCGGGATGCAGGGGGTCATGATCCAGATGTTCAACCACGGGATCAATATCATCGGCCTGTGGATTGTGGTAGCCCTCATTGAGCGACAGTTCCATACCCGGAAGTTATCAGAATTGGGGGGATTGGCTCAGACAGCGCCTTCCCTTGCTATCATGCTGGTAATCATTGCCCTGGCTAATATCGCCCTCCCCCTGACCAACGCTTTTGTGGGGGAATTCATGATGTTCACGGGGGTATTTACTTCAACCGCTACCCAATACAGTGTCGTGTTTACCGTTACAGCTGCAATCAGTACCATCCTTTCGGCAGTTTATATGCTCAATATGATCCAGAAGGTCTTTTTCGGAAATACCAATTCATTAACGGTCCGGGCAAATGACCTTGCCTTTAATGAAAAGATCGTCCTTGCTGTCCTGGTGCTCCTGATCATAGTTGTGGGGGTCTTTCCAGGGCCGGTGATTAATCTGACGAGGGAAACGGTGGAAGTCATCCTGAATAAAATGAGTTACAAATATTAAAAGAGCAAGTACTTAGAAGATATGAATGCTATTATCATTTCGGCCGTATGGGGAGTAGTCATGATGTTTGTGGGTGTATTTTTCAAGGAACCTTCGACAGTCCGCCGGGCAGCAATCCTGGGATTGCTGATATTGGCTGCTGCCAACCAGATGGATCTCAGCGGGTTTCATTTTTTTCCCATTGAGACCCATAACATGCTGTATTTTGAATCATTCGGCCTGCTTTTCAATGAAATCGCCTTTATCAGCACACTCCTTTATTTCCTGCTTTCCGCCCGCGATGTGGAGAAAGTCGGGGTGAACTCGGGCGAATATTTTTCCCTGATCTTTTTTGTGCTCTGCGGCATTTCCATAGCGAGTTCATTCAATACCCTGCTGATGTTGTTTCTGGGGATCGAAATCATTTCCATACCGCTATATATTCTTACCGGCAGTGATAAACGCAACCTGAAAAGCAATGAAGCATCCCTGAAATATTTTCTGATGGGCGCTTTTTCCACCGGCCTCATGCTTCTGGGAATCGCCTTTCTGTACGGAGCCAGCGACAAAGGAACATTTTTTATTGACGACCTCGGTGTCGGCCGGTCCATCCTCTCGCCCCTGTTTATGGTCGGGCTCATCCTGCTGCTGGTTTCCATGTCATTCAAGGCGTCGGCGGCACCTTTCCATTTCTGGACACCCGATGTATACGACGGGGCTCCGACTGTTTTCACCTCATTTATGGCGACGATCGTCAAGGCGGGAGTTTTTATTGCCTTTGTTCGACTGTTTGAGGATTCCTTTGGCGACATCAAACCGCAGTGGCAGGTTTTTGTGGCCATTATCACCGCGGCAACCCTGTTTATCGGAAACATCACTGCGGTATTTCAGCAAAGTGTAAAGCGTATGTTGGCCTATTCCAGTATAGCCCAGGCCGGGTTCATGCTCTTTGCGATACTAACCCTCAATACCTTCGCCAAGGAAGGAATTATACTGTATACGGCAGCCTATAGTCTGGCTACCATCGGCATTTTTGCCATATTGATCAAAATGAAAGACTACACATTCGACGGTTTTAACGGGCTGGCTAAAAAAAGCCCGGTACTGGCGGCCATGAATACCGTCTTTCTGTTGTCTCTGGCAGGCATACCTCTGACGGCAGGCTTTTTTGCAAAATATTATATGATTGCTGCGGCCCTGCAAACCGGCAAATTTCTCTGGCTGGTGATTTTGGCCATGTTATGTGCAGCGGTCAGTGTCTATTATTATTTCAGGGTCATTCAGGCTATGTATTTCAGGGACGGTGATCCGCAATTGTATGAAATGACACCTTCCTTCCGGATCATCCTGATCTGTATTGCCGTGGTGCTGGTTCTGCTCGGCATTTTCCCGCAGTGGCTCACCGACAAGATTTACCTGGTTTATTTCTGACCCTCCGGGGCTCCCGTTCATGGAAGAATACTGGGACATAGCCCGGGAATCTTTAACTTAGTGAAAATTCACCCTGGTCGCATGAAGATCCTAGACACCCTTTCACTTTCATTCCGAACAGTTCGCAGCAATAAGCTTCGCACAGGCATTACCGTAGCTATCATTGCCTTTGGAATCATGGCGCTGGTGGGAATTAGTACAGCCATTGATGCCATGAAACAAAAATTCACTGAAAGTTTTGCCTCCATGGGCGCCAACGGATTCACGATTCACTACAAGGATTTCAATTTTTTCAGGAGGGATGACGGGGTAAAGAAAGAAAAGAAAGGTGAGCGCAAGGAGAAAAAATCTGCTGTGCGCAGGCAGATAACGCGTGATGAGGCAGAATCGTTCAAGCAGCGGTTTCAATACCCGGCCAAAACATCCATCAACATCCGTGGGGTTCAGGATGCCATCGTTTCTCTGGGAAACAAGAAAACAAATCCTACCGTGCGCATCTCCGGGGGGGATGAAAATTTCGCCGAATTGAATGGGTATGAAATATCCGCGGGACGGGTTCTGAACAGCCTGGATATACAATCAGGCAGGAACGTGTGCATCATTGGCAGCGACATCGTTAAGAAATTTTTTGGGAACAATCCGGAAAGGGCCCTCGAAAAGATCATCAAAATCAACAGCATACCCTACCGGGTGATTGGCGCCCTGGATTCAAAGGGTTCCAGCCTTGGATTCAGCTGGGACAATTTCATTCTCATTTCCTACAATAACCTCAGGCGATTTTTCAGTGCTTCGACCAATACCTCTTTCAACATCCAGGTGAAGGTGCCGGATGTGAAACTGGTTGATGCAGCCATTGGTGAGTCAGAAGGCGTCTTCAGGCCGATCCGGAGGCTGGGAACGACAGAGGCAAATAATTTTGTGATAGACAAAAGCGACCGGTTTGTTGAGGAGTTGCTGCGCAACCTCGGATTCATCACGATCAGTGCCGTGGTCATCGGAGGCATAACCCTGCTGGGTGCAGCCGTCGGCCTGATGAACATTATGCTGGTTTCTGTGACCGAAAGAACAAAGGAAATAGGCCTTGTCAAAGCCATCGGGGGAAGGAAGAGCAGTATCCGCAGGCAGTTTCTTTATGAGTCTATCATCATCAGCCTGCTGGGTGCAGGTTTTGGAATAGTATTGGGAATCATGGTCGGAAATTCTTTCTCCCTGGTCCTGAGCACCGGGTTTGTCGTCCCCTGGATGTGGCTTATCGGAGGTATCGTCCTTTGTACTATAGTTGGTCTGCTGGCCGGTCTGTATCCATCCATCAAAGCTTCCCGTCTCAACCCCATCGAAGCGCTCCGTTATGAATAATGTTGTATGAACAACTTTTGCAATTTGATCAAGGCATTTGATACCCGCCGGGGCCGCTCTTTTTTATCTTTAAAATGCACTAGATTTACATTTCCTTAAGTACGGGAAATGCCCCAAAAGGCCCGTTCAGACTGAGAGGCAGGCGCAGATCAGCAGAAACAATAATTTCATTTTCTCATTCAGGAAATTCCCTATCTTGTGAGTCCTTCGAGATATTTTAGAATCCATTTTTCCTCTTGAAATCAATTTTCTTTAAAATTGTGCATCAATTTTTTGCTATTACATACTACATTTTTTAAAACACTAAAAACAAACGACCATGGCTGAAACAAGACCAACTGCAGCGGTTGCATCTAAAAGTTCTACTTCCGTTCAACCAAAGAAAAAAAGCAATGCCATCTCATGGATAGCCCCTCTGGTGTGCATCATATCGGGGTATATCATCTGGCGTTTTATCATTGGAGCAGACAGCAACTTTACGCATCCCGATCCCAATGGAGGATTTTGGCCTAACCAGGAAGGTCCAAAAGGTGGCTTTCCCCGCATGTATCTTGGAGGCATCATCGTTCCTATCCTGATTGGGGCACTCCTTACAGTCCTGACCTTTGTAATCGAGCGTTTTATGACCATCAGCAAGGCAACGGGTAGTGGCAACATCGCTGAATTTATCCGTAAGGTTCAGTACCACCTGGCCAACAAGAATGTGGATGCTGCCATCGGCGAATGCGACAAACAGAAGGGTAGTGTAGGTAATGTAATGAAAGCCGGTTTAAGGAAATACAAAGAAATGATCACCAATACAGAACTGGACACAGACCAGAAAGTGCTGGCCATTCAGAAAGAAGTCGAGGAAGCCACCTCTCTGGAATTGCCCATGCTCGAAAAGAACCTGGTATTTCTTTCCACCATTGCTTCTGTGGCTACCCTGATGGGTCTGCTCGGCACCGTAATCGGTATGATCCGGTCCTTTTCCGCACTGGGTGATAGCGGTGGCGGTGAGGCCGCACAGAAATTGTCCCAGGGTATTTCTGAAGCTTTGTATAATACGGCTCTTGGTATCGGAACTTCAGCCATTTCCATTATCATGTATAACGTATTCACAACCAAAATTGACGGTATAACCTACGGGATCGACGAGAGCGGATTTACCCTGACCCAGAGTTTTGCCTCATTGTATAAATAAGGAACCACCCGTTTCCAACAATTATTTTATGGCCTTTGTTATGGAAACTAGCGGTAACTGAATCTCATTATTGATTAATTTTTGTACGATGCCAAAAGTTAAATTACCACGCAAGAGCACCAATATTGATATGACGGCGATGTGCGACGTGGCTTTCCTGCTGTTATCCTTTTTCATATTGACAGCAAAGTTCAAACCGTCCGATGCCCTGACGGTGTCGACTCCCAGTTCGGTGCAGACCAAAATTGCTCCTGAAAAGGACGTAGTAATGATCACCATAGATAAGGACAACAAGGTATATATGTCCATTTCAGACGGAAACAGGAACCAGAAGCAGGATGTAATTGATGCCGTCAATACTTCCCAGGGCCTGAAACTTTCGGACCTTCAGAAAGCCAATTTCGTCAAGAAGGCCGGTTCCTATATCGGTGTTCCCTTCAGCCAGATGGCTTCCTACCTGAATCATTCTCCGGACGAACTGAAAGGGATCCAGATTGCGGGGATTCCTGTGGACAGTGCGCATAATGAACTGACGACCTGGATAGCCGCCTGTAAAAGTGCCTTCCAGGGCACCCATATGAACCTGATTGTCAAGGGGGATAATGCAGCCACGTATCCTTCTTTCCAGGGCGTTAAGAATGCTTTCATCAAGAATGATGAAATGAAGTTCCAGGTCGTGACCAACCCGGTTTCGGTGCCTGTGGGAACCGAACTGTATAAGAAAAACATGGCCTCTGGAAGCAAGGCGGTCAACTAGTAAATCAATTTATCAACCAAAAAATTTTGCGTTATGGCAGAAATGGATACCTCGGGTGGAGGAGGACATAAAAAAGGACCAGGCGTCAAAAAAGGAAAAAAACTGTCTACCCGTGTCGATCTTACTCCCATGGTGGACCTGGGTTTCCTGCTGATCACCTTTTTCATCTTTACCACGACGGTGAGCCAGCCAACGGCTATGAAGATATTCCTGCCCAAGGATGTGGATAAACCGGAAGAGCAGAACAAAGTAAAAGCGTCAGCCGTCCTTACCCTCATGCTGGGTAAAAATGACCAGGTCTATTATTATGAAGGCGACGATCCCACCAAATTGCAACCCACCAACTATAAGGCGGTCAGGGATGTGATCCTCGACAAAAAGAGGAGGACGGATACGGCTGATTTTGTTGTGGTACTTAAACCCACCAGAGATGCCAGCTATAAAAATGTGGTTAACATTCTGGATGAAATGACCATCGATGCTGTCAAACGTTACGCGCTGGTGGACCTTGTTTCGCCCTATGAGAGGGATCTGATCAAGAAGACGGAAGAGGCCAACGGGATCAAATAAGACCGGCCAAAGCCCTAAACCCGCTTTGCCAGAGATTCTACATTATAAACCCATTTAAAATGGAAGCAAATAAAATATTAAGTGCGGATATCCTGGATATCGTATTCGACGGACGAAACAAGGAATACGGCGCTTATGAACTGAGAAAAACCTACAACAACAGGCTAAGGAATGCCCTCTTTGGTACCGCGGCTCTTATTCTCCTGTTGTTTGTGGGATATTATCTGAGCAATATAACAGCCGGCACCAAAAAGCAGGCGATGATTGTTCAGGATGTTCAACTGGAGGACATCAAGGAAGAAAAGAAGAATGAGCCACCTCCGCCCCCACCTCCCAAGGTGGAGCCTCCGAAGGTCGAAATGGCTAAATTCACTCCTCCCAAGATTGTTAAAGACGAAGAAGTGAAGAAGGAAGAAAAGCCGCCCGAAGTGGAAAAACTGGAAGATACCAAGATCGGTACCGTAAACCAGGAAGGGATTAAGGATGAAGGAATTACCGCCCCCCCGGTATCTGATAACAAAGGAGTTGTAGAAGCTCCCAAAGACAACACGGATTATGATAAAACCTTTACCAAGGTCGAAATAGAATCCGAATATCCCGGCGGTGCCGCAGCGTGGGCCCGCTACCTGAACAAGAACCTGCATTATCCTGATGACGCCGTGAACAATGAGATTCAGGGAGATGTGGTTGTGCAGTTTATTGTGGACAAGGAAGGCAATGTGAGTGAAGTGGAAGCCGTCAGTGGTCCTAACGAATTGCGGGACGAAGCTGTCAGGGTTATCAAGAGGAGCGGGAAATGGACTCCGGCCGTTCAGAATGGCAGACAGGTAAAGTCCTATAAAAAACAACCCATTAAATTCAGGCTTGAGCAGCAATAAGACTTAACGCTGGTTTGCTGATAAAGAAAGTTACCTAAAAAAGAATCAGATATGCCATCCCGGACCGGCCGGGATGGTTTTTTATTTGCAGCATCTACATCGATTTATATTTGCATCATGCTGGGCAATTTAACAGGCTGGGATGATACCATAGTGGCACTGGCGACCGCGCCGGGTATTGGCGCCATAGGAGTGATCAGGCTTAGCGGACCAAAAAGTCTGGAGATCGCCGGCAGGCTGTTCCCGTCAAAGAATCTCATAACGGAACCATCCCATACGCTCCACGTCGGCTCTCTCCGGGAGGAGACCAATATCATCGATGAGGTGGTAATTGGCCTGTATAAGAAACCAACATCCTATACCGGAGAGGATGTTGTGGAGCTGTCCTGCCACGGGTCACCCTATGTCCAGGAAAGGATCATGGAGGCCCTGATGCGCCAGGGAGCCAGGCTGGCGAGGCCCGGTGAGTTTACGCAGCGGGCCTTCCTGAACGGCAAGTTGGATCTGACCCAGGCCGAGGCAGTGGCGGACCTGATTGCCAGCCATTCTGAAGCTTCACGTAAGGCCGCCTTGCACCAGATGAGGGGCGGATTTACCCATGACCTCAAAATACTCAGGGACCGGCTGCTGAGCTTTTCCGCCCTCATTGAGCTCGAGCTGGATTTTTCGCAGGAGGATGTGGAATTTGCTGACCGCGTGCAGCTGTATGAACTCATCAGTTCTTCGGAAAAGATGACCAATAATCTACTGGAATCCTTTCGGCTGGGAAATGTCATCAAGGAGGGCGTGCAGGTGGCCATCGTCGGAAAGCCTAATGCGGGGAAGTCGACCCTTCTCAATGCCCTGTTGAACGAGAACCGTGCCATCGTGAGTGAAATAGCCGGTACCACCCGTGACACCATTGAAGAAGTACTCAATATAGACGGGATATTGTTCCGTCTGGTTGATACTGCCGGTATCCGGCACCACACAACCGACATTATTGAGCAAATGGGAGTCGGGAGAAGCCTGGAGAAAATCCGGCAGGCAGATGTCGTCCTCTACGTGTTCGATGTGATAGAAGAGCAGTTGTCAGTTGGCAGGCTGCTTTTGGAAGAGTCAGCCGACAAATACCTGTTTGTCGGGAATAAGACAGACACCATCGGCGAGTCGGTGGCAAGGGAAAAGTTCAGGGAAGTCCCGGGTGTGGTATTTATTTCAGCAAAGGAAAAGCAGCATATAGATGAATTGAAAAACAGACTCGTCTCCCGCGTTCTTAACGGAATGGTTCAGCCGGAAGGAACCATGATTACCCATGTCCGCCATTACCGTGTGCTGGAGCAGGTGGCCCTATCGCTTGGAGATATACGAAAAGGACTTGACCAACGGTTATCCGGTGACCTGCTTACCCTGGATATCCGCCGATGCCTGCATTATTTGGGTGAAATCACAGGTGAAATTACGACGGAGGATCAGCTCGACTATATCTTCAGTAAGTTCTGTATCGGAAAGTAGCCATTCCGCAATTTACCCGTATTCCCGGCGGGATACATTCATCATCAAGGCTTCTATCTTGCCTTTTGTTGCTTTTACTTGCCTTTAGTAGTAGAATTGTTGTTACGAATCCGGTTACTACTTTTTGAATTCGTGTACTTGTGGAATTTGAGGGGGAGATTATGGGCAACAATGATACACAATGATACCCCCTGATACGGTAGTTAACAGTTGGATGGGGGCATTTTTCATACGATTAATGGTAAGTCTATATTGTGTTCATAGGAAAATTCTACTACATTTCGAGACTTTAAATCAAGACATTCAAGACTGATTTCCTTAGACGCCATGGAGACTATCAAAATTGAATTGAAGAATGGATTTGAATCTTGCAGAGAGATTTATTTCAAGAATGGACAGGAGAGTTTCTTTTCTTGGAAAGAAGCTCAAATTCCGTTGGTGCGGACTATCTTTTTTCTATCCTGCACAGTGTTGTTTTATTTTCTGTCGGTCAAATATTCGGAAATTGTTTGGATTTTTCTATTAGTTGTATTTGTATTTATTACGCTGATTAGCATTTATGTTTTGGGTAGATTGGCCAGGCAATATTTTAAATGGAAAATTGGGATAGATGCACATTTAAAAGGTTTAAGAAACTACGATACTCAAGTTCTCACATTGACTGCTGGCTGCGTCGAATTGAAAAATGTAGATGAAACCTAATTCCATAAATGGGAGAATATTAATCATGTTTCCATTAAATCTGACTATTTAAGTATGACGGGTAAGGATGGGACTACCTATTTGTTTCCAAAAAAAGCTATGGAACCAGGTGAATTTGATTTGCTCGCTGAATATATAAGAACTAAGATGAGTGATATTGGTGGAGTCGCTGTAGTTTAGATTGCTAATCCAATTCAGCGATTTAACTGAAGATAAAAGATTTAAATAATGGGAGAAAATCCGCCCACTAATTTATATAAAACTCGCATATTAGTTAAAAATCTAGTCCTTTTTTACTAATACAAATCTATGACTAATCCTCTGAAACCTTCCGGAATCGGCCTACAGTATTTTTGTATTGGGAAGTAACATCTTGCTATCTTTGACGAACGTCTGGTCCTACTAAACGCGCTAATTATGCTGGTACGTGCGCAGAGACTCGGCCGGAAAACCATGATTTTTCAGGGCTATGAAAAAGCCTGACGATTTAATTTCAAAAAAAGAATTTTTGTATTACAATGCATATGGCTAAAGGCTGGCTGTTAAATAAAAGAATTGTTATTATTGGAGGTACTGATGGGCTGGGATTATCGGCCGCCCTCGCCTGTATAGAAGAAGGAGCGAATGTCGTTGCTGTGGGCAACAATCCTGCCCGGGAAGAAGAAGTAAATAGTCAGTTTGAAAAAAAGGGTGCTGCAATAACCGGAGATGCCAGGGAAGAGGCAGTTGCAGAAAAAGCTATCCAGGCCTGTGTTGACAGGTATGGTGGTTTTGATGGATTGTATCATGTAGCCGGGGGCAGTGGCCGAAAATTTGGCGACAGCCCTATACATGAAATGACAGCAGCCGGCTGGCATCAGACCATCGAACTCAATTTGACTAGCCTGATGTTTTCAAACAGGGCTGCTTTAAATTTTTTCATGAAATACAAGCAGGGAGGAGCGATACTGAATATGGGCTCTGTGCTTGGCTTTTCCCCTTCTCCAAAATATTTTACCACACATGCATATGCAGCCTGTAAATCCGCTGTCATCGGGCTCAGTAAATCAGTAGCTGCCTATTATGGTCAGTATAATATCAGGGTAAATGTTATTGCACCCGGGTTGGTAAAAACGCCCATGTCACAAAGGGCTGTTGAAAGTGAAGACATCATGCAATTCATCCAAACCAAACAACCTTTGGATGGCGGCAGGATAGGGATTCCGGAAGACATGGATGGAGCTGCTATATTCTTATTATCTGATCATGCAAAATTTATTACCGGTCAGGTGATTGCTGTGGATGGGGGCTGGACCGTTACCGAAGGACAATATTAAATAATTAATATGCGGAAAGTATTAATCGGGGTTGATTTGGGCGGAACAAGGATTAAA
>Ga0318562_10000808_pt1 | contig 14058 bp, 12 predicted proteins | sample GRESIP066b5f18_FD_203688 | JGI IMG/M metagenome (GOLD analysis project Ga0318562, IMG submission 203688) | Tropical soil microbial communities from Luquillo Experimental Forest, Puerto Rico - GRE.SIPMG.066b5f18 | ecosystem: Environmental > Terrestrial > Soil > Tropical forest > Bulk soil... | reverse complement strand
TTGAGGCCGACCTTCACCTCGACACCGGAGTCGCGCAGGCTCAACGAGTGCGCATGGCCCTGGCTGCCGTAGCCGATGACACCGACCTTGCGACCCTGGATGATCGACAGGTCCGCATCATCGTCATAGAACATCTCAACTGCCACGTGAATCTTCCTTCTTGTCTTTTCTTTTGGGGCTTACTTGTGGGTCCCGATGCCGCGCGGCCCGCGCGACAGCGACACCACTCCGGACTGCACGATCTCGCGGATGCCGTACGGCTCCAACACACGCAGAAACGCTTCCAGCTTCTCCGGCGTACCGGTGGCTTCGATCGTCAACGACTCGGTGGACACGTCAACGACCTTGGCGCGGAACAGGTTCACCGCCTCGATCACCTGGCCACGGCTGGCGGCGTCGGTGCGCACCTTGACCAGCATCAGCTCACGTGACACCGAGTTGTCCTCGTCCTGTTCGACGATCTTGATCACGTTGACCAGTTTGTTGAGCTGCTTGGTGATCTGCTCGAGAGGGTGCTCGTCGACACTGACGACGATCGTCATCCGCGACAAGTTCTTCTGCTCAGTCGCGCCGACAGCCAGAGACTGAATGTTGTAGCCGCGCCGCGAGAACAGCGACGCCACACGTGCCAGCACGCCGGGCTTGTCCTCGACGAGCACCGACAGTGTCTGCGTAGGAGCGGTACCCATATCAGGCGTGCCCTTCTTCGGGATCGTCGAACAGCGGGCGGATTCCGCGCGCGGCCATGATCTCGTCATTGCCGGTGCCCGCGGCCACCATCGGCCACACCTGCGCGTCTGCACCGACGACGAAGTCGATCACCACTGGCCGGTCGTTGATCTCACGTGCCTGGTTGATGACGTCGACGACGTCTTCCGCTCGCTCGCAACGCAATCCGACGCAGCCGAGCGCCTCGGCCAACTTGACGAAATCAGGGATCCGGTGCGAATGCGTTGCCAGATCCGTTTGGCTGTACCGCTCCTCATAGAACAGTGTCTGCCACTGCCGCACCATGCCCAGGTTGCCGTTGTTGATGATGGCGACCTTGATGGGAGCGCCCTCGACGGCGCAGGTGGCCAGCTCCTGATTCGTCATCTGGAAGCAGCCGTCGCCGTCGATGGCCCACACCTCGGCGTCCGGGCGGGCGAACTTCGCACCCATGGCGGCGGGCACCGCGTAGCCCATGGTGCCGAGGCCGCCCGAGTTCAGCCACGTCCGCGGGTTCTCGTAGGAGATGAACTGCGCGGCCCACATTTGGTGCTGACCGACGCCCGCGACATACACGGCGTCGGGGCCCGCGATCTTGCCCAGCTGTTCGATCACGTACTCCGGCGACAGGCTGCCGTCGCTCTGCGGCCCGTAGCTCAGCGGGTACGTGTCCTGCACACCGCGCAGGTAGTCCAGCCACTTGTCCATCTTGATGGTGTGGGCGTCGGTGCCGTCGCGGCGCAGCGCGGCGATCAAGTCGACGATGACCGCCTTCACATCGCCCACGATCGGCACGTCGGCGTTGCGGTTCTTGCCGATCTCGGCCGGGTCGATGTCGGCGTGGATGACCTTCGCCTCCGGCGCGAACGAGTCCAGCTTGCCGGTCACCCGGTCATCGAACCGGGTGCCCAGCGCGATGAGTAGGTCACTGCGCTGCAGCGCGGCCACCGCGGCCACTGTGCCGTGCATGCCCGGCATGCCCATGTTCTGCGCATGGCTGTCCGGGAACGCGCCGCGCGCCATCAGCGTGGTCACCACGGGAATGCCGGTCAGCTCGGCCAGTTCCCGAAGCTCCTCGGTGGCGTCGCCGCGGATGACGCCGCCGCCGACGTAGAGCACCGGCTTACGCGCCGATGCGATCAGCTTCGCCGCCTCGCGGACCTGGCGGTTGTGCGGTTTGGTGTTCGGCTTGTAGCCCGGCAGCTCGAAGCGCGGAGGCCAGCTGAACGTGCACTGCCCCTGCAGCACGTCCTTGGGAATGTCGACGAGCACCGGGCCGGGCCGGCCGGACGAGGCGATGTGGAATGCCTCGGCCATCACCCGCGGGATGTCGTTACCGTCGCGCACCAGGAAGTTGTGCTTCGTGATGGGCATCGTGATGCCCGAGATATCGGCTTCCTGGAAAGCGTCGGTACCGATCAGCCCGCGACCGACCTGCCCGGTGACCGCCACCACCGGAATCGAGTCCATGTGGGCGTCGGCCAGCGGCGTCACCAGGTTGGTGGCGCCCGGACCCGACGTCGCCATGCACACACCCACCTTGCCGGTGGCATGGGCGTATCCACTGGCGGCATGTCCGGCGCCCTGCTCGTGGCGGACGAGGACATGACGAAGTCTCTGCGAGTCGAAAAGCGGGTCGTAGACCGGCAACACGGCGCCACCCGGGATACCGAAGATGACGTCGACGTCGAGCTCCTCCAACGACCGGATCACCGACTGTGCTCCGGTGAGTTGTTGCGGGGCAATCTTTTTCGACTGGCTTGACGGGCCGTGGTCGGTTGCCTTCGTTGCGGGTTTCGCAGCGTCAGGACCGTCCTGCTCCCCGTTCGGCGGGGTCGCCGACCGTTCCGGGGGTCGTGTGGTTGGTGCGCTCACGGTTTCCTCGATTGTTTGGTTTTTCTGGTTCTCAAATCACTGCTGGGGCAATAAAAAACCCCCGTCAGCGGGCCGCTGTACGAGGGTTGCGCGTTGATACTGGTGACTATGCCCGAGTAAAGGCTAGCGCGGTATCAACGCGCAACCCAATTACTACGAGCTGTCCCAGGTTCTGCACAATTGTCGACGGTAGTCTCCGCACTGGTCAGCCGTCAAATTCGTTCTGACGTGCGGCGCGGTGGGACGATGGCAGGCGTGACTTCCCAATCGCCCTCGGCGGCGGCCAAACCGGTGGTGATCCGGATGTCCCCGATGGCGCATTTCGCGGTCGGCTTCTTGGCACTGGGAATGCTCGCGCTTGTGCTGAGCGGGCCGACGTGGGTGGCGGCCCTGCTGATCATTCCGGTGATCCTTTCGGCCTACATCGCTCGGCTGCGCACGGTCGCCGACCGCGACACAGTGACCGCACGCAACCTGCTCAGCAGCGAAACCGTGCGCTGGGAAGACGTCGAAGGACTCCGCTTCGAGAAGTCCGTATGGGCGCGGGCACAGCTGCGGGACGGCCGCGAACTGATGCTTCCGGCGGTCTCGTTCGCCACGCTGCCGCTGCTGACCGAGGCCAGCGCGGGTCGCGTGCCCAATCCTTACCGCTGAGCTTCGCGCTGTTCTGCTCCCGCGTCCGCGTTACGAGAGCGGGTTGCCCCCGTTCAGGAACACCCACAGCGCCACACCGCCGCCGATACCGATCAGCAGGGCGACGAACGAGCCGACGAATGGTCTGCGGGCCCAACCACGTCCGGCGTCAAGCCCGTAGCGGCCGGGTCCGACCAGGATGATCGCGACGACCGCGGCGATAAGGACGACCTTGTACTCGTGCCCGTCGGTGAGGAAATCAGCCAGCCTCGCCTCGTTATGGGCTGCCATCGCCTCCACCAGCAAGCCATTGATCAGGTAGGCCAGCGCTCCCGCCGCAGCGAGCGGGGTGAACAGCCCCAGAATCAACAGCACACCGGCCAGAATCTGGGCGCCGGTGGCGATATACGTCAGCATGTCGGCGTGCTGGTATCCGACTTCACTCAAGCGGTTCTCGAAGCCGTCGAGACCCGGCCCTCCGAACCAGCCGAACGCCTTCTGCAGGCCGTGCACGATGAGCAGCGCGCCAACCGCCCAGCGCAGCAGCATCAGCCCCAGGTCCTGCGTGCCGCGACGGTCGTCGCCGCGATCCGCGTAGTGGTGAGGGCTGACGTCGGCCGGTTGGGCGTAGCTGGACATTGGCTGGCTGTCCCCTGCATGCACGTACGGCAGCGGCTCCGGGTCGTTGATCAGGCCCAATCCAGGTTGCGGGCCCGACTTGTAGTTAGGAATCGCGGTGGTTTCGAAATCGCCGGCGTAATTCGATGAGGGCAGGTCGTCCTCGGGGTCGACCAGGCTTGCCGACGCGGGCCTGCCCACGTCGTCGGGCCGCTGCCATTGAGGGTGACTGGTCACCTGCCCAGGGTAAGTGGTCATGCTGGGTGAATCGCGGATTGGCGCGGCGCTTTTGTGCCCCAGTTCGCGGCCGCCGTGAGCTGCCCCTGATAAGACACGGAAATGGCCGCGTGGCGCGTACCGCCGAACAATCCGTAACCTGGCGGGCATGAATCTGCGCGGGCCGGTGCGAGGTGTCGTCGCGCTGTCGTGCACCGCGGTGCTCGTGCTGTCCGGATGCGCGCGGTTCAACGACGCCCAGTCGCAGCCGTTCACCACCGAGCCCCAGCTACAGGCGGGCCCGTCGTCGACTCCTCCGCCGCCACCACCGTTGCCGCCCAAGCCGTTCCCCAAGCAGTGCCCGGCGCCGGGCGTCATGCAGGGCTGCCTGGAGAGCACCAGCGGCCTGATAATGCTGCCCGACAGCCAATCGGCGCTGGTCGCCGAGCGCACCACCGGCGCGGTCAAAGAGGTCTCGGTACGCGCAGAACCCAAGGTCAAGACGGTGATACCCGTCGACGGCAGTGGCGACGGCGGCCTGATGGACATCGTGCTGTCGCCGACCTACTCGCAGGACCGGCTGATGTATGCCTACGTGAGCACGCCGACCGACAACAGGGTGATCCGCATCGCCGACGGCGACATCCCGAAGCCGATATTCACAGGCATCCCGAAGGGCGCCACCGGCAATATGGGCGCGCTCATCTTCACCAGCGACACCACGCTGGTGGTGCTCACCGGCGACGCGGGCGATCCCGCGCTGGCCGCCGATCCTGCGTCGCCTGCGGGCAAGGTGATGCGCATCGAGCAGCCCACTACGGTCAACCAGGCCCCGCTGACCACCGCGCTGAGCGGGATGGGCTCGGGCGGCGGCCTATGCACCGACCCGTCGGACGGCTCGCTGTACATCACCGACCGCACGCCGACCGCCGACCGGCTCCAGCGCATCACGAAGGATTCGAAGGTCTCGACGGTGTGGACCTGGCCCGATAAGCCCGGCGTCGCCGGATGTGCAGCGTTGGACGGCACTGTGCTGGTGAACCTCATCAACACCAAACAGACGGTGGCGGTCCGACTAGCCCCCGACACCGGATCGGTGACCGGTGAGCCCGAGGTGGTGCGTCAGGATGTGCACGGCCACGCGTGGGCGCTGCAGACCTCGCCCGACGGCAATGTGTGGGGCGCGACGGTGAACAAGACCGCAGGCGATCCCGAGAAGCTCGACGACGTCGTCTTCCCGGTCTTCCCGTCCGGCGGCGGATTCCCGCGCAGCAACGCCGACAACACCTAGGCCGCAACCGCGCCCAAACCGACATTTGGGCGCGAAAGTGCGGGTAGTTCCGCCCAATTTGTCGATTTCGGTGCGCCGATGCTCAGCCGGAGACGAAATACCGGATGCTGCTGATTCCTCTTGCGGCGCCGTCTATTTCACAGAACATCACGCCGCGGCCATTCGGTGTGGTGATCGAGGCGCTGACGGTATCGCCTGCGGCGATCAGTTTGGGCCAGCGGCCGCCGCGCAGGAGATCGACCAGCTCACCCATCGGAATCGACGAGTTCTCGCCAAGACAGACAGCCGCACTGTGGCCTGCCGAGCGCCGCGCCGCCATCTGGTCACCCGCCACGGCCGCGTCGAGAAATGTTTGGACGCAACGCTTGTCCCGCCTGCCGGGTCGGCGGAACCTCTGACGAATCCCGCCGTGCCTATAAGGCCTTGGTTGCGCAGCAGATTCACGCTCAGCCGCAGCGAAGGCGGCAGTGACTTGGTGCCGTAGCTCAGCATCTGCACCACCATCAGCGACAATTCCCAATGCGCGCACAGCCGCTCGATCGACCATTCACCCTCGGACTCGCGGAGGCGGTAGCGCAGATGCATCGGCACATCGAGCGAGACCGCCGGTGCCATGATGATTTCGAGCATCAAGTCGCGGATCACCGTGTCCCCGGACACCACATCGAAATCACGATGGAAGATGATCTGGCGCGGCCCGATGAATGTGTCGTAGAACCGGCCGATCTCGTCGTGCCCAATGTGTGGACGCGAGCCGTAGGGTTCCTCGACCCGACCGTCGGCGGTGAAGAGTGCGACCTATGCCGCGCGGTCGTGGATGTCGGTTGCGGCGGGTGAGCGCTCGACGACCGCCACGAGTTCGGCGTTCACCGCCGTCATCAGGTGCAGGCCGCCAGCACCAGTTCGCGCACGCGGGCCGCGTCGGCCTGGCCCTTGGTCGCCTTCATCACGGCGCCGACGATGGCGCCCGCGGCTTGGACCTTCCCGCCCCGGATCTTCTCCGCCACATCGGGATTCGCGGCAAGCGCCTCGTCGACCGCGGCCTGGATCATCGAGTCGTCGCGAACCAGTTCCAGCCCGCGCGACTTCATCACCTCATCGGGCTCACCCTCGCCAGCCAGGACGCCCTCGACGACCTGACGGGCCAGCTTGTTGGACAGCTTGCCCTCGTCGATCAACGCGACCACGGCGGCGATCTGGGCGGGCGTGATGCTCAGCTCGTCGAGCTCGACACCGGCTTCGTTGGCCTTCTGCACCAGGAAGTTTCCCCACCACGCACGGGCCTGCTCGCTGGACGCACCGTGCTCGACGGTGGCGGCGACCAATTCGACGGCGCCCGCATTGACCAGGTCGCGCATGACCTCGTCGGAAATGCCCCAGTCCTGCTGAACGCGCTTGCGCTGCAACCACGGATACTCCGGAATGGTCGCCCGCAGTTTCTCGACGAACTCCGCTTCCGGTGCGACCGGCTCCAGGTCGGGTTCGGGGAAATACCGATAGTCCTGGGCCGTTTCCTTGCTCCGACCCGGTGACGTGTAACCGTCCTCGTGAAAGTGCCTGGTCTCCTGGTGAACTCGGCCGCCGGCCGCTAAAACCGCGGCTTGCCTGCGCATCTCGTAACGAACGGCGACCTCGACGCTCTTCAGGGAGTTCACGTTCTTGGTCTCGGTGCGGATGCCGAATTCGGTTGCCCCGACCGGCTTGAGCGAGACGTTCGAGTCGCAACGCATCGAGCCCTGATCCATCCGTACATCGGAAACACCGAGACCGCGCAACAGATCCCGCAGAGCCGTCACATAGGCACGGGCGATCTCCGGCGCGCGTTCACCCGTGCCTTCGATCGGCTTGGTGACGATCTCGATCAGCGGAACGCCTGCCCGGTTGTAGTCGATCAGCGACATCGTCGCGCCCGCGATCCGGCCGGTCTCGCTGCCAAGGTGGGTGAGCTTGCCGGTGTCTTCCTCCATATGCGCGCGCTCGATCTCGACGCGCCAGGTGGAGCCGTCGTCGAGCGGCACCTCGAGGTGACCGTTGATGGCGATCGGCTCGTCGTACTGCGAAATCTGGTAGTTCTTCGGCATGTCCGGATAGAAGTAGTTCTTCCTGGCGAACCGGCACCACGGCACGATCTCGCAGTTCAGCGCCAGGCCGATCCGGATCGCCGACTCGACGGCGACCTGGTTGAGCACCGGCAGCGACCCCGGCAGGCCCAGGCACACCGGACACACCTGGGTGTTGGGCTCCGCGCCGAACTTGTTGGCGCAGCCGCAGAACATCTTGGTCGCCGTCGACAGCTCGACGTGAACCTCCAGGCCAAGGACCGGCTCATAGCGCGCGACGACGTCGTCGTAGTCGAGCAGTTCGGCGGTGGATGCAGCGGTCATGGTGTCGATCCTAGGGCTGGTGCCGAATCGAGTAGTCGCCTACTCGTGCCAGGGGGTTGAGCGCGGCCGACGATCTCGATGTCTGTTCGACAACCACGGGAGGAAGACCATGTCCGCAACGAAAACACTGCCCACGCTGTCCCAGGGGGATACGGGCGTCGACGTCCGCTGGGCGCAGTACCGGCTGGTGCGCCAGACCCTGAGCTACACCGACATCGACGGGGTGTTCGGCCCGGTCACGTACCACGGTGTAGTGCTGTTCCAGGAGACCAACGGCCTCGTCGCCGACGGCATCATCGGCCCCATCACATGGCAGGCGCTGCGTGGCGACAGCGAGCGCCCGCCGACCCTGAAACGCGGCTCGTCCGGCGAAGTGGTGGCCCGCCTGCAGAACGGGCTCAACCTGGGGCGCGGCGAGTTCACCCCGCCCGGCGCGACGGACCTCGCCGTCGATGGCGACTTCGGTCCGCTCACAGAGGCGGCGGTGACGGCCATGCAGTCGTACAACGATCTCCCCGGCGACGGCATCGTCGGAATGGCCACCTGGGCAGTTCCGATTCACGCGGCTGGGCAGGTGTTCGCCAACCTCTGCGACGTGCCCGGTCCGGGCTAAGTCAGCCGAAGAACTCCGCCGCGTCGTCGTAGCGGCTCTGCGGCACCAGCTTCAGTTGGCGCACCGCGTCGGCGAGCGGGACACGCCCGATCTCCTGCCCTCGCAGAGAGACCATCATCCCGTATTCGCCGGCGTGGGCGGCGTCGGTGGCGTTGACGCCGAACCGAGTCGCGAGCACGCGATCGTAAGGAGTCGGCGTGCCACCTCGCTGCACGTGCCCGAGGACCGTGACCCGCACTTCCTTGTTGATCCGCTTTTCGACCTCGTAGGCCAGCTGTTGGGCCACGCCGGTGAACTTCTCGTGCCCGAACTCGTCGATCCCGCCCTCGCGCAACTTCATTGAGCCCTCGGCGGGCTTGGCGCCCTCAGCCACCACGCAGATGAAATGGGCATCACCGCGCACGAAGCGCGCCTTGATCAGCCGGCACACCTCCTCGACGTCGAACGGCTGCTCAGGGATCAACGTCATGTGCGCGCCCGACGCGAGGCCGGCATTCAACGCGATCCACCCCGCGTGCCGCCCCATGACCTCGACGAGCATCACCCGCTGGTGTGACTCCGCAGTGCTGTGCAGGCGGTCGATCGCCTCACTGGCGACACCCAGCGCGGTGTCGTGGCCGAATGTCACATCGGTGCAGTCGATGTCGTTGTCGATCGTCTTGGGCACGCCGACGACGGGAACGTTCTCCTCCGACAGCCAGTGCGCGGCGGTCAGCGTGCCTTCGCCGCCGATCGGGATGAGCACGTCGATGCCGTTGTCGTCCAGGGTCTGCTTGATCTGGTCCAGGCCGGCGCGCAACTTGTCCGGGTGCACCCTGGCGGTGCCCAGCATGGTGCCGCCCTTTGCCAGCAGGCGGTCGTTGCGATCGTCGTTGTGCAGCTGAATGCGACGGTCCTCCAGCAGACCGCGCCAGCCGTCCTGGAACCCGACGACGGACGAGCCATACCGCACATCGCAGGTGCGAACGACCGCCCGGATGACCGCGTTGAGGCCGGGACAGTCACCGCCACCGGTCAGAATTCCGATCCGCATCTACCCCTCCTGCTCCTCGCGTCCGCGTCTGCCAGTCCTGCTCCTCGCGTCCGCGTACCAATCATCCCCTCTGTCGCCGTCGCAGGCAGTCCGTGTGGCTACACCGCCGTCGGCAACGCTCCCCTTGCCGCCTCGTAGGCGGCGCCCACGCGGTAGAGCCGCTCGTCGGCCAGCGCCGGTGCCATGATCTGCAGCCCGACGGGCAGGTTGTCGTCGGGCGAAAGACCAGACGGCACCGACATCCCGCAGTGGCCGGCCAGGTTCAGCGGCAGCGTGCAGAGGTCGAACAGATACATCGCCAGCGGATCGTCGACCTTCTCCCCAAGCGGGAACGCGGTCGTCGGGGTGGCGGGCGACACCAGCACATCGACCTTCTCGTAGGCTGCATCGAGGTCGCGGGCGATCAGCGTGCGCACCTTCTGCGCCTGGTTGTAGTACGCGTCGTAATAACCCGCCGACAAAGCGTAGGCACCAATCATGATGCGGCGCTTGACTTCCGGGCCGAACCCGGCAGCTCGCGTCATCGCCATGACTTCCTCTGCGCTGTGGGTGCCGTCGTCGCCGACCCGAAGGCCGTAGCGCATGCCGTCGAAGCGGGCGAGGTTGGACGACACCTCGGACGGCAGGATCAGGTAGTAGGCAGGCAGCGAGTAGTCGAAGTGTGGGCAGTCCACTTCGGACACCTCGGCGTCGAGCTCGGTCAGCTTCTCGACCGCTGCGCTGAACGACGCCAGCACACCCTCCTGGTACCCGTCACCGCGCAGCTGGCGGACCACCCCGATCTTGATGCCGCTCAGGTCGCCGTCGGCGCCCGCCCGAGCCGCGCCGACGATATCGGGCACCTCGGCGTCGATCGAGGTCGAGTCCTTCGGATCATGGCCGGCAATCACCTGGTGCAACAGCGCGGTGTCGAGCACCGTGCGTGCGCACGGGCCACCCTGATCCAGTGACGACGCGCAGGCGATCAGGCCGTACCGCGACACCGTGCCGTAGGTGGGTTTGACGCCGACCGTCGCGGTCAGCGCCGCTGGCTGGCGGATTGACCCGCCGGTATCGGAGCCGATGGCCAGCGGTGCCTGGAACGCGGCAAGCGCCGCCGCGCTGCCGCCGCCTGATCCGCCAGGCACGCGTTGGACATCCCACGGATTGCGCGTCGGGCCGTATGCCGAATTCTCGGTCGACGAGCCCATCGCGAACTCGTCCATGTTCGTCTTGCCCAGGATCGGGATGCCCGCCGCACGCAGCCGAACCGCGACAGTCGAGTCGTAGGGCGACGTCCATCCTTCGAGGATTTTCGATCCGCAGGTGGTCGGCATGTCCGTCGTGGTGAAGACATCCTTGAGCGCCAGCGGCACGCCGGCCAGCGGCGACGGCAGTGTCTCGCCCGCGGCCACGGCGGAATCGACCCTGGTGGCCGCAGCCAGCGCCTGCTCCTCGGCGACGTGCAGAAATGCCTGGTACTGGCCGTCGGTCTCGGCGATCCGGTCCAGGCAGGCACGAGTGACTTCTTGCGACGACACCTCCTTGGACGCGATCTTCGCGCTCAGCGTCGCGGCATCGAGCCTGGTCAGGTCGCTGCTCATGCCTCGACTCCCGCTCGTCCCCTGCCCTGCGGGCGTGGGCCCACCGGTCCTCGCTTCGCTGCGATCCTCGCTCGCGCTCGCCTTCGGGTCATTCGGGCTCCCCAAGGATCCGCGGCACCGCGAACCGGCCCTCGGCCGTCTTGGGCGCCTGCGACAGCGCCTCCTCCTGCGAAAGACTCGGCTCGACCACGTCGGGCCGGGTCACATTGACGGACTTCAGCGGATTGTCGGTGGCTTCGACGTCGGTGACGTCGACGGCCTGGATCTGGCTGACGTGCTCGAGGATGGCATCGAGCTGGCCTGCGAAGCTGTCCAGCTCATCGTCGGTCAGGGCGAGCCGAGCCAGGCGCGCGAGGTGGGCAACCTCGTCTCGGGAGATCTGCGACACGACATCAGAGCGTAGTCACGCCCGGAATGCTGAGTTGGCGGCCCTGTGCAAGGGTGTTGCGCGTGCCTTCGTACATGCTGCGGGTCCAGCTGGAGGATCGACCGGGCAGCCTCGGCTCATTGGCCGTGGCGCTCGGCTCGGTAGGCGCCGACATCCTGTCACTCGACGTGGTGGAGCGCAGTCCGGGCTATGCGATCGACGATCTGATCGTCGACCTACCCGCAGGCGCGATGCCCGACATGTTGATCACGGCGGCCGAGAACCTCAAAGGGGTTCGGGTGGACAGCATCCGCCCGCACACCGGGCTGCTCGAGGCGCATCGGGAGCTCGAACTCATCGACCACATCGCGGCGGCGCGGAACAAACACGCCAAACTGCAGGTGCTCGCCGAGGAGGCGCCTCGGGTGCTGAGGGTCGGCTGGTGCACCGTCGTGCGGCTGACGGAGTCCGGCATCGAGCGCGCTGTCGGCAGCCATGGCGCACCGGAAACGCACCTCAAGCATGTGCCGTGGCTGCCGATCGACAACGCGAAGGCGCTCGACGGCGAGGCGGATTGGGTGCCGCAGGTGTGGCGTGACATGGCGACGACGCTGGCCGCCGCGCCGCTGGGCGATACCGACACTGCCGTCGTACTAGGCAGGCCGGGCGGCCCGGCGTTCCGGCCGTCGGAGGTGGCCCGGCTCGGCTATCTGGCCGGAATCGTCGCAACCCTGCTGCGTTGACCCGGTTCGGTCAGGCGCCGTCCGGGCCGTTCTCCAGCAGCCGCCGGAAGCCGTCCTCGTCGAGGATCGGCACCTCGAGTTCGACCGCCTTGTCGTACTTCGAGCCCGGCGAATCGCCCGCCACCACATAGGCCGTCTTCTTCGACACGGAACTCGCGGCCTTGCCGCCGCGCGCGACGATGGCCTCCTTGGCGTCGTCGCGCGAGAAACCGGTCAGCGAGCCCGTCACCACGATGGACAGACCTTCGAGGGTGCGTTCGATGCTGGTGTCGCGTTCGTCTTGCATCCGCACGCCTGCGGCCCGCCACTTGTCGACGATCGCGCGGTGCCAGTCGACGGTGAACCACTCGGTGACCGCGGCCGCGATGGTGGGCCCGACGCCTTCGACGACCGACAGTTCCTCCTCAGAGGCCGACATGATGGCGTCGAGGCTGCCGTATTCGGTCGCCAGCGCACGCGCGGCCGTCGGGCCGACATGACGGATCGACAGCGCGACGAGCACGCGCCACAACGGCTGCGCCTTGGCCTCATGCAGATTCACCAGCAGCCGCTTGCCGTTGGCCGACAGGTTGCCGTCTTTGGTCTTGAACAGGTCCGTGCGCAACAGGTCCGCGCTGCCGAGTGTGAACAGATCGCCCTCGTCGGTGATGACGCCCGCCTGCAGGAGCGCAACGGCCGCCTCGTAGCCGAGGCCCTCGATGTCGAATGCGCCGCGGCCCGCCACGTGGAACACCCGCTCCCGCAGCTGCGCCGGACACGACCTGGTGTTGGGGCAGCGGATGTCGGCGTCGCCCTCCTTGGCTGGGGCGAGTTTGGTCCCACACTCGGGACACGTTGTGGGCATGACGAATTCGCGTTCGGAGCCGTCGCGCAGGTCGACGACCGGTCCGAGGACTTCGGGGATCACGTCGCCTGCCTTGCGTATCACCACCGTGTCGCCGATGAGCACACCCTTGCGCTTGACCTCCGACGCGTTGTGCAGCGTGGCCTGGCTGACGGTCGAGCCCGCGACCTTGACCGGCTCCATGAACGCGAACGGGGTGACCCTGCCGGTGCGCCCGACGTTGACCTTGATGTCGAGCAGCTTGGTGGTGGCCTCCTCCGGCGGGTACTTGTAGGCAATCGCCCAGCGCGGCGCACGCGATGTGGAGCCGAGCCGCCGCTGCAGCGCGACTTCGTCGACTTTGACGACAACACCGTCGATTTCGTGTTCGACGTCGTGGCGATGCTCACCCCAGTAGGCGATGCGTTCGGTGACGGCGTCGAGGCCCTGCACCTTGGCGGTGTGTTCGGACACCGGCAGCCCCCACGACTTCAGCGCACGGTAGGCGTCGTGCAGGGTCTTCGGGCTGAAGCCCTCGGCGTGGCCGAGTCCGTGGCAGATCATCCGGAGCTTGCGGCGGGCGGTGACGGCGGGGTTCTTCTGCCGCAGCGAGCCTGCCGCACTATTGCGCGGATTGGCGAAAGGTGCCTTGCCTTCCGCGACAAGGCCGGCGTTCAGCTCTTCGAAGTCGGCGACGCGGAAGAACACTTCGCCGCGCACCTCGAGCACTTTCGGCACCGGAAACTCCTTGGACCTACTGAGCTTTTCGGGCACGTCGTCGATCGTGCGAGCGTTGAGCGTGACGTCCTCACCAGTGCGGCCGTCGCCTCGGGTGGCTGCGCGATCCAACTTTCCGTCCCGATACACCAGCGCCAGTGCAACCCCGTCGATCTTCAGCTCGCAGAGATAGTGGGCGTCGTCCCCGATCTCACCCTTGATGCGGCCTGCCCAGGCCGCCAGCTCCTCGGGGGTGAACACGTTGTCCAGGCTCAGCATCCGTTCGAGATGGTCCGCCGAGGTGAAGTCGGTGGCGAAGCCCGCACCGCCGACCAACTGCGTCGGCGAATCCGGCGTCCGCAACTCGGGGTTGTCGTCCTCGAGTGCCTGCAGCTCGCGCAGCAGTTTGTCGAACTCCGCGTCGGAGACGATCGGCGAGTCCCTGACGTAGTAG
>Ga0318562_10000807_pt1 | contig 14073 bp, 12 predicted proteins | sample GRESIP066b5f18_FD_203688 | JGI IMG/M metagenome (GOLD analysis project Ga0318562, IMG submission 203688) | Tropical soil microbial communities from Luquillo Experimental Forest, Puerto Rico - GRE.SIPMG.066b5f18 | ecosystem: Environmental > Terrestrial > Soil > Tropical forest > Bulk soil... | reverse complement strand
GCGCCGAGGTGACCGCGGATCTCTTGCAGGAGTGCCTGGCCGTCGAGCTCGGCGCGCGGCGGGCGCCAGCAGTCGTAGTCGGTGACCAGGTTGATCGCCAGGTAGCAGAGCTCGGCCTCGCGGGCGAGCTTGGCCTCCGGAAGCAGTGTCATCCCGATCAGGTCCGCGCCCCAGCTGCGGTGCAGCTCGCTCTCCGCCCGGGTGGAGAACTGCGGTCCCTCCATGCAGACGTAGGTTCCGCCGTCGCGGGCCTTCCCCTCCGCTGCCCCGAGGACGGCTCGGCGCAGCTGGGAGCAGAAGGGCTGGGCGAATTCCACATGCACCGCCAGCGCGTCGAAGAAGGTGCTCTCCCGGCGGTGGGTCCGGTCGATCAGCTGATCGGGAAGCACCAGGTCCCGGGGATGGATCTCCTCGCGGAGCGATCCGGCGGCGGAGGTGGCCAGGAGATGCGTCACCCCCAGCGATTTGAGGGCGAAGACGTTGGCCCGGTAGGGCACCTCGCTCGGCGGGTAGCGGTGTCCCTCGCCATGCCGGGCGAGGAGAGCCACCGGGACCCCCGCCACCTCGGCCACGGTGATCGGCGCCGCCGGGGGCCCGAAGGGTGTATCCACCCAGTGTTGCTCCCCCTTGCCCAGGACGCCCAGTGCGTCGCCCATCCCGGTGCCGCCGAGAATTCCGAGCATCGGACGATGCGGGGGTGGCATGGGGGCGTTCCTCCCGGGCAGGCTAGACGAGGGATGCGCGCTTCTGGAAGGAGGGACTGATGGCGGCCACCGAACCGTTGCTGACCTTCGAGGATCTCACCCCCGGAAGGAGCTTCTCGTTTCCGCCGCGCGCGCTGAGCCGGAAGGAGATCGTTGACTTCGCAACGCAGTGGGACCCCCAGCCGTTCCACCTCGACGAGGCGGCAGCCAGGGCCTCCCACTTCGGTGGTCTGGTGGCCAGCGGGTGGCAGACCGGCAGCCTCTGCATGCGGATGATCGCCGAGGGGCTGCTCAACAAGAGCACCAGCATGGGGTCGCCGGGCATCGACGAGATGCGGTGGATCAAGCCGGTGCGCCCCGACGACCCGCTGACCTTGACCGTCACCGTGCTCGAGGCGCGCCCCTCGCGGAGCAAGCCCGACCGGGGCACCGTTCGCCTGGGGTATCTCCTGGTCAATGGGGCGGGGGAGACGGTGATGACCCTCGGTTGCTGGGTGATGTTCAAGCGACGGGCGCCGGCGGTCAGCGAGATCTGAGGCGGTCGACGATCGCCCCGGCCAGCCGCTCGATGCTCACCGGGGCGCTGCCCTCGGCCTTGTTGTTCACCGTCACGTAGACCGGGAGTCCGTCCTCCAGCGCCTGGAGCACCAGCCCGGCGAGGTCGTTCCGTGTTCTGGGGTCCTCGTTCACCAGCCGGTCGAAGGGGGCGTAGAGCTCCTTCGCCTCCTCGTAGCCGAGCCCCGGATGGAGCATCCATCGGGCGACCAGCGCCTGCGCTGAGCGGGCCCGCATCCGCCGCCATTGCTCGGGGAGCGGCGGCATCGGTCCCCAGGCCGAGAGCACCGGAACGACGCCCACGTCCTCCAGCACCGCCGCGACGTCGGGGAGGTGGAGGTCGCGATTCCGGAGCTCCACTGCGTAGAGCGGTCCGACGGGCAAGGCGGCGAGGAAGGCATGGAGCCGGTCGGCGAAGGCTCCCGCTCCGCCCAGCGGCCCCACGTCCATCGGCGGGAACTGGAACACCAGCGGGCCCGCCTTGGCCCCCAGGCCCTCGACGAAGGGTGCGATGACCTCCTGCTCGGCGTACGCCGCATCGAGGAAGGTGGGGTTGTCCTCGCCCCTCCGCGCGCCGTATCGCTCATGGCGCGGAAAGCGGGGAACGGTGAGCGCCTCGTGGGCCTTCACCAGGAAGCGAAAGTCGGCGGGGACGGCGTCGGCCCAGAGGCGGAAGACCTCGGCGGTTACCGGCCCGTAGAACGTCCGGTCGATCCCCACCGTGCGGAGGAGGGGATGGTGGGCGTACGCCGGGAGCCCTTCGTGGGCCAGCAGCTCGGAGGTGGCCTCGCGGGCGTAGACCAGCCCGGTCCAGCCGGGGAAGGACCAGGAGCTGGTGCCCAGGCGAACCTGGCCAGGAAGGGCAAGGCCCAGCGCCTGCAGCCCCTCCGTTACCGGCGCTGGAGCCGGTGGACCGCGCTCCTCCGCGGCCACGCCCGGCGCGGGCCCGAACAGCTCGAGCTGCGGCGTCGGGCTCACTTGCTCGAGCCGGTGAGGCCTCCCGCCGCGGGCGGATAGCGGGCCGAGACCTCCTTCATCAGCGCGCAGGCCGGCTGGTCCGCGGCGTGGTTGGCCTCCACCCGCGCCTTGACCGCTGCTTCTGCCTTGGCCTGCTCCGCGGCGGTGTCGACCTTGGGGGCCGCAGCCACCCCGCCATCGGCCTTCGGCTTCGGGGGCGGCGGGGCCGCCACCTTCACCTTGGGGATGACCTCGGGTTGCCCGCAGAGGACGACGTAGTGGGCGAAGATGTCCGGACAGTCGGTGGCACCGCTCACCGTGACGTCCTCCAGGCACTTGTCGCGGAGGATCTCCGCCACCCGGGTGTTGGCTTCCTCCTCGGTGACCGTCCCCTTCAGCCCGCCGATCTCCGGGATCTTGATCAGCGTGTCCCGCAGCGGTCGGCGCACGGCGCGGAAGTCGGCGATGGTCCCGCACACCTCGGCGGCCTGACCCACCAGACGCCGGACATAGGTCTTGAAGACCTCGCTCGTCTCGACCACGTCGCCGTACTTGGAGTGGCGCTGGGCCACCCGGTCGATGCTCCGCGCCGCACGCTCCAGCGCATGGCAGTCCTTGGTCTCGGAGAGCGCGGTGACGATGGCCACCACCGCGTTCCGGTGGGCCTCGTCGATGCCCTGGTTGGTGTTGCTCCGCAGCTCCTGGGCCAGGGACTCCTCGAGCATCAGCATCGCCTTGTTGGTGTACTCGGAGTCGCTCACGAATTCCTGGAGCAGGGCGTAGCCCACCAGCCGCTTGTCGGGGTTGGAGCTGTCGGTGGCCAGCACGGTGGTCTCGAAGAAGGCCCGGTACTTGTCGGCCTCCCGGGCCCGCTCGAACTCCTTGCTCCACCGGTCCTGATCCACCTGCGACTGGTGCTCCTGCTGCTGCTTGTTGGTCCAGCTCTGGTAGGCATTGACCAGGAAGCCGAGGATCGCCACCCACCCGACCAGGATCTGCGCGGCGACGGCCAAGCGGTTCCCGGACTGGAGCCGTTTCCGGTCGGCCTCGATCAGCTCCTCGGCGCTGCGGAGCGAGTCCATCTGCTCCTTGGTCGCCGACTGGGCCAGGGCGAAGGGGTCGTTGGCCTTCAGGGCCTTGCGGACGTCGTCGGGGAGGGGTGTGGTCATCGGCGCCGGACGTTAGCTCGAACACCCTGGCGTCCGGTGCGTGGCGCTCGCAACTTGCCCTGGCATCGGGGCCTCGGGGAGCGTGGAGCGGAGGACAGAGGAGGATGTCGGTGGAGCACAGACCCTTCGGCTGGACGGGCACGTCGGTGCCGATCATCGGACAGGGCACCTGGATGCTGGAGACCGCACCGGCCGCGGAGGCGGTGAAGGCGCTCCGCACCGGGATGGACCTGGGGATGACCCACCTCGACACTGCCGAGATGTACGGGCACGGCCGGGTGGAGGAGCTGGTCGGGCTCGCCATCCGTGGGCGCCGCGCGGAGGTCTTCCTGGTCTCCAAGGTGCTCCCCGGCAATGCCACCCGGAAAGGGGTGGTGCGCGCCTGCGAACGGAGCCTGGAGCGGCTTGGAACCGATCATCTCGATTGCTACCTGCTCCACTGGCGCGGGGAGGTGCCTCTCTCCGACACCTTCGCCGGCTTCGAGGCCCTGGTGGAGGCGGGGAAGATCCGCTCCTGGGGGGTGAGCAATTTCGACGACGGGGATCTCCAGGAGGCCCTCGCCGTCGCCGGGCCGAAGCGCATCGCCTGCAACCAGGTGCTCTACAATCTCCAGGGTCGGCAGGCGGAGCGGGCGGTGCTTCCGTGGTGCGCCCGGCACGGCGCGGCCCTGGTGGGCTACAGCCCGTTCGGGCACGGCACGTTTCCCGAGCCACCCCAGCGCGGAGGAACGGTGCTGGCGGAGATTGCCCGGAACCACGGCACGACCGCGCGTCAGGTGGCGCTGGCTTTTCTGGTCCGGGACAAACACGCCTTCGCCATTCCGAAGTCGGCCCGGGTGGAACGGGTGCGGGAGAATGCGGCCGCGGCCACGCTCGAGCTGTCGCCGCAAGACGTGGCGGCGATCGACCGCGCATTCCCCGTGGGACGGGGACCCATCCCGGTGCTCTGACCCGGGTCGCCGAGGCAGTGGGAACCCGGGCCGCCGGCGGCGCCTCGCTGCCAGTTCGCTGCAGCCCGGGGAGGATCTCGCGGGCGGCAGCGGTTCCTGGGTAGCCTCGGCCTGCGCGCTGGCGGGACCAGGGCAGGAGCGGCGGATGGGCGACGCCATCGACGAGCGGATCTTCGTCCGGTCGCGGAAGATCTTCCGGCGCTCCTTCTCGCGCCAGGAGGTGGCGATCGGTGCGGCCCTGACCGGGGGCCTGGTGCTGGTCGGCGCCTGGGTGGCCTGGAGAGGGGCCCACCCCGACCCCGAGCTCTCCCGCTCGGTTCCGCTGGAGCGACGCTCCGCGGTGGCGGAGGTCGACCGCGGCCCGCTGCCGTCGGGTCTGGCCCCCACCGGGTGGCAGGAGCAGCACCTGGCGGTCTTCGATCCCTCCAACGTCTACGTGAAGATCGACGGGCGCGAGGGCTACTACAAGTCGTTCGGCTTCCAGAAGCTGACCTCGGCCACCCTGGTGGCCCCGGGCGGAGACCCGGCGGTGGACCTCGAGCTTTACGACCTCGGGCAGCCGGTGAACGCCCTGGGTGCCGCGGCCGGCGAGCTGCCTCCGGCGAGCACCGCCGAGCTGTCGAATGGTACGCTTTCCCTCCTCGACCGGAACGCGCTCTACCTCGCCCGCGGCCGGTTCTACCTCCGGGCCATCGGGAGCAACGAGAGTCCGGCGATTCGCGAGGTCCTCGGCGAGCTACGGAAGCGCTTCGCCGCCGAGCTCCCCGCCGGAGCGCTCCCCGGCTCCTACGCGCTCTTCGTCCCCCTGGGGGTTTCGCCGGGCAAGGTCTCGTACCAGGCCGAGAACGCCTTCAGCTTCTCCTTCGCCCAGGGGGTTCACGTGGGGACGCTCCCCGACGGGGACACCGAGCTCTTTGCCGTCGCCTCCCCCAGCGCCGCGGCAGCCCGGGCGCTCGCCGGACGCTTCGCTGGCGGATTCGCCGAATTCGGCAAGCCGGTGGGCACCCGCGCCGGGGTGACCTGGATCCAGGATCGCTACCTCTCCCGTGTCTCCGGTGTGACGTCCTCGGGGACCCTGGTGCTGGGCCTGCGCGGAGCGGCCGACGTAGACTCCGGTCAGTCTCTATTGAATCGCCTGGTGACGGCGGCCCGGACCGTTCCTCCGGCCTCGCTCGCCGCGGCGCCGCGGGCCGGGCGCGGAGAGGAGTAGCGGTGGACGAACGGGACCATGCCCGGCTCACGCGGCGGTATCTCCTCCAGCAGGCGGCAGGAGTGGCGCTCGGCGCGGGGGCGGCGGGGCTTCTGGCCTGGAAGCTCCACGACCCGGACGGCGAGCGCGGCAAGCCGAAGCGGCCGGAGCTGACCCTTCCCCACGGCGGGTACGTGATCGAGCCGAGCAAGGTGCTCCCGGTGCTGGGAGTGGCCACCGGACAGTCCATTCCCGCGCTGGTGCGCGCGGCGATCGATGCGGTGGGTGGGGTGGGGCGCTTCGTCCAGCACGGCGACGTGGTGGTGATCAAGCCCAACGTCGCCTTCGAGCGCGCCGCTCCGCTGGGCGCGACCACCAACCCCGAGGTGCTCGGGGCCCTGGTCCACCTGGTCCGCGAGGCCGGCGCGCGTGAAGTGCGGGTGGTGGACAACCCGATCGAGAACGCCGAGGCCTGCTTCGTTCGCAGCGGGGTGCAGAAGGCGGCGCTGGAGGCGGGGGCGAGCGTGTGGCTCCCCACCCCCAAGGACTTCGAGACCCTCCACGTCGCCGGCGCCACCTGGATTGCCCGCTGGCCGTTCTTCTTCCGGCCCTTCGTCGGGGCGAACAAGGTGATCGGCGTGTCCCCAGTGAAGGACCACAACCTCTGCCGGGCGTCGATGACCACCAAGAACTGGTACGGGTTGCTGGGCGGACGGCGGAACCAGTTCCATCAGGACATCCACGGGATCATCGCCGACCTGGCCCTGATGATGCGGCCGACGCTGGTGCTGCTCGACGGGACGCGGGTCCTCTTCCGCAGCGGGCCCACCGGAGGCAGCCTCTCCGACGTCCGGCCGGGAAACACCGTCGTCGCCTCCACCGACAGCCTCGCCGCCGACGCCTACGGCTGGCACGAGCTGCTCGAGCGGCGCGACGAGGAGCTCCCCGCCTACTTCGCCAAGTCGGCGGCCCGTGGGCTGGGAAACCCCGACTGGAAGAGCCAGAGCATCAAGAGGGTGCAGGCGGGCTGAGGATGGCCACCACCTTCGTCATCCCCGGCTGGGAGAAGCACCGGCCGAAGCCCAACCCCGATGGCACCCCGTGGTGGACGCGGACCTTCCGGATCACCCGGATCCGCATCGCCTCCCAGGTCTTCTTCTTCTCCCTCTTCATCTTCCTGCTCTGGTGCACCTGGTTCACCCGGATGAAGGGCTACCCGGTCTCCCTCTTCCTCGAGGTGGACCCGCTGGTGGGAGTGGCCACCGCGATCTCCACCCACACCGTGTACCGCTGGCTCTGGCGTGGCCTGTTCGTCCTCGTGCCCACGCTGCTGCTCGGTCGGGCGTTCTGCAACTGGATGTGCCCCTACGGGACGCTCCACCAGTTCGTGGGCTGGGTCTTCAACATCTGGACCAACAAGAACAACATCGACCGGAACCGGTACCGGCCGTCCTTCCAGATCAAGTACCTCCTCCTCGCGGTGTTCCTGGTGATGGCCGCCCTGGGCTCGCTGCAGATCGGGCTCCTCGATCCGATCTGCCTCCTGGTCCGGACCTTCACCACCGCCATCGCCCCGGCCTCGGACCTGGCCCACTCCAACCTCGCCACCGCGCTCCGCGAGCGGCTGGGGATGGACCCCGCCCCGCTGCTGTTCATGTCCTCCGCCCCGGGGGCCTCCGAGCAGCGCATCTTCCGCGGCGCCTGGTTCGTGGGGCTGATCATCGTCGGGCTGGTAGGGATGAACCTGGTCATCCCCCGGTTCTTCTGTCGGGTCCTCTGCCCGCTGGGGGCGTTCCTCGGGGTGCTCTCCCGCTGGGCTCCGTTCCGGATCAGCCGCGACCTCACCAAGTGCACCGACTGCAACGCCTGTCTCCGTCGCTGCGAGGGGGCCAGTGATCCTCAGGGCGCGTTGCGGAAGAGCGAGTGCTTCGTCTGCTTCAACTGCATCGACGACTGTCCAGAGGACGCCCTGTCGTTCACCCTCGCCCCGCTCCCGTTCAAGGACTTCATGGTCGGGGAGCCGAAGAAGGGCCTGGCCACCCTCTTCGGGCAGAAGGTGATCTCCAAGATCCCGGAGACGGTGCGCGCCGGCCCGGCAGTCGCTCGCCGGCGGTGGGTGTTCGCCGCCATCGGCGGGGTGCTGGCCTTTCCCTTCCTCCGGCTCTCGGCGGCGGTGAACAAGCGCGGCTTCAGCGCCAAGGCGATCCGTCCTCCCGGCTCGGTGGAGGAGAGCGAGTTCCTCGAGCGGTGCATCAAGTGCGACCAGTGCATCCGGGTCTGTCCCACCAACGTCCTCCAGCCCTCCACCCTGTCCGAGGGCGGTCTGGAGGGGCTGTGGACGCCGGTGATGAACTTCTCGGTCGGGTTCTGCCAGCTCAACTGCACGCTGTGCAGCGAGGTTTGCCCCACCGGGGCGATCCAGAAGACCTCGCTGGCGCGGAAGCTGGGAGTGGGTGAGTACGCCGGGAAGGGGCCGGTCTCGATCGGCACCGCCTTCTTCGACCGCGGCCGCTGCCTGCCCTGGGGGATGGAGACGCCCTGCGTGGTCTGCGAGGAGGTCTGCCCGGTGACCCCCAAGGCGATCGGGACCTACGAGGAGACCATCACCCGCTGGGACGGGACGAAGGTGGTCCTCAAGAAGCCGTACATGCGGCCGGAGCTGTGCATCGGCTGCGGCATCTGCGAGCACGAGTGCCCGGTGATCGACTCGCCGGCGGTGTACGTCACCGCCATCGGCGAGACCCGGTCGCAGGATCGCTCGTTGCTCCTGGAGACCAGCAGGAAGACCAAGGAGAAGTCATGAGCGAAGGGGATGGGATCTCGCGGCGGCGGCTGCTCCAGCTCGGGCTCGGTGCGGCGGCGGGCGGTGCGCTTCTGGAGAGCGGGACCGCGCTGGCCGCCCAGTCGGAGGGGTCGCTGCCTCAGGTCCCCCGGAGGCGGCTGGGGAAGACCGGGAAGGACGTCCCGATCCTCCTCATGGGCGGCTCGATGCAGTTCGACCAGCGCTTCGATCCCAAGCTCGCCGAGTGCCTGCGCTTCGGGGTGAACTACTTCGACACTGCCGATTGCTACGCCGGGGGCACCTCGGAGATGGCAATCGGCAACTTCCTGGACCGGACCAAGAAGCGCGACGCGGTGTGGATCACCACCAAGAGCGATCGCTGGGACCCCCGGGGCCTGGAGGAGACCATCCAGACCGGGCTGTCCCGTCTGAAGACTGACCACGTCGACCTCTACTTCATGCACGAGCTCGACGACGCCGCGCTGATCTCCCCGCAGACGGCGCGGGTGGCGGAGAAGCTGAAGAAGGAGGGGCGGATCAAGAACTTCGGTTTCTCCTGCCACTCCGGAAACGTGGTGGACCTCCTCAACAAGGCGTCGCAGCAGTCGTGGGTCGACGCGATCATGTTCCGCTACAACTTCCGGCAGTATGGCAACGCGGAGCTCAACCGGGCGATCGACGCCTGCGCCAAGGCGGACATCGGGCTGATCGCGATGAAGACCCAGTCCTCCGAGGCGGGGGTGGCCGACGCGGCGAAGAAGTTCGTGCAGACCGGGAAGTGGAACAAGTACCAGGCGGTGCTCAAGGCAGTGTGGGCCGATCCGCGGATCAGCGCCGCGGTCTCCCACATGGACAACTTCGACAAGCTCAAACAGAACATCGCCGCCGCGGTGGACAAGAGCGAGCTGGGAGCGCTCGACCGTCAATCGATCGAGCGCTACGCGCAGGACACCCGCTCGATGGCCTGCGACGGCTGCGACCACCTTTGCAACCCGGCGGTGAAGGCTCCGGTGCAGATCGGGGCGACCCTCCGCTGCCTCACCTACCACGACGCCTATGGACAGCCGGAGTTCGCCCGCGAGCAGTTCCAGAGGCTACCGGCGCGGGCGCGACGGCTGGAGGGGGTGGACTTCTCCGGGGCCAACCAGGCCTGCCCGCACGGGGTGGACGTGGTGGCGCTGATGGAGCGCGCCCGGAAGGTGCTGGCCGAGCCTGCCGACCCCGTGGGTGGGACTGGCTGACGGGCCGATTCCAGGTTAGGGGCGAGTCATGTGCCGGAACATCCGCGTGCTGTACAACTTCGAGCCACCCACCACCCGCGAGGAGATCGCCGCCGCGGCGCTGCAGTACGTGCGCAAGGTGAGCGGGCTCCGTGCGCCTTCCCTGACCGACCGGGGGGCGTTCGACCGGGCGGTGGCGGAGATCGCCCACTGCACCGAACACCTCCTGGAGGACCTCTCGGCGAAGACCACCGTCCGCACCCGGGAGGGCGAACGGGAGAAGGCCCGCGAGCGGGGACGGCGGCGGGAGGCCTCCCTGGCGCGCTGAGTCGACGGGCGCGACGAGCGGAATTTCCCGTCGCGCCCGAACGCGGCCGGCGCCGCAACGTGGCGACGTCACGCTCGGCTTGACTTCCGGTGCGTGCAGCGCCTTGGTCGCCCGCACCACGAGGGGAGGCCGGCATGCACCGCACCGCACTCGCCGCAGCGCTGTTGTTCGCCGCAACCGCAGTCGCCGCACCGCCGAAGCCGGCGGAGGTCGCCAAGCGTCTGGTCCAGAGCGCCGGCGTGGGTCCCGGTGACGTGGTCCGGGTGGCCGGCCATCCGAAGGACATGGTGCTGCTCACCGCGGTGGCGGTGGAGGTGGAGAAGGCGGGAGGAACGGCCTTCTATGACCTGACCAGCGAGGAGTCGCTCCGGCGGGTCTGCGCCGAGGTGCCACAGGAGCGCGACGCCGACAACGCCGCAGCGGCGCTGAAGCTGCTCAGCGCCGAAACGGTCGACATCTCGGTCTCGGGGGCGATCACCCCGGGGGTGTGCAAGGGAACCCCGCCGGCGCGGCTGGCGGCCCGTGGGAACGCCTTCCAGGGAGTCGCCGACGCCTTCAACAAGGCCGGGATCCGGGCGATCAACCTGGGCAACGGGATGGAGCCGTCCGACTGGCGGGCGAAGCGCTTCGGCGTGACCCCGGCGCAGCTGAACGCGCTGTACTGGGCGGGCATCGAGGTCGACCCGGCGAAGCTCAAGGCAGCAGCGGACCCGGTGATGAAGACCCTCGGCTCGGGCAAGCAGCTCGCCATCACCGCGCCCAATGGCACCCACCTCACCCTGTCCATCACCGGCCGGAAGCCGCTCTTCAGCGACGGGAAGGTCACCGCGGACATGGCCAAGAAGGGCCAGACCATCACTGCCTGGTTGCCGGCCGGCGACGTCTACCTGACGCCGGTTCCGGAGTCGGCGGAGGGCACCGTGGTTACCGATCGCGCCTGGTACCAGGACCAGCCGATCGACGTGCTCTTCCTCGGCATCACCGGCGGCAAGGTGGTGGAGATGACCGGCAAGGGACCGGGCTACGACAAGCTGGTCCAGGCCTACGACGCCGCCAAGGGCGCCAAGGACGCGGTGGCGGTGGTGAACATCGGGGTGAATCCGGCGCTCCGCGGGCCCCCGGGCAGCAAGGTCAACGCCACCCCGGTCTCGGGCGTGGTGAGCGTCTTCACCGGCGACAACACCTGGGCCGGAGGCACCGACTCGAGCAGCTGGGGCTTCATCGGCTTCGTGCCCGGAGCGACGGTGACCGTGGACGGAACGACCCTGGTGGACAAGGGGCAGCTGCGGGTTCCGGGCTCCTGAGCCAGTCGAGTTTCAGCTCCAGGTCGCGCCCGGCGTCTCGCGGTCAGGGTGAGGGCGCCAGCCCCGGGCCGGGCTTGACCAGCGCCACCCGGACGTAGCCGAGCTGGAAGCCGAGGCGGGTGGCGTTCCGTTCGGTGGGGATTCCCGGGCGAGAGGTGATGTCGGCAAGGTCCGCCCCGAGGGAGCGCCCTCGCTCGAGCCGGGCGACCATCAGCGCCTGCTGGATGCCTCGCTTCCGAAACCGCGGAAGGACCGAGGTGCCGAACAGTGAGACCAGCCCCTGCCGGGTGCTGCATCCGGCGCCGCCCGCCACCACCCCGTTCACCAGAGCGAGGTAGCTGTCGTTCCCTGGCCGCCGGGCCAGCGCCAGACCGGTGACCATCCACTCCTCGGGGGGCGGCTGCCCCTCGGCGAGGAAGCCGCTGGCACTGGCCTGAACGAAGGTGCGCAGGCGCGCTTCGTCGGCGGGATCCACCCGCTCCACTGCCAATCCCTCCGGCCATTCGTCCGGGAGCAGGCGGCCGAGGTCCTCGTCCTTGGAGAGCGGCCGGAAGAAGGAGCTTTCCAGCTCCCGGAGGCCGAAGCCGCGCCGGGCCAGCCGCTCGAGCAAGGATAGCGGGGCGAAGGCGGTGAGCTCCACCTTGGGCTCGATGCCGCGCGAGGCGAAGAAGGTCTCCACCGCGTCGAGCGCGGCGTCGTCCGGCTCGTCATCGAGGCCGAATCCCACCGCCTTGTTGAGGTACGAGCCGACTCCGTTGGCCGCAGCACAGCCCTTGCCGACCGGGATGAAGTCCGCAGCGGCGCTGCGCACGAACTCGACCTGGATGCCTTCCAGCCGGCGGGCGAGGGCGATCCGGTCCATCGGTCACCGCCGCTTGCCGGCACCGCCCCCGCGCACTGCGGTGGCGTCGCTGCCCATCTTCTCCAGGAATTCCTCGTAGGTTCCCTGGAAGTCGACCAGCCCCTGAGGAGTGAAGGCCCACAGCCGGGTGGCGAACTGCTCGAGGAGATCGCGGTCGTGGGTGACCACGAAGGCCGTGCCCTCGTACTTCGACAGCCCGTCGCCGAGGGCGATGATCGACTCGAGATCGAGGTGGTTGGTCGGCTCGTCGAGGACCAGGACGTTGTCCTTGGTCAGCATCAGCTTGGCGAAGATCAGCCGCACCGCCTCGCCTCCGGACAGCGCGCGGGTGGGCTTCAGGCCCTCCTCGCCCTTGAAGAGCATCCGCCCCAACAGTCCGCGGATGGCCTCGTTGCCCGCCTTGTGGTCGAAGGAGTGGAGCCACTCCGCGGCGGTAGTGTCGTCGGGGATGCCCTCCCGATGGTCCTGGGCGAGATAGCCGACGCTCGCCTCGTGCCCCCAGGTGAGCGTGCCGTCGTCCGGCTCGACCTGCCCCATCAGCATCTTGCAGAGGGTGGTCTTGCCCACGCCGTTGCGGCCGATGATCCCCACCTTGTCACCGCGCATCACCAGGGAGGTGAAGTCCTTGGCCACGGTGACCCCTGGCCAGCGCTTGGTCAGGCCCTCCACGGTCAGGGTCTGCTTGCCGCTGTTTCGCTTCTGCTCGAACTTGATGAACGGCCGCTCGATGTTGCTCCGCTTGAGGTCGGCGAGCTGCAGCTTCTCCAGCTGCTTCTTCCGGCTCTGCACCTGGCTGGCGCGGGTCCCGGCAGAGAAGCGGGCCACGAAGTCCTTGAGCTGGGAGATCTTCTTCTGCTTCTCGGCGTTCTCCGACTCCACCCGGGAGCGGACCTGGCTCTTGGCCACCACCATGTCGTCGTAGCCGCCGGGGTAGGTGATGATCGTCTGGTAGTCGATGTCGGCGATGTCGGTGCAGATGGCGTTGAGGAAGTGCCGGTCGTGGCTGATGGCGACCAGGATCCCCTGGTACTCGTGGAGGAAGCCCTCCAGCCAGCGGATGGAGTCGAGGTCGAGGTTGTTGGTCGGCTCGTCGAGCAGCAGCGCCTGGGGCTTGCCGAACAGGGCCTGGGCGAGCAGGACCCGCAGCTTGTAGCCGCCGGGGATCTCCTTCATCAGCCGGGTGTGGTCGCTCTCGGGAACTCCGAGGCCGGAGAGGAGTGCGCCGGCGTCGCTCTCCGCGGTGTAGCCGTCCTCCTCGGCGATGATCCCTTCCAGGTCGGCGAGGCGGTGGCCGTCGTCGTCGGTGAGCTCCGGCTTGTGGAGGAGGCTCTCCTTCTCCTGCATCGTCGCCCAGAGGACCGGGTTGCCCTGGAGCACCACGTCCAGCACCCGGACCTCCTCGTGGGCGAACTGGTCCTGCTTGAGGACCGAGGTCCGCTTCGGCCGGCTGATGGTCCCGGTGTCCGGGTCGAGCTCGCCGGCGAGGATCTTCATGAAGGTCGACTTCCCGGCGCCGTTCGGGCCGGTGAGGCCGTAGCGGCGCCCTTCGGAGAAGGCGACATCCACGTCCTCGAAGAGGCGTTTCTGGCCGTAGGCCTTGGTGACCCCGGTGACTTGCAGTACGGGCATGGCGGAACGCCACGGCCGACAGGAAACCCCCGCCGCGGCGCGGCACTCCATAAAGGCGAGAGGCCGGAACTTCAAGGATCCCGGCGTCCTGCGAGGCAAGACGCGGTGTTTGATACCGCGACGGGGCTGTGCGATGGCCCTGGGCGGGGGTCGGGCCGATGGACCACCGTTGGACCGCATGGGTGCTGATCGCCGGTTGCCTTGCCGTGGCGGCGGGCGCGGCGGAGAGCGCCCCGAGCGGGTCCCCGCGGACTGTCGAGGAGTGCGACGAGGCGGTGCGACAGCAGCCGCGCTCGCACGGCGCCTGGTTCTGCTACCGGCAGCTGGCCGACGCCTGGGGGCGCGGGTTCGTGCCGCTGGTGGAGCACCTCGAGCGAAGACTGGCCAGCCACCCCCGCGACCACATGAACGAGCTCTACCTGGC
>Ga0318562_10000803_pt1 | contig 14112 bp, 18 predicted proteins | sample GRESIP066b5f18_FD_203688 | JGI IMG/M metagenome (GOLD analysis project Ga0318562, IMG submission 203688) | Tropical soil microbial communities from Luquillo Experimental Forest, Puerto Rico - GRE.SIPMG.066b5f18 | ecosystem: Environmental > Terrestrial > Soil > Tropical forest > Bulk soil... | reverse complement strand
ATGTCCGCTGCGTCATTGTAGCAGGAGGACTTGATCGCATCAACTGATGACAACGTAAGTCTAAGGTTGCGCTTGGACCTGAGGATGTCCAAATAGTATGGGTAATGGGTGGGGGTTGGTACGCAGTTAAACAACTCTGCAATCTCACCCGGTCCACCTATGGAATTTATAAGTTGCTTGTCCTGTAGGTGTTGTAATACCGTTACCACATCCACCGGGATACCCTTGGAAATCATCCACAGCAATTCATTCAGAAGAAGTCTGTTTGATGGGTGATGGAGTATGTCATCTACTGACAAGTCCTGCTTGATCCTGTCTATCAGTTTAGGATCGTCTGCCTGTAGGATACAGGAAAGTATACCCCTCTCCGCATCTGCTGCGTAGGGTAAAGACTGGCCCTCCTCGGACTCCCGAGGAGGGCTATCGCTATGATTGACCTTACTGGTCATTAGTCTTAGAAGGGATCAGCGTCGGTGTTGTCGTCGCCCCAATTATCTTGGGGTTTGGGCTTTTGGTAGCCCCGACCATTGTCCTTCTTGGGTTCCACCTTACCACTCAGGTAGGTAGACTTACCATCTTTGCTTTTGCGCTTCCAACCGCTGATGACGAACTCTCGTCCGGCAACGGTCATCTTGCCCGTATAGTCCGGGCGTTTGGGATTGTCCCCCTTGTCGTTTGTGAACAACACGAAGGAGTTGTCTTTTGCTTCTTGTGGCATCTTAGCCTTTCTGTTTTACTTGACCAGCCTTGCGCCTTTGATAGGCCACGGAGCCTTGCAGGCATCCGAGTTGACGTGCTATTTCGCAGTCCCGCAACGACCAGTCCACGTTATCCCAGTTAAAAAAGGACTTGCGCCGTCCCTTAGCCGGGATACCGAGTGCCACCCTGTGGGTTCGGACAAGGGTTGTGCCGACACAAAGTTCAGCAGCAGTGTCCTTGTCGCGGTCACAGAAGTGGACCTTAGTCCAGTCAATGTGCTTTTGCAAACTTTTCTTGTAGGGCATTATTTTAGGGGTTTGATGACTTCCGTCATCCTTCCTTGTGCATCTACGAATCCCAGTTGTTTAAGGTCAATGACCCTCATGGTGTCTTCGGAGTAGCTTACAAATGTCTTTGTATAGTGAACAGACATTTCGTTCAAATTAAAATACAGAAACCTGGGACGGTCAGGCTGATCCTCTTGGGACTTGCCCGCTGCCTCACGCAGCATTTCTCGCAACTCCTTGGAGGAGATGGGGTCATACGTAACCATCTCCTCGCCCGTAGGGGAAACCACTACCATCTTCCCCATAGCCCGGGCTCGGGATACCACAGCCTCCAGCACCTCCATTTTCCCCGCAAAGTTCCCGGCATAGTTCATAATCTCCGCATGGTGGGTGGCAGTCCACTCAGGGATTCTCTTCTCTGGCGGGAAGAACTTGGAGAGTTTAATGGCCCGTTTTACGGTATGGTATTTACGGTGGGTTGCTGCAACTGCCTCAGCAATAATGGAATCTGGATCAGGTGAATACTCCTGTAGAATATTACAGGTGTCACCCAGATACCACAGGAAGCTCCCGTTGAGCCGTTCTGAATTGTCGGTGTGTCGCGAGAGTGTGGCTATCAGCAGCCTCATGTCTTCATCGCTTACAACCGCCTTGGGATTGAGGGTAAGGCTGGTCTCGGTAATGAGGAACTTGTCTCCCAGAGTTTGGGAAATAAGCCCAAGGATTGCGCTGTAGCCTGCATCGGCCACGCGAATCCCCTGTTGTGATTGTATAATCGTATCATTCATCATCGTGCTTTATCCAGCCCTTTTCCTCAGCCATAATCTGAAGCCATCCTTGTGTAATGCGTTTTTCCTTTTGGTCAATTTCAAATACCTTGTTATTACTAAACTCCCACAGTTCGCGAAGCTTGTCGTCATCCATATCCCCCAGTGCAACCCCGCGGGTCACGTGCTGTTTCCATGAGGGAATTGCTTCTGCATCCTCAACCATATCACCACCTGAGGTATTGTCAACGAAATCTTCTGTTGGACCATCACGAAATTCCACCGGAGCATAGACCCCATACTTTCCCTTGAAAGTATTGACAATATGGTTTGTGATAGTTATCATCTCGGAATAGTCCAGCATAATATCTCGGACATCCATCTCCCTACCAACAATTTCAAAAACATCAAACCACCGTTCCACCCGATCCTCTGCATAGTCATTGTATTCCGCCTCCACAACTACCGGGCCTTCAATGTGGTTGATCCATGCCGGGGGTTTTACTTGGATGGTGCGATACTCATTCCCCTTTTCATTCTTAACCTTGTAGAACAGGCCCTCCAGCTTCTTGGTTTCCTTGTTGACGTGGGATGTAATCTTAACGGAATCGCCCTCCTTTAGGTTGCTGACGATGGCACCATTCCAGAATGCCACATCATGTTCGGCGGTTCCATCACTGATAACAGCACCCTGTAGTTTCCAATTGCCGTTATCCTTGACCTCACTGAGGTGTACAACCTTCCCCTCAACCGCAGTAATATCCTGCTGGTCGATGTATGAGGAAAGTTCTGATAGTTTAATTGTTTCCATATTTAGTAAACAAAGTAAAATTTGATGGTCCGGCCATCCATATTGCATGTGTGGATGGCCTTGCCATCTCCGTCGTAATCTTCGTTGGAGTCTTCATTGGAATTTACCTGCTCCCACCCAGACAAAATATCGCTTGTCTTGTCCTGAATCATTTGTCTAGCGTATGTTGGACCATTATAATCCTCGGAGGTATTGTTTGGGGTTACGATAATATCCAGATGTGAATCTGAATATCCCCTCAACAAAGCCCCACCACCCAGTGCGAAGTGGATTGGATCATCCTTGCAGACGCTATCCAGCCACCTCACCACCCCAATAGCCTCCGGAAGCTCCCATGTGTGTTTAGAATTCATCGTTTTCTTCCTCCATAAATTGTTTGACTTCAGATTTGTATTGACCGCAAAACTTGGAGATCTCACACCAGTCCATGCACTTCTTTGGCATACCCGGTTTCTCGCGTATGATATATTCCCCCTTGTTCTCCTTGATCCACTCCTCACATTTAGCCTTATCCCTGTCCCTGAACTTGGACACCTTCTGCGGTGAACCGTCGGGCCACAGCTTTACGACTTGGTAGAGCGGTTCTGGCTGCCACCTTTCCTCCCGGGAGCAGTGTTCCAGCGCATCATCATCGCGAGAATTGTTTCGTAGGTGAACAAATATCCGGCTGTTAATATACTTAAGGCATTTTTCATCTGACCATACAGGTGATTCTACCACTGCTACCGGCTCGGGCGGATAATCTTTATGCCGCCGCGCATCCCCCTTGCGCCAGTCTGTGAAGAGGTAGAGGTTTTGCAGGGACTCCACTTTGTACCCGAGAACTTTTCTAAGCAGGTACGCATTAGCGTTAAGTTGGGCCGTATGCTCCGCATGATCTCCGCATATGTAGGACCATACCGATGTGACTTTATAGTCTGTTTCCTTGCGTTCGTTTGGGCCGTACCAGTCAGGTTTCCCGTGAAAGTGGACCAAGGTATCTCCCACCTCCATATTAAGTCCGATCCGTTTTTCAACAAAATTACCATCTCCTCCGTATTTTTCAAGAAGGAGATGGATAAGTCCTCCGTAGAGTTTGCGGAGGTTGGTGATGGGATCAACCCATACCCGGTGGGAATGTCTCTCATATAGGATGCGTTGCCGTGGTGGCTTGGCAAGTGTGGTGGTGGATATTTTAAACAGCTTTTGAGTATCCTCATCCAGCGATTTAAAGTATGCAGCCAGTTCCTCTTGGTACGTCCTGTCTTGCAGGGCGTCCAAGAGAACTTTGGGAAGATCGGTTCTGGGTAGATAGTTAACCATATTAGAAGATAGACCCGTCTGGGCAGACTATCCTGACGTGCATATCACCGACATCTCGTCCGGCTTTAGCCGCTGCATCGGTGGCTTCAGGAAAGCTGTAGCATACCTTGTAGAGGTCCCATTGACCGGATTCCAATGTTTCAACAGACCATATGTCTTGTTTCATGATTGTATGGGGTGTATGATTCTGCCATCTGGGTACACGAGTCTTGACTCAAGACCAGCGCGTGAAGACATCTTAAGCTCCAAGCTGGCAGAAGCCAGATCATCGAACTCAGCATAGATTCTCCACTCTCCAGAGGCTATGTGTTTATACTGCAATAGAAATGGTTGCTTGATTGGCTCATATTCCTGTAGCTTGGTGGTGATGACAATCTCCTTCAGGGTCTCCTGCTTGGGTTCTGGAATAGAAAGTGCTTTGGGTTCAGCCACTTGTGATGCAGGAACCTCTCCGGTTTCTTTTGTAAACCAAGATTTTCCATTATGCCACACCTGCTCATCGGGAATGGTAGGCGGTTCTTTCTTGGGGGGTGTCCAATGTCGCCCATCATATTCACAAGTCAAGCACTCTTTTGGAACCAAGGAGAACTTTTTCACCTCTTCCGGCCAGCGGTCTTCTGCATTGTCACACCACGGTCTTGGGTGTTTGGGATCATTTGGCATTCCACGATATGGGGGTTGTAGCCACCCCATCTTCATGGCTTGATTGGCGTTGGCATGAATCCACTTGTGGAAGCCCTTGGAGATCCACACCACGCATAACAGGTATATTCCATGCCTTCCAAATGGATGGTGGGGGTCAAGGTAGTCGCGGTGGATGATGGTGTTGTGCTGACCCTCGTGAAGATGTGGCCCCGCCGTAAGCATCATGTTGTTATACTTGGCCTGAATCCAATCGTCGTAAACGTCCTTGGGATACATAGGTTTCTTGGGTTTGCGCCTGTGGCGCATCCACGTCTTACGCTTAAGGCGGGACCTTTTCATTTACTTGTAATAGCTGTAAAGTTCAGACATGTCCGGAACCCTGCGCGAGGTTTCGTTCTTGTCTGGAACGGGCAGGTTATTTTTCTCCTGCTGTCCTTGCTGCTGCAAGAATTGTTGCATCATGGCCTGTTGGGCCATTTGCATGAGTTGGTCGTATTGATCCTTGGATACAATTACGAGTTGTTGTCCTTCACTGAGTGACCCGGTATTGGTCTGAATGGTGAAGGTGTGTTCGTCTCCGGGCTTCAGCCCTTTAACGACCATGTAATACTCCCACGTTCCAACCGTGGTTTGCTCCTTGTGGTAAACGGTATATGGTGTGCCATCATATACCACTGTGTTGTACGGCCGGTCGCATGACGCACAGAGCGCCATAACTGCCACGGACATTAGTGTTGCTAGTTTCTTTATCATAATCAATCTTCATCTGACCCGATGCCATATCGGGCGTTAAGGTCATCTTGGTTCAAGATTGCCCTCTTATGCTGTTTGTGTGTCACTCGCTCTGGTATGGATCGGACATGTCCTATGGGTGGATTGAATGTCAATGTTCCCGGTGGGGTGAACGTGAGACTCACGTCCCCCGTACACACACAAGATCCCTCCCATAAATCCCTGCCCCATTTGAACCAGCATGTTGAGCATTTAGTTCGTGAATGTGAGGAGGCAGTCATTCAGGATAAGGAGATTACGAAGCTTCTCCTCCCGCCTTTCATCTGTTAGGGTTGGGTCATCGTTGACCTCCATTGCCGTCCAGCAGATGGACGTAACCCCCAAGGTCTTGTCCACCAGAAAGTCTGGATACTTGGAGACCTCTTCCTGCCATTGTGGATTTGTTCTCCACACAGGATACTCCATAATCTCACCGGACGGGGCGTCTATGGGTGATGCTTGGTTTGTAATGAAGGCTTTGGATATCCCACATTGCAGGGCAATGTGCCCCAGAAAACATCCGCAATCCTCCTTGGAATTCCATAGCCTGCCCACCCCGCTGCCTCGGTCCCACTTGGTTCTGTCTATGGTAAATTTAATCACAGTTCTTCTTCCTCTTGGGTTGGTTCGGATGGGGGTGTCTCGGGAACAACTGGCTCAGTGGGTTGGAGGGGGAGAAGAAACTGTCCCGCTGTCTTGTCTTCATTGTCTTGGAGTGCTTCTTGGTGCGCTTGGTCATGCTTCATTCCCTCCATGATAATTTGGACGGCTGTGAAGGCTCCCTGTTGCAGGTTGCCCAAGTGCATTATAACCGCTTTTTTAGTTTCGTCAAGCTGTGCTTCTCTTAAAAGCGTATAGAGATGCATAGCCCCACTGTAGAAGTGGAACTCCGCCAAGGCAGTTTGGATGTCTGTGGAGTCTTTGGGGATGGATTTGGCACGGTGGGTTTTCCACCGCACGTCCATGTTGTCTTCAGGTGTCATCATCGTTTCTTATTAATCCTCTTGGCTATGAATTTTCTAACCTCCCCTATTGGGGCGTTGAAGGCATTCTTCATCCCCAGGGCCGCAGCAAACCGGGATTGTTTAATCGAGGCCACATCCTTGGCTGACCGCTCTCGAAGCATGGAGATAATCGCGGAAGCATGACCCTTGCTTGTAATACCCTCAAGGGTGAAGCCTGCGTCTTGGATGGCTTTTTGTTGCAGGAAGGTGATGGGATCTTTTTCCCATTTTGCAGTTGGTTCATATTCAACAAGGTCTGATCTTCCCATCTTTCGAAACAGGTCCATTGCATTGACCAGTCGGACAGCCCGCTTGGATACTTCTTCAAGCCTTTCCTTAAGGGCGTCCTCATGATTAGACCTCGCCTTCTTGACGGCGTTCAAAATATCTTTCTTACCACCCCCACTTTTCTTAAGTTCCTTGTCAATCGCCTCAGCCTCACGGGCATCCTTAGCAAAGAGGGTGGACGGCCTTTGCAGCAGGGAGTGCTGTTCGCACAACCACAAGGGGTCCAGCAGGAGACAGTCCGTCTTGGCAGACCATCCCCCGCCATGACTCACCGGGTCGTAAAGCCTAGTACCCCTGCCTACAATTTGGGTATACAAGGTCCACGACTTGGTTGGCCGAAGATTCATAATGCAGTTCACCGGGCGAATATCTACGCCCTCCGTGAGCAGCATGGAGCAGCAGAGGCATTGGATGCGCCCCGCTTCTAGCTCCCGTATTTGAGACTCAATCTCACCTTCCTCCATCTCTCCGTCAACGTGGGCAGCTTTAATACCACGTTCCTTTAGAAGGCTAACGAAGAGATTGGAGGTTTTGATTAGTGGTAGGAACACCAAGGAACATCGGTCCTTGGCATGTTCCACAAAAGCATCAGCACAGGATGCGAGATACGGTTCAATGGCATGAGCCAACTGCTCATCGTTAAAGTCCCCTTGGGTCTTTTCCAGTTTGATCTCTACTGGAACATTTAGGATGGTTAGGGGGGCTAGGTAGCCCTCTTCTATTAGTTGGCTAAGAGGTATGTCACATGCCTTGGAGTCTGCCCCACCCTTGCCTAGGATGGACTTTTGGTCCGACCTGTGGGGTGTTGCCGTTAGGAGCAGGACCAGTGAACTCTGGAAATGATTAAGAACTGTTTGGTATTGTGGGGCGTGGACACGGTGCCCCTCATCCACCACCACAAGGCGGAATCGACTGGGGTCATCCAGCTTGTCTGCTACCGTCTGGATGGTGCCACATACTACTGGGGTGTCTTCTGGCTTATTCTCAGCCATCCAGAGCGATGAGGGGAGACCCCAGTCATCTTGGATGGCATTCGCGGCCTGACGCACCAGCTTGCGTCTGTGTGCGAGGAATAGGGTTCTCTGGTCGTCTTTGGATAGTTCGTATATTACCGACCCGGCGACACGGGTCTTCCCGCCCCCTGTGGGTATAACACAGAGGGTCTTTCTATACCCCTTGTTCCACTCCCCGAATATGGCGTCTCGCGCTAAACTCTGGTAGGGATACAGGGGGGCTACCGGGCGGGATTCGGGCGGCAGGAGTGCGTTCAGCATTCCTAACCGGAATCATCACCTACTGCCTGATGGCTTTGATTTCGTTCTCAGTTCCAGGAACCACACTTTCCATAACCTCTTTCTCAGATAGAGGCTTGACACCTGTAACCTTTTCTATAGCCCCCATACTGGCTAGATAGAATGTGCGGGGTGGGGTGGTGTCATCCTGACCGTCTGTGTTCATGTAGAGACCCCCCTCATCCTCATAGGCATTGTAACGCCGTTCCAGTAGTTCCATGAGATCGTCATCAGCCCTAAGCTGGTTGAAATGACGAAGCTTGTGTTCGGGTAGAAGTCGCAAGACATCTACGAATGTGATGGCGATTGTGTTATCGCCTTTGTAGTATAGTGGCATATTAGTGTCCGAATATTTCTAGCGAGACTTTTCTTGGTCTCCATTCTGTTCTAATTTTTGGGAAATAACCCACCTTGGTTTTGAGGAACTTAATTGCTTGACACATAGACTCCGAGCAAGAATCCCTCGGAATCTCTTCAAGGCATGATTTGATCCATCTAAGAGCGAGCTTGGAATCACCCCGGATGAGGACATCCCCGCCTCCCGAAAGGCCAAGCTGATGTGCGCCCTCAATAGCTTCTCCAGCAGTTCTGATCTCTGCTGCGTTGGAAGAGAACCCCATTCCGTAAGTAAGCCTGACAATGGGGTATTTGATTCCGTCTCGGGAAACCTGATAGCTTCCATAGCCTTCTCCATACCCTTTCTTGGGGTTGTTGCATGAGGTTCCTCCATCGAACTCGATGACATATGTGCTCTTCTTCGCGGTGCTGTTTTGTTGTTTCAAGTCATCCAAAGCTTGGTGACGTGCTATGGATGATCTTAGTGTATCCAAGTAGGATTGCAACCTTTTAATTTTCTCCTCAAGGTTGGCTGCATCTTGGATTCTTTTATCCTGTGATCTCACCCCAATAGATGGATGAAGCGCAGGGTTACAACAAGGGCAAGCATTGCCCCCGTCACGTAGAATAGACCTGACATAAATTTCAGGTCATCCTGACATTCCCAGAGTCTCCTCCGGATGGATTCTTGATCGATGTAAGCCTGCTCAAGCTGGACTCGGGCAGACCTCAACGCATCTTGTAGTTTGTCGTATTGCATATCAAAAGGGACGGTCACCACTGTCCTCCTTGTGGCCGTGGCAAGTGGTTTCACTTTCGGGTTTAAGGGTTTCGGTTGTTTCTTTTTCTGCACGATCCATCTCCAACTCTTCGTGTATGGTGTGGTCCTTACATCCATCGCACACCATCAGGTTGGCACGCCTGTCAAGCCACACCCCTATATCTTGGGGGCACCATGCGTTGCACACCTCGCAGATGCTTTCGATGTTCATGAACTCAAACCTCGCCCCCAATAGGGGTACGGTGAGGTTGTTCACCTTCTCGAATTTGCCGGTCTTGCGGTCGAACTGCCAATCCTCATACTGTTTATAGTCTCCACTCAGAGTCGCGGACTGTTGGCCCGTTGACGAGCGCACAGTATGGGGTGGCGTATTCTGCTCCCCCGCGGTTTCTTTTTTGGGTGTGGAGGCGTTGGTTGATGGGGTGGTGCTGGCTGAGGATGAGTATGTGGTTTTCTTGTAGCCACTTCTCTGGTCATATGGTTTATAGTATTCATTGGAATACCATATACCTCCGTCCCACGCCCCAGCTTCCTCGTGGATGATTTGGAATTCACCCTGAGGACCGAGGAAGGCAAGCTTGGAACCCTCGGTAAACTTGGTCATGGCAGTTAACCACTCCGCATTTTCCAAAATGCTGTTCGGGTCTTCCTCCATGATGGGGACCACATAGTCATTCACGAACGCAGCCGTATCAGATTCTCCCTCCATTTCGTTGCACATGGTCAGGATTCCATTGTGTCCCATAGCCCATCCCCCTCCTGCCCAGAATGGGTGGCAGTTCTCCTCGTCCTTTCGCCCGCTGGTGGCGAACCTCATATGGATGATGGCATCATAGTCCGTAGTTTCCTTGTGGACATACTCAATGAATTGGGATACGTCAAAGAACCCCTTGCGGATCTTAACCTCACCATCCACCGATCTGGCGTATCCACCACCGTCATGATTACGGCACCATGCGTTGCGGATAGCTTGTTCAGGCAATTTAATTCCCTTTGGTTTAACGATTAGTAGGCACATAAGAAAGTATGATTATTCGTTTGAATTGGATTGTGTTGCCGGTTGGGGACTCATGGCTGCTTGTGCAGTGGACACAAACTGCATGAGGACATCGCGGGCTTGTTTTTGGTGGATGGAGGGATCGGGTTGTGGGCCATCCAAGAAGGCTGACAAGTTGGGAAACCTTTCCTTCTTATCCTGAAACCATTCCATAAACCGCTCTTCCGTCAGGTTATTCTGTGATCTTTTGTCACTAAATTCCAAGGCGGCGCTCAGGAACTCAATGTTCTTTTTCATCACCTCCGGCTTATAGTGATACCGGAACATACGAACCTCCATGCGGTCATTCGTAGATACGTTCACGGCAAATGTCTTGCCTCGGGAACATTGTAGTGCAGTTTGGGGTGAGGAGATAACAGCAAATTTGCAATAGGATTCAGACTCCCTGCCAGCCACCCGCTTGCAAAACTTGGGATTGCTGTGGATGAAGTATACAAACCTACTTTGGTTGTCTTCCGATATGGTAGACCGTGAGATGGAGATGTGCATCCCGTAGTTTTGGTTGGGTGGTTCTTTGGGGCCAGCCTCATCACCAACCTTCTTCAGGAACTTCATCCAAGGGCCGCTGTCATCGCAAATCTGCTCAGCCTCCATCGGCTCACCAATAATTTCAATGCCATGAATGTGGTCCAGTGACCCATCCTCTTCACCAATCAGATCAAAGTCTTCAGCAAAGTTACAGGCCAGCCTGCGTTTCTCCACAAACATTTCATTCTCAATTCCGAACTTGGGTTTGTTACCAACAACACGCGCCGTTCTCCACGGTGCATGGATGGAGTGGTATGCCGGGATTCTTCCGGAATCCCTTTCTATCATTTGATGGCGGGTTGTTTCCATTTTCCAATTTTCATTGGTATTATGGAACTTTCCGTCGCTCCACAAAAAGTAATGGCGGGAAAATTCAGAGTGGACGGGGCCAAGTTCTACCACATCCACGGACCTGTGATGTTTTTTGGAAAAGTAAACTTGGGAATACATGCATATAAACGCATCCGTCTGTGCATCATCTGAAGACCATGACTCCATCACGTGGAATCCCAACACACCTTGTAGCATATTGTTATTATACCGCACATCTTTGGACATAGCCCCCACAACTTTTACTGGATCAGTTCCCCATCGCTTAGTTGCAACGGAACGGAACAGTTGTGGTGGAGTTGTCCACGGTGGCTCCCAATGGAAAGCTTGAATCTTCAACGCAATCCACGCTACGATGTTATCATACTCACGTCCGCTTTTGTTCAGGCACGCCCGGTAAGCACACCTAATCAGAAACTTGTGCAGGCTCTCCTTCTTTCCTGTGGTATATGATACGTTGGATAGTGTGGGGTGGTGCCATTTTCCACCTTCGCCCATGACACATTGAGTAGCGACTCCACTGTTGGTGAAGTGCAGTCCGTCCTCCGTGATGTCCAATGACCTACCAAAGACATCCTCTACGGTAGTTTGAATTACCTTATCTTTTGACATTGTGGTTTAAGAACCTCCAATAATTCGCGCCTCCTCAGAAGAGGGTTCGCTGTTATTTACTTCAGTTGATATTTCTTTTTCTATGGCTTCATTCAGAACATCTTCAGTGTGTTTGTTTTCCTGTAGCCTGACCTTCAATGCTTCAAGAGCCAGATACGCACACTTACGACAGATGAACAATGCTTCATCTACGATGTAGAACGCCCGGCCCTCGTGGCACTCGCCACCACAGGTATCACATGGACTATCATGGTTGGTCACAGCCACAAATTTAGAGACGCTGAGTCCGGTGTCAACTGCTGGTTTGCGGTAGAGTTCCCGGGTGCGCTCCCTTTCCTGCCGACGCTTCACCCAGTCCTCCTTCACCGATTGGGTGTATACCCTTTCCTCAGGAATCTTGGGAGGTGGCGGCGTATTGTAGCCAATCTTTCTTTGATTACCAGAGCTATATCCCCCGCTGTAGGACGAGTTGCCCCATGCACTGCGCCTCGGGGGATAGGAGTAGTCGCTGCGTGAGGCGTAAAAGCTTTGGTTGGAAAACCAAACACCCTTGATCCAAGTTCCCTGTTCTTCGTTAAGAAAGAACCGTTCACCCCGTTCATTCATGAACACCACGCGACCCCACCCCAAGCTGTTCTCCAGAAATGACCCTATCGTTGGGTCCTCCTTAAATATGTTGGGGTTCTTGGCCAATATAGGGGCAACAACCTCACGAATCCAAGCCCTCGTATCTGACTCATCCTTAATAGGATTGGTGTTAGGGATGCATCCGTTGTGTCCCATGCACCATCCATTCCCACAGTCAAACGGGTGGCAGTTCTCTACCGAATGCGATCCTGTCGTGGCGATTCGCATGTGGATGATGGCTGGCTTCCCCTCCACATCCTTCAGGGCCTTGAGGAGGTGTTTGATTTTGAAGAATCCCTTTTTGATGTGAATGTTCTGCCCATCGGTATAGGCAAAACCCGCCCCGTGTGGGTTGTTCTCAAATCCATTCCTGATATAATTCTCAGGAATGGTTGCTTCTTTCGATTTCCATATTAGTAGGCACATATGTTTATCGTATTTGTTTAATCACCCACGATTGGTTTCTTGAACAGGTGATTGTAAAGGTGTGGGTATCTCTCGGATTGGGCATCTTTCTTCATCCAAGCAATGAACCCGGTTTGGTTGAGATCCTTGAATGTTACATCCTTGGGTTTGGTGTAGTGGAGAACAGCATCACAAAATTCCACATTCTTAAGGAAGCATGATGGGTTAACCGTGGATTTGAAGATGCGGACTTCAATTCGTTCGTTGCTGCGAATGGCTGCGGCATCATACTTATCCTCAGAATACAATGCACCCTCGTCTTCTGGTTTGGTTCGGAATTGTGAGTAGTGGTTCTCATTTCTCCCCGCAATACTCACACAGAAGTCACGGTTGTTATGTATGAAACACACCAGCTTTATCTGGTGTGTGGGTGTCATGGACTTGCGGGAGATGTTGACGTGCATACCGTAGTAATGGTGACCATCCATATCCTCACCATCAGCCGTCCATCCCTCGGCCTTGCCCTTGATGCTGTTCAGGAACTTCATCCACACTCCGTCCTTCTTAACTGAATCTTGGAAGGTTTGTGGATACCCCACAATCTCAATACCTTGGGTATTATGTAGAGAACCATCCCTCTCGCCAAACATCCCCACATCCACCGCCGCCAAGCATACATCCTTGCGGTGGGATCGGGACCTAATCTCCAACTCAATACCATAGTGAGGGTCATCCCCGCTGTGGAACTGCGCGTTTCTCCACGACGCCTTGTTGACGTGGTAGGCTGGCACACGCCCCGCCGCCAAGGCATCCACAGCAATATCGTGCGGCGTCATGCTGGTGCGGTCATGCCACATCCCGGTAGTTGCATCCATACGTAGGTGTTGAAGGGCATAGCGAGTGCTTACCCACGCGCCACGTTCCTCATACCACACTGGTGGTAGTGCCATCTTGTCATAATACCCACCATTACCATGACAGAAATAACAATCGCGAATTACGGTATCGAACGACCAGTAGGCCGTGATCTCAGATCCACTTGCGGATACTGTTTTGACATTGCATATATTCAGATCAAACTTTTTCGTCCTCTGGCACCAACACCGATCATTATGGGGAAAGTGGTGGTGCACCAACCAATCTACAATCTGTTTTGCGGTCTTCCGATGCTTGCCCTTGGTGCTGCGATGTTCCTCCAATTGATTATTAACACCACGTAGCGCGCAATAATATATAAATTCCCTAAGATGCCACTTTCCGGGATTTTTTTGAAACTTCTGAATTTCTGAATTATTTTCCAGATATCTATTTACCCACATGTATTGTGATTGACTCCATTGGGTAAATATTAGTTTAGATTCGGGTGACTGCTTGGACTGCACCCTATGATAAGGATCGTAATGTTGATCCATATCGTAATCCTCTGGAATAAATGCGCGGCGGGCGCGTTCGGTCGGTTCGTTGGGTGGAATATTATCTTGTACTACATTGGATTCCCGTTCCATAGCGTGCGTTATGAATTCAATACTATCATTGTCATGCCATGAGTTGTGTAGACCATGATATATAC